>Ga0163217_1050552_pt1 | contig 12612 bp, 9 predicted proteins | sample SynspAceP_FD_185933 | JGI IMG/M metagenome (GOLD analysis project Ga0163217, IMG submission 185933) | Saline lake microbial communities from Ace Lake in Antarctica - Synechococcus sp. Ace-P (PacBio error correction) | ecosystem: Environmental > Aquatic > Non-marine Saline and Alkaline > Saline ... | reverse complement strand
AAAAAGCGACACATTTGCGTCGCTTCCTTATACATTAAGTACATCATAATTAACGGTTCTAAATGTTTGCTGGTCTTCCACCACCATCCCATTGTTGCTGCATTCAGGCCAGTTGCGTCTTTTTTTCTCTGCAATGTTGTGGGCATATCCAAAGATAGGTCTCTGTTTAAACTACTACAAATACTTTCTTGATCTTCGCAATTTCGTCTTCAGAGAAGATGGCATTTGCTGGGCATTCTGGTTCGCATTAGTGCACAGTCAATGCATTCATCTGGATTGGAATGGGACTTTAAAAAATAGGGCCTTGTAGAAGCAGTCAACAGGGACAAACTTCAACAGTCGGTTGTATTTGCAGCGAATGCAGTTATCGGTAACGATGAAAGCATTCGACTTTCTCCTACAACTATAAAAATGATTGCGCACTATTTTAGAGTAAGGGCCATTTCGCAGCAAGCAACAATCGCGAATAACCTACCCATTTTATCTGCTAATTAGCTTATATCGACAGCAGCTTATATCAACTTACAACTTGAGATTTTAAGTTTGTAAAGGAGCATTAATTCGCTTCTAGTGTGTTCCATGTTAATCCCAAATCAAGTGCTTCAAACCGCATTTTTTAATGCATGTTTCTGCTTGGGCAACATGTCGACTTGTTGTGGCTGATAGCTCGTTTTTGTTTTCTTGTACTTGGTCGAGCGCGACCCTGATTGGCATAAAGTGCTGTTGTCTTCGATATTAATGCAGTAACCCACTTCCAGTCTTTTTAGTTTTTGGTTGGCGTGGCTTATGACCACCGCGTGGTACACCGGGCAAGTTGAGCAACTTGTAGCCCATATGATTTGGCTTGCAGGGCCTTCATGTTACTTATGAAGGGAAGATGAATTCATTTCCTTCGCCCCCCCCCCCCATACTCTGTGGCGGTTAGATGAACGTTTGCCGCATTGTCGAGTTGGTCCGCTAAGGCGTCAGTTCAAAAATAATGCGTTTTGCAAACAGAACGTAGCCATTTTAGTTCTTTAGCGAGATTAATCCACCGCTGCCCAAGCCAGAGATAACCCAATCGAATGTACCTTGTTGCCTCGTCGAACCTCATCATTAATACTAAGCTTGTCTTTTACTGCGTTATTCAAAAATGTTGGCGGTTTCTGTCATTTCAACCATAAAAGGTCGAGCGTCCACGGCAGATCGTCTGATGAACCCCATGCGAGTAAAATATACGATCCACCACGGAGATCGAGCGGATTCAGCGGGAACAAAACACCCTGTATGCGCTAATTAATTGTGATGAGGGCAATATTCTGGCGCATGTAGGTCGATTACCGCCCCATGTTAGGGCCGGTATATCATCAACAAAGAGCGTTCTTCATGAGTTCAAGATCATTGGGAAACGAAAGTTCGGAGATGACGGCTTTCCACACAGGAGTGACTGCCACCAATGATTTGAGCCGCCCACGGTATGTGTAATTCTGGGCAGACGAATTCAAAATATCGGCAACGTTCTTGCAAAATTATTTCATCCACATCAAGCTGAGCGAGCGCTGGCTGGTGGTCTGTAATTCCCTTAATGTTTTCATTGAGTTCCGATCTAATAGGTCCTTCGTAAAGCTCTTTTTCCTCTTGCGAGTTGATTTGGACTTGGCGCTGACGCCTTTGTCTTCAAATATTTTCAGTTCAGGTAGTTAATGGAAACGCTTCAGCATTTTTTAGGTTCTGACGGACGAAGTATTCCACCGGTTGCTGGTCTGAGTGTAGACGGACTGATTTCAATGTAATTAACCATGAACACGGTTAAATCCGACTTTAAGTGAGCTAATACCGGTGCGAGCTTTTTCGCTGCGCTCCATTCGCTAAAAAATCCCGTCGCATGGCTGGATAAGGATAGGAGTTCGTCCAGTTCGTCATCGTTAACCTTTGCGAAAATACCACCATCGCGAACCACGAAGGGATGATTTTCAACCAGTGCTTGAAGTCAATGTTTTTGGTGATGTCTGGTGAGCGAGGAATGCGTGGTTTAGCTCTAAGAGTCGTTTCCGTTGTGGCGCCTTCTAATAAAATATTGATCTCAGGTATGGCTTCGAGAGCAAACTTTAGAGCCAGTTAAATTCTCTAGGTCGTGCTGAGCGTAAGGCGGACGCGAGAAAGTATTACGTTTCTAAATCGCCAATTTTTTTCCAATGGCGTTTTAAGCGTTTCGTAGCTTGTTTTATTTGTAATTCTTGCAACCACTTGTTTGGCGTGATTGAATTTCGTTTAAAGTCACGGATCGGAGTATGCAGCCAACGTTTTAGTAAACGACTGCCATCGGTTTGTGGCGCATTCATCCAACCACTTTCAACCACGGTGTTCGTTCGTGCCACGACTTAAGTTTATGTCGATTCCAAATTACGTCGGTTGGCGCCATTATTAATACTGAGTTCATTTTATGCTCAACCCATGATTGGATTGAATATGGGGTAACGCCGAACGCTGCAGTGTCTTTGCGGTATGAAGTAATGCGCCAGCTGACGCAATGGCCGCGGTGAGGGCTTTCACAACCAAAACCAGATTAAGTCTTTGTGTTAAAAATTGCTGTATCAATTGGCGGTAGCTGGATTTCATAATCAAAATTGCCAGGACCAAGCTCTGAGACACCTTTCTCAAGTTTTAAACCTATCTCGTGCAGGGAAGTCTTCAGAGACTAAAATCTCCATAGGCGATTAAACGCTGGTAATTCGCTTGGCAAGTGCTTTTCATGGACCATGACTTAAACAGGCAAAAACGACCGCTGGCCATATCGAGGGTAAGAGAAGCCAAAAACATGAGTCCTTTTCGAGATTGATGGAGCAAGAGACAATAATAAGTTTTCCGCGTTTTTCCTCCAGAAAAGGCTTCGTCACTAATAGTACCGGGCGTGACGATTGCGCGCAATTTTTCTCTCAACAGGTCCTTTGCTGGGGGCTGGGTCGTCCAGTTTGTTCTGCAATCACAACCGATTCACCCATACGAACAGGCGAGGCAATGTAGTTCTCCGGCAGACAGTGATAAGGAAGCCCCGCCATTGGAATAGGTTTACCGCCAGAATGACACCACGAGTGTAGTTGTAATATCAAAGCAATTGAGAGGCACGTTTGCACGTCATAGAAAATCTCGTAGGAAATCTCCCATTCTTGTAAAATAACAATTGGTTTGGATGCTCAGATTAAGGGCCGAAGGTATTGGCGCATCCATCGCGTGTATGGTTATCTTCTGTTACTTTGCTCATTTTGCGATGCTCGATTGTTGCATCCCAAAAAATAGGAGCGTTATTCTACGGAATATTGGCTCAGGATTTAAGGATAAAACATAATGAATCAGATGCAAAAAAATGAACACAGTTCAGCCGACCAAGTGGCGAGATGTTAAAGGCACAAAGGGAACCTTTTGTAGTGACCGCAGGAATTTTCGTGTTACCGGTGGTCTTATCGGTGCCGTAGGTACCGACGTAGAGGGCAAGTTCATCATGGTTTTTTGGTGGCCGTAATTAACTACGCGAATGAAAGCAAAAATGCAGGGTTTATCGGTAAAAGCGGAGACTTTATCGGTTCTTCTGGTGCCGTTCAGAGCAAACGGTGAAGAAAATGTGTTGCTGGCGCTTTGCAACTAGTGGTGACCATATCGGTTGCGGTTAGTGTGTATAGGTTGCTGTCAGTCGGGGCGGCTCGCCAGAAAAGACCGGTTGGGTGTGTTATATGCGTTGGCAGTTACTGGGCGACCCGTCAAAGTTAACGCGTTATCATTTTTCCGGGAAATCGGACAAAAGCTATCAGAGAAGCAACATGTTTTAGCGGCTCGGTCAAGGAATAAAAAAGAGATGCCTTAATAATTCTTTAAAAATAATACTGTTTATTTTTTATATACAGTATTTCTTGAGCTTCTCAAAAAAATAAACGCTTAGAGTTACCCCAACGAAAATTAAGCCACAAGGATTCCATTATGTCATTCTATCGCCAGAACAACAAGAAAAAAGGCGCTGACGCAGCGGCTGCTCAAATCGAGGCGTCAATTTGGTAAAGGCGGCCATCATGAAGATGGAGCGAAAGCCTTAAAGCTCGATATTGATACTGTTTCTTACTGGATTCGTTAGGTCTGGAATATTGCGCTCGGTGCTGGTGGAACTTCCTTATGGTCGTATCTGTGAAATTATGGACCAGAACTTCGGGTAAAACAACATTAAACCTTAAGTGTGTTATTGCAGAAGCTCAGAAGCAAGGCAAAACCTGTGCATTTATGAGCGGAGCACGCGCTTGACCCTTCTTATGCAGAAGGAAAAGCTTGGGCTGTTAAATATTGCGATCTACTTGATCTCGCAAACCAGACACGGCGTGGAACAAGCACTTGAAATTGTTGGACATTGTTGGTCCGCTTCAAACAGTGTGATGTTGATCATCATTTGACTCGGTAGCCGCGCTTGTTCCTAAGTCAGAAATTGAAGGCGAAATGGGTAGCTTTCTTCTGTGGTGTTCTAAGCTCGCTTGGTTTTATCAACAAAGCAATGCGGTAAATTAACAGGTTCTATCAAGAATGCTAACTGTCTTGTTATCTTCATCAACCAAAAATTCGTTTTATGAAAATTGGTGTCATGTTGGTTCCACCCGAAACCACCCACCTGGTGGTAATCGCTTTAATTTCTATTTCTTCTGTTCGTTTGAATTCGGTCGTATCGGATCGGTTAAGCAAGGCGAAGGAAGTGATCAGGGTAACGAGAGGTGTGAAAGTGGTGAAAAACAAAATTGCACCGCCATTTAAACAAGCAGAATTTCCAAATTCACTCGTGCAGGTATTTACCGCATGGGTGAATTATCGACATTAAGGTGTTAAGCAAGGCTTTGTAGATAAAAGCCGGTGCTTGGTACGGCTTATGTGTAATAAAATTGGTCAGGGTAAAGCTAAACGCCGCACAATATTTATCGGATAAATCCAGGACATGGCGAAAGAGATTGAAGCTAAAGTTACGTGAAGATCTATTGCCTAAAGGAAAACCCAACCCGAGGGCAAGGTTAGACGCCTAAAACCGCTGTTGTAGAAGAAGAGACTGAAGAGTCGCTCGACTTCAAAACGAAACGTACGTTGTACCGAAAAACTTGTTTTTTTTGAAAAGCAGGTCTTGTACCTGCTTTTTTGTTTTTTGTGGTAAATGCGTGTTTAAAATGTGGTTTTTGATTGGTTTCTTGAGATATATCCTTCTATTATTGTTTATTTTTAGAGAACCTTGGTTGCAGTGTAGTCGCCACTAAGGTTCTTTTTCTGCGTTTTTTGTGTTAAACGGGATTTTGAAATATGTTGATTTGGCAAATGGGGACTTATTGCATCAAGTGTGCTTTTTTGTAGTGATAATTGTGAGTGAGTGTTGTTTGAGGCTACTCGTATTTATCGCTAAAATAAAAAAGCTTGTCAGTGTTTCGAAACTGTCATGCATATTGCTTGATGGATAAATTCTTAGTACAACGAAAGAGATTAAAAAAAACGATCTGAAAGATGCATCAGCCGAAGTGAATAAAAAAACAGTGCTTGACTTTGCTGGATCAACAGCGAATATCTGTGCTCAGCTTCTTGAAGGTTTACCATAAAGTCTGACTTTCAGGGGCGTCCGCTTTGTCTTGTTGCGGCCAACTCTTTTTGGATGTCGAAATTACATGTTGATGGGAGCAATCGGTGTCCTAATTCGGACGTGTTAGCGCTCTTGGGGGCCATTTAAAGGTTTTTCGACAAAATTGATCGGGCTCAGGAAGCTTGATGAACTTTTGAAATCTCTAAAGTGAATCAAACTTACTGCGGAGAGGAAGAGCTAGAATAAGGTTATTCATATAGAACGTGGCGAAAAAGTGTTTTCCCAGGTAAATGGTCCACATCTGAATTGAATTTACTAGCTTCGAAACACTTCAAGTGGCAAACTTGACTAAAGGGAGGGAGGAGGCTTGCTGGATGGGCGCTTGCCTTCTTCGTGCTGATAATGGCAAGTAGGTGAGTTTGCTCAGAGCGGCGCTGGAAACTTCACTTAGCTGAAGTTAAGAAGAGGGGTGTTAACGCGCTTTATCGTTGATGCTCTTAGAAGCATTTTTAAGTGATGGCCGTACGGGAATCTGTTTTTCTTTACATTCTCTTCGTCTTGAGTTGGACGATAAAGTGGCAGGACCTTTAAGCAATTTAGCTGCTTATCAAAAAACCATCATTTGCAGATTTAAAAGAACATGTCTAAGGCTAAGTTGGATCATGAGGCGATGGAAGAGCACATTTGGTGCTATGACATTTGTGATATTGCTAGGCTAGAAAAATCGCTATTAGAAAAGTGGTCGAGTGGTTAGCGCTTAGAAACGGTTAAGCTGAAAGGGCTTACAGGGGCGATTAAATATTAACTTAAATATTTGATGTAAGTAAGCGTTGATGAAGCATTAGAGCAGAAAAAAGCTCAGCTGAAAAACAGGGTGCAGTGATTCGTCACTCAAGGGATGGAATTATTATGGTGTTTTTGATGAAGAACGCAACACCATGAAAAAAATGGGAGATTTGCTTCATTCAAGACTTCATTTACTGAATGAGTCGTATGCTTTTGGCGAGTAGCATTGCCTCAAGCTTAGTTCTTGCGCTTTAATGGTGAATGAGTCTCTGACTTTATGTAGAAAATTGCTGGAATGTGGATTTTGGAGAAGCGCAGTCTTGCGTGAAAGGTCTCTTTGAGCATAAGTTGCTTCATCCAGGACTCGGTTATGGAAACCGCAAACGATGAAAGTCTGAAATGGATGTTGTAAGAACAAAGACTTAGAGGGAAATTGAAAAAATCTTCACGAGATTAATAATGAATGGAGGCTGAGCGATAGCGCCTTGAGGTTGATTTGTACGATGTGCAAGTTCAATCGAATGAATTTTTACTAAACTACAGTGTGGTAAAGATAGATGAATTGGATGGAAAAAATTGAGTCTGTTTTCAAAAAAACCTATGTAGAAATGGAGGAGCGCTATCTGGCCGGCATTTGATGGCTAAAGGGGGATGGGTTGTTAAAACTGCTTCTTACCGTTTACTAGCTAAATACATCTCTCTAATACTCTTCACGCCATTTAAATGGCGTTGGTGGTGACGTTTAAAATTGATCTTTTTAGTATTTCATTCTGATGGGGAATATGGCGTATTTTTATTTTGTTCGAAGTCAAAAAACCACGATATTGGTAGGGTAGCGTGGACTGTTTTGTCTTTTTCTTTTTGAAAGTCTCTGTACTAAGCTTTCTTCTCCAAATTTTCTTTCTTTATTTCTTTTGCTAATTCGAACCAGTCAGCATTTGGTCGAGTCTGTAATGGCTTCCTTTGCTTCAGCCTTGTCGATGCTTTTTGTATACGAGCTCTTCTGTAGTATTCGAGTTCACGCCAAGGGGGTTTACTTATTCGCTTCTTATATAAGAAACTTCAGTGAAGCGTCCGATCATTGAGATAATTTTGTCTTGAAGGTGTTTGTAATGAGTCGAAACTGATTTCATTTTCTGTGTTCCCTTTTACTTTTAAATTTAGTGGCAGTTCTTTGAGCTGCTTGCTCTCTAGGCTTAATAGTGACAGGGCTTGCGGTTCAAGTGCTCTGATATTTTTGTTTCTTTCATGCGTTTATTCCTTTGTGTCTTTGTAATGTGGTATTTTATCAGGGCTAATGCCCGTCTTTTCTTAAATATTTCATTCAACTTAATTTTAATTGATTTTGGTTTTTTATTTCTTTAATATATGCTCTAAATAAGATGATTAAAAACTACAAAAATCTTATGTGATTATGTGGGTGATATGACTTTGCCATTATTGGGGTTTTCTAGGAAGATTTGCGTGCTTGGCGCTGGTGTTGTTGGCCTTTACTATGCGTATTATTTGGTTAAAAAAGGTTTCAGGGTTCTACGGCTCCAATTGATCGTACAGCCTGGCGTAGTCCTTAGGGACCAGCTTTCGCTAATTGCTGGGCAGATTTCTCCAGGGTTATTCTGCTCCTTGGGCTTGCTCCAGGTTATCCCTGTCTAAAAGCCATTAAATGGTTAATGCCAAAAAACAGCTCCACTAAGGTGAGTGTCTGAGCCAGAAATTCAAAAAAATAAGCTGGATGGTAAAAGTGCTGTGGCAGTGTAATATCGATGCATACAGCGTAAATAAAACCAGAAGATTGGCGGTTAGCAGAATACAGTCGCGATCTTTAATATCCTTTAAGAAAAGGACATTGGAAATCAAGTATCAGGATGGGCAAGTGTGACTTTGCAAACTTTTTCGAAAAGAAGAATGTCAGGGTGATCGTGCAGCTCACACGAAAAAAGACATCCAAAGTATTAAAAGGGCATTAGGTGGTTCTCATGAGGTATTAACACCGATCAAATTGCTCAGGTTGAGCCTGGTCTTCGAAGGTGTTATCGATAAAATTTAAAGGTGGTCTTAGACTGGGACGGGAGATGAGGGACAGGGGACTGCTATTTGTTCTGGTCAGTCGCTTAAAGAAACGTGTGAAAAATTGGGGTTACCTTTCAGTTTAATTCGGAATATTAAGTCATTGAGTACCCCAACGTGAAAAAATTGAATGGCGTTATCACAGAGCTAAGGCCTGAAGCGTTTGATAGCGTTGTTGTTGTTTGTGCGTAGTTATTTCAAAGGAGTTGCTTTAAAGCGTGTTGATATCGATATTCTGTTATCCAGTGAAAGGGTACTACTGTTACGGTTCCTATTTTAGATACTGCCTTATTGCGCCAATTTTCGGAACGTGTGATGGATGAAACTTAACAAGGGTGGCTGTAACGCCGGTTCTTGGTGATCGTATTTCGTGCTGCGGGGCACCGCTGAGCTCACTGGTATTAATTTGGACTTGCCTAATCCCAAAACAGAGACGATTTAGTCATGTTGTAAAATGATTTATTGGTAAAGGCTGTGTATTCTCTCAAGAAGCTGAAGTATTGGGGACTGGATTGCGTCCGATGACACCAGATTGCACACCGGTTGTTGGTGCTAGCGGGATGATGGTTTGTATTTGAATACAGGCATGGAACGCTTGGTTGGACAATGAGTTGTGGTTCTTTTGCAGCTGTTATTGCGGATATTATTGCTGGTTGATGAAACACAGATCAATTCTCAGGATTTGCTGGTAAACGTTATAGAAATAAGGACTTTGAAAATGCAAGGCCACTAACCGCGACGATAGATTTGAAATGCTATTTTGACAGCAGAACTTATCGTATGCCAAAAAGCTTCAGCCAAACGTGGTTTTTTAAAGGCGTTTTGCTGTCGTAAAGAGTAATGCTTTATGGGAGGGGGCGATTGAAACGTGCTCGACACCTGATAATTGAAGCGATGCGTTGCTTGTTGCCGCGATAGAAGAAGCGAGTTGGCACTGACGTGAGGGCAGGTTTTGTTTCTCCGGTTATGTTGCTTGAAGGGGTTTCGAAGGAATATGAATGGAAGTTTTTGTGCGAACAGGCATGGCTTTTGGGCGGCGAATTTGAAAACACTCAGCAGGCTTAATTGGTTGTTAGCTAGCCAAGGTAAACAATCTGCAAAAATATTTGTGAAGCTAGATTCGGTAATTGCGGTAGAGTTTGGGCGCTTGATTTAAAGCGGGCGCATGTATTTGAGTTAAAATAAGCTCAGAGAAAGTAATCAGGGTGGGTGATGTGTTGTAGATGACACATTTTTCCTGGTGACGGATGATTTATCTGATACGCGACTCCATGGAGCATGCTGACGTATTTTTGAAAGAGCGCGTCAAGGAAATAGGGCACCATAGAGGCAAGTGTAGCGAATTCAGCGGCGACATTGAAGTGGGGCCAATCCCTGATAGGCGGCTGGATTCGCACCTGGTGAATCATGTTATTATGGCATTTTCTCCCATTTGCCTTGGCTAACGGGTCAAGCAGTTGGGGATTTGGGCCCCCGCAATTGAATGATTGTCATCTAAGGTTATTTCTGTACGTTCCATTGAAAAAAAAAGGTTGAGAAAGTCGGTTACGGTCTGGTCTTATGAAGCAGCAGAAGATCACCAGTTAGCTCACGGTTGCTGTCGGGTCGGTTGATGGTTATTGCCCGTCATACCCAAAGCGGTGGCGCCATTAGAACACCAGCCAAGATTCATGGGCAGCAAGTTGAACGCGATCTCCTGCTATGTTGGTCTGGGCGAAAGTATCGATGGAATGATTACGATTCTCCGTTTTGCTTGATGCCAGTCCAGTTCTTTTGAAATTGGTCAAAGAGGCTTTGTGTTGTGGGGAGGAAAATGTTCCTGGTTTAAAACGTCGCGGATTATTGCCAGTTACCATTGGTTTGAGTTGGCCGTCGATAGTTAGTATAAAAAAAACCGATTGGCGAGAGCCCGCAACTCGCGTTCCTCGTTATCAGTACCGTACGCCTTCTTATATTAAGGCCCCGTATAATCCAAATCCTAGCGCTCACTTAAAAGCCTCCAATTCTTTCTTGAATAGAGGCTTATTGTTTAGACCGAGGAGAGTTGCAGGGCAAAAATTAACCTTCTTAAATTCCTACGGTTTCTTTTTGAAAACACCTATCCTTTGCGTGTACTATTTTTGTGCTTGTTTCGGCATCGAGTAGTTTTTAATATATATTCTGCCATTCACGCATCCAATTCGTCTAGAAAATAGAGATAGAGACTCACCCTATTATAAGAGTTCTGAATTACGCCAGTTCATTTTTATCGTATTTGAAAGTAAGCAACATTCAGATTGTTTGAATCAGCTCATTTGATTCCGGGCAAGAACCCAAACTTTGCGTTTTACAAAACGCCGTATGTTTCAGTTTAAGGATGTGTTTCTGGGCGAAGATCAGCGCCCATATACAACGTTGCGACCAGCTCCTCAGCGTTGGTTCGAGGCGGGCGGTAAGCACAATGACCTCGAAAACGTGGGATTACAAGCGCGCCACCAACACTTCTTTGAAATGTTGGGTAACTTCAGCTTCGGTGAATTATTTCAAAAAAGAAAGCCTATTACTTACGCTTGGGAATTTTCTAACTACGTTTTGAAATTACCAAAAGGAAAAAGCTACTTGTGACTGTTTACGCAAAGGACGATGGAAGCGTTTGATTTTTGGACATGACATGGATTGTTGGCATTGTGACCTCTCATACAAGAGACAAGAGTGTGCTATTCGAATTGGGCACAGCGATAAAAACAAAGGGGACGTTTTTCTCGCACCGCTCCCAGATAACTTCTGGGCGATGGGCTCGACACTGGTCCTTGTGCGTCCTTGTGTCTGAAGTGTTTTACGATCATGGCGAGGAGTATTTGGGGGTGGGCCTCCAGGCTTCTCCGGAAGAAGATTGGCATCGCTTTATTGAAATTTGGAACGTAGTTTTCATGCAATTCTCAATCGTTTCTGCCGATGGCACTTATGGTGCCGTTTGCCTAAGCCTTCTGTTTGATACGGCATTGGGGTTAGAGCGTATTGCGGCGATTCTGCAAGGCGCTACATAGCAACTACGAAATTGATTTGTTCAGAAATTTAATCAAGGGGCCGCTGCGAAATTAGTGGTACTGACGATTTAAGTGCTCAGTCATTGGTCGTTATTGCCCGATCATATCGTTCATGTTTCCTTCATTGATTGTGGACGGTGTTATTCCTTTCTAACGAAGGCCGTGGTTATGTCCTCTCGCGTCGCATTGTTCGTCGTTGCGGTTCGTCACGTAATAAATGGGTAAAAAAAAGGCGTTTTTTCTAATAAACTCGGTAGACGCGTTAGATCTTGTAGATGGGCGATGCCTACCCAGAATTACGCAGCTGAAGAGAGCGCGTGTGGCGTCTATTTCTTCTTGAAAGAAGAAGAGCAGTTCGCTTAAGGGACGCTTGATCAAGGTATGAAAATTCTTGGAAGAGGCCGATTTCACAGCTGGGCGATAAAAAAATCATTTTCCAGGTGAAACCGTTCTTTAAATTGGTATGGACACATTTGGCTTCCCTGCAAGATTTGACAATGACGTTGAGCCGTGAAAACAATCTGAAATAGACGAAAGCTGGTTTTATGGAAGTGGCGATGGAGCACAGCGTTGCTAGAGCGCGTTCTGCAAGTAACTTCGTCTATGGATATGATCTGGCAGCGTACCCTCGACCAGTGTCCACCGAGTTTTACAGATGTTACGATTTGACTTTGGGCCGTTCAATGGCGAAGTGGAAACCATCTTGTGAGGATGGTGTTTCCGTAGATTCTATTTGAAGTGGGCCAGTTGGCAAGCGTGCATGTTTTTAAAGAAAGAGTCACGCCTTTTTACGGTGAATCTGGCGGACAAGTCCCGGCGATAAGGGCGGTTGCGACGGGCCCTGGTGCGTTCATATAGTAGCTAATTACCGAAACACGCGAACAATCGCGAGGCGCACTTGCATTCAAGGTCTTGATGTGTAAAGAGGTCGAGTTTGAGTCGGTTTGTGACGTTGCTGATACTGAAACAGGTGAAGTTCAGATACGCAGTCTCTCTCACTGCGATGTGACGTGGCAACAACGTTGATTGCAACCAATGTTCTGGCCTCACACTCTAATGCATGAAGCATTGGCGTTCGTATTCTGGGTGATCACGTGACTCCGAAAAAGGATTCGTTGGTTGGATTCCTTGAGCGTTTGCAGTGGTTAATAAGAGCGATGCCACTTT
>Ga0163217_1108226_pt1 | contig 12614 bp, 12 predicted proteins | sample SynspAceP_FD_185933 | JGI IMG/M metagenome (GOLD analysis project Ga0163217, IMG submission 185933) | Saline lake microbial communities from Ace Lake in Antarctica - Synechococcus sp. Ace-P (PacBio error correction) | ecosystem: Environmental > Aquatic > Non-marine Saline and Alkaline > Saline ... | reverse complement strand
CCGATGGGGGCAAGCCGTTCGGTTGAGGCCCGCCAGGCTTTGCCGTCAAGAAGAGGACGCCCCTGGTGGATCAGCAACCCACCCCGGCGGCAAGGCCGGTTGATGTCGGCCATGTAGGTGGCCTTGGTGAGCAGCACGGTGTGGGCGCATGGCGGGCGGTTGTAATCCGGCGAGAAACTCACGCACCCCGTGGCCTGGGCGTTGACATCGAGACCCAGGGTGGGGGTTCATCCGAGGAAAGAGGAGGAGAAACGGCCGGACCGATGCACAAGGGCCGCCAGGCAACTCCGGCCTTCATCCGTCTGGCGAGCGAGAGCTGGCGCACGGGCGGCGTGACTCCTCGGCCCAGATCGAGGCATGCCGGGCCAGCTCTTCGGATGCGGCGTTGCTTCGCTGTCGTCGATGGCCGTAGACGGCAGCCATTGACCCGCAGCGAATCCGAGCGGCGGCAATCCCAGATCAGTTGCTGCTTCGCCCATCACCAGGGTGATCTGGCGCCAGGAAGCGCCTGGGCGGCGAAGGGAAACGCCAGCCGGCCAACCTCCACCTCTCCGCGCTGGGGTGAAATCAGGGCCGGTGAGCATCTGAGGTGGTGGTCTTGCCGGCCGCTCGTTTGGGGCCGAGAAAGCCAACGATCTCTCCGGGCTCGATCGTGAAGTTGACATCCGCTGACCGCCTGCCAACATCACGGGCTGCGCGGTGGCGGAAGAAAAGAAATGGCGCAGGGTGGCCGGGCCCAGGGCCCGGCTGCTTGTCGGCCACCCGGTAGGTTCTTGGAAGAGGGCCGCGGGCGGAGGAGATCGGATCGAGGGCCTGCGGAACAAAACAGCTCTAGGATCACTGGTCAGAAGCTGGGGCGAGATGAGGATTACCGCACCCTGCTCCCGCGCTCCTTTGCCTTTGCTGCTGGCCTGGTTGCTGGTGGTTGCTGCCCGCCAGCCGGGAGGACTCTGAGGCCGCGTTCAGCGCCAGCCTTGGCTCAGAAAGAAATCCGCGGGGGTTTCTGCTGGACGAGCAACGAAATGGGGACAACCCTGCCAAGGCCGTTCCGCGCCTGAGGCCGCCTTGGGCGAGCTGAGCCGCCTCAAACTTTCAACACCATTCTACCGGTGGTCTGGAACAGCGGCTACGCCTTCACACCAGCGCGTGAGCCAAGCGGCGAAAGTTCAGTCGTTTTTCGTCAAGGCTTAGAAGGCAAGAACATTCCTCGCTGATGTATCAAGGAGGCCATGCCCGGGGCGCTGCGGTGAGTGATTCCCTGGTTTGAATTTCGGCTTCATGGCGCCGCCCTTCTTCAGAACTGGCCCGTTCAACCATTCCCACCTGGCTGAACCCAGAAAGCGCGACGCGGCAAAACCTCGATCAGCGCCCCGCGGACGGTGGTCTGGCGAATCCGTTCCACCCGGAGGTGCAGCGTTTCATCACCGAGCTGGTGCTGGAGATCACCCAGCCAATACGACGCGACGCACTTCAGTTCGGACGCATCACATGAGAGCCTTGCGCGGAGTTTCGGCTATGACGACTACACCGTGCCCTTTACACCAAAGAGACAAAAAGCCCCACCCAAGCCACCCAGAAAGACCACCGGTTGGTGTGAAGTGACGTGGCCGAACCAAGATCACGCCTTTATGGCCAGATTAAACAAGGCAGGTGAAAGCGGCACCCGAAGCGATTATTTCTGTTTCCCCCAACTACTACGACTTTGCCTACCCAAAACTTCCAGCCTCCCAGATTGGCTTGAATGATGCGGCCCCGGCATTGCTGACGAGGGATCGTGCAGCTCTACCGGCCGATCTGCCCAGCCTTCGCCGCCGAGCGTTAATCCGCCCCGAACTACAGGAAAGCAAGCCAGAAGATTCCAAGAGGCCGTGGGAATCAATTGAGCGCCAGCGCACCAGCACAGTTCCGATCCCAGTCCAGCGCATCACAGACCAGGTGAGCGCCACGCATAGCGTGGCTGGGCGTGGCCTTCTTCTATTTTCAAAGCCTCTGGGAAGGCACACCGACGAGCCCGTGGAGGTGCGCCAGGCGCACCGGCAGGGACCTTCTTCCGATCCCGCACGCCGATGGCGCCGCTCATGAGGGTGCCGTGTTCTGCAGAGTCGGCTGCTGACTCGGCTACCAGCGATCGCTCGCGCTCCTGCCTGGCCCCCCCTGCTGTTGGCTGGCTCTCGCTCTTGGCCCCGGGGTGGCTCCCGGCCCAGGTCGGGCCGGCTGCGGCGGCTGAGAGAGCGCGCGGAGCTGATCCCCGCCAGCGTTCGTGGTGGTTGACGGGATCGAGCTGTTTCGCGGTGCGCTCTCAAAATGATCTACAGCGCACCGAGCAAACGGGTGGCAGGCCGTGAATGACGTGCTCAGCGACACGGTGGCCGCCAATCGATCCCGCCGAGGTCTCCGTTGGTGGAAGCGCAATGGGCTCGGTCATCCCATCGATTACAAGCCACTGCTGACATGTGACCCAAGGCGCGATGGACCTGAAGGCGTCAGCCCGGAGCCCTGCGAGGTGTGGTGAGGCGGCCAGCTGGGGGCGCGGCGATCGAGGCGGGCCGCAGGACGCCAAACCCGCCACCGTGCTGCGACTGGTGCTGATCAGCCTCGGCTTGCTTGCTGGGATGCGCTGCGACGTCCAGCGTCTGCCGGGTCTGGCCTTTTCGGCGGCTGTTTCCACAGGCCATGTCCCGCCGGATCGTCATGAAGCGGCAGGTTGGGAGCCCCGACCTGGCAGGGCTCCAGGCTGTTACTGCGGCTTCCTGCTGCGAACCCTGCAGCTGGCGCGGTCTGGATCGCGTGATAACGCCCGCTGCATTCAGCTTGTCCGTTTCGAGCGAACCTGGCTTCGGAAAAGCATTCGGACGCGCTGGGCCGACAGCCTGGCCTCAACCCTTCCTGCCCCTGGGCACGCAGTTACTCCGTTTCTCGACATCCTCGTTCTGTTAGCCCTTGTTCCTGCTGCTGGAAAGGGCTGGTGGTGCACAGCTGTTTGCCGCACCGTGCTCGGTACAACCGGAATCGGCAAGGTCCCAGGAAAGCGATCGCCCTTCATTGTTCAGTACACGTTGCTGTTCGTGGCTCGCTGTTGGTGCCTGCAGCTCTGGGGGCTTGATTCTGTGCTCCCTCCGCTCGTTCGCCAGTGTGTTTCGGGGTGGCCCTGGGCCTTGGCCTGCAAGGCGCATCACCAAGTAACTCATTCAGTGCCTGATTCATCACTTCGAAGCCGGCGATCGCAAGTGGGATTCGTGAATCGGCGGCACTCAGGCACTGTCCAACGGATCGCCTACGCTGCACCCCGAAGTGGGACGTGGATCGCACTTGAAGATCATTCCCAACTCCGAATTTCCTCGAATCTCAGGTGTGTGAACTGAGCCATGCAGCCCCACATCGCGCTGATCCTGCCGGTTGGGTGCCTATGATGCGATTGCCAGCAGGTGCGCGAGGTGCTGATCCAGGCTTGACCAAGCTATGGCGGATCCTGAGTGAGCCACCACCAAGGTGGTATTTCAAGGTTCGGTGACAGCTCCCTGGATTTCAGCCTGCTGGTTGTGGATCTCCCAGCCGATGCGCAGTACGAAATCATCAGCGCGAGCTCAATTTCAAAAATCGAGGCCGCCTCTGAACCAACCAGACACGATTCCCTTCCCCAGCGGCGACCCTGCATTTCTACGGCCGGCCAGTCTGCAGCTCAGCCTGCGCGAGCGAACGAAACTGACGATCTCTGGCGCGAGCAGGCCTCCACCGCAGCGCAAGCCCCCCCCCAGCCTCCACCGAAAGGCAGGCGGCTGAGCAATGGACTGCCGGGCCAACATGCTCTCATCGAACCAGAATCCTGACCTGACTAGATCCTCATCTGACAACCGAAGGGCAAGCTTCAGCTTGTGGACACCCACTTTGCCCACACCCAGCAACGGGCCGACCGTTGCCCAACGAGAAAAAGTTCTTCAAACCTCCGCGATCGCTGGCCTGCTGGTCGTGATCGGATCGATCGGCGGTGGGGCCTGCTGGTGTGGCTGACGGGTCGTTCTGGCTGGGATCTTCAAAGCACCTTGAACACCTCAGGGTTCAACCCTCCCTTGAACGCAAAGCTCATGCCGGCCCGCCCCTGTTGGTTTGGTTCCTCTGCCCGCTGATCCTTCTGATTCGTCACTGATCCCGATCCAATCGCGCAAGGATTGCAGAGAACTGCTGTTCATAAGCTGCAGAAAGCAACCTGGCTGATGCTTCCTCACCCTTGGCCTGTCTTACCAGGGCTAAAACCGGAGGTCAAAGGCAAAAACAAGTGCTTCAGGGAGAACATAGGGCTTTGGATAAAAACAGCAGGAGCAAGAACCTTGAAGAGTGCCAGATGAAACCCGTTGGGTCGCAGATTCGTTTCCCATCGTGTAACCAACGACGAAGGCCTCATCAATCAAGGGAGAAGTGCCTGCGCAGCCAAAAGGTTGAAGGCAATCATGCCGGGTACAAATGTTGATGTGCCGGCAAAGCGAACCTGCTGCCTGGGTTCTCAAGCATCGCACCAAAGAAGGGATGCATGAAACGGATCGCCCGTCATGCTTAGAAAGCGCTCGCCGAGGCTGGAAGGCCAGGACGGGGCAAGATTTCCTGTAGCCCTTGATGGCTAAGTCGTTGCTGGCGGAAATCCAATCAGAAACTGCGAAGTTGGGAATCCGGCCTGAAAAACAATCCGGCCTGAAAAACAATCAACCTGATCTGTAAACCCAAGCTAGTGGGCCAGCGACGATCACCAAAACAACACGCGGTCTGTCTTTGCTCAAAACGGCACCACGTTGCCGCGTCCATTTAGGCCTTGGCTCCAGCCGAGCAGCCAGAGCAGCATCAACGCAGTTGACGACAATGCCTTCGTCCGGTGATTCAGTTCACCAGCGATCGCCGCCACAAAAGCCGAGATGGCCGCCCGGCCATTGAGGCGTTCACCCCAACAATGCCGAGCCCGATCCAGGGCAGGATCACCGGTTTCATGGCTGGCACCAAAGCGCTCAACGGGTTTCGTAATTAGCGTTCATCAGGCCATGGGAATTGGCGTTGATGCGGGCGTTGGATCGGATGATTTAGGGCGTGTGATCACTCATGGATGGGGAGACTAGGCAACCAAAAAGGGCTGAAAGGGCAAAAACAGTGCCTGAAGTGGCCAAACACAACCAGTTTTTAAACCACAAAAAAAGGTTCAGTAGAGAAAGCGAACCCCAAGACCTGGAATGGATCCATGGGCGCCTACGGCTCGCCCAGAAATCACGCTTGCCCAGCCACCACGCCGTTGTGGCGCAGCAAAGTCGTAGGCGTGGTGATGTTGGGAAGTAAACATTTGGGAAACACGAAAAACTGCTCAGAAACGGCCAGCCCTGCATCGTGATCGTCGCCCCCACGGCCCACCGGCCAACCCGTCACCTCCCGGATCTCTGATCCTTGGAGCTGCGCGGCCGTCACGCTGTCGAGGTTAGGCGACCGTGTCCTCCAGCGTTGATCAACCTCCCCGAAGCTGTCTCGTGCAGCGAACAACGGGGCCTCAACTGCCGCCTCAGCGGGCCACGCCGCGCCGGGCGATGTTCTGCGGCAATTTGCACCTGACGGGACCCAATGCGGACATGTCGGGATAGAGCGGCACTTGCAGCAGCACCTCGCATCGATTCCCCTGGGCTTCGGCATTGCTGTTGCCCTTGGCCAGAAAACTGCAGCCAGTGTTGCCTGAGCGCGCGCTTCGGCGGACCGCCCAGCCACATTGCATTCGACCAGTTCCATGGGCAAGCGCTTTTAAGCCATGGCAGATAAAAAGCAGTCTATGGTGGGGGCTGCGTGCGGCTTACAAGTGGCGCTCCAGGTTCCAGACAGTTTGTGATAAGGCAGTGGCGTGGGGAGGGGCGTGGGGCAGTGGTCGATCGCCAAAGTTTTGCAGGCCCGCCGATCCGTTGCATGCTAGCCAGACAGTTGGCGTGATTCATGCGGATAACCACCGGAAAACTGGCCGACTGCGGAGTGAGCTTTGAGCGGCCCCTACATTAATCAGGCCTTTTTACAGAGAGGTAGTTGGCCGGCGCCCCTTAGGCATTAACAAAGGCTGGAGTTCTGCACGAGTTCATTGCTACCGTAAATCAATGGAGTTGCCCCGATTTCGTGGACAACCGCTCAGGAGTTCACAGATTACGAGTGTAGGCAGTGATGAACTGTTGCTCGTAATCGATGGAGCGAGGTAAACTGATCGGTTTTTGAATGGCGGCGCTGACGGCTTTGTTAAGTAGCCTTCGACAGAAGGCCAGATCGTTTTGCAGTTGCTGGGTGGAAGTCAAGATCCTTACGTTCGTCATCAAGATACCAGCTCGAATTGAAGTGGAGAAAGAAAGCTCCCAACCACGCGTTGTCCCAGCAGCAACCCTTGGCGGACATGTGCCACGATCTCGTGTTTCTCCAGGGATCGCGGTAGTTTTCAGTATATAGCCCGGTATTGGCTGCCCTGGTCCGTATGGTATCAGCAGGCTTCTCGGGTTCGACCTGGCCCGATGACGAGGGCTCGGTTGAGCGCCTCGATCACCAAGCGGTACGATCCGGCTGTCAGTTTCCATCCGACGACCGGCGAGCTGAAACAGTCGATCCAGACGGCCAGTACCGCCAGCGCCTTGGTGCGGATATACGTATGTCGCCTGCCCAGCTGCGATTGGAGCGGAGGGCTGGAAGGTCCTGCTGTGCAGGCGGTTTTCCCGTGCCCCGCAGACCTGCGCTGCTGGCCTTGCGCAGGGGCGGAATGCCTGCGGGTTTGGCCGCAGCTGGGCACGACGCATGAGCCTGGCCACGCGGTGGCGCCGACCTGGCGGCCGCACAGCCAAACTCCTGGTGCACACGCGGTGATCCGTAGAAGCCACGGTGCTGCTGGAAACACCTCCTGAGCTCACGCGTGATCACTGCATCCTCCCGGGCCCTTGACCCCCTGGTTCTTCCTGCCGCCTTTGTCGCCAGCGTAGTAGCCACTGCGGGGCAGCCCAGCTGCCGGCACAGCCAGGAGACGGAGAAGCGGGCTCAGGTCGTGAATCAGGCAAAACCTCGCTTGGCGGCAGCTGCTCCTTCGCAAAGTCGCTGCCGCCAGCCTGAGAAAAAATCCTTCTCCTCCTGAGCTCACGTGTTTCCTGCGGATCGATTCAACTCAGAGCGTTCCTCCGCTTGTGAGCAGGCCCTGGTCCTTGGGCGCTATCACCACGGTCTATCCGCTGTGCAACCCAGTTGGCGAGCTGCTGGAGGAAGGCCCAGCCGGCTGGGCGACCGGCAGAAGCAAGAGGAGGTCCTTTGGAGCAGAACGCGACAGCTTCCTGTTTCTGCTGCGCCGTGAAACCTACGCCTTGTCTGGGGATTGGTCATTGAGGAAGAGTCTGGAGGTTATGGCTTACCCTAGCGACTGTCCACAGAATCAGGGGAACCCCAGGCGAAGCGTAGCGAGTCCAGTGGAGGCGCACTTTTTGCCCGGAACGATATTAAGAAATTTGTTATAGGTTTACAGGGACTATCCTCCAATGCTTTAGAAGACTAGGCGCAGATTGCCTAACGAAATAGACCTGTCATTAGTTATATTTTTTTCTTTCCCGCCCCCCCCCCCCAGTGTACGCATAGTTAACAAATTGATTATTGACCTCTTGTATGCCAATGACAACTCTTTAGGCAGTAATCTGACTGTCTTAGTTGATACAACAATTTCCCAAACAGAGACTCTTTTGCTATCAAGCCGAATGCTATAGAGTGCCGGCGAAGAAAGCTATTCAAAAAGCCAACCTAACTCGAACATCTCTGTTTCAATCGAACCAGCATATTTTCGCGTAGATTTTCTGTTTCTTCTGCCTTAATACTAGCCTTGGCTATTGCATCTGGAATTTTTTTGGGAGGAGTATAAAATCTGGGCATTTCCGATCCTTTGAGTTCGGATTTGTATTTACATATATTTGTTATTGTAGCGGAAGGAAAAACTTCATAGGGAAGTAACTTCGGTTTTTAAGTATTGCTAATTGATGAGTCAAATCTTTTCTTCGCTCTTGAAATATCTTGGCTTAAGGCTTGATTCCAATAGATCCATTCTTGAAAAATAGGAAGCAGGCAGATGCCGAATCCCATTATAATAAATACTATTGAATCAATAAGTAGTTTCCACTATTAGGTCGTCCGTCTGCTGTACAGAAAAAGAGGCCTTATGACGATCACAGGACAAACACCAAAAAATATTTTAAATCTTCGTATTTTCATAAACGCTCGATTCGCGATGCCTTTATAACGAATATGGATAGGATTGTGCCAGCCCACGATCTTATCCGAAGTTGAACAAGCCCGCAACTCAGAAATCCAAGGCCTACTGCCAGAAACATCCAGCCTGATTTCACAGGTGCCTCCAGATTCACTTGTGGGCCAATGCCGTCGATGACCCACATGACTCTTGGCGTTTGCGTTCACTGGTTAGTATAAGGCGCAACCGTACTGGGCCGGCCAGTCTCTGCATAGGATCGCCTGAGATCAGCTATAGGGTCTATCTCTCGATTGTCTTCTAGCCTGTTCGTGCGGCTAACAACAAATCGTGGTGCCATATTGCGCACCCCGCACGGCGATGAGTTCATCACCCCTCTGCAACGTGGCAGAGAATGGGGGGCTTTTGGCTCGCTTGCTGGCTGATCTGGTAGCGACACCCTGAAAGGAGTTTGCACCAAGCTGAATCAGTGCTGCAATGGCCATGCAGGATGCCGAAATTCGCGGACACGACGGAACGTAGCAGTACATTGCCGCAGAGCAGAAAGCAGCCAGAGGAAGTCACCCCCCGGCACAGTCTGGCATTGTTCGTGTCCCGCTGGTCCTCGTTCGGAAACGTTACCTTGCCATCCGCGTCAGAAAGGATGTTCTTCTCATGTAAGAACGGCCTCGATACAAAATAGCGGACCAGATAGAGCAAGGACCTTGTCGCCACGTCCCAAACATGCTTGCAGTTTCCACCACCCAGTCCTGCGGCAGGGCTGTCTTAATTTGCAAGCCAATCCGGCCGCATTCCCCTCATACCCACTTGGCACGGAAGACCTTGCCAAGGTTGGCAGCAGAAAACAGGTACTGTGTCGCCTTTAGTCCTCCATTCCTGACGGCTGCTATTCACAGCACTGCAGGCACAATCAGATTTGCACGGTGGATGGAAATAGAGTTTGCGGTTATGGTATCAGTTACCACATTGGGGCCCGATCTGCCCCCTTTGAGTTTCGGTCACGCCGAGCCGAGAGCGAATGAATCAATTGTTTGCCAGGCTGTTATCAAGCAACAATCGTAGGCGGTGCGCTTGATTGCTTGCCAGATTCAATGGCCGTAGTTTCTGCCGGCTACCGTGGAAGGGATCAGAAAATACTTGCACAGGTAGCAGACTTGGGCTCGTTTGCCGTTCAAGTCCACTGTTGGGCTTTTTCTGTTGCTGGCAGTGCGGGCAACTGCATGGCCGCAGGAATGGGGGATTCTTGATGTTGTGTCACAGTCCAGAACATTGCAAGCACCATCAGTCGCTGCCTTTTACGGACGGCCAGCGCCGGTCTATCGCCTGCCAGAGCCTGGCGATGACTCGGCAGCAGTGAGGGCCCCATGCGGCGTTCCAGGTCGCCCTGGTAACGCTCCACCAATTGGGAGAAGAAAGGAATCATGACTTCCTCCAACCCCAAGCCGCAGCTGGAAAAGCCGCTCAGCAGCGTTTCCAATGCGATTTTCCCGGGTGATCGCGGACACCTATGTGAGTGGCGTACCGTAGGTCGGGCGTGTGTTGCTATGCTGCAGGGCTGATTGAAAGTCTGATCAGTCGCCCATCCTGGCCTATCCCAGCCATTGTGAGAGCTGCGATGTGTGGGGCCACCTCAGCCAGCCCAGCTCTCACCGAGTAGTGGCCTTGCAGCCGAGCAGGTTTGAGGGCCAGGTCCCTCAGCGTGGCCAGCACGGCAGCGGCCGGGGCCGCCATAACGGTTTCATCTTCATGGAGCTGGGTATCGCGGATCCAGTGCAGCTTTCAATGCACCAGCGGTCCCCTCACCAGTTGCAGCAGGCTTTGGCGTTGGTGCGCAGGCTTGGTGAGAAAAAGTGCCCGCTGGGGGAGGGGTGCCATGACGCTTGCCATACGACAAGTTCAAACAATCCAGCTACTGCCGGCCAGGCCTCGTTATGAAGTCAGGAGCCTGTTGCCCTGAGTATCCAGGTGTGTCGGCGTCCATTGGCTGCGTTCAGGAAACCATGCTGTGAGAGGGATCTTGCGGGAGTAGAGGAACTTGCTCGCCGATCTGGCGATGCAGGGTTCCTTTGGTTTGCTTCACTGTGAGGAGGAAGTCGCCCCCTTGCTCCGTGAGCTGCCGAAAAAACGGTGTTCTGGGTATGAAGCGCGTCGCCCTGGATCAAAGACGCCGTCGAGATCCATCGTGGCCAACACTCCCCAGTACGGCACGCTCGTGAGATTCACGGGTGGTCGTAGTGGCCTGGCAAATGGCCACCACCAGGGTCTTGAGTAGAGCGTCACCTGAGAGAAAAATGAACGCACCGCCGCCACCGTCGGTCTGACAATTCGAGCCGCGGAGTGTCTTGTCGTCGCACACGAGCTGATTAAACCCATCGCACCACCTGGGATCTGGGCGAGCATCCACCCCTGCAAGCTGCCGCAGATCTCGGCCACATCAACCTGCAGAACAGATAGCGGGAAGGGGAACATGGGTGCCGCCTGAGCTCAAACCCAAAGCCTGGTTCAGCGCAGCGTGATGGCGAGGGGCAAAGCGCTTCCAGATCCCCGGCAGGGCTTCTGGCAGCCACTCCAAGATCCCGAGGACCGCCACCAGGAGCAGAAAAACCACTGGGGAAGGCACCCCAACGACGCATCCGTCCCTCTGCGGATCGCCTGCAGGAAAAGCTGATTCAGGTCGGGCAGAGCATTAGCAGAGAGGGTTCTGGCAAAGAAGGGATCCATTCCCGCCGACCAAACCCAAATCTGCAGGGGGCAACGCCAAGCTCGCTTGTGACAGACTTTCAAACAGCCCTGCTATGCGTGCCCGAGCAGGGACTGGATGAGCGCAGGTCCATTCCCTGCTCCAGGCAGGTGCGTGCGTTAGCTCTGCCGCAGCGACGTTGGAACCGTGAGCCTCTTCTCAATCCCGCATTTCCAGCGAGCTGTGTTCAGGCCGCCTGCACGCCGCTGGCATCCAATCGTGCACTGGCGATCGCACGATGAATTGGGCGGCCTGCCGGAGCTGGAACAGCAACGGGGGATGGCGGTGAGTCGTCCAGAAGCGACGCATGGCTTCCAGCTCAACGCCGCATCGGAACGTAGCAATCTTTGCCCCCTTGCCCATCGCAATATGGCACGCGTCCTGTGAACGTCGATGTGGACACGTCCAAGGCCATGACCTTCCACCTGATGCGCAGCCCAGCTTAGATCACCAGCAAAACAATCCGTAGCGCAAACTTGCGCACCGTATTGATCAGGCCTGTGCACTTCCTCGCGAGTTGCTTGGAATATCCGGAGGGCTATGAACTCGAGGTGACGGATGATCTTGATCCCACTCCATCTCGCGACGAGCAACATAGCGATGAGAAAAAAAACTGCAGGACTGCAGAGATCGACCCTTGATCGTGCTCACGAATAGCTGCTCAAGGCAAAAGCGGCCCAAATGTAGGTCTTTGAGTTCAGAGGGGTGAGATCGATCAGGGCAACGTCGAAATGACCGGTCACTCGACTAGCGTTCGCTTTTAGCTGTCGATCGGTCTTGCTGCGTAGGCCATGGCAAGGCCTCATCGCTGCAGGTTCGCATCAAAACAGGCCATCAAAAAGCGCTCCTGTTTCAGCAGGATCCATTGCGGTAGCTTCCCTGGTTGGGAGACGAAAAGGGAGTGGGCGCATCCAATAGATGCCTTTCCCTCCAAGTTGTGTTTCTCGAAGACCTCCGGCAGTCCAGAACAAACAGGGGAATTGTTCAGCCTTGTCCTCCAGCATCAACACGTGGGATGCCTTCAAAAGAACAAGACGAAGCTCCGACTCGAAGTCGTTATTATATGCTTGATTTTAAATCTGCCGCGTACGCTTTGTCAAACATGGCTTTTCGACGGTCCGCATAACCCCACCCCTTACCCAGCACTGTCTTCTTCCCGGCATATCACCGAAACGAGGTCCAGCTCCCAATTAAATTGGCTCGGGACCGATGCTTCCGCAGTAGGTTCTTCAGGGTTTTTGAGTGGGTTGCGCCCAACAACTTTGGGCTGAATCCGGTATAACATCCTGATCTAGCCTCTGCTTTCTCCGGTTTCCTTGGGCATCGAACTCTGTCTTTTCTGAAAGCGAGCAAGATTCGCCGGGCTTCTAACCCCCAAAACCTGCCCCGATTGAAAAGGGGACATGTTGTTATTAAAGGGATTCAATGTGGCGTTTCCCATTATCCCCGCTGTTGCCCAAGGGGGGGGGCCGCCCCTTTATAAACGGGAAAAAAAGGGGGGAATTTTTCAGGGCGGGGCGGGGCTAGAGGGGGGGAAAAAAAAAACCCCTCGGCCCCAAAAAAAAAAAAAAAAACCCCATTTTTTAAAAGCTACTTTTTGGCTTCCCCCGCTCCCTTGCATTCGTTTGTTCTGCCCCATTCCATCTCTCG
>Ga0163217_1076376_pt1 | contig 12614 bp, 8 predicted proteins | sample SynspAceP_FD_185933 | JGI IMG/M metagenome (GOLD analysis project Ga0163217, IMG submission 185933) | Saline lake microbial communities from Ace Lake in Antarctica - Synechococcus sp. Ace-P (PacBio error correction) | ecosystem: Environmental > Aquatic > Non-marine Saline and Alkaline > Saline ... | reverse complement strand
CTAATCTCTTTCTTAGCGTCTGCTTCTAGTCAAATTGGTTCCACTGGCCCAGGGAAGCGTGAATTGCGGGAGACTGAGCCAGCACAGAGCGAGGCATAGAAAGGAATGAGCGAGATATGTCGCGAACCGCGGACGCAAAAAAAGATAAAGAAACAACGCTGCACAAATTTTGGAAGCAGATGGTTGATTTTTGTGAACGGTGAAGGCGCTGAAGAGTATCTCGCGCCTGTGACATCTATCATATTCATCCGGCTCGGGCACATCACCCAAAACGCCTCCTGACGCTGCGAGATAGAAAGCCATGACCGAGTTTTCAAACAGGGTGGCTAGCGGAGCGGGGTATGTCAGACAAAGACTGCGTCAAATCGCCGCATCCCCGGAATACGCAGCAGCGCTACCTGGTATCCGTAAAAATACCGGTAATGTGCCGCCCGACCACGGACAAAGGGATTCCACGTTGACGCAACCGGCGGTCTTTCAACCACCGAGTTTTAGGCAATTAGCCAGGATGTGAGTCCATCAGCCTCCAAGCGTAATCCGTGTTGGTATATATTATTAAGAGTCGCATTAGGGGTTCCTGTCGCTTTCTGATTTCGGTGATCGGACTGTTGGCACTGTGGACGCGCGAGCTCAGGACACCACAAAGACTACACGCCCAAGTCAAATGACCTGAGCGCGTTTGGATCGGTTTTTCAATTTCGTTTCTCTGACTAAAATTTTGGTTCCAGTGCTGCTTTTCTATCCAGAACCAACCTGTTCCAATCTTTTCCACAATTCTGAAAAAGGCTTAGGTCTTGAAGATCAACTCTGTATTGAAACGGTGTATGCAGAAAAAACTTGGGTAAGCTTGTTTAGGGCATATGTCATAAGTTCCAGTTTTAAGATTCGTATCTCGGGGCGGATGGAGGTAGTAATGATTATTACTTTTTTCAGGAAAAGCGCATATGGGTTACCAAGGGAATTTTGTCCTCTATGCGTAGACCTGGAGCCGGAGTGGGAGATGAATATGGGAGAAAAAATTTCTTCCTCTCTTTACTCAATCAGTGTTGCGGGAAAATGACTCTATCTATTTCCAGGATGCGATTGTTTTAACTTTGATTTGGGTTCTTCCAGACATTTCGTCCATGGTAGTAAGACATTCAATGAATAGGAATCTGATAGGCTTGAGCAAAGCTTCGTATAATTGGGAGCATGTCCTTTGATGAGTTTGACCGACACCCGCCATGGAAAAAATCAAGGTAGCACCCGCTCACTCTCCTTTCTCGAGTGTCGCCGAACTATATTATAGGCGAGTTTGCGCCCCAGGTGTTGTTTTCAGAAAGCTTCTGTAGTGATGTGAAATGTTCATTTGGTAGGTCAATGAAGTATGCCGCAATTTGTAACTGAAATATTATTATTTCAAATTACGAGAATAGAGGTTTTGCAGTCAATTGAATGTTCGGAAATGAACCAGTATTTACTATTGGAATCTTTCTTCATTAAGTCAGAATAATATTCTATAAAAATTACTATGGAAACTTTTGAACCATCTGAAAGCGTTTCCATAGTTTTTGTGCCATCTAAATTAAGAGAATTTAAGATGAGTGAGGTAACACCGAATTTTGCGAGTATGGCTGGAGAAAGCAAATTTAACCCTCAGATTTGGATGATGCGAACTCCTTGCGTCACCTTATCGGCAGGCATCATGTGGCCAAAGACTTAGCCCAGAAGGAATTCTCGGGCACAAAGCCATTTATCAAGGAGAATCATATCTAACTGGATACGGAAGAGAAAGATTCTAGAGTGCGGGCGCGACAGCTCTTCCAAGTTGCACGGATTCTAGAAAAGGGATAAGCCGGGCCGCCTGATATTTAGTGTGTACTCTGGATGATCCGATGGGATCGTGTTGATCGAGCATTTAATAAAATCATCGGCAAACGATACGTGGGCGGCTAGAGCACATGAATTTCCTAATTGCAATTCTGGGAAATTCAGAAATATTTCCCTGAAGCTTGGGCGAGAGTTTGAGTCTTTCAAGGAGGATTTTGTATTGAAAGACATATTCAATGTGCGATTGTCGAAGCGACGCAGGCAAGTCCTTAGGCTTATTTTTACGTCCTGAAATACAATTCGTACATGATCTTGCACAGACTTCGTGTCTCCCACAGATTTCCTCCCGCATTCGAATCTGGAATTTCAGGGAGGAAAAAAGGTGCAAGAAATCTGATATGCAATTGGAAATGATGGGGATCATTATCCTTCATGGGTATATTCGCCGGCTTTAACCGAATAAAAGAGATAGGGCGACATGGAGCTATCCCTCCTACCAACACCACAACAAGAACACCATACCCTTTCTCTGATATGCGTTTATTCAAAATAAACTACTCTTCGGGAGCGCCCATCATCTACTTGATAGCTAACGCTTTTGTTCAAGACCGTTTCAGCCCACGAAGAAAGTTGTTCAGCTGAACTCAGGGGCAGGCGCTCGTGAATATTGCTTTAGAAAGATAATGATGGTGAGCTCAAGGAAACTCGCGCCCGTATTGGAGCGTTTTAGTTGGCCGAGACTACTGTAAAAGAGGAATTGTCTAAGGACTTTCGCTCAAATAACGGTACTTTTTATTTTAATTATAATTCCAAACAAGATCCAAGTCGTTATTTCTTCCCAAAATGAGCCGCCTTTCGGGCAATCCCAAATATCGACTCCGGATGTGATCCCAGCAAGATTTGGAGTAAAGCTATCAACTGGATTAGGGGTGACTGCCAGCCAGCATTGATTTTTGATGGTTGTCTTTGGTTCGATCCGCATTCGCAGAGGTCGCTCAAAACGCTCCGAGACTGACGAATCTTGATCGAATCCACAACAAACTCGATGGAATAGTGTACTTATACTTGATCCGGGCCATATGACACTTTGTTGAAAGAAGGTAGATCCGATTAGGCAGCGCAGCGCCGCTGTCGATGAATCAGCCGGGGGTTTTGGTGAATTAACAGGCCGTGGACTTGCAATCAAAAGGTCGCATACAGTCATGAATCTGTTCGCGAATCGATACTCGCTTCTTGAGAGATATAACCAAAGCGAGACAAGCTGAGTAGTGAGGCTGAGTGCCATTAGCCGTGAGATAAAATTGCGAAAATGTGTCACTCGAACTGCGAAGTGCACAGAGCGCATAGAACATTATCTTATACCGCAAGTAGCAGCGAAGCACGCAACGTACCGGCCTTTAGTTTTGCCATACTTCAGATGAAGCGATTCGGCTGAAAATCCAAATGGGGCTCGCCAAGAGAATATGATATTCCTGATCACAGGAAAAACTGTTATAGTGCAGGAACTGATAAACAACCCCGCAGAGCACATGCATAAGGGAACATCGTAACGCTCGGGTTTTGCACTTCCATTGTCAGGCTCTTCGCGCGAATAGTGCGGAAAAACTCAGAGCCCAAATCTTATAGAGGAAGAGCACTTGGAGACGTCGCCTAGGTCTGGACTGAGACAACAGATTGAACGGTTGCAGATTACTTGCCGAAAAGTTGCACTCTCTTGCCGGAATGCCAATTTAATCTCGCAGTCTGGTGCACTCGGAATGCCGTTGTAATGTTCAGCTGTTATCCATAGATTCTCGCGCAACTTGAGCATCTTTCAGGTTTAAGTAGCTCTTAGTTTGGGTGTGGAACCATGCCAAATCCTTCTCGACTCTTGATGGCCTTTTTGAAGCTTAGTATCACGAATCCAGCGAAAACCGTATTCAACAAGAATCAATTAGAGAATCAACGCTTCATTTCTCTGATCGAGCTTGAATATTCGCTTTGACAATCACCAAGCCCGGACGAGGGCTTGAAAGAAGATTCCTGGAATATTCTTGAGGTACAGCGGTGAGAAAACATTGGCCTTGGCTCAAGAGGGTTTTTTTTCTACCGTATATAATCTTCAAAAAGATCAAATACAATGAGGTTTGTGGGTTCTCTCTAAGTCTTGAAGTGGTTGAGGCAGATGCTGCCTATGATTCGAAATCAGAAAACTTAATTACTTGTCCGCGCTGTATGATTGGCTTGATCGCTAAGGTTGATTATGAGAAAAGCACTTGAAATATTGAAATTTTGAGATCGAAAAAACTAAAACAACTATTTCCTTTTTCAAAAACGGAAATCTACCCACCAATATTCATTCACAAACACATGAAATCAATAGCTTAAATTTCCTTCACCCCATAATCCTGCTCTTTTTACTTTCGCATTTTCTTGCGCCAAAGGGAGGGAAGTTGATAGTAAAAAGGTCGAAACTACAGGACCTTAAGGCCAAGCTGAATGAGAATCTCCGCAAATTTTCAAAATCCTGGAAGACTGAGATTGCAACGCTTTGATCTGAGTTTGCTCGAAGGCAAAATAGAAAAGTTCAATCTATTACTACCGCAAAACTTGCACGGGAAGGGGTAGATTCGGAGGCACTATGTAGAAGTGACCGGCTCGGTGTTTTTCTAAAAAGAATGTGAATTATTAAGTGCAGGAGACCTTAGGGAAGAATCCTTTTACTGTACCTGCTGTGGAAGGAATGATGTGGAAAAAAAGGGAGTTGTTCCTTGCTACGATGATTCGAATCCATGCAGCGAAATATTGATGGAGATTCAGAACCCTGTCTCTATGCCAACACTTATTTTTGAAAAGCGAGGAAGGACGTCTTTGGGAATCAGCAGATTGGTACAGAAGGTACAATACGCTAGAATCTAAAAATAGAGTAGAGGCGATGGAGAGAAACTTGGCCTCTTTAAAGGACCCAATTGCGTAAGGCTGTGCCTGTTTGATTTCGCGCACCATTTTCAGGGACAGTTGAGGACCGGTCAATGTGGAGATTGGGGAGAGTTGGGTCAGCCTGAACGCCAATGTTTTTCAGATTTCGAGGTTACCGTGAATTTAATTTATCGAAGCTGATATCTGAGTCATATGTTAGGCGTCTCACGCGTGACTCTGTTAGATGTGAGCTTTCCTTCTCATATCCAAAGGATTTACAAAACAAAAGTATCCTCAGTAGGAGGGCGATCATTCAATCCTAACAACCGGGACGGTTCAAGGTAGAAGTAGTCTTCTGCCAAGGATAGCCAGGTTTTGAAACCAGAACATGAGTTTCCGTTGTTGAAAATTCAAGATTAATGAGTCATATGGATGGCGTGATCATTCGCAGTCATTTGATTCTTGAGTGATAATAGAGGCGGGGACTATTTTTCACTGTGGAAAGACGAAAAGACCTATGTGAAAAGAGGCAAAGACTTCAACCAAGAAAAAACTGGAGGTTACTGTGGCACTGGTTGAATGGTGGGAGAAACTCTGGTAGATAAGGGCTTTAGAGAAGTAGGAGATAATTTCAGCGCTGAACATAGACGCTCAACTATAAATCATGTCAGGATCAAACAGAAGAATGGGGTGTGTGTTATAAGGAAAATAAGAGATTGGTCGGGGCGGTGGATCCGAGTCTGAGTGTGGATTAATTCCACTTCTCGTGAGTTGATAGATCGTGCTGAGCCCTCCTTATTTATCATTACGAACGTTTTAGGCTTGAGTGCTTATCGATCGATGCCCAAAGGAAGAGCTTTCCGGAGATTGTAATTTCCCCACGGTTTATGGTAGGTGACGCCATATTCCAGGCAACTCGCGCCTGTGGATATGGAACAACCCTTCATTAACCAGGCGATGAAAGGACATGGCTTAAGTCATTAAACTAATGTAAAGGATACTGAAATCCACCTCTGATTCAGCGATTTTCCTCTCGATATGTGTGTTGAAGTTCAATCCTGAGGCTCGTTGAAATTGCCAGAAGCGATTCAGGATGGTCAAAGACGCAGTCGATAAATCGAAAAGCGAACTGTCCAAGCCATGACTTGGTGATCAGATGCCGCAATGTGGGTGGAACGTATCTCATAATCTCACTTCATCGCTGACCCGATCATGAACGTTGAATCTATTCCTGGCCACATTCTATTCAGGAAGCGAGAATTCAGAACCAACAAACTTGGTCCGGCGAGTATTTGGAAATTTTGAGGAGGGATATGAACGAGGCCTTCCTGCAGATTTCCCAAAGCGATCTGCCATGGAAACTGTGGAGCAGTGAAATTCAAATCAATGTAGATCCTATAAAAATGGAGAGCTGTTGGCCGTGAGGTTTTGGAAGCATATTTCCAGGTGCGGCATTCGGTCGGAAAAGGGACCTATTCGGCGCGCAATATATATTGCTGGGAAGGATTTTTTCAAGGAAAACGCTCCCGTGTAGATGGGAGAATTTACAAGGATCCTTTGCAATTACTGTTGATACTCCATTAAAGACTGGACAACAGAATAATAGGTCTATGTGTACGTGATGTTGTAGCTACAGTTAAACGCTACAACAGAAGAGCGAATCAAGCTATCGCTAGAAGTAAAAACCTGCTGCACCATTAACGTAGTGAAACGGTAGTGGGGGAAAAACGCTGCTAAATACGCATCGATATAAATCAAGAGAGATGTAATCCAATATAAATTCTTACAGGTGCCAAAGATTTCCGTCTCGTGATTTGGACAATCAGTATTACTAATGGACCATCGAAAGCAGACTTACTTGCTTCACGGTACAGTAGGAGTTTAGTCGAAAAAAACTACCATCGGATTTCGGAGTTATTTAGTGGTTTTGGTTCTTGATTGTTCTTCCTAGGATCTCGACACGAAATGCACTTTTTGGTTTGGAATCGCGATCCTACTTTTCGATGTTTATTCCTTCTGATTCTGAATGCCTTTGGGAATACCCTCAATTGAGATCGTACTACTTCTCGTTGATATTTTGCGCGCTGGGTATGTGGGTGGAATGTAATGTGGGTATCTGTACGGTCGTGGGGAATAAGTATCTACCCGATTGAAGTCGGAAGGTTTAAGAAGTGCATATCCTCGTAGGCTGCAAGAAGCGCGCTCGCGCGCTCCGCACGCTAGCAATGGCAGGCGCCGGATTATCACTTGGAACTGCGACTACTTTGGCCTGCAATTTTCACCATTAAGTCACTTTGCGGCGTGGAAGCCAGGATACAGGGTACGGGTGAATCATGAAAGTTTCTGTCTCAATATGCAGTTGCGACCCACTTTTATACGAGTGCCACTGTGGCCTTATGTTGTGTGTCCTGCGACGCACCGCGCTCTCTCTAGTCCTCCGGTAGCACTCTCGCGATAATGAACGTTACCTACCTCGTCTCTCGCACGGGCCACTGCTTCCATGATATGTAGTAAGACGTCACAGAGAGATACCAATAACACAGAGCAAAAGCCGCCATTATCGTTGACTGGCCCAGCGGCCCACTCTCTCTCTGTGCATATTCTTTGCTACGGATATTCTATTATGTTGGACTTGTATTGAAAATGCCATAGGAGACGTCGAATGGTGGATCGACGCTACTCGAACCTCGACTCGCTGGCAGTCTGTGATCTGACAAGAATATTCATCCGGTAAGTCTCACCATTTCTCTCGCGCCCGCCTCAATCTCTCGCTCAGAGGCTTCTGAGCTGTATTCAGACCCTCGTTACAGGGCTCAATAGATATTAACAGGAATTGCCCCTATGAGTGTGATTCTCGCGTCTGCTGACTCACTTCTACGATAGCATGACGCGCTTATCCGGCACGGCAGAGTCCAGCATAGATGCGGGTATCTAGTATCCTGTCGGTGGAGATCGTCGCTCCTCCTAGCAGTGGCCGTCGTGATTCTTAGTCTGGGTCTTATAGTCGTGCTCTCTCGCTCCAGATGTCACGCGCGCAGAGATTCATTAGTTTCGTTGCCTGCGAATTCACTCGGCCGCATAATCAACCTCAGATATACGACGAGTAACTACTGTCATATTTGTGGAATTCACCCTATCGCAGGACACGGATATCGAAGCCAACGCAATGCTTTTGTGGCAGCACGCTCGGGAAGATTAGAACTGCGGTGATGGAGATGTATGCCTTTCAGCACGCCGCTCCTTTATCAATAATTTATATTCCCGAATGCGCTGTTTAATTTCTCAGGTGGCGACAGGAACTGGTGACCCTACGGAAGGTCCAAAGCAACCAAGCTACACCGCATTAAGGCAAAAACTCTCTGAATCGGATTATGTAGACTACATTGAGGCGTCAGGGGATCAATACCATATGAGCACATGGAGTGCTGATTCGTGCATTGGCTCGGGGAAAAATATCCCGGGGTATTGATACGGTAGGATAACAGCGCACGGACCACGGTAGGAAGGCTGTCTAACATTTTGATTGTTGTGAAAAACTACGCCATCCCAATTGATCGCTTTTATGTGAACAAGACAGAAAGACTACACAAGAGCAGAATATTCCAGGTATTGAAAAGAGTATAAAAAATATCTGATTTGTGTCGTTGGGAAAACCCTGTAGACGTATTCATGGCACCATTGATCGCTGACAAAATGCCAGAAAAGATATTGGCTATTTACTCTCGCGAGAATTGCACAGGTATATGCAAGATAACGGCATTGTTTGGATTGGAAGTGTCGCAAAATTAAAGAGGCGAGAAGGATGATATCCAATCCAAATTAACGGTTGGAATCAGGGACTTTACCGAATTATGACATCAATGCCACTAGCTCCCAATTAAGAAGATAGATTCAGAGATAAGTTTGGAGATATAGCGTGAGGTGCCCCAATCTTCCGGCAGTTGCTTTTGTTATCAAAATATGGCTCTCTACCTATGGCGGTCTCAAGTCAACAACGGACAAAGATTTTGGAAAACGGCCAGACAGTAGCGGTTGTCTTTCGGGAATGTGCTCGATGGTCTTGTATAATGCTAACGAAATCAATCAGAAAATTCAAATGTCTTGCGGATGGAATATTACGAGCGTGCCTGAGTGGGATCCACTGAAAAATATACTGTCGAGCGCAAGAGAACCAGGCTAAATCTATGGAGTCTCCTTCTGAGGTGCTCTTGGGGAGGATTGCAAATTTTCCCTGATTTTCTTGGATTATCGTGGGCTCAGTTCAATTCGTGACTACCACATTTATTCATTATCGGCATCAGGGTATGAGCACCATCGGCGTATTTTGTAGGTTTTGGTTAGCCTTTTTACATATGCGACTTTCGTCGGGTGATCTATGACTGGTAATCGGGGATATTTTTCGTCTAGGCCGCCTGTGGTTGTCGAATAATGCGGATTGTTATTGATTGGATTATACAAATCTTGTCACGAGAGCGAAAAGCGAGATGACCTTGGAGATGCAAAGGCACGATCGGTGAGTTTTCAGGATTTGTAGACCTAGCTAGGAGCTATCGTAGAAGCGCGGAAAAACGACTCCGTCCAGTGTATCTTACTGCGATTACATACTTAGTACTTGCGTTGATTCCTATTGGCCTATTTGGAATGCATGAAACATTAATTTCGCGGGACACTTTTCGAGTTCTTTTTGATCCACAATTATGGTAGTGTGGGAGATAACTCGGCTCCCCTCGATGGCGCCCGTGGGACGAGTGAACTTTGGTTAACCCTCACCCTACGAATACCGGTTATGTATTTGATGGCGGAGCAAATAAATTCAATAGTAAAGTGTAGAGCCTAGCCGGAAATTAAGGTTGGTGGTTTTTTTATTAAACCTTCGAGATCGCTTGTACTCGAAGGTTTTTGTTTTTTAGCCCCATGAGAGCTTGCTGGAGCAGATTGAGTAAATTTCGTTATTCCCAAAATATGAAAGGAAAGAGCAAGATGAAGAATTGAAATGGTAGGTGCATGTACCCACCTCCAGATCTGAAAAAAAAAGAGTCGCAGATTCTGTTTAAAATAAAAGACACGAGGAGTGGAAGTTTACTTGCCGATAATAGAAGAATTACTGCAATGGTCTGACCTGGGAAAAAGAAAGTTCAAAAAGGCACTTTTAATGGATCATGTATTGTCAAACTAGGAGAAATTCAACTTGGGGAATGCCTACAGGTGCCCGTGCAGTGAAGTATTGTGGCACTCAGGTACATGCTACAGTTCGAGAAGACGGTTCTGGAGTATGATTAAGCGTATCGTCAGAAACTGGCGTCAGCAATCGAAATGATGGATTCAGGACATTTGAGCCTGGGGAAAAAAGTGAAAGTAATTGCGGCCAACGCATTTAATTGATCGGAGAAGTTGATCAGCGGAGGGATAAAGATTGACTTTATGATGTCGAATCCGGGGATTTATCAGAACCATTTTATCAGCTTTGGCCTCGAAAATTTTTGGAAAAGTACAGACCTTTTAAAAAGGAGAAAGGTTCAGCAATCGCTCGACCTTTCTCTTTTAAGATTATGTAAACCGCAGGTCTAATCTTTTTTGCTCGTCGCGGATAAAAATACACGAAACGAAGCTTGGGCTAGATGGTCGTCCATATTTTATTGAACCTACATTTCCTTCAAAGATTATCAGTGAAAGTAGAGAAAAACAGTGAGTTCCTTTCACCAGCAATATTGAATAAGGACCCAAGTAAAAACTTAGACCTGCTCGTAAATGGAAATAGCGGTTACTGATCCGTTCGTTAGGTCGGTTTTCCTCAGAATTGGTAGCTTTAGTTTGGCTTAGTGATTTTGCGACCATCAATTACCAAGGACCCGAAAAGACCCCCACATTAAGGTGACTTTGCTCCGGTTCAATATTGGTTGGCGAATGCAATTTAAGGTTCGTACTTGGGCATTACACAAAATTAAAGTTTGCGGATCCATTACACGTGAAAGCGGCCTCGTTTTCGGTTCCATTTATTTTGGGATTTCCCTGATCGGGTTGCCTTCCGCTCGAAGCCTACTGGATTACCGGCTGTTCCTCGAAATCAAATCTTGCATTTAATTTTTTTAGTGTATGCGGCTGAAATAGAAGGGTTTAATTAATCCAAAAATTTCCCATGCCGACCTCACTGTCACCATTATCTAGGTAAGCAAAAGATGAGCCCTACTCCGAAAGTTGAGAATATGGTTTCTGGATACCCGTTCCTGATAGAAGCTTCTGTACCAGGTCGAAGTTCCGGCTAGAAGCATGAAAAATAAGAATGCTGGTAGGATTAACTATTTCTAGACATAAATTGAGTTTGACCTGATGAAAATTTATTCAGGGTGGGTGGTTTTGTAAAATTACAACACAATAATGCCAAATCGGCTAAGGCTTATTCTTAATTTAGAACTCGAAAATTGGAATTAGTCTTCAATACTTTTTAGGAGTCTTCAAATGCTTTTGCAATCTCATCATTCTGTTGCTCTTCAGCTTCTCTTTTCGGCAAGACTTCACTAACTTCGCGGCAGGCTTCTTTGACAAGGGCTGAGAGTCATTCCCGCTTTCTTTCCTTCTCTTAATTTCATAAGGACATCCAACTCCAGTCGATTCCATTGCCTTTCAAGTATAAGTTAACGCTCAGATCATGTTGCTTTCGATTTTTTTTAGTGTGGTACTGCTAATTTTTGGTTTGTTGGTATGAGTGACCTATTTTCTTGTCCAAATCTGTGGAGCAACCGTTAGAACCCAACAGGACTCCATCACAGCTCGCAGTCTGGGTATTATCACGATTTTATAGGCAGTTGCGACTGGGTGTCTAATTGTTTAGTAACTTCACGTTTGCGAGTTAGGAGTTGGCTCTTGACTACGGAAATTCGTTATTCACAAGCTTTCAGGATTGATTTTTCGCCTTACTTGTCCAAAGAGGTTTGTTGATTCTCAAAAGAGATTTTTTCCCGCTAAAAGTGAATTTTGAGACGGATCTCGTTCGCACTTGGTCTTGAGGCAAGCTTCAGGCTATTGTGAGTAGCTTGGATTTGAGGTTTTGCAAGCCACTTGATTGATCGTGATTCAGCATTCTTTTAATGAAAGGCGAGTAGACTCGATCCGAACGAGGTGACCAGGCCAATTTTTGAAGTTTTACCTGCAAAAACGCCCTAAAGCTGCCCATAAATAGAGATTCAGCAACTGCTGTTGGGAGGTTTTACCAGCGGCGGTATCGCGCGTCAGTGGTCAGCGGATAGTTTTCATCTCGTTCATGACCAATTCCTGTACGATTACCGGGAGCCCGGAAATTTTCGCGGATTTGCGATTGCAAACGGATATCATCAAAGCAATCTAAGTCAAGTTGTGCGCCACCTCCTCCTTGATAATTAAAATACCACATTCAGGTTTTGGTTTTTCCAGCTCTATCAAAAAATCCGAATCAAAACTTGCCTATAATACTAGAAACAGCTTCATGCCCTGGGCATTTGGTGAACTGGAGGTAAAGCTTTATGGATTAGATTTTTATAGTTTTCTGAATTTGATTCGATTTTGATTGACAAATCCCCATAGCCCGACCCGCACTGGGACTGCCTGATGATTGCTAATTTCTTGGATTACTGTGGGGAGTGGCCACTCCGCTCTTCACTCTCTCGCTCCTCAAGAGGGCGTCTTGGGTTGTTGTGTCCAAGGTTTCCTGTCGCTCGCTCTCGCTCGTTTGGCACCTAGAAATGAGGGGCTCAATGTCTTTGGACATTGACACTCAGCCATAAAACGTGGTGTGAAAATTACTGCTAACTTGGGCAAGCACTTTTCATTACCATTCTTTTAAAGTCCGCTCCCTGATAACTGATTCAAATTCGCTGCAAGCGACCGTTGCGGTAGGTGAAATTGCATAGATTGGCCTTGATTACCTAAGAACT
>Ga0163217_1120084_pt1 | contig 12615 bp, 11 predicted proteins | sample SynspAceP_FD_185933 | JGI IMG/M metagenome (GOLD analysis project Ga0163217, IMG submission 185933) | Saline lake microbial communities from Ace Lake in Antarctica - Synechococcus sp. Ace-P (PacBio error correction) | ecosystem: Environmental > Aquatic > Non-marine Saline and Alkaline > Saline ... | reverse complement strand
GCGTTCTAGTATAAGTTGGTTAGGCCAGCAAAAGCGCAACCTGCACTCACAGTTTCCCGTCCTGCAGCCACCCCGAGCACCCGCAAGCACCGGCCGATGCAGGGTCCAGCCGAAAACGCAAACGCCAACCCCATCAGATAGCGCCCGGACAAGGTCGGCGGGACTTGCCGCTACCTGCAAACCGGGCTTCACGGGCAAGCAGCCGATCCGAACACGCCGAAAAATGCAGGCCCACAGGATATTGACGACACCACCAAGCTTGGCCAGAGATCCATATGCTGGCGCAAGCTGCACCAATGCTCGAAGCACGCGGCGCCAAGCGCGACAAAGACAGTGGCAAACCATTGTGAAAAAAAACAATGAGTCAAGAGCACGGCCCGCCTCGGTCCTCTGGCCTTTGCGAAGCCCCGGCTTGCCGCGAAATCCTCAAACCACACGCCTGCCCAGTAGCAAACAGGGATAGGAGTTACCAGCGCCAAGACGCAAGGCGACAGGAAAGACAGTGCTCCTGCCAGTATGAACGGTAAGGAGCGGGAATTCGGCGATAATCACGAAAATCCGGGGTCCCTTTGGCGAACGGTGCCATTGAAAGAAACCGGTCGGTGTGGCTTGGGCATATCTACCCCTCAGACACTCCACAACTTCGCCAGTCACTTTTTGAGTGCAAAGCGTGATTCAGCATTGTCCGGCGGTTACCACGCCTGCCGCTGATCACCGTTGCAAATCAGTCCTAGACGTGCTTTATCGGTAACATTGAAAGCGCTTGAAAAAAACACCTTGCCGGCATCGGTATTGCTGTTGACCATAGGCAGAGCCTCCCTATGTCGCGCCAATCCAAGCCCACTACGCCAACGCGCGGACCGGGCTTGTGAAAAGCGTTTAGCTCAGCTGGTTAGAGCAACTGACTTTTAATCAGAGGTCCAGGGATTCGAAACCCCTGCGCTCTCACATCAAAATTAAAGACTGGCCTGGATATGTACTTTGGCCGCGAGCCAGAAGCGATAATTTCGCAAATCATCGAAAATTCAGTCTGCGGGCAGGTCCAGTAGGTCCGCGGCGCGTCAGATGCAAGCTCATAGTAGATGCTCGCTATTATCGCACGCCCCATGACGCCGAGATTCTCAAGTCCCTGCCCCCGTATCCGCTCAAATCCCTGTTCATTTTGTTTTGTTTACGCGAAGCCGCTCGCACTCCCCCGGAGGCCCTTCGGAAAAATGTTGACCTTACCCCTGCTGTACCCGCTATCGATGTTGTAAAAAATCAGAAATCGATTTTTCTGCTCCCTTCCGACATACAGAGTGACCAGATGAGCAAAACTCCCCGAATTTACATTATCTATTTTCTTCCTGCTTCACTTTGTATGGGAGTTCTGGCAGGCCCCGAACCTATGCAGGCATGATGGATCTCAACCCATGGGATGGCATCAAGCTGTGCTTCGGCAGCAAACTTTGCGATGTGGGTGCTTTGACTGCGTTCTGGATCACCAGGCCACGGCTAGATCCCGCGACTGTTTAAAGCACCTAAGCGTTGCAGACTCTCATGTTCCTTGGATAGGCATCGCTCTGACATCAGCTTCGAGTATTATTTACACCAACATATCAACCTGACCTACCTCTATCTCATGCCGCTGCTGCCACCATTGGCCAACAGTGCTCAGCCCGTTGCTTCAGTGGATTTTCATACCTCTTGCCGTTTCTCTGTTTCATTGCGCAGACAGGTGCAAGCCAGATCGTCGCATTAATGCATGCGCCTGCCCCGGCATACCGATCGATCCGTTCGGGCGGTTGGCGCGGCGCAACCCGTTGGGTTGCACGATTCAGCAGATCGTCCGCCAGGGGCACTAATCGGATCTCGAGAAACTCTTCCACCTCGGGATCAACGATCGCGAACGAGGCCACATGTTCGGATGATCATTATATGATGATACTTCGGCCTAACTCCTGTCCGGAAAATTCCATGAATAAGCCTGCCTGAAGCTTGTTCTTGGCTGACACTTGCTGCAGGGCCTCGAATTTTTCAAACACCGGAAGCGCTGGCAGTATGCGCTTTCCGTCTGCGAGGAAACTGGTCCTTGTGCTGATCCCGCGGGCTGCTTCAACCTTGAAAAGCGACAGTAGCTGATCACAATTAATCTCCCTGATCCAGAGAACCGCAAATCGTACCATTCAGAAAACTCCGGCTTTCCTTTCATAGTTCGATTGCACTACAGGATAGCGCCGCCCCAGATGCGGAAAATCATGCGCGACCGTCAGCAACGGGACTATCCTGACCCCCCATACGAAACTGACCTGCACCACCGTGTCAGACGACGCCAGCGGGAAGGGATTGCTCCCCGCTGGCGTTTTCAGGCTTATAGCTCAACAAAACTTCAGTTTGCCCTTCACCCGTCCGCGACGAATTCGATGTCGGCCCCTGCCTTCATTCTTTTCCAGCATGCCGGATTCGCGGTGCGAACACCATGGTCATGCAGGCATGTCAGATTGTCAGTCTCGTGGATAATGGTGACCTGCCGCTTCATGTCGACCTTCTTTGACGGACACCCCCTTGTGTATTCCGTTGCGAAGAGTCAGTCGCGCCGTAGCCGCGATCATTGCAGCCGATCAGGAGTGTTTAAGCTTTTCGCATGATTTCCTCTATCTGGATGATGATCAGGTGATGCGATTTATGGCCGGTGACGGTGAGGCATGCCTTCATGCCGGGAAACGTAGTGGCCGGGGGATTCAGCAGCGAATTCGAACGTCCGGCGTTGCGAGTCCAATGGGACTCGCATCCATGCCGGATCTAGACGCACGGAATTGGATTCATTCCGTGCTCCATCTCGGGCATCCGCTCCATCAGCCCTTGTGCTCCATGACCCGTCATGATCATCGACACCGAACTCATTTCCAGTTCGCCCTTGTTTCATCACATTGAAGCGGATGGTTTCGCCCTTCTCGGAGTTATTTCCTTGGTGTCGAAGACCATTTCGCCGTCGTCGGTTCCTTATGATCACTTCGATTGTCCGCGACCTTCTGATGCCTTGCCGGGGTTGCCGATGCCATCATGCTGTCATGCGCCGAAATGGTTCCAGCGCGCCAGCCCAGTGCTGTCCTCGCCAGAAGGATGCGGAGCAAACTTCAGGAAGATGTTTCATGGGTTTGTTCCTTTATCGGAACATCGGTCGAAGGGGTTAGCCATTGCCGGCGTTTTCCGCCGTGCGCTGGTGTTATTGTGTCTGCGCAGCGGCCTGGCGAAATCAGGGAGTTCGCCGGCTCCACTCATAGGCTCGTGTTCTCGCGGGTTTCGTGAACCACCGGGATCGCTGTAATCGCCGGCGGAGATGCCTTCACGGACCTTGACGAACCGAAAACATGCCGCCCATTTCCAAGGTCTCTAAGGGCCCAGCCGGGGCCATCATCGCACCAGTGTGTCGGGCAAGCTCCATCCGACATTTCCCCATGTCGGCCATCCCGGCTGTCCCATCGCATGTATTCCGGCTGCCACGACCCGGGGCTTCTTGGTGAGTTTTGACTGTCGACACCGAGAAGGTTGGGACGTCTCCCCATGGCGTTCATGGTGTGGAATTTGTGCATGGATGCCCCAGTTCGCCTTTCGATTTGCATCAAACTCAATTAAGGCCCGCATTGCGCCCACCGGATGTCAATCGACACTTCGGCCAGCGGCTTCCGGGCGCACCCACGCCATCGGTCCGGTCACCTCGAAATCTAGCCATGCATGGATTCGGGTGGTTGGGGCATGGTCAGGTTGCCGACCCGCACCCGACCGGTTTCTTCGACACCACAGCGGCATCCGTATTTCCGGAAAGATCCGGCTTGTTCATGTCCACCAGATTGAAGTCGTTCATGGTCAGGATCTTGGCACATACGAAAACCTGGATCGAGTCGAAGCGTTGAGCGAGATCAGGAAAATCACGAATCCACCGGCATGAAGGCCGGGTTCCTTCGGATGACGAGAAAAACCCATCATGCCCATCGCCATCTGCACCATCTCGTGTCGGCTCGCGTGCGGGTGGTACATGAAGGTCCCCGACTTCACCAGATCGAACTCGTAGATGTAGGTCTTGCCGGCGGATATGAGGCTGCGACAGACCCCGACCACCAATCATGCCGACGCAGATCAAAAACCGTGCCAGTGCACGTCGTGCTCGGCAGTTTTGTTGTGACATAAATCCGACCCGGTCCGCCTTCCACGGCCTCGATGGTCGGGCCGATGGACTGCCGTTGGTTAAGCCCCACAGGTAGCGGTCATTCCGTTCCGCCAGTTCACCTCAACCGCTCGGCAATGAGATGAATTCCTTGTCCGTTGTTCACCGAATTCAGGTCCCAGCGTTGAGGTCACCACCGGATTGTAATCAGGCCGGTTAAGCATCATCGGTGCCTGGTCAGCGGGCTTCCATAAGCGCTGCCTCCGCAATCCATATTCGTCGTCTTTCGACCATGCGGCGAGGAGACAAAGGGCCGCACCGCACAACTTGCGCCCAAATAAGTGACGTCTGTTATCATGGTCTTTTCCTTCCGGAAAGTTTGGCCGCCGCCGCCGGCATCGGCCAACCGATGGTGCAGCAGCTGAAGCTGCCTGCACCGTTTCCACCCCGTAGATCGCAGCTGACAGATTGACGTCAGCCAGCCAGAACTCAACGCTTGGCGTTTATCGCCAGCATCAAGTTCCGATCTTGGCTCGGGGTTCGCGAGGAGCTCGAAAGTTGGAGATCATGCCGTTTGTAAGTCAGCAGGATTCCGCCTCGATCGTGGTGCGGCAAGGCACCACGACGTTTGAGGAGTGCCGTGCAATCTCGGGGTCGGCTGTAGGCGGTATGGCCGAGCGTTGCCTCGACGGATGTTGACCGCCTTTTCAGCAAAGCTGGTTCGCTAGGCCTGGCCATATAGGCGAGTTCCCGCCTGCCGCAGACGGCCTTGCTCTCTATATATCTATATCACGAATCCATTCCAAGTTGCGTCGTAACGACCGTCTTCCGGGGTCTTGCTCTCTTCGAGATCTCCGCCGACAATCTCTATTTCGTCTTCGATTCCCGCTTCGGCTTGCAACGCCCGGAGATGATTTCCAAGATCCGTGTATATATATCTTCGTGGCTTTCGTCAGCCATAGCTTCTTGCAACGGCTTTCCAGTTCATAGGTTTGCCAATTACGAGATCGACGCGGTTCTCGAGTGCCTCTTGGGGCTGCTTGCGATTCCGTGTCCTGATGACGGCCGCGCAGCCGCGGAAGTTTGTTCGGAACGTATATATCTACTCTCTATTCCCCAAGCCCCATGACCGTCAGCTCTTTCCTTGTCTCTCATATCTATCTATAGCCGGGCTCCATTGCCCCGTGATTCCGCATGTTAGAGATGCAGGTTCGACGGCGGCGTGTGCCGCGCTTTGGCGAGAGCGCCGCTTGGTCCCCCAGTTCTTGAGCCAGTTGGCCGGATGCTGCACGCGCGCGAGCCCGTGGGCGCTGTATTGAGGGAGGGCAACGGGTTCGAATGCCAAAGAGCCGCGTTGCGACCGCGATGCACGCGGGCGTAGTCAGATTGGCAAGCCGTCGAAGGTCGCATCGGACCGCCGGCGATGCTGCGCCTGGCCGAACCGCGTGTCGGCCGATTATTCAGAGCGCAGCGCGTTGCCAGGGTCGGCCAGGATCGGACGAGGGGATATGTGGCGGCGGAGTGCATTGCGCTTCGATGCCGGGTAGGGCCCCGAAGGCGTCCGGTGCGGCGCGGGATACCGAGCGGCAGGCCGGATGAGACCTTCGGGTTCTCGGGCAGGCTTTGCGCCAGGCTTCAGCGCATCATTGGCCGATGATCGCAGTAAGCCGCGCTGGAAGTCCGCCGGTGTTCAGAGAGGCGCCACCTGCCACCGCCGCATCAGCGGCCTATGGTCTTTTTATGAACCATGCCGTGACCCCTCAGAAACAAACCTGAGCCTGTTCGCGGTTCTGAAATCCAGAACGGTATCTTGGCGCTTGCGTGGCGAGGTGTGGAAACTGCAGACGAAGGACAGCGTCCAAGAACCGGCGCGAGTATTGCCCTAATATGGCCATGCCGAGATCGCTGATCACTACGCAGCGACGCCAGAGAGCCCATGGCAGGCGTGAAATTAACAAGAGCGGAGCGGTTCAAGTCCGCGGCGCGCGCAGCGCGTCGAGTGACGCGGGGCTCGCGCGTCGGCGCCTGCTGTCGTTGAGTTGCCGCCAGGGTTTGGGTCACCGGAACCCGATGAGGTAACCATCAGAACGGTGTGATGGTCGTGTTGCGATTACCGCGCTGGAATCGAACCGGCGAATTACCGGCATGAATTCGGCAGGCCCGTTCGCCCCCGCACAACCGGCGAGCGCCACGCATGCTGCCGCCAAGAAAAAACGAAACATGATTCGTCTTACTGCGATTGAGAGTGTGCTTGCCGATCGAACCGCCCGATGCCCCTGAAATAAACGGGGGGGGGGGGGTGCGTAATCACACTTCAACGCGCGGCGGACGCTCTGGCAAGCCATGACCGTAACGACAAAGGACGGGAATGCTGTATTCAAAAACTGTCGGGATAAAATACTGCTGTCTTTTCAGCTTCAAATGAACACAGGGCAAAGGAAGCCAGAAATCGGACAGCATGATCTGTCATCGTGTCGGGACCTGCCGGATTGGGATGTCCTGACCGGAACCGGAAATGAGCACTCCGCGTATGATGGTCATCACGGCAATTATCACCAGACAAGAAGTTTTCCTGCCGAGTGATGCCCGCCGCTGACTGCAGCCGTTGTCCAGCATCGCCGCGGCGTGCAAGGCTCCCGGTACAAGCTGAAAAGACAAGCATCCACACCAAAACAAGCCCCCGATGACCGGATAGATGGCGGATGGATTTTCTTCATCGAGAAGAGTAATGCCCTAGGCATTGCGCCAAAACAAGCTGTGGAAATCACGAAAACCGGTTGAAACTGGTTTTATTCATGAGCGGACCAGGGAGACAAAATCAATTCACCCGTTGGCCGCGCTGAAGTTCGCGAACAAGAAAACGATCTTATCGAGTTCCGGCGTTATTCCCTCACGGCGGCATGTTCCAAAACTGCAATGGTGCGCACGTGCGCCGTTCTTGGCGGCCCATGTGAAAAGACGCATCGCCATGATGGTTTGGCTCGTAGGATCTTGTGGATCAAGGCGCGCGATCCCCGTCCTGTCCGGCCGCATTTTACGTCGTGGCTAGAACAGGACCGGCGAAACAACTTTCGCCCTCTTGAGCACCCGACGACAAACGGGCACAATCACATTGCCATAGCGCACCTTTCGGCCGCGTGAGCGGGCTTTTGAAAGACTGCTGTAAATAAGAATGCACCAGCCCAAAAGACGGACCACCAATCAGGGTTTTCGAACATTCATGCCACACACCTTTGGGCGATTTCTCAATAATAGGACACTCGGGCCGGTCGTACGCCGTGGCAATGCTCGCTAAAGTTTTGAGGTCTGCGCAGGAGTTTCAGTTCTTTCAGCTTACATCGATTCCAGAATCTTTTCCAGCGCCAGCGCTTTCCACATCGGAACTGGCGCGTCCTTGTTTCGTACAGAGACAGAGCGACGCGCATTCATCGATGGTGAAGGCCGAGGCTTCTTGAGCGCTGGATGACGCCAGGCCGATGACATCCCTTGTCATCCATTAGTCGCCGATAGCCATTGGCGCGCGCGAGCGGGTTTGATGAGGACCGATATCTCATAATACCGATCGTCTTGCAGAAGCTGGTCGCACAGGAATGCCTCGCCTAATCATGTTCTGCCTCCCTGCTTTGAGCCGATTGCTCTTGCAACGACGGATTCATAAATGCTTCCACCTGCCGGAAGTCATGCATTTCAAGATCAACTTCGGAGCGCCAATGCGTTCGAGATACGATACCGATGACAGGCTCTGGCAGCTGCGGCAATCATTGCGAAAACAAGGTTCCGTGACGGTACAGCAGGCCGGCTGCGACCGCACACCGACGCTGTGCAAGGCAAAGGCGAAGAACAAGTTCTGCTTGATAAATGCGCAGGGTTGCTTCAAGACAGTCTGCGTGCCCGCAGGTCCGCCCAGATCGCCCGTTTCAGCAGAGTTATGCCTGTTGCTCTCGCAACCGGCGACCGTCAGCCCCCGGTCCCCATCGCAATGCCAACTTCGGCAGCGCCAGGCTGGTGCGTCATTGGACACCGTTCTCCGGCCATCGCAACCTTGTGGCCGCCTGTGCAACTGTTACGAGCGGCCTTCTTGTCTCCGCAGAACGCCGGCTCGACTTCATCAATGCCCAGCTGGATGGCAACCGCTCGCGCGTTGTCTCCATTGTCCACCGGTTGCCATAATGATTTTCAGCCGGCATTGTGAAGCGCGCAATAGCCGTCGCGCGTCGTTCTCCCTTGATTCGGAATCCGCGACGGCAACAAGGCCGAAAGCTTGCCATCGAATTGCGACATACAATCGCGGTCTTGCCTTCGGAGGTAACGCATCAGCCTGCTCAATCGGCCGTCTTGCAGGTCGACTCCGCAAAAGTTCCATCTCGGCATTGCCCAGCGCGATACCCGATCACCTAACGGCCGGACACGCCTTTGCCGTGACGAATTCGAAACCAGAGATTGCTTCAGCCCAATTTGCGGCCGCAATCCCCGACGATGCCTCGGCCAGTGGATGTCCATCCGGTGTGTGAAAGAGCGCAACCTCAGCGGGTTAAGCACCTGACTTTAATCAAGTAGTCCAGGGTTCGAACCCCTGCGCTCTCACCAAAGAAATCAATAATTGCGGAATGCTCTTAAGGTGATGCTTGGTAAGCACATAGTAAGCAAGCCATTGCCAAATTACAAGCCGTCAGTTCGAAGCCAACTCCCCCTCGAGCCGGCTCAAACAGATGCATGAATGCAAATATTTCATGATTGGCACGCAAAAACGGGACGGACTGAAATGAGTTATTAGGAGCTGAGGCAAACTGGCTTGGAGCCTTTAAAAAATGCTGGCGAAAAGACAGCGACATTTTCACTTAAAAACATTCGGAACGCAAGTCTTGATCCGCGATTTGCTCTGCGTATTGCTGATAGTGCGCATTCTGCGATTGTTGGTATTCCGTTCGTAGACACGACAGAGGCACGATATGCTGAAATCGCCCCGCGAAATGTTGAACGGGCGACTGGATAACCCTCAGTTCGACTACGGCGTCCCTTTGGGTAAGCCACCATTGCACACTATGGATGTCCGCGCTTGTTCATAAATAATTCGGAGTTAGTCACTTTGGCGCGCGTTTCATTTTATGTCACTATCGCGTGCTGTCGCCTTCTTGCTAATCTGGGTACGCAAATTGCGAGCAGGACTCAAAGCTTGTGGCAATTAGCCGTCTTAGCATCTTCAGACTATTTTTTCGGGGCGTCAGCTTTCGTCATGACCATATTGGCAAAAATGGTGCTTGGGAACGACCATGAGCATGGCCGGTTCTACCGCCTTGCGCCCTGACAAAGTCTCTCACCGTTTTATGGTACTTATTCTTTGTTGCCTTTTGCGTTGGCCCTTGGCAAGGGCCAGTTTGCGGTCGTTTTGACAGGAATTCCCGATTTTCGCTTTGGATGGCAGTAGGCAATCGGGCGACAGTTGACTCGTCTTCCATGGTCACGGTCTGCTGAACAGCTCTGATCGCTCTGCCATGGTATCTTGTGCCGAAGCGAAAAAACGCCACGATCTTGCGCTACTTCATCGTCGGAGAACACTACGAGACGTTCTTGGTGCTGTGGCAGGATTTATGTACGTTCAGACATGCACGTCCAAAGGGATGATTTGGCGTATTGGGCCCGTTGTATTCATGCCTTGGACTTTGTTCGTGGCACTTGATGCTCAGGAGCAAAACAAGTTCTGGAGGGTCTTTCGAAAAAGATCAAACCGGATGGCATGAGCTATCTGTTGTCTGGTCATTTCCCCACTAATCCTGTTCAGCCAGCCGCCAACATTATTCCCGCTTATGTCTTGCCGGAATTCCTGCGCCCCATTCTTATGGGTTTCGGTCTGGTCGAAGTATTCGGTCAACCAGGTTGGATCACGCGTCTATTCATTCCAACTTTCTATGATCGGCGTCGCGTAGTAACATTTCGGCCCTGACTACGGTGCGTTTTTTTCCCCAACACGCTCAAGTAAGATCGAACGAGAGTTGGTCCAAAGCACTTAGAACCGTCGCCGACATCGCAAATCACTTTACTTGGCGGCGACCGCCATTACTCCGCCGAATTTTACACACAAGGAACGCGTCCGCTTATGTAACTGATGCCGCTGGTCTAACAGCCGTGAAGACGAAACAACGTTCGCGGAATGCGACTTGGCGTAATAGGCCAAGAATACACACTAAAGACCAATTTGAGGCTGGCTTGTTACCTAGGGCCGCTTCCAAACCGCGTCATTTGTTATTGACCAATGTCAAAAGGAAATGGATCATGAAACACATGACCCCGATTTATCGCAATGCATGTAACGTTACTCCATCATTCCCCGAGCCTTCGCACTCCTTGCAGGCTTTATCAGCAAGCCGGAAAGATTAATTCAGTACAGATCACATCGACTTGACTTAAGAGGCCTATTTACTGCGGCAGTCCCATTTTGACATATTAGGTTCAGACCTTAAATTACTTGCGGGATGGATGGCGGACTGGATTCACTGATGCAGGAGGAATTGGCATGTGATATGATTTGACCTACTGAACAGCAGATGAAGCGACCATTGGCTCCTATGCCCCGCATCTAACGCGATTGCGCGGTTGAGACCAGCGGTTATCCAGTGGCATCACCTATCGTCATCCGCAACGCGATTGCGCTGGCGTTTGATGCCCCATCGACTACGCTCCGCACCAAGACAATTTATACCGTTCATCCGTGGACCGGCCTTGGCTGTTTCAACGAATACTCGCCGAGCGCGCATGGCTGCACGGCCTATTTCAGGTGGATGATTGATGCAAACCCACCTCAAGCCCACCGTACGGCTGCGAGGCCTTTTAAAAAGGCCTGTTCCCAGACGTATCCGCGCCCGCAGCAAGGCAAAGCGCCGCCAGAAGGCGACGCACAAAGCTCTTGATTCCAAGCTGCACGTGGTTTCGACGGTGCGGGCCGTCCGCTGGTTTTGCTGCTCTCGGAGGGGAAAATGAGCGATTCAAGGGGATGCAGCCACTAGGTTGACGCCATCCGGACGCAAAAAACCTGCGGGAGGACAAGGTTACGACGCAGACTGTTTCGCCGGCACTTGCAATCGCGCGCATAGACCCTGCACTTCGCACCGGCGATGATTCACTCTTTATATTCCCTCAGTCGAAAGCTCGTCCGTCAATCCCCCGCGACCGCTGCCGTCCTTATCCATGCAGTTGATCCGGTCGACCCAGGGTCCGCGCCAACGCTCCCGGTCTTCAGTCCAGCGGCTTCGTAGAAATCAGAGGTTTCTGCCGCCCGGCCAGCCACCAGCCCGCCGCTGCGGCCAGGTTCGAACAAAATGTCATGGCCGAGGTCACGCCGCGGCAGTGCAAACGCCCAATTCGATCTACCAGCGCCTCCGGGCAATGGCGATCAGATCGGCGCGGCCTTCAAACCAGAATGCCCTCGGCCTGTTCGTTATGGTGATCAAGCCCCACTGCCATGTCGTCATCTTCACGTCCGTGCGACCCGCTCGGCGAAGTAACCTGAAAACCCGGCTGCCGTTTCTGATTGCCGCGGCAGGTCGCAGCCCCGCCGATGCCGCTGGATGTAGCATCATCACGTCGACCCCGATGCGCTTGAGTTCGCCCGCAAGATACTGTTCTCATCAAGCGACCAAGCCCTCCGCACCCGCCGGACGGCTGAGGTGCGAAAAAAAACAAGCGGCAGGGTCATCGGGCCAGACCGCACGCACCCTCTCGGCAATTTCCAGTGGCCAAGCGCATGCGCCGGCGAGCTGCCCCATAGTCGTCGGTTCGCTTTTGGAAAGAACGCGACAAGAAACTTTGCCACAAGATAAAGCCGTGCGCACCATAATTTCGGCAATTCTTGTAACCAGCAGGGGCCAAGCGCGCGCTGGCGCCGCGCAAAATCATCAAGGCAGCCGCTGATTTCAGCCTTTGAAAGCGCATCGGCCACGGCCAGCCATCCCTACCCGCAAGGCAGACGGGCCGACCGGTGTCCCAGGGCGCCATGTCGCACGCGGCAGTGTCGGCTTCATTCAAAAGGCGTTTCCGTAACCACGCCGTGCCATTCCCCCTTGCGGCCTGCATGCCCCAAAACTTGGAAATCGCCGGGATTAGCCCCCGTTTCTGAGTGCCAAAAAAACTTGGCAACCGCGCATATGACGCGGAATCTGGCTGTCGGTCCCAAAGACCGGGGCAAAAATCCCATGAGTAATTGCGCACGTTTTCTGCACCAGCTGTTGCTCCGGAAAATGATCGGCCCGCCCATGGCGAAAAACGGCCAAGGAGCGCCAAAGATTGCCAGTCATCGCATATGCCCCCCGTCATGGGCCGAATACTGCCCACATGGAGAAAAAATCACACCCGTTGCGGGTGGGAAATTCCGCGCGCAGTGTCAGGCGGCTGGGAAAAAGTGTGGCGCAGGGCCAGTTTTTCAATGAGGCTTTCCCTTTTGGAATCCAAAATCCTCCCTCTCTTTTGGTGGGTGGCAG
>Ga0163217_1003835_pt1 | contig 12615 bp, 14 predicted proteins | sample SynspAceP_FD_185933 | JGI IMG/M metagenome (GOLD analysis project Ga0163217, IMG submission 185933) | Saline lake microbial communities from Ace Lake in Antarctica - Synechococcus sp. Ace-P (PacBio error correction) | ecosystem: Environmental > Aquatic > Non-marine Saline and Alkaline > Saline ... | reverse complement strand
ACTACGCTGCATCATCGGACTGGAAGGTTTCCTTGCCTGTATTTTAAGCTCAGGCATTTGCTTTGCTGTCCAGGGTTCAGGCTGTAGCGTCCTCGGCTTAGTCGGTTGCAAGTCGCGTGCAGGCGGTCGACCTCGGGGCGTATTCTGGCCAGGCTCGCCGATCATATGCGCTCCAGGCCACAGGCGCGCTTTGATGAATTCTAAGAGTCTGCGCCTGTTGCGTAGTAGAACAGCTCCAGGTGAACGGCGTTTCGTGTATCGTAATGTCGTCCAGCGTGCCTCGGCAGGGGCGAGCAGGGCAGCGCTCTGTAAAACGTCCACGCAACAGGTAGTTGAGCACGCTGGCATCGCAGCACCAACGGCTGACCATCACCTCATTAGTCTGTGGAAAATCGGCTTGATCCAGGCGCTTGCTGTTCGGCATGGGCCCACCAGCGGCAACGACGCACAACAGGACTGATTAATGGCTCTGCAACATGATGGTTCTCCATTCCCAGCAAAGTTATTAGCGCTGCTCCGGCTGGGCAGTGTCAATTGCCCGGCGGAACAATGTGTAAACAGTAAAAAAACCCGAAAAAACCAAGTGCTGAGTAGCATTGGTAGGCATGGTCTTTATACTTAGCGGATTTTTTGATGGGTTGTGCCCTTTTCCCAATGTTTCCGCGTCTGTTGCCCAGAGCAGTTTCTGCGGATTTCCGTTTGGCGGAATGCCGGCCCGCCTTGACGATTTCCAACCAGTGATTAGGCCTATACGTATGATAAAAATCAAACGGCTTGATCTGCCAATCCAACCGGCTCCCCGAGCAGAAGCAATTTGAAGACGCTCCGCCTGCGCGCAGCGTCTTGCCGTGTCGGCTTCGACTACCAATGGTATTGAAAACCGGACCATGGAATGCAGGAGGGACCGGTCAAACTTGCCAGACCTGTTCAGCGACCAAAAAAAAAACACCTTGGCGTGATCTTTCCGCCCCTGCAGCGGGTGGTCAAGTGCCGTCAATCGTGGTGACAAGCGTTCTGCAATCGGTTGTCATCGACGGGATGCGACCGAGGCCGTCAGTTTGAATGCGCACGATGCTCCACTCTGCTTCTCTGAGCCGCAGAAGTGCGCGAGCCAGTTATTCAGTCGGGACTCTGGACTGCACTGCGGACCCGCCCTTACAGCAAGACGCCGCATTGACGGCCGTGCCCCATATACGATATTTTCGTTCACCGCGATCGATACCAATCCCCTGCTGCGGATCCTGACGGTAGTGCTCAAGCACTACGCCGCGAGTTCCGAGAACGCCTGAAGGCTTGCCGTCGGGTTAACCTCTGGTTGGGCAAAGCCGATGCGGCTGTTATCCCGGGTGAAAACCTGGATGGCGTGCGCAGCGAAAGCTTCGCTGCCCGCACCCCGCTTGGCGCCTGGCGGTACGCATATCCACATGCTTATTCAGTCCAATGAGACCAAGACAGTCTGGCAGATCAATACCAGGACCGTGGGTTTGCGAATCGCAAGCTGTTCACCGATGGCACAGCTCTGGACTGAGCCGCGTAGTTGCCCTGCCGGGGCCGCAGGTCGAAAAGCCGCGCCTGCGTGCTACCCGCCTTGGTGCGAATCTGGCTGAGCTGGACTGCGGTGAGCTCAAGCCCGTAGCAATCGCGTTATCGCCGTCGTGTTGGTGCCGCAATGCCCAGGCCCGTGTTGGTTATTCTGACGCTTCCATTCGCAGGGTCGGTGCTGGGCTGAGGGGCAGCCGAGCGGCAGAGTGTGCATTACTGCGTTGCCGCGTCGACAAGCACTCGGTTCTGACATTTTGCTCCAAAGCTGAAGCGGAGCAAGCTGTTCAATTCACTACAACTTACCCAATGGCAAGCCGCGGCATGGTTCCCCTCGAACTAAGCATGTCATTTCCGCTGGATATTTTGCCCCACGCAACTCTTCGCTACCTGATCGTTGCACACCGAAGATGCCCAGAACTGGGTTGTCTGAGCTGATGAGGAAGATCTGCTTGGCAGTTATGTGTGTGCCGGCGGCAAATTACATGTATGGCCCGGATTCGCGCGATAACCTCGCACGATTCGAGAGGAGGGTATCCATGTTGCGAATTTTTGGATAAAGATCGAACCACAACTTCGAGAAGGGCGGCAAGCACGAAAATTCTATGCCCTTATGGAACTATCGATTACCTTCTTCATTCGTCGGCAGCGTGACCAAGAACCACCGCCCACGGCGTGATGGTCTCGATTCTCAAGGCATTATGATACCTAGGGCTGTTGGCACCTTCCCGGTGATTTCTACGGGATGACAACATCGTTTTCAGGCTAACAGCATTTTACGCCGCCAAACCCCGAGCTGCTGGATGCTCAGGAAAGCTGGCCATTGTCTGAATCGCGATGTTTGCCGGCTTTGATGGCAGGTAGCCTGTTGGGACAACATTAATCCATTGTGCGCCTACTTCCGCCGGTCTACCGGTGACATTTATCGTCGTGGCTTCTGGGAAGTCCTAGTTCGCCTCGAATCCGCAAGATAAGTCAAAACGAAGGTTTTCGTGAACCTCCCGATCCTGTTCGCGTGATTTCCCACCGGATATCCCCCTTGGCAGGTCGCGCTGGGTATTCAGCTTCGTATCGTGATCGGGCAAGGAAGTCTTTGGCGTACTGCAAGAACTTCCTCAACCCCGCGCTGACGGGCCCTGCTTTCCTGTTTTTGCCTACCCGGCAGAAATTTCCGGTGGACCCATCTGGACTGCAGTTGATGGCTCGCCGGTTTGCAACTGCACTGAGCATGGCCGCTTCCGCGGTTTTTGAAGCGGTAGTCACACGCGGGTGGTATCACCTGGCTGGAGCTTTTGTCGCAACAATCCATGGCTCCAGGTGAGGTTCTTACAACTGGCCATCTTCCTGGCGGTGCGTGCTGTTGACGACCAAGACCGCCAAACTGCGCGAAATTGTTGCTGGTGATGATCGCTATGATCGCGATGAAGCCTGGCTGTCCAATCGATTGGTTCCGAAGAACAATCCGATGATCTCTCGCGATGCCGTGGTACTGCGCACATGTGTGGGTGGTTTCGCCTCGGCATGATCTTCATGCACCGATCGTATCGGCCTCCCGACCAACCAGGGCAAAATGGATCTTTGGTGCACTGATCGCGTGATGGTTTCTGCTGATCGTGTCGTCAACCCGGCAGTCCCCGAGGCGATGATGCTGGCCATTCTGTTCGCCACCTCTTTGCTCCCTGATTTGAACCATTTTGTGGTCCAGCCAATATCAAGCGGAGCTTGCACGCCATTCCAGTAAAAAAGAAAACTGTCAAGGCCGCCACTTATTATTGATAGCGCTTTGCTTTGGTCTGTCTGGTGTGCTCGGTTGGTGGTTTCTGCCGCTGCCGTGTCGCTCAAGCCAGTGCAGAGTCACCAACCAATTGCTCGACAAGAAGCGCAAAGCATTCGTCCATTGCTGGCCTTCGAAAGGCTGATGTTGAGGCCCATCGACAGGTGACGCTCGCTTGTTGCATTTGCGCACCCGAGTTCAGCGAAGAATGGATCCGCTGACCTACGGACCAGCAGCAAGCGGCACGTATCCGGCAATGTCCGAGCGTCTTGGAGCCGTCGCAGGACCATCGCCACATTTCGTCTCGTGAAGATTTCGCAAACTGTTTATAATGTCGAGAAACTGATCAGGTATCGAAACCATGACTTGCCGACCATCTACGGTCTGTGGTCGACGCGTACGCTTCATCGCCGCGGGGAAGCGATCTGAAGACTGTAGGTTTCTGGGCTTACAGCATGCAAAGAGAACACCTGCGCCTTGGTGGCGAAAGTTGGACAAACCCGAACTGCGCCAGCAGATGGACCGCAAGTGGTCTACGACGAAGACGGCGAAGTGGCCGACAAAGTTGCTTCAAGGCTAGATTGGATTATCAACAACCCCAACCGCCGAGCATTCAGGTCGATGGCCTGCAGCGCAACGCTGACCAGCCGTGTGAGAAGCCTGAGTGCGTTGTTCTGCTGTTGAGAATGCTTTGGCCCATTCCGAAAATATTCAATGAAGGGGAGCTTAATCATGGCTAAGCAGCGCCAGACAGTGCTGTTCGATCCTATTTCAGTACAACCGATTGCCCTGCAGATCCTTGGTATTCTCTCGGCGCTGCAGTTCACCACAGCAGAACGTGACCCTGGTCAGTTGTCTGGCCCTGACGTCCGTGACGCATTTTCCAAACCTGTTATCTCGGTTATCCGCAACCAGATTCCCCAGCTCGATCCGGCATGATTGGCAGATGTGTGATTATTGCGTCGCTGGTAATCGTGTGAATCAGTGCTCAAGGCATTTGCTTACGACATCAGCAAGCAGCTGTCGGTATTCGTCGTCTGGATCATCACCAACTGCATCGTGATGGTCGCGCTGGGCTTTCGCCATGCAGAAACCCCACCGCACATTGACTTTCTTACGGTAGTTGGTAACGTCTGGCTACAGCTTCATCCTCATTCGTGCGTCGCGTTTTTCCGCGAACTGCTTGCGCTGGCAAGCTGTTTGCTTATTGAGATACTGCCGGTCGTCAACTGAGGGTGTTAGGCTACCAACCTAATGTCTGCTGCTGTTGCGCATCGGCGTTCTTCATTATTGGTCTGATTATCTGCGGGCATTGCGTGCCTGGAAGAGCCGAGCAGGTTGAAGAGCCAGATTTCAAAATGGCCCGCAAGTCGCACGCTGAAGGAGGCTATGTAAGCCATGATTGAACACTATTATCAGTCTGATGTCGGGCAATCTTCGTTTGAAAACATGCAGTGGCCTTCTTTCTCGCCATGTGTACCTTCATTCGGCCATTCGAAAAGGTGAGACGGCGAACGGTCGGGCAATCGCGGTTATCGTGGTACTGACCATCACGGTTCCGGCGAACAAACCTTGATCGTATACCTATCTGCGCGTGACGCCTCTTGCCTGGGCCGCGCTGCCGAATGTGAACCTCAGCTTACCTGGGTCTGCTCAGCTACACGTTGTACCGCGCTATCGTGAGATCATGGAGATGCTGCTCGAACAAGTTCGTACCGCGCTCACAACGCACGGTGTTATTTCTTGCCTTTGATTTACGGGTGAACGCGCCATCAGTGCAGGCACTGATCATGTCAGCCGATTACAATCTAGGAGAGTGTGTTCTTACGGCTTGGCTCGGTACTGGCTGGGCGCCGCATCGTTGCCGCTGCGGGATTCGTGAAAAGCTCAAAACAGTGATGTTCCGACGGCTTGCCGGTCTGGGTTACACGTTTATCACCGTGGGTCTATGTCCTCGGTTTCATGTCGTTCTCCGGCGTGCAACTGTTAAGGAGCTATCACAGATGGAACATGCGAAATTTTATTTGGCGTAGCATGTTTACCGCGATCGTTCTGACGCTGGTAGCCTTATCCGATCGCCCGCTGCGGAACTGTCAAGCAGTGGTGATATCTCCATTGAATTCATGGCGAACGCACCATTAACTTGCCTGCGCGGAAAAGTTGCTCAAACACCCTGTCGGCTAACGGGATCTTCCTTCTTCCGCCTGTGGTGTTGTGGTACCGCGCGCAGTGCAAAGTGCATCGTGGAAGAGGGGTGGCGGTGAAATGCGCCCACCGAAGAGAGCCACTCACCAAGCGTGAAGCCAAGGAGGCTGGCGCCTATTCCTGCCAGGCTCCGGTCAAGGCAGGATATGAAGATTGAAGTGCCGGAAGAAGTCTTCGGCGTGAGAAATGGGAACTGCACCGTAGAAGCCGACCCCAACTGCTACCTTCATTCAAAAACTTCACGCGGAAACTGCCGAAGGGCCGAGAAACGTCGATTGTCCGCGCTGGTGGTTACGTGCCAGCTGGAATGCCCGCCACACACCTGAACTACAAGGAATTTCGACATTCAGCCGGAAATTCCGTGGTGATTGACAAGTCGACATTGGCGCTTGAATGTCCAAGTCGACGAAACCGTTATCCGCGCCGCCTTATTTCCAATGGCCCAACTATCCGAAAGAGCGTGCGTGGTCAGTCAACCTGCGTGTGCATTCGCCACCACCGGTCTTGATTGATCTGCCACCGGCAAGATGTCTTTCCTGGTGCTTTGCTCTGAAGCCGGGTGACAATTCACGTATACGGCCTTCGGTGAGTTCTTTGCCAAGGAAAACAGACTCGGAGATGTCTCGTGGGTGTGTGCACCGGTATGGCGCCAATGCGCTCGCATTATCTTTACCAGCTGGGCCGGATCAAGACAAGCGCAAATCAGGCTTCTGGTACGGGCTCGTTCCCTGCGTGAAGCCTTCTAGTTCAAAGATTCGAACAACTGGCGCGAAGAAACGAAGAACTTTCGAATGCACCTGGCCATTGTCGGACCCGCTGCCTTTGAAGACAACTGGACTGGCCCCACGCTTCCCCACAACGTGCTGCATGGAAGAAAACTACCTCAAGGATCACCCTGCCCGGAGGATTGCGGAGTTCTACATGTTTGGGCCGCCGATGATAAAACGCGTCGGTGATCAATATGCTGCAGGACATGGTGTTGAGCCAGAAAACATCAGCTTGATGATTTTGGCGCTTAGAGTGTTTTTACGCGCCATCAGCCCTTATCGCGTTGCCCTGCAGCCACCCTAAACGGCTTTTCATCTATGGAGCCGGTTTCGGAAGTCACGCTCCACCGATGGGCATACCTTTCAATCAAAAATGGTCAACGCCGAGCGTATCCCAGTACCGAAACCGTCCACGCCGAGATTCGAAACGTTACTGAGTATTTTGATAGGAAAGTCTCCACCTTTGGCGCGAGATTCGATTCGGCCCGTTCAATGCTTGCCTGCCGATAGTTGTGCCGCAGATGCGACTCGTGCTTGAGGCTTCGTAGCGCGGGCATATTACTTGCAGAAGAAAGTGTGGTGATTTTGATCGACCGTGGGGCCGCTGAGAACTCTGGGCTTTCACGGCGATGGCAGCCAGGTCGTTCCCGGACCGTTCGTCCTCCAGGCCCACGCGAGAAGGTAGCCAGCGGCACTTGCGGTGGAAGGACGCCGTTGTGCAAATCCGTCAATGTGCAGTTATGTCCAGCGCATTGCTGCGGTTATTGGTCGACAAGGTAGTTATCATCTTGCTTGAAGCGAGTTCAGCAGCTACATGGTAGAAATTTACCGGCGAGGCTGAAGGCTGAGCTTGAAGCCCGTTATACACCCTGGAAGATCGCCATTGAGGGAGCCCAGGACGATCATGCGCTGGCGCCCATCTGATTCGTTAACTCGATGGCAGTCGGACTACCTCTCATCCAGGGACTACCGCAACTATTTCGAATTGAAGGTAAGCGCTATTCGCATAACCTTTGACCCCAGTAGCGGCCAAGCCGGTGATGCATTGAACTGGCGCAGTAACACGTGTTTGCACCAACTCGCAGCTACCCGATGGCTATCTACCGTTTGCTGGTCAAGGGGCCCGACAAGGGTTGAGTTGCGCTGAGACGAGGGTGGCGGATGCGCTCTTGTATTGCGCGACGGTAAACGCTTCATCTCCAAGCGACCCCCTACATTCACTGCTCTTACACAGAGCGAGGAGTAAAATTCATGGTTGGTTCTGCATTTCATTGATGTTGTTGATTGTGGTCGTAATGTCGTTGGCGTCATGATGGGCGAAGGCCATCGCCGGTTCCTGTGGCAGGGAATTGGCGGCAACGGGTGTAGACAAGCTGTGGATCTGTGCGTGGACCGTCACCAATGCGAAGAAACCGCCACAAAAGCCGTTATATAGCCACGTAAGCCAAAAATCTGGCTAGACGCGACCAAGTCGACTAGTTGCCTGCGGTTGGCTATGACAGATACCGACGATATTTACAAGGAAATCAATGAAGGCTGTATAAACTATGATGTGGTTGTGTGGGCTCCGGCCGGCGGGTAGGCCATGCGAAATGCAGCCAAGCACGCGCAAGGTCCCGCATGTGGTGAAGAGCGGGCCATGGTTGCGCGGCAAATTTGCACACACCTGACCCATTCCCCTCCAAGGCCATTGCGTTATTCGTCAAGCAGATCATTCACTTCAATACAACAAAATGTTTCCGCTCGATTGCGAGCCGCGCTGGTTTTCCTTCCCTACGTGCTGAAAAGCGCGGAAAAGTCATGGGCAAGCAGTGACCTCGCGCACCAGTACTACGCGCGCAACGGTAGACGTTTTTCGCAAGGGAGCTTTGTGATGAAGCCACCATTGAGCTGGTTGAACAAAGTCCGGTGGTGGTCGAGAAGCTGATCGCCCAAGGAAATCATCAACGCCAACGGGTCACGCCTTCCCCCAGCATGAATTTCAGCCACCGCTATCTAGGACACATACCATCCTCAAGCTCAACCACAACGCCGCGCACGTATCATCTACGGGTGCGCGGGGTTATCGTTGGTTGATATGCGCGATTTCTGCGGCTTGGGAGTCAAGTTCGATCTGACGATAACCGTGACCTGCTGAGTTCCTCGATGATGAAATCTCCATCCTTGAGTTATTCCACCTGCGTAACAAACAGCGTGCTGATTCGCCCACAACGAGATATAAAGCATCGAAGTCTGATAACCGCGGTGTGGTGTTCAATCTCAATCCGCAAAGAAGCTCAACAGCCGACGCGCTGCTCTGGTTAATGGCCGCCTCAGGTATACCGATGTATGGCCTGGAAAAACGTTGGCTTGCGCGCTAACAGCCGGGCCAGTTGAGTTCGATGAGAACTACCACCGAAGGCCGAAACATCTACCCGTCGCGATGTGGATTGGGGGGGGGGGGGGCCTTGGGCCCCCCCCGAAAAAAAAAAAAAAGGCCTCGCCAGTGCCGCCTGTCGACCAGGACGCTCGTGCAGCAGCAATATTTGTCAGCAATGAGCTGGCCGCTTTGTCGATGATGACCCACCGCATTTACACCATCCCGGAAAATCACTCGCTGGCCAACCGAGCGCGAACTGACCGAGGCCATGTCCCTATGAAATTCGGCCAGGCCTTTTTTGCAAGAGCCATGCCAGGGGCGCAGTTCACCGACGAGCCTGTTGGGCATGTTGAAATCCGTTCACCGGAACCTTGCAGTATTGGATCCACTGTTTTTGGTGACCAAAGCATCCGGATCGTGATATCGGTCAGGCAATCAGAACCAGGAGGGGAGCCAATTTACCATCAAGTATTTCGTCAACACCACCTTCAAACTATCCGGACGATGCCCGAAGCCTATCTGGTTTCGGCCGTGCGATGGTTTGAACCGCCTGTCTGAAAACTCTGCAGCTCGCGGTTGAAAGCCCCGCTTTGCAAGCGGGGTTTTTTATTGCACGGTTACGGCCGGGCTGCCCAAGCGTATCCATCGCCAACTGGATCAGTGGATGATGCTGTTCACGGCCCCAATCTCCACCAGGCGTTTCCATCAGGGCCGGCTCATTGACGGTCCAGACGGAGACATTGGCAGGCCCTGAGCCTTGCGCTGGCCACCCCTGTGCGCTGCACAGTTTCCAGTTCAAATATCAGAACTCGCAGCCATAGCGTTTGCAGCTTTGACCCCATCATCAACCCATACTCTTCGACCAGGCGGTAGCGGCTGAAAGCTCTGCGCCGGCGCGTTTTCAGCAGCGTTTCGCTGCTGGAGGTGAGGCACCACCTTGTCTTTGCAGGCCGAAACGCGTCACCAGTTCAGTGACGGCATCGAGCAAATAAACGTGATTGGACCGCGAGCCGCTTTGACCTCGAGCTGATAGTGCTCAAACTCGGCAGCCTCGAAGATTGTTCTAGGCTCGGTATCGGGCAGGCCTCAGGCCAGCTGGGCCCCCCTGCGCGCATCAATTGCATCAGTTCGGCAGCGCTGTGCTGGGCAATCTGCGCGCAGGCCGTCGGGTCTCAGAGTGGTGGTTTGGTGTCGGAATGACCATCAACTGCGATCGGCGAAAGGTGGCAGTCCAGCTTCCTACCCCGGCGGAGACCGCCCGCTTTCAATGCTTGATGAAAACTCGGAGGGTGTTTTCGGGCTTCGCCGCGGCACCGCGGGACCTAAAGATTAACCATAGGAATCAGTTGCCCTGCTTGATGTGGCGACGCTATGACCACTCTTGTCAGTTCCAAAATACACGCTGAAATCGGCGTATATCCCAACGGCTGATGGTGGCTCCCGACGGCAGCATGCGGCTGACGGGCTCGCCGTAGCGCTGGGTGACCACTGCGCCGCTCAAACCACGGCTGGCTAGTGAAGCTAGTGGTTTGGCCCGCCTGCTGCGAGCGGTAACCAGCGTGTCAGCCTGAGCGCTCAGGGCAGTCTCAACATACAAGCGCAATATGAGCAGCCATGCCGTTACGTGACGCAATTCGAAATTTGATTTCATATCGGCACCTTTCTGATGTTTTGCGGCGCGGAATTTCCTGCGCCTGCTTTGAAGAAATTGTCGCGCCAGAAGCTGCCGCTGGCCATCGCTGAGACTGTCGAAAGTTACGCCGGGACTTGCAGTTACCCGCCTGCTCATCACCGTCCGCCTCGCCCTCGCATCGGATGACCCGCGCGGAATACCAATCCGCAGCGGGGAGGCATCAGCACATACGCAGCATTCAGCCAGGAATCAATCGTAGGGCTGCGGCGAACTGAACGCCAGCCGCCTTCGCTCAAAGTTCACCTCCTGCGGCTCGCCAGGTCTCCCGTCAGTTGCATGGCCCGGCTGCCAACCAGATCAACCGCGCTTGTGATGATCTTCAGTATTGCCGTAGGCGCGCGATCACGTTCGCCGATCTGCCTGAGCAGTCTGGACTCGTAATCGAGCATGTGCAGGCGCTTGAGCAGGCTGAACAGCGGATTCTTCATCCTCACCTCTTTGTCCAGTCTGGCCGTCGACGGGTTTTTGACCTGCAGCGCGATCTGATCGCGGATACGAAAAAAAATCGCGTTGTCTCCGTCCGCCATCATCTTTTGCATGACATACTCTATTAGCCGGTCTGAACGCTTGAACATCGCCGAGAATCAGGTAACATCATCCGAACGTCACTCAACAGCATCTCCCATCAGTAACGTTTAATTCCATGTTTCAGACCTTGCCCCTTTTTTATCGGCTCGTACACCCGGGCCAAGCGCCGCAATCACTTTCATTCATGTATATTCACTGATTTCCAGCTAGCCTCACTTGGCGTTGAGTTCATGATCCTGGTTTGTCGGTGGATGAATGGTTTTGACCTGCGAGCTTGCGTACCTATTCTGGGATTGCCACCGCGACCATCAGCTCCGAGCAGCCCATGGATGACTGGCGAAGCCTGGCAACCCGCCTGGAAGAGCACCCCAGGTCATTGCCGCAGCGCCCTTTATTTTCAACTGCAGGCATGCTTACGCATAACGGCGGCGTTGCGCCGGTTTTGCTGGCAGCGGTGTGATTCGGACGCCAGAAACGTGTCCATATCGAGCAGCACATGGACCCAGGGCGCCTTGAGCGACCTCCCGATGGCGAGTTTGGCATCATCATTGCGAGCTTGGATCCGCAAGCGGTTCGCGTTCAGGTAGGCGACAAGCTGACTTCGTATTGCCGAAGCGTCCGTCACGCCAAGCGGGCTGTTCCCGCGTCTCAAGCGTTTCAATGTCTTGGTTGTGTCAGGTAGGTGCCGAGTCTGAACAGCTCGCTGCCTATCATGCCGGTGACGCCGCGCTCTTCGCGCTGGCAGCCAGGCAGAGCAGGGGTGCGGGTCAAGCCGGATGACCTGTTCCAGCCACCGAAAGTCGCCTGCACCTGCACTTGACCTGCCTGGCAATTATACGCGCCAGACTGGACTCGCACCCATTGGCAACCTGTTGCCGCGATTTCGTATGAAAAAGACCCATATTGGGCTGTGTGCCTGCTGATCGTCGGTGCTGCGTTTCAATATCCATTTCCACGCTGTGATGGTGGTGACCGACAAGAAAAAGCGGACATCGCCATCCTGCGTTACTCTGGGCGCTTCGCCGGGCCCATCATGGTATCTTCATGGTTGCAGGCTCAGTCATTGCGTGATAGGTTACCTTGGCCGGGTGCGTCCTGGGCGTGCTGGCTGCGTTGAACGTGTCGCCATGGTCGCGGGGCTGGAATCGCTTTTGGCGTTTTCAATTCCCTCAGCTCTGATGGTGTACTTCATCAAAAGCTTATCTCCCATCGCAGCTGATCCTGAAAAACATGTGGTTGATCTGCCTTGACTGCGCTGGCGCATGAGCTTGCCGCTCGCCCTGTTATCCCGCCTGGCGGGGGCCATCGCGAACCGAGCCAGCGGAGGCTTTGCGTTATGAAAACTTGAAGTGGTGCTGAATGTCGCCAGTCTTGAGTATGGAATATGCCATCGCCCGCAGGCGTCTGCGCGTGCTGGACTCGGAATTCCCAATTTTACCGCATTTGGTTGGGGCTGGGCGAAGCGGCATCCCATTGTCGGCAAAGCTCGTTCGGGCAAAGGGGGGGACAAACCCTTGCTTTTGAACCTGCTGGGTTTGGCTCTGGGATACCCCCACTTTGAGGTGAGGGTCGGGCTGGGGCCGGCCAAGGGGGCCAGATGTTCGGGCGGCTCAAAGGGGAATTCCGAAGGCGAGGGCAAGGTTACCGCCAATCGGACTGGGCTTTTTGTCTATCCCAAAGTTCCCCACCCCAAATTTTTTGCTTGGGGGGGTGGCCAAAGAAGTTTTTCACGCGCTGAGAATATCTCTTA
>Ga0163217_1119657_pt1 | contig 12616 bp, 8 predicted proteins | sample SynspAceP_FD_185933 | JGI IMG/M metagenome (GOLD analysis project Ga0163217, IMG submission 185933) | Saline lake microbial communities from Ace Lake in Antarctica - Synechococcus sp. Ace-P (PacBio error correction) | ecosystem: Environmental > Aquatic > Non-marine Saline and Alkaline > Saline ... | reverse complement strand
AATTTGTTAAATTCCATCGCAAGGTGTTAAAACAGTAATATCTATTTTAAACGCCTATGGTGCTCGGTTATGGTTTTTATCGAAAACGGAGATTGATATTTGTTTGCGGAGTTTAGAAAACGGGCGAACAAAAACCCTCGTTGCAGAGTATCTGCAACAACATAGCACAATTAACTTCGATATTTATTGTAATATGGAGTTATTATGAGCATGATTCGGATGATAAATTATTGCCAAAAAAGATGCTCTAGAAGCTAAATAAATTGGATCGATCATTCTTTGGTAATGGTGAGGAATTGCGTTCTAGTTTAATAAAACTTATAGCCCAGAAGTTGGGTCAATAGTGGAGATATGGTAACGGGCAAAAGATTTCGGTTATGGGAAAAACAATTGCTTTTAGGTGTTTTTTATAGAATAAGAACTCCATTGATTAATCTGTTATGAATGTGAGGGATATGGAGTGTGACAATTTATTATTTAAAACAAGCACGAGTAGTACCGTAATTATATGATTCCACGGTCGATTCACAAGTTAAAAGAAGACTGTACACTATGATATTAGTGGCTTAAAGTTGGTTGTTTAACAGTCTGTTTGTTGGTTTAATATTAGAGTTTGGCTGTTAATGCACAAGGGAAAGCAAGCTTTCCCTTGTTTTTTGCTTGAGCGTACCATATAATTGGTGGAAGAGAACCAATTGTATTGGTTACCTTTTTTTCTGGGACTATGCTCACTCGGTAAAGTCAAATAAAAATCCTTTGGAGCAATCTATTTGCCTCCCAGTTACATTAGTTTTGACAAATTATATAGGAAAGAAGGGACTGTCCTTATAATGCTTTAGTATTTTTATCATAATATTAGCGGCGAGCACTACTTTTTTCCACTTTCAAACGTATATATGTTCAAATAATAAATATTGAAAAATTATGCATTTTAAAAAAGTTTATATTTTTTACTGGTACTTACAGTAGGTTTTGTTACGTTCATGTATTCCGTTCTCCAAAGTGCAAGCAGGATAGAAAGGTGGTGACTGGCAACTGGATATTAAATAATTTTCCTACCAAAGGGAGGTTCAGGGAAAATTTGAATCCGTTCTTTTTAATGACGCTTAATGCTCATGTTTCGAGGGAAGTACCTGGTTTTTTAGGAAATAAACAATAGTTACAGGTAGCTATATGTGGGAATGCTGCCAATTGTGATGGGTTCGAACGCTTTAGTTCGTTGGTCTGTAGTTGATAGAGAGGGAATGACAAGTCAATTTGCAATTTAAATTTATAGACGAAAAATATAAAGATATATCCGGAGGTCTGGGTATAGGTTGGACATTGAAGATCAACGATCAACAAATGAGATGACTTCCAAAAAGTTCGTAGAAGGAAAAGCCATTGACCGTGGTATATTTGATTTCTTCAAAAAACGATATAAATTAAAGGGTTAGGATTCCTAAACCATAATTCAAATATGGGGGGACAAGCTAGTGATTGGCATTAGTTTCTGTATAAATAGAGGTAGGAAATTCTATAAATAATAGGACTAAATATTAAATAATAAATATTAAAATCAGGATGAAAAAAAATAATTGTAAGGGTTTGTCCATAATGATGTATTAGTTTGCATTTTAGTAGCTGTTCAGGCAGTAAAAAACACTAATAAGAAGCAACGAGGTGCTGCAGTTAGGTGCGCTGGTGGTAGGCAGTAGTTGGAGCGTGTATTGGGGAAACAATATAGAAGGGGCGGTTAATACTGCCTTAGGTGCTATTATTTGGTGCAGTAGTAGCGCGATGCCGGTTGGCTTAATATAGGCGATAGAATGGACCGTCAGCAGAAACGTATTTGAAGAAGAGATTCCAGGTGCGGAAGTGACTAGGGTAGGTGAGGGGAAAAACGTAACCTTCTAATGAAGATTGTGGGGGCTTTTGGGGGTATTATTTTTTTTTTCGGATTTTTTAAACCCCAATTTTTTAAATAAAAAAAAAAAAAATTTCCCGATGTAAAGGAACCTCTGCAACAACCTTGATCGCATGGTTGGTATTTTAAAGGAATATTCCTGATACTAACTATTATTAGTGAAGGTCATACGATAGTGCTGGTCCAGGACGATTATAATTTAAACTTATCAAAGGCAACGTGCGCCAATCTTGACAGAATTACCTAACTGTAAACGGTATCTCTAGAAATAGATTAACTACCGCTTAGGTATGTGAAGCACAGCCTAAAGCGGATAAACGGCCCGCCGCTGGAAAAGCAGAAAACCGTAGAGTAAGACTTGTTATTGTAGCAATGAGGCCTTAACCAAAAGAAGCGCTTATAAAGCCAAGCAATAAAAATAGCCGAACTTAAAAAAACCGACGATATCCAGTCGGGTTTTTTTGTTTATTTTCTGTACCTTTTTTCTTAATGGATGATTTTTGATGTCGTAATTGTGGAGGTGGTCTGGCAAGGTTAACGGCGGGCAACATTTGAAAATAAAAAAACTACAAGTGGCTATTTTTGAATCTAAACAATACCCCATCATAAGGTTTGTGGGGGTATGTTTCCAACGAATATTGCCATATATGAGTTTTTAGGGGTTTTCGTTACCTCAAACTTCCCAGCTTAAGAAATGTTATTTAGTACGGTAAAGGCAGAACATAAGAGCCAAATTTGCCTTTAGGGAGGCTTTGGTCTAGCAGGTAATACTTTTGATCATATTCTATATAAAAAAGGCTATAGCCTTGGGGTATCTATTATTCCCGAAAATGTAAACTCTGGCTTGACTTCAATGGGAGCCATTTTAGGGTCTCCCAGATTCGGACAAAGAGTATTTCTGGAAAATTTGTGATAGGAGCTTTATGGGAAAAGAGGGATGCTGGGACAAGGATTTACAGCGCGACTTTATTCAGAAAAATCACCATTGGCTGGGGATAAAGCCCCCATTATAAACGGACTCATTCCTGTAATCTAGTGGCCGAGTTTCATAATTTTAGGGGTGGTTTACGGTGGTCTGTCCAAAAACGAGAGCGGATCTGTAAATTTTTTGTTACCTAGTTCTATGAAAGAGTTTTAGGAGGGAGAAGGATGTAAACAGTTTCAATCAAAAATGTTTATAGCTCAGAAGAACCCCTTATTTACATAAATTTTCTAAATAAAGGCCCGAATTGCTATTTGACAACAATAGCTATAAGGTCAAGATTTCATTCATTAAGGAAAAACCAGTGGAAAAAATATCAAAATGTGTGGAGAACGGCAGGTTTAATTACATCCCTTATGTGGAAAATTGGTATGGCTATGGCTATTCATGCGCTAAAAATGGCCTCAGAAATAATTCATAATTATTTTAGTAAATGATAGTGTAGGACCGGCATAAAATTGGAAAGATTATGAAAGGCAGTGGAAGGCAAATGTTTTCTTAGGAGGGTTTGGCATGGGAAGGAAGCTTCAGAGTGCATTGTGAACGACCAAAAAAATATCAAAATATAGCTTATGGGCATACTAGCCAATTTCTCCATATATGGTGAATTAGACTTATTAAAAACAACCCATGACCAACGATTCAATGTCCATGAATTTCACGAGTCTAGTAAGGGAAGCAGAGCGAGCTAATGGATTGCCAATTGTTGGAGCCCTTGCTTTACAAAAAAATCTATGATACATAATATTGGTTCAATAATGTTTTTGCAAGGTCTTTTTGCCCTTCCTTGGAGCCAGAAAAAGGATCATAAAAGAAAATCCTCAGAAATTCCTATACCTATTTTGGATATGGGTTGTGGCGATGGGCCATGTTTGAGAAAGGGGTTTTCTGCCTATTTCGGAGAGTGGGATCTTTTTGAGTTGAAATGAATTGGGATCGATTTAAATTACTAAATCCAATTAGATCGCTAAGGAAATTCTAAGAATTTCCTATATAAGATACTTGAAGAAGATATTCTAGAATTGGAAGCCGACGACCTCCAATGCGATATTCTTCTTTGTTTACCTTGACGATGCATCATTTTTGATCAGAAGTATACCAACTTTATGAATCAGTTTGTAAGACTTGAGCCGATGGGAGTTATTATAAATGATTTGCAAAGAAGTAAAGTGTCATATTACCTTTTTCAGTTCTTTAGCTCTATTTTTAGAAAACACAGATTGCGAAGCATTGATGCTGGTTTCCATAAAAAGTGCATAAGAAAAGGGAATTAGTAGATTTTTCCAGCAAACTTCCAAATTTAGAACATGATATAAATTGGAATGGGGCGTTTCGGTATCTATGGAAAATACGTTATTAGGTAAAAAAATAAATCATATGAGTAGAAACCAGATAGTTGCTGTCCACTAAAGCATTGCCGGCATTACGAGTAGAAACACAAGGATATTTTACCTTTTGTGAATGAATGGATGAAGGGTCAGGATTTACACGGTTTCAGCGAAAAGTCCTTAAAAATTTTTGAGAGGGGCCAGCAGTAGACAAACGTTACAGTATTATGGCTCCCGAGGAGGTTTTTGGTGTCCACTTCGTTTTTGAGGCATAAGAATAATGTGTATATCCGCGAAGTAAGAAACGGGAAAGGACCGTTTTTGAAAGATGCCTTGGCCCAAGAGTAATTGGAAGCCAGACAGTCTGGACTATATAATAACGGTAAGTTGTACCGAACATGATACCTTCCTTGGGCATACCTATAAATGATTTAGATCTAAGGAATATTGTTTCGTTGACCTGTACAGAATGGTCTGTGCAAGCAGGAGTTTCAGGTTCTATTTATGCCAGTAATTTTCTAAAATCTCAATCCAGGGAAAGAGCTGCCATCGTTGCTGCTTGAGTTGAACCAGTCCCACCGCACCTTCAGACTCAATGATTATTCTATGGCGAATGTGATAAGTGCAGCAATTTTTGGTGATTGTTTGCGGCATGCGTATTGCGTTTCTTCGGAAAAGAGGCATTGGGGCCCTAAGATCGTTCGGTGAGGGGAAATGTATCATTTACCGATGCCACTAAATTGGATGGGTTTCGATCTTACCAATTCGGGCCTTAAAAATGATTTTTGGGACACCCATGAGTCCCACAGATGATTCTGAAAAACATTTTCCAGCTATAATTCATCCCTTTTGAAGGCTTGTGGTTTAGTTCTATTGAAAAGTAGACCATTAACTTTCACCCTGGAGGAAAGAACCAGAAAATTGAGAGACAGGGAAGGCACCTATTTTGGCGAATTGGGTAAGAATTTAGATGATACCCGTGAAACGCTTCGCTTGTACGGCAATATGAAGCAGCGTCAAACCGTACTTTATGTTTTGGAGCCTTTATGGGATAGAGATATTTCGAAAGGGAGCAAGGGGTTTAGTGTTGAGTTTTGGCCCTGGGTTTTCTGGCCCCAAAACGGATATTGCTCGAAATGGTAATTACACCTGCCCGGTAGATTTAGTACTTAGGAAATTGGTATTTACATTAAAGTATTAGTTTATATAAAATGAACATTATATGTTAATTATTAATGAAATAATTAAAAAATTACCATATGAAAAGCCCTCTTTTTGTCGATTAAATCTGCCAATCAGTTAACGAGAACTCAATTGAGGGCAAGCTATACTTTAAAAAGGATGAATTTTTTTATGAAGGACACTTTAAAAAGCAAGCCATTAACACCAGGAGTGATTCTGATCCGAACTTGTTGTGCACAGATCGGACTTTGGTATGTTTAGCAATTTATTTACTGAAAGCGGGAAAAAAGAATTACTGGTGATTTTTCAAGTTGCCTAAGTAGTTTCGAGATGCAATTTTTATGCCGGTTTATCTTTATGAGACCGTAACGTTAAATCGAGAAAGGGTTTACTATAGATTTTAATAAATTGAAATGTGAGTCGTTTAAAATGTACAATCAACATGCTCAACTGGTAGTTCGGGCATATTGCCCGGCATGTTAAAAAAAATAGGAATATATGAACAAGCGGGTATTGATAATGGACTTGGTGTATGTGCGCCCAATGGGTAGGACTATCCCATTTTTTATGATTCACTTCTTCAGTGGGTGCCAGTGGGATTACATTCATCAGGAGTTGGCCCGACTTAGGCTTCGGTGTCAAATTGACCGGGAAAACCGGAAATATTGGAAATTTTAAAAGAATTCCTATTTCACAGCTTTACAACTTAAGGCCTAAACTCAAGTGTGTAGTTTATGGTTATATCACGGGAAACAGGATGCTTGGATTGGCATGCTGGCTTAGACCAAGGCAGGGAGAAAGAACCAATTGGGATAGTGGCATATGTTTGGCACTGGAATTTTAGGAATAGACCAAAAGCTCAGGGAGGTCTATATATTTTAATGATAACAATAACTCCTCGACGTTGGGGAGTTAATTCTGTAATGCAGACTATGGCTAGCGTAATAAGTGCTTATTTAGTTGGCATTTTGGGCGTGTGGCAACCAAGTGACACCAATTCGTCGGCTGTTGCGACGGTTACAGAGGGGTTGTTATGGGGTGGAAACGTATTAGGTTTCTGGAAAGGCAAGAGGATGTTGGTGGGAAGTTTGTAGCGACACGGGCCCCCGTATGTTTGGGAGGTTTGACGCCATGCGGATACTATCCTGCGAACTATAATGTTAATCCCGAGAGGGCAGGCAGGCCCAATTGATGCAAAGTGCATCGGGCTTTGTACCTGGAAGTGGGGCAGGAAGCTATGTGTTTGGAATCCTTTTGAGCAGTGCCTCTGGATAGGGGAGCCAAGATATATGCAGAAGTATTGGGACTGGTTCCGTGAATTTCAGTGGCGGACAACCGTGTTCAGGAGTATGTCGCACGGAATAGTGTGGCGGTCAACGCTGATATTTTGGATGCCTTGTCCGATGCTGGAGTTGAAAGGAATGCGGTTATGTCATTAAATGCCATTTAACGGCGCGACTTCAAAAAGACGCTGAATAAATTAGAAAACTGGAGTGGAAGCCTTGGGCGCTCCAGGCCTGGTTCCCGTACAAAATTCTTACAATGGGAATTAGTCAGGTCATTGTCTTGCCGCAGCTGGAAGTATAGACATGCGTAGCAACTTTGTTGCAATACGCGGAGGGGTGATCTTTGGTAACGAAATTGTCCAGACAACACCCTTGATATCTATGGGGAATTGGTAGATTGCACTCGCGAATTCCACTAAAAACGAATTTCTTAGTCGACCAAAAATAATGGCAAAAAAGCAATTTTGGTTTGGAGATGTAAATGCCTGCGTTATCTTAAAGGGAATATAAACGATAGTTAATAACTATGGATGATAATGGACCAACGGTTTGGCAAGACTTGAAGGGGATTGTAAAACCTATCTTCCTGAAGACGTATTAATAGATTCAGTAAGCGGGTGGAAAGTAAATTTTGTTACGGAACTGAACATCAATTCGGCGCATTTGGATTAGATATTGTCCTAGACTTAGAGATTGCATTTGGTATCGATTTGGAGAATGAGGGGACATGACAAATGCAGACGGTAAAGGATTGCCCTAAACATTTATTATAGACAAAAAAATTGCTCACTAAGTGAGATTTGAATGCTCCGACGCTTGCCTGCCCGTGTTCCGTTCAGGGCGGCGTCGAAATAATATAAGTTGGCTTCCTTTCGTTGCCTAATGGGCTCGCCCCAAGGTAATTTCGGGCTAAATAATAATTTTATAGTTATCCGCAAGCCTTATTTTCCTGGATAAGGATAGAGGCAGCTATGCTTCCTATTAATGATACCGATATTACAGTTAGGGAAATCCACTCAGGGATTTCAATTATTGCATGCGAGAATAGCATTTAATCAACAAAGGCCAGAATAACTACTAAGCTATAATTTATATACCTGAACTTTTCCAGCATTCTGGAATATTAAAAAAATAATAGACCTTTAATCCAAGTATGGCCAAAATATGGAAACTTAAAAAAACTATAAATGGGTCTGCTGTAATGGCCTAAAATTGCAGGAATGCTATCCAATGCAAAAAGGATATCGGGTTAATTCTATGATTACAAAGGGCTACAAAAGAGGCGTAGGCAGCCGTAACCCCCATACGCCTTCACGAAAAAATCATGACCATTATGGTGGGCTGTAATTGGGTTAAATCTTTTTTACCTCTTGAAAAACGGAAAAGAGTTTTTTGGGTCAATTTAGTTATTCGTCCGACGAAAGCATTTTAAAGCGGTATTACAATAGGAAAACTCCAAAAACAGAAATTATCCATTCAAAATTTCGTTAATCCAGGGCAACGCCGAACACGATCATTTAAGGCCCTAAATACTAGGCGCCGGAAATGCCCCAGAATAATACCCTAGTTGGTATATGGACGGAATCTTAAAGGCGCTAAATATTACTGCAATAACCAAAAACATTATCTACACTAAGTGAAAGTCTATAAGGCTCCCGCTTATGTATTTTAAAACGGATTATGGCTTGTTAATTCCCGTGGGGTTATCTATAAGCCAGTGGGAGAATAACAGCTAGATTACGCCACTAAAAACTGAAAGCAACTTGTGACCCAAATAGCGGGGTTCCATATCTGCTTCCTTGGTTTTAAAACATGTTCATGTTTTGGAAAACACCCTAAATCCAGTGCTAAAAAAATAATTGATCAATGAATAAAAACGATCCCCAAATTAAGCATAGTCAGAATGATTTTATCACAAATGTAAGTATCATTTTTAATTACTAACAGTTGCTTAAACCAACTTTTTTACCAGAGATAAGCGATTATAGAGAGCTGAATCAAATATTTGTGTAAAAAATCGTCAGGATGGTCAAAAAAACACGATATACGGTTATTAAATTATCTGCATTTGGGCTAAAGAATGGAGTGGAAATTGTTGATAAATTAGAGGAGACACTATTTGTAAATCATGAAAAAGAATTTATAGCGCCTGTATTAGTGCTCCTAATGGGATTTTCCTAATGAGGGGGCATGCCAATTCGCAGAAAAAGATAGCGACGGGCAGAAGATTTAAAAGTGGAAATGGGGACCATATTGGAGGAGTATGAACCAGAACATTGATATTATCGCCCAAGACAGGATCAATTTAAAGAAAAACGCATAGTTGAAGTTAGAAGAAGAAAGGGTATTTGGATACCTTTGGATATTTCGACCGTAACGAAAAAACTGTTGAAAAGACTTATATAAAAGGCCCGTTTTCAGGATCGCTTGATGGAAAAACGCTAGCAGATGCTAAATTTGAAGATGAGGTGATTAACCAATTTTGAATTCTTATTGACGAAGAGCTAAAAATAAAATGCCCTAGAAAGGAAAAAAATCCTTTCATAGGGTATTTTTATTTATTTACTAGCAAGTTGTTTAATAGGTTTTCATCTTGCCTTTTCTTTTTTTCAATTGTCTTTCAAGTTCTCAACAGAGGCGGCAATTTCCCATTTCAAATTACCATGTGTTAGGGACTCTCAAATAGTCTAGGTCCGGAGCACTGAAGTCTAATATTAACAAATTAATCCAGTATTGGCGTAGAGGTGTTCTCTTTTTGAAGAAACTCGGCACGCAGTATTTAAAATCATATTTGTCTTCTAGTTTTTCTACACTTTTTTGTAGCAATTCCTCTAAACGGCGCACTGCTTTTACATCATCATATTTCAAAATTGCAGAAGTCATATTTTAGGGTTTTTAAGTTAACAAATCCAGGTTGAATTTAAGGTTTCAATTTCCGGAAATTTAAAGTTAGGCTTTATTTTTAACAAACAAAGGGAAATCTATTGTAATTCTTACAATCCCCCCTTTTCTGTTCGGGGAACGTTGGGTGGGCCCACAAGTACCTTTCCCCCAGTTTTTTTTCGCTAAGGAATTACCCTTCTTTCCCTAGAGGCCATATCCGGGTTCTTCACTAGCCATATAAGATCAAAAATGGCGGAAGTTATTACATTGTTTTTTAACATCGTCGAAATTACAATTTATCATAAGTATCCCTTATGGGTGCCAGTATAATTCCAATATGGACCCAACTTTAGGGAGCTAAGTCCAATACGCAGATGCTCCAGCTGCGGTAAAGGATGCATTATCCAGATTCCGCCACCGGCAGGCATTCCTGGAAATGAGGTTTCTATGTGCTGTGTTACTTCATCCGGACGGCAAGAAAGCCATTGAGATGTAATTCATAGGAGTTGAGAAATCACCTCCAGAAATTTACAACTCTAACCAGTACCGTTATCCTGGTTAAAAAAAGCTTGTATATTAGCGGGACTATTTCGGGTGATCTTCTACATAGGCTTCTAGAAGCCATTCAATCTTGCTCTTCGCTTCCCCAGTGCCCTACCAAAAGATCGTCCTTTGGGATTTTGGATTATAATTTTAAAGTACGCGCATGGTCCCATCATAAACTTAATTGTTCCGTTCTCGTTTTCCGTGGCTCCGTACCACCATCCCAAGAATCAAAATGTGCGGATAGAATTACATATTCATTTGGCTTTTCGCGAACCTTTTATCTCTGCAGATGGTATTAAAAGTAGGTACGGTACCCAGTTCTTTGGATTCGGGCTACAATTTTAAATTTAGGTCTGATCCCCGATTCAAACCCAATCTATATAACAGGGTGTATGCTTCCAATTCCAGATCAATGGTGGAATCCTCTCAGTATTAGCACCAGTTTTTGGGCAAAGCACTTTGACCATAGAGGTTTCTATTCCAGAGCTCCTTGCTTTTTCCAATGCAATGCAGGGATTGTCGGTTGAACCCTATACGGTTGCATTATTTTGTGACACTCATCTTCTTGTAAATCCTCTCTTTCTTCATTTTGCAAAAGGACTCGGGCGTTGCAAATTCTTGCCCAGTATGTAATCAGGTCTACCAGTGGGTTCCTTTTTCATTGAGATCATAACCAATTTTCCGTTATACACTTGGCAACACTTGTTGGAACTCATTGGAATCTGCCGACAGTGGGCCATACCAACCAATTTCTGCCGTAACACCTTTTTTGCCAGTTGCCGGAGGCTCCCATCCAGTTGGGTGCCCTTAAGGTCTGGACCTAGGGATAGCATGTCTATATGTGTAATACCGCGTTCCAGCCACGCCATTTCCCCCATTGTTCGTTATTGGGCAGAGATATCCCAATTAGGCGTTATTTTGTTAGTGCCCAGTCATGTGCCTTTTCATTCTGCGGGTAGCCAAACCAATCTGGGGCAATGACATCCAGTAATTCGTGAGCCACAAGGTTTTCAACTGCGAATTTTCGCTGACTTCCTCTACAATATTCGCTTACGAGCTGCCCATAAACTGGGCCAAATAAAACCGCGAAAAAAAACAAAACGAAACTTAGGAATTAATAAGCAACTTACTTTTTTCATTTTTTAAGAATTTAGGTTATTTCCAAAGGTTCAAATTAATTAATTATCCCCAAGTTAAACCCCCCAATTAGGTTTTAATTTTAAGAATCTATTTTATTTTTCCCGATTTGTAGTCAACAAGGAGGGGCACGGCAATTATGAAGATTATTAAACTTTATCTTTGTCCCAAAAATAAAGAATTGAGCACTTTTGACTCGATTTGATATAACAAACAACTAATTTATGCCATTGAGATTTGGTTACAAACCCCAACTCCTATTCAGCAGGAAAGCCTTTTCGGGTAATCTGTCAGGCAAGGATATTGTGGGATTGCGCAAACGGGCTACAGGTAAAAACTTTCGCTATATGCTGGCCTCTTCTTACAGGAGTTGAAAATTTTCCAATCAGGTGAACCCTGAGGGATTATTGGTATTGGGCCCCACCAGGGAGTTGGTCTTGCAGGGTTGTAGCCAATATAGAAGCTTATTCGAAATATATTGAGCGTAAGGGTTCTGCGGTATTATGTTGGGGCCAATATAAAATTACGCAGCGGCAAGCCAGTGCCCAAGGTTGTGATGTTTTAGTTGGGCCACCCCCGGCAGACTATACGACCCTTACCTTGGCATAGGACACTGAAACTTAGGGATATTAAGAATTGGTAATCGATGAGTAGTTGTAATGCTGATCTTGGTTTCCGTTTTTCAGATACAATATTTTTGAAATTTAATGCCCCCAAAGGAAGGCAGAATGTTATGTTTTCAGCAACGATGACAGAGGAAGTAGGCCCAATGGATAGAGGACTTTTTTATTGTTCGGAAAAAAAATTTCAATAAGCCGTTTAGTGGAACGCATGGAAAATATTTGAACAAGTTGCTTATGCCGTGAAAATTTTTTACACCAAAGTAAATTCTATTGCCTATTTACAAGGATAAAACCATCTTTTAGAAAAAGGTTTGGCTTGTTTTCCAATAAAAAAGAGCGCCGATAGCGTTTTTGAGGGTTTGAAAGAAGGTTATGGACGATGAAGGCGGCAATAATTCACTCCAATAAAAACACCAGAATTTATTAGAATTAGATCGATCAAACAGTTATGAAGGTAAAAACAGGAATGTGATTTCTTGTACTGATGTAATGATCGAGGGGGCTTGGACCTGGACGAAATTTCCCCATGTAATCAATTTTTGAAACTCCCACTTTCCCTGAGGAATTATATGCATCGTTTATAGGAGGACCGGAAGGGCTGAGAAAAAAAGGGAATCCATTTTAATTGTATACGGGAGAAAGAGGCGAGGAGTATTAAATTGCCATTGGAAAAATTGATAGGATTTTGATATTCCTTTGTTAACTTTCGCCTACGGCAGTACAAAATTCTCCGAGGAAACTGG
>Ga0163217_1054831_pt1 | contig 12616 bp, 11 predicted proteins | sample SynspAceP_FD_185933 | JGI IMG/M metagenome (GOLD analysis project Ga0163217, IMG submission 185933) | Saline lake microbial communities from Ace Lake in Antarctica - Synechococcus sp. Ace-P (PacBio error correction) | ecosystem: Environmental > Aquatic > Non-marine Saline and Alkaline > Saline ... | reverse complement strand
AGCGGGCGTTGTTTCAGGTGCCTTCATGTATTCGTCCGATGGACGTACATATGGCTCCAGTCACAGCCAGGCTTTTCAGGTACGCGGGCAGGGACAAACGGTTTTTCCACCAAGGTTAGCGACCAACGACGGACGACCAAAAGTTGCGCAGCAAGCCGGTCTATAAACGAGCTGACACCCGTTCATGCGCGCGCAGGGCCTGGAACTCGGATCGACACACAGTTTTGGCTGGGGCCTCGAAAATTCAGCGCACGCGTTTTTGCATTCCGCACGGGACAGGGTGCCAATCCCGCCCTGGATCGCCCCGCGAAGAAATCGACGTTGGCAGGGTAATGACGCGCGCGGGTGTTGGTGAGGCAGTTACCGGCCCCGCTTTGAGTATACGGTTGCGCCGGCGGGTCGGTACGGCGGGTTCTGCCCCAATGCCTCGGAACCGTTGAGGGTAGCTCTTGTCCGCCAAGGCAAAATGTAATCGGCTATAGTCGCTTGGCGCAAGCGGGACACCATCGGACCACCGATTGGCCCGCAACGGTCCGTGACGCCAGACCAGATTGATTCTGTGGCTTTAGCGCCCAGATTGGACACACCATCCGGTCGTGTGTGTGGGCTGCCCGAAACCGATTCCCAGGCTGAATCATTTCACGACCACACCATTCTCGCGCGAAGTTCCCCCGGTGCCCACGCAAGCAGCTGCCGACTCCCGCATTGGGGACAGCGGGTGGGGGCCAACGTCCGGACCTCGATCCAAGCCGAATTCCCAATGGGGACGTGCCAAACCTTGGGACGCTTTTTTTTGGAAATTCGACGATTTTGATGGTGCCAGCCCTCAGCGGATATTTCCTGTTGGGTTCGCCGCGTTTCAGAGGTTCGTTTTGATACATGGCAACTTCACCGTGGGGTTCAGGCCTATTCGGTCTTTGCGCAGTCTGTTTCCTGGAGGGCTCTTTATAAGGGTCGGCCGGAGACTCGCCGCGACACGCCAACCAGCCAACCCCAAACCAACGACAGCGCGCCGGATACCAAACAGCGCCAAAATCCAACGGACTTCGTGGCTGGTTAAGACGAGGCCCGCACAGAAACCTTCTGATCATTGCGCAGAAAGGCGATTACATCAAAGATGGGAAGACGATCTATACGCAGGCGGATCAACACCGGCCCGTAGCTAAATGCAACCCCCCGGGATTTTTACCTTGTTCGAGCGTGATTTCCGAATTGAATTTACGACCTTGGGGCAAGGCGCAGCTTTTACGGCGGTCACGGCAGCAGCTCGGCGGGGTATGGGCGACGGAAACCCACCGCGAGGAACTGCGGGCGTCAGGCCCTGTCTGGCTCTGTGGCTTTACAAGCGCGACAAGCACTATCTGTTGCAAAGATAACAGCAATCCAGATCGGTGATGAATACCAACAGGCACGCATTATTGGCGACCGATCGTGGGAGCGCGGACTGCACCAGATGATCGCAGGTCAAAGAGAGGCGTCGATATCTCGATGCGGCAGGAAACATTGAATCCGCATCACTACCAGAAATTCTTCGGCGGCTACCATCGGCTGTCCGGCATGACGCACGCGCAGGAGTCGCGCGGCAGCTGAGGCGCCGTTTACCGTTTGCGCAAACCACGTCGCTGTGCCCACGAAATAAACGGTCAAAGCGTTGGATAAGGGCGAATTCTGTTTATCACACCATGATCACAAATGGCAGGCCGGTCCTGCGCGAGGTGGGATGCGGCGTCACAAGAACGGGCAGGCCCATTCTGATTGAAACGCAGTCGGTCAGATGCCTCGAACATCTAAGCGCGCTTTTGACGCGAATGATTTGCAGCATCGCGTCTGAATGCCCGTCAGAACGAAGCAGAATCCGAAATTATGCGAAGCAGGCCAGTTCGGTCGGGATCACGTTGCAACAAACATGCGCCGGCGCGGTACTGAATTCGCGCTGGACGATGCCGCGCGCGCGGCAGGTGGGTTGATGGTGGATCGCGACGGGCGCCACGATGCGCACAGATCGATCGGCAACTTTTATGGCCGGTTCGCCCGTCATGGCGACCCGGCAGCCATTTGCACTTTGTGTCGCTAGAGAACGACCTGATGCGCGTCTTCTACGGTCGCAAGCTGCGCCCTTATCCAATGACCGCGTGGGGGCAGGGGCGGGTGCCGGGTATTTCTGGCGCGGCCGTCCGTGAACCTTGCCAATGGGCCAGCGGAAAACGGCAATACGGTATCCGCAAAAGCATTGCTTAAGGGCCGATGATAGCCTAGATGAATTGTCGCGTTTTCAGTGGACCGCGGCGAATGGGATGGAGAAGAACCATGAAATCCATGTACCCTCACTTGGCATTTTGTGTTCGCGCTGATGCGCGAACGCGGGATTTGCCCAGCGAATATGATTGCCTGATGGACCCGTCCACCTTGTGGTCGAACATCGGCAGCGCCGAGGGCGGGGATCATCCAAAGTATCTGCTGTTGCCAGCGCGGTGATCTTGGTGAACCCAAGCAGTGGTCGCCCAAGCTGCGAATTTCTGGCGCAGAGCAGGTGGCGCTCGATTACGCCGCGCACGTAGCCACCGATTACATCGCCAATCGAAATTGCCCAAGGCCGCATTGATTGCTGGCGGACCGAGGCAGAGCGCTGCCAAGGAGCTGGGAGCGAAAGAAACTGTCCCTCAGGCGGTTCGCAGACTCTGCGTCAGCCATTACGACCAGGCATCCTTGAAAACTGAGGACAGGGCAGAATTTGAAAAGCGGCTCGCGGCCCTGATGAAACGCCGTGTCGCAGCTTCAGCTTGGCACGTCGCAACATCCATGCACCGGTCGATGGTATCGTACAATCACGCGGCCCATGAATCGGCCCGGGGAGTATGTCTTTTGCCAAGCGCCGATTCATCCAGTCGCCCCGCATTGATTTCCGCTAGCAGTATTCGAGGTTTTTCCTGCCAACGGACATGTACCACCACCGTTCCAGATGGGTCAAATGGCCAAGGTCAAACCCGCAGCCCCGATAGGTGGGCTGTACCGAAGCCGAGGTTATCGCATCGACCGCGTGTTCGACGCAGCGAGCGATTACGTTCGGTGTACGTCTCAAGCTGGACAATCCTGAGGGGGTGCATTGGTTGCGGGTATCGATTGCAAGATCGGAGATTGGCGAATAAGCAGAGCAAGCCTGCCTCCTGATTTTCCCTATGTCGGTTTGCCCGCCCTCGTGGAACCACGCTTTTCTTGGGCCGGCCATGGCCGCGTTGGGGAGGCTCCTTCGCGCCAATGCGCGACAGGTGCGTGGATCAAGTTAACTAAAAAAATTCCTCTCTACTAAAAATTCCAATCGCGAGCGACGGAATGCGGATCATGAAAGTATTACAACCGACATACGAAAACCGCGATCGCACGGCAGGGCCTTTCAGAGCCACGAAGACTTTTTGAAAAAATTACTATTACCGCCATTGGGTTCTCGCTCTATCATTATTGCAGGGTGCCTATAGTGTTGGCTTTGGTGTTCCGATTTCAGATCGCTCGCTCTTGGCGGGAGGCGGCTGTAACCGCTGATGGCCCAAGACGCGCGATCGGGTGCGGGGCAAGGACGGGTTCACGACGTGGCCTTTACGCCGCTGGAGCCCGCGAATATACGTGTTTGCGCACCGTTGGCAGTTGCCGTCTCGGGCTCCGTTCTACGAAGTGATCCGCCGTCGGATGCGGGTGAGGTTGCCGAACAGCGCTCGCGCGCCAACCCCGATTGGGGAAAAGGGCGGACCGTTCCTGTGTGCAGCTAAGGACGACCGCACCGAACGGCTTGGAGCTTAGATTGCTGAGGCACACACGCGATCAGCGCATCGCATGTCACCCGTTACGAAGGCTTGCGCACCACCGGCAGTTCTGTCGTGGACGGTGTGGCCCTGTCAGAAGCACGCGTCGCGTTGGATTGGCGGAGGCAACCGTTGGGCTGGCGACAGGGTCGCGCTTAGATGATCGTACAATCATGGCCCGATCTCTGGCGGCTGGGGCTCAGCGACGTTGAGCGGTGGGGGAATCGTCTTGTCGACCGGAGACACCATCGTGACAGATGATGATACCCACCAGCCTGCCTGGGCCACCTTTTCGAAAGTGCCTGAACGCTCTTTGGTCTTCTGGCCGAGGGCAGCCCGGTTTCTCGTTCGACACACCTATGCAGGGGTATTTTCGAAGGGGAAGATTACGCGTTCGACAGCCGACTTGATAGGCGTAACGCGCAGCGCCACGGTTCAGGCTTGGATTGGAACCCCGGCGGGGTTCTGCTAGCGGGGTTGACCTTTGCAATCCGTATGGACCGCAAGTAACCGATCCCCTGCCTGCCGTGCCCGCCACCGGCAAATTACATGGGACCGGAACCGTTGCCGGCATCTGGGATCGCCGAAGATGGCAGTAACCGCGCCGCGTTCGGCCACCATCGCCGCTACCGCGAGGCGACGGCTGCTGGATTCGAACTTTGATGCCCCCTTGGGGGCTAGATTGTGGCCCGAGGGCGCTTGCAAAATACGGAAGGGCGCAGGTTACTTGCCGCTGGTGCACGTAAGGGACCGGGCGCAGGCTTTGAGAGAAAGCGCGATAAATCTGCGTTTTGCGATGTCTTTTTGTTGCGCGGCCGAATTTTCGGGGAGCGTTGTTGAACCTGCTAATCATTCATCGCCGAAACTGGCGGCGTTTTCCCAGGCGTCGAATCGCGAAATGCCAGACGTAGATCAGCCGGTCTTTCTGTCCGGACCACGTTACGAGGGTGCCGTGGCAAGCCACTCGTGGACACCATCACCCAAGTCCTTGAGATGCTTTTTAAGGCGCACTAGAAGGGATGTCTTATTATCGACATCAGTCCAGCACGGGTCTGAGCGCATCACATTGATCTTCTTCCGACTGGGACTTGATGTTCAACGTAGTTGCGAACGAGGCGCGCGAAAATCGTATCCGGGTGCTTTGCGTTTTCTTGCCGACGATATTGACGCGATCCAAGCGTCACCAAAAGCGATAGCAACAGCTGCACCGCAATCATTCGTCTTGCGCTTGCCGGAGGATGCCAGGCCTCGACACCGCTCACCAAGCTTGCGGAGGCTGCGGTTTACAGAGCGATCTGTGTGACTGATCGACGCATCGCCCCCGAATCACCCGTGCGCGGGTGAACCGTGCCAACGAATCCGCGTAACAGTGAAACATTCCGTCGTTTTGCTAAGCCGCGGAGTTGAACCATCTTGACGTCTCGACCGCGCTTGCCGAGCGCTTCGCGATGCACTGGCTTGGGCGCACTTGAAAGCGAGTCCCAGCGCTTTCGCTTGCGGGGTCGGATAGATGAAAGCTGTCACGGTGGAAAGCATTTTAACAACTGCCGATCAATGAACACGACGCAGGGTGGCTGGATGTCGCCTTTTGTCCAGTTTTATTCCCGAAGAAACGAGCGTCTTTTACGCGCGGGTGAAGGGAGGAAACTGCCATTCGGCCTGATCTTACCCGATCAATCGAGTTGGCAATATCCGTTGACAATCTCGCGGGGACGTTCGATTGCGTCGAGGGGAATTGCGCGACCAATTTGCCCGAGAACGTGCAGCTGTTGGTGACCGCTCGAACGACGGCATCTTCATCGAAGGATACGATTAACGAAGATATGATTATCGATACTCTGGCGACGGAATAATTCGTGGTTGCCGTGATTTCATCCATGTTTATATAAGACGAACTACTTCAGAGGGCGACGTTGATTCCTGCCGGTACACGATCCAGTCGGCCCTCTGATCGAGGACGCTTGCATGCAATACTGGACTCACCGGACTTCCTTCACGCCCCTAAATACGATTCAGTCTTTCTGGCGCTGGTATTGCGACGGGGATTGGGTGTGGATGTGATTGCATCGTTGTGGTCGAGAATATTCGTGCGCAAGCGAAAGCTGGCATGGCGGGCATTTGCTTGCCGCGGCCGCGGGCACCAACGAGGTTTCTTTCGCGTTATTTCGACCACGGCGACGACTCGCGGCGGTCTTATCCCGAATTCTTTCCTGCCCGTCAGGCGGGCGGTTGATCATTTTCGAATTTCGGCTTTGTGCTGGCTTTTTTTGCGCGTCCACGCTCTCGTCGATCACTGCGCTCACCTATTGCGACCGCGTCCTGGTCTGCGGTTCTGGACCCCGGCAGGACGCAGGCCAATTGCCCGTGCAAGCGCACCGAGCGCCATGGCGCGCGCTTTGACCGGCGTCAATGGATTTTCGCCTCACGCACGCTTTGTTGGTTCTTGGCAGTCGCCAATCGGCTTTGCGATCATCGCTTATGGGGGCCGCGACGACGCTGCCTTCCTAGCGTCACGCCAGAAGAGGATTCGTGGGCTTCTTTCTGGTGCAGGCGCGTGGGGCATCGGATCACGACGTTGATATGCTCGAACGCAGCGTTCCGGCTGGTCGAAGGATATATGCCTTGCGCCCGTATCGAGAAAGCGGACAGATCGAGACAGTGCAAAGGCATTTATCGGCGTCGGTGGCGGCACCCAGCGCGTTTATCGTTCGTGCGGCTGCCGGGACTGGGACCCCCAAAAACCCAGGGCAGCTCGTGACCGTGCCTGATTACCTAGGTTCGTTGAAAAAATCTGATTGCGCAGATCAGCGGCACGTTGGTCCTCGGTCCCCGCTGTTGGCAGGTCAGCGGCCGTTCGACCCATTAGCCTTAACATTCGTTTGGCGCGGCGGCGGGTTGAGCTTTGCCGTGACTGGGACCAATCTTGCAATATCGACCGAAACTGCCGCGCGGCGTTGTCGCGGCGATTGTCGCAGGATGCGACGCTTTTGAACCCGCCCAATTGTTAGAACAATAGCGTCAACGCCGCAATTGGAAGTGAATGTGGATGGACAGTCGCCGGCGGGGGACATGGCTTTAAACCGCAGATATATCACCAGTCTGGTCAGCCGCCATGGTTCAAGCGGGACGTTGCGGTCACTCTATTTCCGAGATGTTGAAATAGACAGTCATGTCGTTCCCCGGCGGGCATCCGATTGATGTTGATCCTTACAGAATATCGCATCCATTGTCTATCCGCCTAGATTAGCGGTGCCTATAATCCGCTTCTCTACCGTTGCATCGCTCGCACATGGTGGTGTAGCGGATTGCTCAGATCGAACGGTTGGGTGGCGCGATGGCTGTCTCGCTTCAGGCGAACCTTGGTGAGGGCTCGACCGTCCGACGCGATGGTGACCTGGGTGCTCGCGATTTCCGGACGAGGTCTTTGCCCGATGGTATGGGCATTACCTTCACGGAGAGGCCGCAACACTCGGCGGACTCCCAAAGCGGCATGTACAATGGTCTTTGGCGGGCTTTGGTCGTCGTGCTTTTGTTGCCTCCGCACGGCCCAGTTTTGAAAGCTTCGCCAGTTGCGGTTGCATTCATGATGACGGTACCCTTTGGCCTTGCTGCCGGCCGCTGGCAATGCTCGCTATCGGGCGGGGTCGCTGAACTTACTACAGTCAGATCGGCCTAGTGATGTTGATCGGTCATGGCCAAGAAGTGGGGTATTTTGATCGTCGAGTTCGCAAACCAGTTTTGCGCGAAGGCGGGCAGGACATAAACGACAGCGCCATCCGAAGCGCGCTGCCGCCTTCGCATTCGACAGGTGATGATGACGATAGGTCTCAACCCGTCTTTGGGGTCTTCCGCTAATCCTTGACCTCTCGCGCGCCCGGGGCCGAAAGCCCGATTATCGCATGTGGGTGTGGTGATCGTCGGGCGGCTTGGGCTGTTGCAACGGTGTTTTACCCTGTTCCTCACGCCGATATTCTACCGCTGGATTGCGGTCTGGGCGCAACAACACCCGGGGTGCGGCGACGCAGGCTAAGGGCAGAGCTGCGGCACCTGCGAGGCCTAGTGAACGGTTGTGGGTATGACCATCGACCGCCTATTTCTAGCGCGGCTTCAAGGGGGGGAACCTCGGACATTTCCTCTAGGTTTGCGTGGGATGGCCCGCAAGGTTCAGCTGCAGGCAAATACGAAAGCACACTGTCAAAAGCGGAGATAGAGGAGTTCCTTGGCATGCGACGATTTTCAGGTGCATCGGGCTCATCATTTCGACTCAACTTTCTTCAGATCTGCGACAATCACGGGCACGAAGGGCTTTGATCAATACATTGGCCTGATATCGAAGTGTGCATACACAAAAGACGGTGAAGCCTCGGCTTCAATGTGGCGATCAGTTTGAAGCCAGCGCAGTACAAAAAGCACAAGTCTTAGAATGCTTTGGGCTGGAAATTGCCGCTGACTGCTGTTGGAAAATTGTCCGTACAAAATCACTTTGTACTGCCGCACACCAGATAGAATAAGCAGATTCGATCCTTATCTCACAAATAGTAGTGACAGACTGCACCGGAGCAGAGACATTTCAGGACTAATGCGATGACCGATGCTCACGCAAAGTTCGTGCGCGCATAAGCCATAGAAGGCTTGGCGCGTTAATCGACGCTTTGGGCGAATTCTTCGCGTTTGGCGGCTCAATCGCGCTTGACGGACCTTGTTATGCCTTACGCGGATCCGCAAGCTGATTGGAATTGCTGGGTCAATGTCGTTCATCGGCATGCTCTCATAGTTAGACCCCTTGGACTTAGCCCCCAAGAGGCGTGAAAGAAAATTACGCAGGCCAGACATTGAAACCAGCTGGTTTGTGCTGAAACCGGGTAGCAAACGACCGATATGGGATTAAGCTGACGCATTGTTTAGATAACAGAACCAAGGCGGACGCGCAGTAAAGCTCATCCCCACCGGACAACAGATTAGACGCGGGAAGGGACGGAAACGGGGCCTCGATCACCCGTGCGTTCGACAGTTTTCCAACCAATTGAAGGTATTGATGGACCAGTGCCCACACCCAGACTGGACGTTTGCAAGGTATGCGCGGCAAAGCCCGCCACAGGACAGAGCAGTCACCAGAACGAAAGGCCGGACCCGATTGATCGCAATCGCGCCACTAGCGGAATTCGGCGATGATCTTATCGAACCGTATTACGGGCCCATGAGCGCGGATCCGTGCCGCCCTCGCGCATGATGATCATTGCCGCCAATGTGCCATAAGAGCGTGTCCATTCGACCCATTTAATCGGCTCCGATCATATAGGTTATTCGGCACTCTTCTTGCCTCGATGTGCATAGACACAAGCGCAGATGTATCATTGAAGGACTTCGGTTGGGCCAGCCAAATTCAGCTACTCACCCATCGGCCACTCGGCAAGATAAAGCGCAGACCACATTCCGCCCCACGATCCAAGCCTTTTTGCGTGTTTTTCGGACGTAGAATCGACAAAAAGCTACGTTTGGCGATCTTCCGCACCAGGGTATAAGGCGGCACCGATTTATGGTCGTTGCTTAGGCCATACCATCGGCGGAACAATCCCCATTCAAGCATCAGGGCTGGTATCTATATCCCAACCTTTCGGCAAAATAAAGGCATCTGCACCGCGACACAGTTTAAAAAATCACCGTTAATTGCAGTTATCGATGGTCGGCGATTGTTTTCCGCCTTGAAAGCGCCAAGTCCGCCTTGGAGTCCACGCGGCCTGGCACGGACGATGGATTGGGGCAAACGGCACCAAGCTCGGACGTTCATAGTTGGCGGGATGTTTTTTCGGCGTAGTTTGGCTGCCTAAATGTAATCTTTGTTCTTCGACCATTCCTCGCTGCGCCAGACAAGATCAGATACATGAAGAAATGGAAAGAGAAAGAGAAACACAGGTGATAGTGGATTTCTTCGATCAACGGATGCGTCGTAAGATAGGCCCCCGCCGGGCCTTCGCGCGGTAGGATACGTAGCGACGTCGCAAGGGATCGATCAACGGCTTCAGGGACGCGCCTGCAGCGGTCGGTCAAGTAGTACGTGACGGGGATTCATTTTCAGCAAGACAACCTTGGATTTCAGAAAAGCTTAATGGAACGCAATCCAGCGGCGTGATCGCTGGCAAATATTGCTGCGCCCAGAACCAGCGCACTATTTGCACGCCGTTGATTGGTAGGGATTATCAATCAGGCCGACGCAAGCGTTGTTCTTTGAGGTGGCGGGCGGTCACGCCTTTTTCATCCAGACTCCGCATGCACGCCCGAAATCAGCCAGCCGGTCCCAGATCGAATTGTGACACAAAACCGACGCCACGGCGGTTTTTTGGGGCCCCCCACCTTGGCAGCGCCCTGGTTATTCTTTAGCCCGTCCAGGAAAGGTTTTGCCTTCCATCTGTGACAGCGTATCATCAGTCCGTCCGCAAGCAGGACAATTGACGCATAGGGAGCCGACGGTCCATTCTCCCAAAGAGAGATTGGGAACTTGGCGGAGAAATGCCCATTGCCCTTGCCCGCCGCATTCGACCATTCGTTCGGCGACGCGCATCAGGAATTATCTTTGACCGCCTGCAGAACCGCGATGCGTTCAACCAGCGAAGGTTTGCGCCCAAGCGTCCATTGGCCGCGTTCTTGGGGCTTTTAGGTCGACGTCATAGGCCGCTTGCAGATCGGGGGTGAAGTACTTTGAATGTTTCATGCGGCTCCCTCCAGAATGGGATGTATCGCGTAGGTCTCGCGTAGTTTGAGTTTCACCACTTGCCCGTAAAGAAAAACTAGGGAGCAGTTCATAACAAAATATCACGCGATTCGGCACCATGCCAGCTGGCGGACGTTTTGCGTCAATAGGGAATTTCAAACAGTCAGCATTCGGAGACGGTCACCGGATTGACCCGATTCAGGATCGGGCGCTCGTCCCATTATAGGGTGATGGCGGCGATGGCGGCGGCATTTGCGATCGCCGGTTGACCCGATTGCATGTTTTCAAGCTCAACCGTAGAGATCCTTCGCCGCCGGAATTATTGATTAAATTGTACCTACCTTGAACGGTCTCGGCATCACCATAAAACGCTATCCGCGTCAATCGTGGGGCGGAACATCGCCCAGTGTCGAACCACCCATCGGGGTCAGCGCCGACGTCTTCTTCTGTTACAAACATTAGCTGTGGAAACCCACCCAAGACGCGCACCTGCAGTTTTTCGCCCTGCCGTCCGTACCGTCTTCGGGGCAGCAGATTACGGCTTTCCACTCTACCAGCCGGATTTCTATCCGTAAACCGAGCGGCCCTTGGCCACGCGGAATGCGGTTTGCCGCTCGGTAACAGACCCTTGTGACGACGCAGCAGACGGTTGACGTCGCGAGGGGGCTGGTCTCTGGTCATGCCCCAAAAGCCTGTATTAATTCGGACATCATACTCTATCGCGGAACGCCGTATACATCGAACGCCGGCATCGGTGCGCCACCGACGATGGTGCGGGTCAGGCTTGGCAGCTTAAGCCGGGATTTCTCCAGCGCCGCAATAGCCCCACCAAACATCGTGGGCACGCCAAAGGCCGCAGTCACGTGTTGGGATGCCGATTCAGGTTTGCCAAGGCTGTTCCCATTCAAGCCCCGGACCTGGTAGCACCAGTTTGCGGCGGCCGACGCAGCGGTATAGGTACGCCACGTCATTGACGTGGGGAAAAAAAAACAAAAAATTTGGGGGCAAAAAAAAAAAACCCCAAACCCCCCCCGGGCCTCACCCGTATACGCAGGCCGAGATCGCAGCCCGTTCGGGCCTGGTTGCCTACAAGGCATGAAGCAAGGTTTGACCGGTGGAATAAAGCACGCTTTCGGGTTCCCGTCGTTCCGCGAAGTATAGCATAGCGAAGAGGGCTGGCGTTCATCGAGTTGCGGGCAAGACAAAAATCCCGGGTCTCGTCAGCGATCAATTTTCTTTCTCAAATAGAATTGCCAGCCCGTCAAACCATCTGGGCCGCTTCGTTCGTCCCGCGGGGGCCCAATAAGAACGTAATGCTCGACCGTTATCAAAACCGGTCATTCAAGTTTGCTACACAGCGCAGGAAGGTTCGGTCAAGACATCACCCGATCTTGCCGCGTTCATGGCGATTATTTAGACCATCTGGTCGGGATGCAAGACGCGGATTGGGGTAATGCCAGATGAAGCCTATGCACCCGAACTTGCCAAAAGTAAAAAATCTCGAGGTGCCGCCGGTTATTCCATGCGATAGGTTGCCGCACCGGGTTTCCTGCAGGGCAAACCCAGGCTTTGGTCCAAAATATCCCGAAACCAGGCACCGCGCATTCCCTTGGCAACCTCTTGCCAGTTCGTGAAGTTCGACTTCGGCCGAAGGTTTTCAACCGAGCATGGACTTCGTGACGCCCATTGAGCATCGGGCTTGCGTGATCGATAAGGGGAAGAGATCAGCAACGCTGATCCATCATTTTGGCCAAGCAAGAGGCGGGGGCTTCCCGTTAAATTTCTTAAAACTCAAAGGGCGCGGGGGCTTGCGGAAAACTCGGTTCCCCAAGGTCCGCGAGGGTTAAGTGCGGTTTAGCGCCGGATCAAGGTTCAGAAACCAATCTTTTTCGGCCAATCATCGATGGGGCCGCCAAGCATTAGGTATGTTGCCACATGACGATCGTCGGCATTGGATTAGGACAGGGGCAAATTTCGCGACGCGCAAATAAAGCGGCGTTCGGATCCGTTTTGGGACTTTTTTCCAAAATCCCCCCGCGCCAACCCAAACAAGCACATTTTTGTCCATCCCGCGGGGGAATTTCTTTTCCTTTTTTTCTTTTTTTTCCCCCAC
>Ga0163217_1044632_pt1 | contig 12616 bp, 18 predicted proteins | sample SynspAceP_FD_185933 | JGI IMG/M metagenome (GOLD analysis project Ga0163217, IMG submission 185933) | Saline lake microbial communities from Ace Lake in Antarctica - Synechococcus sp. Ace-P (PacBio error correction) | ecosystem: Environmental > Aquatic > Non-marine Saline and Alkaline > Saline ... | reverse complement strand
GGCGAGCAATCCCCATGCAATAGGGATCGACTGACCGGCCGGTCGCGATCCAGCGCTGTGCGCCAGGGCAGCTGGCGCTGCTCGACCGTCTGAAGATCGGAGATCCCGCCCGCACGGTACGGCCCAAGACACCGCTCAAAATCCGGCAAAGGCAGCTTCTGCGCGGTGCGCGGATCGGTTTCAAGCATCAGGCTTCGGCATCGGCCTCTGTCTGTGCAATGGCGCTGGCCCACCAGCCTCCAGGGACGATACCCAGCTTCCACGCGACAGGGCCGAGCCGCCCATCCATTGGGCAAGGCTTTTGAACCAAGCTCTCAAGGATTGCCTGCAACGGTGCGGGCCATCATGCAGCCTTCGGAACGTGATTGTACGGCAATCGATACTGTGTTGCGGTCAGCGTGTTGGGAGCGCAGGGCACGATCAGATTCATGGCATATTCGCCGGCGGCGGCCGAGATGGGCTTCGCCGATCCGGAGAGCTCGATCGTCGCGCCGAATACGGCGGATGTGTTGACCGTGTCCCTCATCATCGCAACGTTGCATACTGAAGGCGCGCGGAATGCTCGGTCACCGCCGTCGGCGTCAATAACGTATCTGGCTACCAGACGATCGTCAGCGGCACTTCGATCAGCTCACCGGCGACCACGACAACCCTCGCTGTCGTAGGCTTGGACGCCGGTGCTGCTTGATGGTGCTGGCCCGGATGATCCTGGATGTCGCCAGTCTCAACAGTCGGGCACGCGCGGCGCTGCCATCGCTGTTCCTTCATGACGACGGACGACCCGACAGAAAGGTCCACGCCGATCCTCGGGAACGACCCACGGCCTTGGACCGAGGCAACTCCGCCACCCAGACTGCGATAGTCAAAAAAGCTTGCCCCGCCATGGGCGGGCTGGTCGGATGCGCTGAAGATACGGGGCCTTGATCTCGTTCAGGCTCTTGTGCGCGTCCGCTTCCGCCGGGCGAATGCGGGGCGGACGGCACCCTGGAGATCTCCGGATAGGGCCCACTGTGTGCCAGTTGCACCCCCGCTCGGCAGGGTTGCCGTTCGCGCCGGCAACACTGGCAATCCGCGGGGCAACGGTTACCGGCTCCTTGTCGATCACTGCGGCTGCGGTTGTCGCGAGATGATCGCATTGCTCGCCGACACTCGATGGCCTCTGGCAGAGGCAGCCCGGGCACTCCCTCGATTTGTCCAGCCGCGCCAACGGCAATGAGGCTGCCCCGTTGTCCTGTGCCCCAGAGTTGGCATGCGCAGGATCATCGCCTCGTTCATCGCGGCTGGTCGGGCATGTATTGACGGCCCCACCATGGCCTGATGATGCATGGACTTCGCGCAGCTCGGCGAGAAGGATGCGGCCATGTTTGCAAAGAACGCACGTGGTGGAACGCTGACCGCGAGACGGGCGCGCGGAAAATCGAGGTCAGGGCCGGGATGGCGCAGGATGAATATTCCAGCGATGCGCGAACTTGCGGCAATAGGATTTTGCGGATGGGATCGGCCAGACCATGTCAGCCCAGCCACCTTTCGGACAGCGAGACGCTGCTGTCGGCGGACCATGATCCGGGTAAGCCCAACACGCCGCGACGAAGCCCTCAACGGCGATCTCGGCAGGCGCTTCCGGTCTCTGGCTCGGCCCAGGCCAAGGGCTTCAGCCAGCCAAGAACTCGCACATCAGCCTTGTGTCTCGGTTGCTCTGGCGCGTTGAGCAAGCCAGACTAGAGCCGGTTCCGTTCGCCAGCAGGGTTCAAGTCCATCGGGCAATCGCGCCACGGCGGCTCGGAGGAAGCTGGAGGGGCGTCAGAAAACTGCGTCGGCCGTTCCGGCAACGGATTTTCATCAGGTGCGCGCGGCGTCCAAATCCGATTGGACAAGCAGGATGGCGGAATTGGGCGTATTATCGATCACCAATCGCCATATCACCTAGAACCAGGTCGCACCGCGCACTTTTCATTAGTGAAGGGCGAGATCGAAGAACATGTCGCGAAGCTAAACGCGGCGCGCGCAATGCTGTTCTGCGGCCAGCGCGGGCGTCAGTCCATAATAGGTTCGGCGGAGCGGCCCGGCCACCAGGATGTCATGTGTGTGTACCTGTCGCGCATTTCCTGCATCGAGCCGTTTTGGTCCTGAGATATTTGCCGTTGCGGTGATGTCTCCGGTGACGGCGACGACCGTGCATTCGATAAAACACGCCGGTGTCGGTTGATCGTGATGTTCGCGCCGGGTCTGATGTCGAGTGACCTCCAGCCGTCTCACCGCCTTGGTCGCACGTTGCTCATTGTACATGCGAGCTTCACCGGATTTCAGGCCACCCATGCGTGTGACGGGTTGCCGATCGCAATGACGACCAGGTCGCCCTTCATCGCCGCCGACGGCAAAGACCATGGCAAGCGCCACCATCCTTCTGGGCACAGGCTGGCAAAGCCATAAGGTGCGAAATCTCGACATCATCACGCCAGCACCCCGTCGCAACCTCGACCGAGGCAGTCTGGTTTCGCCGTCAATCCTTGACGTTCTTCAGGGGTCACCCGGCGCACCATGCGCCACCTTGTCGGCAAACATCCTTTTCCATCACAAAAGCCTCCGCGTGCCGTCGAGACTGCCCGAGCTTATTGGGCTCTTTCTTGCCTGATTTGTTGCGGCGGCGGTGCCGGCGGGCCCTTGTCAACAGGCTTCGGGACTGATGATCGTGAGTTCACTGATTCCTGCCGCCGTCTCCTCACGATACGCCACTTCGAGATCCAGCCACTGTCGCGCCTCGATAATCGAGAAAAAGCATCCGAGACCATGGCCATCTGGTGATTCTGCCAGAAGTTGCATCGACATCGAAAGCCCGTGACCGTATGGTGACCCTCTTCGCTTTCGGCGCGCGCGTGCGCATCCGCCAGTCCGCTCATCCGCCGCCGACCACATGTCCGCCTTTGGACGCGCAAGATGGCACCACCGGGCGGTTGCGGGTGATCTCGCTATCCCTGGGACCGCGTGGCCACGGTTCCCTGCGCTCTTTCTCGGTGGCCGATCCATCGCCGTCTGTGCGGCCACCGGCGCCAGCGGTTCGGCCGTGAAATCGAGGCTGGCGGATCGCGTGCCTTTTCCGGGCTTTCTCTCCCTGGCCGCGCACGATTGTTTCGCTATGGCGGTCCGTGCTGAAGGACGCGCGTGAGGTCAGGACATTGCCCCGGCAAGCTCAGATCGGCACGGCGCGCTGTGACTTGCCGTCGGGTGATGACAATGCCGCCAACGCCGTCGGAGAGATCAGGGCATGCGGGATCGGGCACCCTTTCTCGATAGCGAGGAACCGTCTCAGCAGGTCAAGCGAATTAGTCGCTGGAAACGGATCTCCGGTATCGATTTCGTGCGGACAGTGAGGGCCGTAGGGTCGCGATCCGTTTGGCGCTCCTCCAGCTTGACGTTCCTGAATTCGGCGGGCCCGTTCCGTCATGGCAGCACAAATCGATAGGTCGCCGGTTTGTCACGGCGGAGATCGTGACACTCGCCTGCGCGTTAAATTCACCGATATCGACATCGACATTTTCAATGAGCCTTGAGAACGGTTGACCGTTAGATCAGGATTCTCGACCGCCGGTCCCGGCCTGAGTTTTGTTAATGGACCCCTGAGATTGCATATCGAAGCGCCTTTGGCAGAGCGTACCGGGTTCGCGAAACGTGAAGTTGAAAGCTGGCCGAAAGTCCTTCAGGTCGCGGCTGACCTCGCGCTCAGCCAGTTGATCATAGAGGACGCCTTCGATCAGCAGCGTGATGCCCTTTGACCTGGCCATCAATCAGTTCGCGACTTCGATTGCGCCTGCCTCGATGGCCGATGGATGACGTGGGGTCATTGCGGGCCAAACGATGTCGCGATAGGCCTTCCTCCCGATGTGATGGACGGCGTGCGCCGCCACATTGGCAGCGCCAGTTGCCAGGCATCAAGGCTGCGCGACGACGGAAGACCAGAACATCGGCACGCCGATCACTTCGTTGATGTCGGCTGACAATCGCCGCCTGAAGATCCGCGGGGCTGCATGACCAGTCGCCGATGTCTCCCGCCTGAAAGACAGCGTGCCGCCAAAACCCCTTCGAGGTGTCAATCAGCGATTCCGTGATATCCAGAGCCGCCGTCCGTAATCAAGCGTCCTCCCGTCTTGAGGACAAGGACACATAGGCCGTCTGCACCGCGCCCTGGGCAAGCATTGCGCCGCAGCGGCAACAAGAAGCGCGCGGGTCACCGTCCGATGGGCTTCGCATAGCGATGCGATCAGGCTTGATCCGAGCCCTGCTGATTGCGTCAGCAGGCTTTTCGGGGCGAAGGTCTTGTTGCCGCCACCGCCCGGCAGCATGCGCGACGGCCGGTCGTTGAATTGAAGCCTCGGACAAACACGATGCCGCCGTCGCGACCATGGCCATACTCGGTGGCGCCTGGTGTGGCTTGAGGATGGGTTGATCTCAGACAGGGCTTGAAGCTGCGGAAACCGGTCGGCGAGTCTGGGCTGCAATCGCAGCCGTTGACGGATGGCGGACCGAGCGCGTCAACCGCAGCCGAAACGGGATCCGAAATGACGCGGCGTTCCAACGGAGGTGACGACAAACTGCGAAGCCAGAGCAATGATCGACCGATGACCGAGCAATCGATATGGCGCTAACTTCGCTTTATATAACGGGCGCTATAATGCGCACACACCCTCGTCTTTGCTCCTAAGTAGAGACATAGTCACTGCGTGTGCATCGCCACTGCTCAGATTCTCCATCGTCACTGTCGACGCACATCTCGTATCGTATATCTCTAATCTCCTCGAAAGCGCGTGTAGTTCTCTGGGTAAGGCGGTGGTGCACGTAGCCCTTGTAGTCATTCGCCATGATGTGATCTCTCACGCGTAATGCGCTCGATCACTCATATGCATTCTACAGCCGTCACCTACGCATCCTGTGCACCTACGCGATCGTATAATGCTATCACCCATTAATACCTCTCGAGTGTGGAGTGCGAGTAAGCTCCGTACACCTGTCTCTCACACTACTGCTCACGTGCAGGGACGAGAGTGAGTGATGCATGCTATAGAGATGTAATCCATAGACATACCGTGTATGCGTTGCACGTCATCCGTCCCGCAATAGTAAAGCATAATTACCTGTAGAGAGAGTGGATGAGACGTATTATAGTGAGCAGCGTCTACGTAATATGCGCACTTCGGGTCATCTGCTGATCTCCGTCACTGATCCTATCGTCATGGCATGCGGTTCATGCTGTCCTGGACACGGCAGCGAGCAACTCCGGTCGAGAGTGCGTGTCGTGTTATACAGTGAAGGCGAGAACATATGTCTTCAGGCGTCGGCTAGCATCTTGTATCAGCATAGATCATCGGCGATGAACTAACAACAAGGTCAAACTGCCCAGCTTCAACGCGCCTTCGAGACGGCCGGACCTGCGAACGCCTGCATGCATCCCTGGCTACGCGGTCATCATGGATGAGTCTCGCTTTTCGACGGCAGGAGCTGCGGTGAGTGCATTCAGCCCCGCTTCAGCAAGGTGGCGGCGAGTGCCCTGTCCGGTTGAGCCTGGTTGCGTGAATTGCCTCGGTTTCATCGGGGCGTCATGCTCTGGGCTCGCAGTTGTCGTCATCCGTCCGGGAACCCCGCGTCATTCGGGATCCCGTTCGCCTGCGGGTGACGCGCCTCGGCTCCGACATCGTTACGGGCTCGATTGCAGCCAGACATCGCCGACCGGGTTCCGCAGCATTCTGCGCGTGCTCGACTTCAACCAGTCCTCAAAAGCCACACAGGAACCCACCGAGTATGGCCAAATGAGATCGCGACGGCGGCATCGATTGTTTGCCGAGGCTTCATCACGCCGGCAGCGTCGCGCCTGCTGCCGAGGCGGTGGCCGGCAAAGACCCCTTCGCCCGAAAGCCTGCTGACCATCAGCCAGGCGCTCGATTCAAGCCTGATCGCAGCGGCTATCGAAGCACCATCGGACGGTGACGCAGCGCTGCTTGTTGCCGCTGCGGCGCAATTGCTTGCCCAGGGCGCGGTGCAGACGGCCTATGTGTCCTTTCCTCAAGACGGAGCGCGTGATTACCGGATCGGCGGCAAGATACCACCGATCGGCTGATTGGACACCTCGCGAAGGTTTGGCGGCACGCTGTTTCAGCCGGAGGAACCCATCGGCGTGCTGGATCAGTGCAGCCCGCTTCAGGCGGCGGATGTCAGCGACTGATCCAACGAGTTGATTCGGCCGCCTTTGCCCGATGTTCTGGTCTTCCGTCCGTCGCGCAGCCTTGATGCCTGGGCAATGGACCGCATGCATGTGGCCGGCGACACGCGCGCACACATGAGAGGGCCTATCGCGACAATCGTTGCGCCCCGCAATGACCCTACGTCAATCCACTCGGGCCATCGAGGGCAGGGCGCATCGAAGTCGCGGACAGGAATGATCTGAGGCCAGTCAAAGCAGGCCATCACGACTGGCTGAGCCGAAGCGCGTCTCTATGAATCATGGCTGAGCGCCGAGGTCAGCCGCCGACCGAAGTGCTTCCCTTCCTGGCAGATCTATCAACTTCAACGTTTCGCGACCGGATACGCCTCGGCAAAGGGCGCCTATATTGCATTCTCAGGGGCTCATTACAAACTCAGCCGGACGGCGGGTCGAGATCCTGAATCTAACGGTCAACCGGTTTCTCAGAGCGGCTCCATGAAAATGTCGGATGTCGATATCGGTGATCGCCAGGCGCAGTGTGTCACGATCGCGGCAGCTGTGACGAAAGACCGGCGACTCTTATCGATTGTGTCTTGCCCATGACGGACGCCGGCCGAATCAGGAAACGTCAAGCTGGAGGAACAGCGCCAAACGGATCGCGAATACGCCTCACTGTCTCTCATCTTGAAATCGATACCGGAGATCCGTTCCAGCGCTATTCCGCTTACCTGGCCGGAGACTGGGCTTCTCGGGCTATCGAGAAGGGTGCCCCGATTCCGCCTGCCCTGATCCTCTCCGACGGCTGTTGGCGCATTGTCATCACCCGAACCGGCAAGCACGCGCGTCCTGCCGACTGAGGGGCCGGGCAATGTTCCTGGACCTCACGCGCACGCCTTCAGCCACAAAGGACGCCCATAGCGAAAACAATCGTGCGCGCCAGGGAGAGGAAAAGCCGGGAAAGCACGCGGATCCGCCAGCCTCGATTCACGGACCGAACCGCTGCGCGGTGGAACCGCACAGACGGCGAGATCGGCCACCGAGAAGAGCGCAGGAACCCGTGGCCACGGCCGCGTCAGGGATAGCGAGATACCGGCATCGCCCGTTGGCATCTGCCCGGTTCCAAGGCGACAATGTGTCGGCGGGGATGAAAGCGGACTGCGGATGCACGGCGCGCGCCGGAAAGCGAGAGGCACCCATTACGGTCAAGGGCTTTCGATGTCGGATGTGCAACTCTGGCAGATCAACCAGATGGCCATGGTCTCGGATGCTTTTCTCGGATATCGAGCGCGACATGCTGATCTCGAAGGTGGCGTACGTGAGGACGACGCGGGCAGGATCAGTGAACTCACGATCATCAGTCCGAAAGCCTTGACAGGGGCCGACGGCAAACCGCCCCGGCCGCAACAAACTCAGGCAAGAAAGCCCAAAAAAGCTCGGGCAGTCTCGACGGCACAGCGGAGGCTTTGTGATGGAAAAGGATGTTGCCGACAAGGGTGCGCGGGCATGGTGCCCGGGTGACCCATGAAGGAACGTCAAGGATGACGGGCGAAACCCAGACTGCCTCGGTCGAGTGCAGACGGGGTCTCTGGCGTTGATGAGTCGAGATTTCGCAAACCTTATGGCTTGCCAGCCATGTGCCAGAGGGATGGTGCCGCTTGCATGTCTTTGCCGCTGCAGGCGGATGAGGGGCACCTGGTCGTCATTGCCGATCGGCAACGTCCAAACGCATGGGTTGGCCTGAAATCCGGTGAAAGGTCGCATGTTTACAATGAGCCGGCGACAAGGCGGTGATGACGGCGAGGGTCACTCGAATCAGACCGGCGCGAACATCACGATCAAAACCGACACCGCAGTGTTATCGAATGACCGGTCGTCGCCTACCGGAGACATCACCGCAAATCCGGCAATACTCGGACCAAAAACGGCTCGATGCAGGGAAAATATGCGCGACAGGTACAACACACATGTCATCCTGGTTGCCGCCGCTCCCGCCGAAACGCCTATTATGGACTGACGCCCGCGCTGGCGGCATAACAGCATTGCGCGGCGGCGCGATAGCTTCGCGACATGTTCTTCGATCTCGCCCTTCACATGACAACAAGCTGCGCGGGCACCTGGTCATAGGTGATGATGGGCGAATCTGGTGATCGATGAAACGCCCGATTCCCGCCATCCTGCTGTCAACGGACCTTGACCGCCGCGCCCCGCACCTGATGATCCGTGCCGACGCCGCACGCAGTTTCTGACGCCACCACGGCTTCTCCGAGCGCCGTGGCGCGATTGCCGATGGACTAACCTGCCGAACGGGACCGGCTCCAAGCTCGGCTCGGCTTCACAACCGCGCACAGCACACCGATGACCACCAGGCTGATGTGCGATCTGGCTGGCTGAAGCCTGTGGCCTGCGAAGCCAGAGCCGGAGCGCCTGCCTGAGATCAGGATTGAATGGTTCGTCGCGCGCGTGTTGGGCTACCGGGTCTAGATTTCCCGTGTCCAGAAAGCGAGGCTGACCATTGGTCTCGGCCGATTCCCGAGTGCGCGCTAAATCTACTCGAGTGCACCCACGCCTACGTCCCCCTCTCAGCACTATCATACTGACGACCGTTCGCTGGTCAGCTCCGCGCGCGAGCTACTCCTCGACAGGCGCGCTTAGAAATGCGTGCCACCGACGACTCTATATCTCGCACGTGGTGCGTGTGCAACCATATTAGACACTCCGACGCACTCTACAGGCACCGCGCCCTATCCAACAGCTAACCCTCCTACCTTGTCTATCTAGCAATGGTGGGGCGTCAATACATGCCGGACAGCGCCGATGACGAGGCGATGATCGGGTACACCACTGACGCCAACCACACAACGGGCAGCCATCTATTTATGCCGTTCGGCGATGGTGAAATCGAGGTAGTGCCGTGCACGCCCTCGTGCCAGAGGCCATCGAGACTGTCGGCGAGAGCAACATGCGATCATTACGCGACAAGCCCGCCAAGCCGCAGTTGATCGACATAGGAGGCACGGTAACCGCTGTGCCGCGGCTATTGCCAGTGTTGCCAGCAGCGACGGCAAACCTGCCGAGCGGGTTGCAACTGGCAGCAGTGGGAGCCCCCTATCCGCGAGAGATCTCCAGGGTGACCGCCGTCCACTCATTCGCCGGCCAGGAGCGGACGCGCCAAGAGCCTGACGAGATCAGGCCAGCTATCTTCAGCGCATCCCGCTAAGGCCGCCCATGGCGGGCAGGTTTGACTATCCCAGTCTGGCTCCGCGAAACTCTTGCCATCGCACGTTCAAGGACCGTGGCCGGTCGCTATTTCCCGACTAGATCAGGCCGTGGCTCTTGTCGGGTTCGTCGTCCATGAGAACAGCGATTGCACGCCGGCGCGTGCGACTGTTGAGGAACTGGCCACCATCCAAGGACATCTCTTGACGCCCACGCCATCAAGCCAGACCGGCAGTTCAAGAACTACGACAGCGAGGGTTGTCTCAGCTCGCAAGTCGATGCGACCGTGGTCGCCGGTGAGCTGATCGAACGTGCCGCTGACGATCGTCTGAGACCAGATACGGTATTTGACCCGCCACGCGTGAACGAGCATTTCCTCGCGCTTCATTGGCAACGATGGCGATGATGAGGATACGGTCAACACATTCCAGCGATCGGCGACGAACGAATCGAGCTTCTCCCGGATCGGCGAAAAGCCATCTCGCCGCCGCCGGCGAATTATGCCCATGATCATTGATCGTGCCTGCCGCTCCCCTACACGCTGACCGCAAACCACTCCTAGTATCCGATTGCCGGGTTAACAATTCACGTTCGAGGCTGCGGATGATGGCCGCACCGTGCTAGACAATTCCCTATGAGAGGCCTCTTATTCAAAAGCTGCCCAATGGATGGGCGCTCGGCCTTCGCGGGATACGCTGGAGTATCGGTCCTGGGAGCTTCGGTCCAGCGCCCATTGCCACGAGACAGAGGCCTCGATTGCCGAAGCCCTGATGCTTGAAGAGCCGATCCGCGCAACGCGCGCAGAAGCTGCTGCCGGATTTTGAGCCGGTGTCTTGGGCCCGGAATCCCCCCCCCCCCCCCCGCGTATCCCTACTAATCAGTGTGCTTCTCTAGGAATCAGCTAAGATAACTACAAGATACGTCATTCAAGGTCCGGATGCCATGTAGTGTTCGACCTACATATCTACACGAGCACAGCGACTTTTCTCAGGGCGGGATCTCGATTCTTCAGGACGGTCGAGCAGCGCCAGCGCCTGGCGCATCAGCGCTGGATCGCGACCGGCGGTCAGCGATCCCCTACATGATGCCGGATTGCCGCCGAAGTTCTTGGCGTCGATATCACAATCGTAGGAATTCTGGCCTTCGAGAGCCGGGGTGCTGCATGCCGGCCAACGGCTCCGGCCTGAAGCACCAGTTCGTCTGGCGTGTCAATATTTCCGGGACTTTGACCCACTGGTCGGTCCGGTGTCGGCGGCACGGCGTGTCAGCCGCGCGCCAGGTTCGACCTTGCCTTTTGTTGGCATTTGCGTTTGCTGCCGCGATCGAATGCGAAATGGCGGCGGGCATGTCAAACCACGCCAACACCAGGCGTCGTCTCGCTGCGCGCATAAGATAAATGTAGAGATAGAGCTACGACAGAGTTATCCTCAGCCACAGCCCCGCAGTCTGTGGCGGTGAGGGACTGCACGCATGCCAACCTACGGATCAGCGCCGCCAGCCGATGCCGGTGCCGAGCATCACCGATTGCCGTAGGCGACCACCGTGCGGTTGACGCAGGGCCGACGGCAAGGCCAGCAGATCCATCGGCTTCGCCATGGCGGTGCAGCCGGCTCCAACTCTGGCTGTTGGTTCTGCCCCCGGTGCCGGAAGCGGCTGGGCCAAGGCGGCAGGATTTCGGTGGCTTGCTGATGACTAAGGTCCAGCCTAAGCTAAGAAAAATCATCCAGTCATGCCGGCATGGAACAGCCTGCCCCCACAGCTGGGGGCCTCTGCGCGCCCCCACCCCCGCAGCGCCTTACCAGGCCGGTTTGCGCAACCAAGGGGGCCACTGCAGCCAACCCAACGCCCTGCTGAGAGCCCCATGTGTGAGCTTGAAGAGCTTTGCAGCCTGGGAGCGAACTACCTCGGGCTACCTCCATGCTCGACAGCCATGTGCTTTGCCTTCTGGTGGTTGTTCGATCGCGAACGGCTCTCTTCAGCCGTGGCAGGCCGCTGCTCGTGCGGATCCCACCATCCAGACCTGGGTGAGTTGCTGCCTCTGTCTGCGGGAACTGAAGCCTCAAGCCACCACCGCGGCAAGCTGCCCGAACTGGAAGGCTCCATCGCTTGACCTGCAGGGCCTGCCTGGCAGGCGATGGGCTTCGGGGGCCTGCCGATACACAGCGCGCCCACGGGTCAGGCTGAAGGGCCAGCGGCCTCACCCCCAGCCTCACAGGGATCCCTTTTGATTCGCGTCCTCGCTGGTCCCAGGCCCAAACTGGATCGCTTGGTTGCTTGCTCTCCGCCGGATCCACAGCTCTCCACCTTTCCCTGTCAGGACCTTCTGGTGACGTCGACCTTTGGCTCCAGATCACAGGCCGTCGAGAGACGCACCTGCCCAGAGTGTCACGAGTTGAAGTTCGCCAACCTGACTCCCAAGAGAGACCCCTTGAGTGTTGGAGTGCGAACGCCCCACCGTCTCTTTCGTAGCCAATTGGGCCTCTCAAACCAGCCACCGCTGAACGTTCCTGCCCTGAACCTTGCACCGGACGCCTGGCCACTGCCAGAGCTGCGCTGGTCGTTTCCACCCATGCATCTCACTCCCCAGGGAGAAAGACAAGCTCCTGAATCGTCACCGGCTTGCCCTGCTGGCGGAGCGCCGCTTTCCTTGTGCGGGCCTGGCCTCAACTTACCAGAAGCGGTGGCCTGGCTGAAGCTTCCAGTGCTGGAGGGGGGCGCGGGATGGCAAATCCGTGGCTGAGCTTGATGAGTGAGGGCACCACCTGGCTTGCGCCGGCGACCAGGTGATGGAGGGGATCCCTGAGCTGATCAGCGAGGTGCCAGATGGAAGCCACCTTCCCTGACGGCACCCAGCTGGTCCACCCTGCACGACCCGATCCGCTATTTTGAACACCCCCCGCCCCCGATGACCCCCCTGAATTCCCGGCGAGCTGTTCGAGCGAGCCGGCAGCCACACCCTCAACGCAGGCCGGCCGGTCACCACCCTGGCGGTGGCCAACCGCGGTGACCGGCCGGGTGCCAGGTGGGTCTCCCACTTCCACTTCCATGAGGCCAACAGCGCCCTCCCCAGTTCGATCGGGAGCCGCCCGCGGCCCAGCGGCTGGACAATCCCCGCCGGCACAGCGATTCGGTTTTGTAACCGGGGGACGAACGGGAGGCTGCATCTGGTGCTTTTGACCCATGGCCGGCCGGCGCCACTGTCCTACGGCT
>Ga0163217_1031813_pt1 | contig 12617 bp, 17 predicted proteins | sample SynspAceP_FD_185933 | JGI IMG/M metagenome (GOLD analysis project Ga0163217, IMG submission 185933) | Saline lake microbial communities from Ace Lake in Antarctica - Synechococcus sp. Ace-P (PacBio error correction) | ecosystem: Environmental > Aquatic > Non-marine Saline and Alkaline > Saline ... | reverse complement strand
AAAATCGCTCTGTTATCGGTGCCCGCCTCTGTCCTGCCGGGCTTGGGCGGTGTGATTCACCGTTGATCGCCCTGATGCAAGACAGGTCGAGCCCGCGCCAGGCGGGGGTGCTGGCCGCGGCGCTGCATTGGTCGCTGAATGCTGAAGAAGAGTTCCAGGCGGTGTGAGCGAGCCCTGCAGAGCAAACGAGCTGGATCTGCTCTACGTCTCACCGGAGCGGCTGGGCGGCTGGCGACCTGCTCGTCGCCTCGGCCAACACAAGCTGGCCTGTTCGCCATCGACGAAGCCACTGCGTCTTCATGGGGCCACGACTTCGCCCCGACTACCTGCAGCTCAGCGAGCTGGCGGCCGGCTTCCCCGCCGTTCCCCGCTGGCACTCACCGCCCCACCGCCGGACCCCCGCAACCGCGCAGGAGATCAGTGACGCGGCTGGCCTGGAGGGCGGGACGGGTTGTTCACCGCCAGTCTTCGATGGCCCAACATCCCGCTACCTGCTGCGCAAACAAGGGGACGACGCAAGCCCAGCTGCTCGCGTTCCTCGGGCGACTTACGCGGTTGAGGCGGGGACGTCTTACGCCCGCTCGCGGCAGCCGGGTGGATTTCGCTTCGCCACCGAGCTGCTGGGCGGCCGGCACGGCGCTGTGGCTTATCACGCCGGGCTGGAGGCGGGGCAACGCGCCGCGCGCTCGATCGCGTTTCCGCGTGAGGCCGGGGTGGTGGTGGTGGCCACGATCGCCTTTGGCAATGGCATCGACAAACCCGATGTGCGCTTCGTCCCCACGTCGACCTGCCCAAGAGTCTGGAGGGCCTTTTACCAGGAAACCGGCCGGCGCCGGCCGCGACGGACTGCCAGCAGTGGCCTGGATGGTTGCATGAGGGCAGCGACGTTGCCCCAGTGCGCCGCTTCATCGACGACTCCGGCGCGAGCCCGCCCAGAAATCGCTGCGAGCACAGGCAAGGCATCGAAGCGCTGATCGGCTTACCGAAGCGGCCGGCATGCCGGCGCCAGTTGCTGCTCGCCCACCTTCGGCGAAACGGCTGCCCTGCCCGTGTGGCAACTGCGACGTTGCCTGGAACCCCAGGAGCGGCTTGGACGCGACCGTGCCAGCCCAGAAAGCCCTCTCGGCGTGTTCCGCCACCGGGCCAGCGCTCGGCGCCGCCCTTTGGGGATGTGTTGCTCGGTGCCAGCACCGCCCGGCGCTCCGCTCCCTGGGTCACCAGCAGTGAGTGTGTACGGAATCGGCAAGGAACTCGACCAGGGCCAGTGGCGCAGCCTGCTGCGCCAGCATCACGGCCAAGGTTGCTCGAACCCGTGCCGATGGCCATGGCGGCCTGCGCTGGGCCGAGGATCGGGTGGCGCGCACCTGCTGCGCGGGAACGGCGGCTGGGCTGCCCTGCGCCGCCCGCAGGAGCGCGTCGTGCCGCGCCGCTCAAAGCAGATTGGGGAGCAGCGATCCATCGTTTGCCGGAGCAGGGCCCGAGCGGAGCAGGGCCCGGAGCCGAAAGCCAGGGCCGGGGCCGATGCCGCTCTGTTGACGCCCTTTGAAGGACTGGCGACGCCAGGCAGCGCGGGAGCCAGGCCGTTGCCGCCCTACGTGAGCTTCCACGGGACCGCCACCCTGGTTGGAGATTGCCGCCAGGCCAGCGGGACCACCCTTCAGCGCTGGCGGAATCAGCGGATCCGCCAGCGCCAAGCTGGAGCGCTACGGGGAGGCAGGTGCTGGCCGTTCTGGCGGCTGGCGTGCAGCAGCGATGCCGCCGCAACCGGGCCCTAGCCTCGCCTTCACGCCCTGGGTTCGCCGCGATGACCACCACCGCTTTGCCGGCTGGGCCGTTGAGCCAACGCCCGACGGTTTCTGCGATCCAGGTGGATCTGCGCCAGGCAACCCTATGCGGTGTGTGATCGGCGCGCAGCCGCCGGCCAGCTCGGAGCTAATGCAAGAAAAGCCGGGGTTTCAAGGCCGGCAGCAGGTTGGCTGGTGGTGAGCAAAACCCCGCGGTGCGAGGGCCCTGTACGCCGAAGCCGCTGGGTGGCGGGCCTGAATCGGAGCGGGATTCGAGACCAGCTTGCTAGCAGTGGCCGGCAGGGGAAGGACCAGGAAAACGCCGCCACGGATTGGCCTGATCCACGGACGCCGCCTTCCAGCGCCGGCTGGATGAGCGTTGGTTCTGTAATCGTGCCCTCGGCGGCGGGGTGGTGGGCGACATGGCGGCTTTTGCTGGCCGCCACCTGGCTGCGGGGTATCGCCGTGGTTCAGGTGCCCACCACGTTGCTGGCCGATGGTGGACGCCGCGATCCGGTGGCAAGACCGGGTGACCACCCCGGTGGCAAGACCCTGATCGGGCCTTCCACCAGCCCCGCCTGGGCACATCGATTCCGAAGCACCCTGGCCAGCCTGCACGGCCGGGAATTCCGGGGCGGGGATGCCGAAAGTGAATCAAGTACGGCCGTGATGCGGCGATCCCGAGCTGTTCGCCGCTTTGGGAGGCGGCCCCGATCTCTTCCAGCCGCGAGGCGGTTGGGCCGCTCTTGCTGCGAGACGCTGCTGGGAGCGCTCGGCGCTGCCAAGGCCAGGGTGGTGGCGGCCGATGAACGGGAAGGCGGTTTTTCTTTGGGGGGCCCGGGCCGGGGGCGATCCCAAACTACGGCACACCCTGGGCCACGGAAGGTGGAAACCCTCTGCGGCTATGGAACGTTTCTGCACGGCGAAAGCGGTGGCCCTGGGCTGCTGGCCGCCGGCGATCTCGCCGTGGCGATGGGCCTCTGCGACAGACCACGACCAGGCCCGCCGCGTGCTGTGACGCCAAGGGCGGGCCTTGCCGGTTTGCAGCTATCCCGAAACTCGATGCCGGCGCGAGCTGGCCAACCCTGCAGAGCGTACAAGAAGGTGAAAGACGGCCAGCTGGCGCTTTGTGCTCCACCGGCATCGGCCAGGTGGTGATCCGCAGCGAAGCGTGAGCGCTGCGCACATCTTCCAGTTGCTCACCGCCGGAGGCCTGAGCCGGCATGGGGCCTGAAGGCCCGGTTCAGTTCCGCTCGAACAGCCCTGGCCATTGGGGTTTTTTTTTTTTGGGTGGGGAGATTGTCGATCGAACCCGACGCCCTGCCATTCGGCGCCGGGGTGAAGACAACGGTTTTGCTGGAGACCCCAGCGTTTTTCGCCTCTTGGGGCCTGATAGGCTTTGAAGCTGTCGCGTCTTGAGGGGGGTGAGCGCCAAGTTGATGGGGCTGAGGGCCAAGCCTGCAACACAGGACCGCCGGCTTCCGGCGACAACGCAATCGGACCGAAAAAGGCATTGATAGCGGCCGCTGTAGGCCGAAGCGGGCACGCGGCGGCAGGGGATCCAGCAGGCATACGACTTGCGGATAAGTCCTGCGCAAGGAATTGTTTTCAAGGCCGGGTTGTCAGGGGGAAATAAATCGAGGCGAGGCTGTCCGAAGCGTGCGGCCAGGTCGAGGAAGGTGAGGGCGATGGGTTCGGGCACGCCGATCGGAGCGCTGTTGCTCAGTACGACGATCCCCAGGGATTTGCTTGCGGCAGCAGGTAGACGCTTGTTTTTTTTTTCTTTTTTTTTTTTTTTTTTTTTTTTTTGTATTTTTTTTTTTTTTTTTTTTTTTTTATGCGCGCCGAGGGTTGAACGCCGCCTGAGTGCCCCGCTGAACCCGTCCTTGATCGGTGGTGCTGATTTGTTCCAGCCGAGCCGTAGAGCCGGCATGGTCGACGGCGGGGTTTGGCGGCGGTTTGATGATCGGGACTGGGGGCCGGTGGGTTTCAGCCAGGGCGTGCTGCAACCAGCTGCCGCCGTTGACCGCCGCCCATTGGCCACTGAACCGCAGCCACTGGGCCAGATCCACGCACGAGGCACTGGCACCACCAGCAGGGCTGCCTGGGCATCGGCGTTGCGCTGGTAGCGGGCCCACCCAGCCATCAACCTTTGGCGGCGTGGAGGGCGGCTCGGATTGCTGAAAGCCAGCAGAGTCGGGCATGGCCTGGAGCTGCTCCGGGGTCATTGCCCAGGGGCGATACAGCGCTGGTTGGCAAGCTCAGCCCAGCTCAACCTTTACCACGGCGGCCGCCTCAGCGGCGGCCGTGAATCCGAGTTTGGTGTAGGCGTAGTCGGCGCGGAAGCGGTTGCCGATTGGCAAAAAGCCGCAGGGCGCTCAAAAATCGTGCCTCGATCAAATCCGATGTCTTCGAAGTGGTCACCGGCGTGGTCGGGCAGGCCACTGCGAGTGCGAAGCAGGTCGCGGAGTGTCACCTTGCGGCGTGGCCGGCTTCACGATCCGGGCCTGGGGGGCAACCGCTCTCACCACGGCCTCGTCCACAGCTCAGGCCGCCTCCCCACCACGAGGCACCACGGTGGAAGCCAGGCGGCTTGGAAGAGTGAAGCCAGCTTGAAAAAAACAGTGTCGGCATTCAACGGAGCCGGGCTTGCCGACCTCACGTACGCCGAAAGCCCTGAGATAAAACAACGCGATATGTGAACCACGGCAATCGCCAGCCGGGCACGCCGGTCTGGCGCAGCAATCGGTGGTGAAGCGCTCGAGCTGGGCCAAGGGCTGCTTCAGCTGGCGGAATCAACCTTGTTCTGGGCCCGCCTCCGGGGAGGCCTTCAGAGGGACTGCCGGATGGGAAGCCACCAGACCCCAGAAGCCGCCACAGAAGAACCAGCACCGAGGCCCGCCGCCAGGCCTATGGCAAGCAGAATCGCCGGAAGGGTGTGCCGGCCCGCGCTCGGGCCATGATTGGCGAGCGGATCGGCATTTCACGATGTTGATTTGCCTTCGGGCAGGGGCTCTGGGTGTGGTTCACTCGGAAGCCTTTCCACTTGACAACTTCACTGACAACCTCACTGGCAGCCAAGCCGAAGGGGCTTCAATCCGAGTTATCCCTTGTTCTCGCCATGGTTTCCCCGTAATGGTTTCTTTGCCATGGTTTTCTCGCCACGGCGGGTCGGTCGCCAAAAACCTCCAAACCTGCTCCATGGGGAGTGATAGCTGATTTTCGGGAAGTTCAGGCGTCGTTGACCAGGAACGGCCAACCGTTCGGCGATAGGCCAGTGGATTGAGCAAACTGTTGAGTGACTGGGCCTGTTGTTTTGCCCAGACTGTACTGTTGAACGCGCTGTTCGTTTGACCAGACTGCTTGGCGTAAGCGAATTGTTGAAGCAGCTGAACTAGATGAGCGGTCTTGGTTTGTTGAGTCTTCGAATGCTGAAAATCCTTGAACTTGATTGATGCCCCAGGTTCTCTCCAGTAGGCGCGACAGCTGGTCGCCCAAAAAGCCCAGTCAAAGCCTTCAGGCGCCCCGATCCATCGCCGCGTCGACCTTGCCGAATTGGCAAAGGCTTCGGCTTCGGGCCGCCAGGCCGCTGGGCCCCAGGCCAGCCGTGGCAAGGGGCGAAACGCAAAAGGCCAGTGGCCTGGCGGCGCGACCCTCTCCCCTGGCAAGAGCCCGGATTCTTGAAGCCCTTGGCGCGCGCAGGTGCTCGGGCTTGGCCCTGGCCGTCGCTTGAGCTAGTTACCGCGGTGACCCGCGCCTGAAGCAAGCCGCAGGCTCTCACCACCCCGACCGCGGCGGCGAGCACAACCACGAGCAGGCCATCAAATGGTTTGCCGCGATGCGCTTGTTGGACGAAGCTGAGCTCAAACGCCCGCTTCACTTCTACGGAAACTGCAGTTGCAGCAGGAATCCGCGACTTTCGTTGAAAATCCGCCTCGGGGCCGCGTGCGCCAAGCCCAATTAAGCTGAGCGTCTCGCCTTTGTGCTCCAGCACTGCGGGACAGCCATGTCCAAGGCCTGGGCGTTCCCCCAAACCAGGGGGCCAGATCCAAAGTGAGATCCACGGCTTAAGCAAGCCCAGGCTTGACGTTTCACCTCTGAGACAAACCGACCTACAACCGGTTTCAGCTTTCCAGGCCGGCGCGATAGCCCAGCAGAGGCGATACACATCCAGTCGCCCTGATGGCGAAACAGGTTCACTTCCCAGTAAGCCGGTTGGCCTGCTGTGGGCGACGAAGGCTTTCGAAACAGGTAGCTCTGCCACAGGCTTTGATCACTGGGCCCGCCGTGGCGGCCGCCGCGGGGGCAGAACCAGCATGTTCCATGGAGTCCGGCCAGGCGGTTAGCGATCTGCAGCCGTCCGGGGATCGGCTGATTCCAGGCCTCCAGCGAAAAAGCCTCCGCATCAGCGGAGGCCTCAAAAGGATGGAAGCGACCGGTGCTGCCGGCTTCCATTCGCAGGCCGGTCAATGATCGAGCGGATCGCGGTTTTCTGCTCTTCGATGCTTGCGGTGAGCCTGAAGCTGAACCAGGCACGATCCAGATTGTGCGGATGCGGGTCTTGAAGTAGGTGTTCCAGCGAGGTAATCGGAGAAGAAGCGCAGGGCGAGCTCCAAGGGGATCAGGCATCGCGGCCATAGAGCATAGGTCGTAGTCGGTGGGGGTGAGGAAAAACTGCCAGCCGCCGCCCGCGAGCCCTGAAGGATCGCGTCACACAACTGGGGTCAAAGCGCACGGTCGGCCCAATCGCTTGTTTTCCTTCCCCAGGCGGGTTGGCAGCAGGGTGCGCAGACAATCGCCGATGTGTAATGCACCAGGCCTGGTTTGACGAGTGTCGAAGATCGACCAGGGCGATCGCCTCACCACTGGCCACGTCCATGAGCATGTTGTTGATCTTCGGGTCGCCATGGATCCGGCCGCAGGGGCAGGTCTCCCCTCGCCTTGGCTTCCTCCAGCACGCCACACCCCACTCGCGCTCGCCCCACGAACGCACGGCAGAAGGCCACATCTTGGGGATCGTCATCTGATCCGGCCAGTCCCCAGCACCGCGTTGGTTACTGCTCCAGGTAGGTGGGGGTGATGTGAAAGGCCCACCAGGGTGTCGGCAACGCCCCTCCACAGCAGGTCCGCTGATCAGGGCATGGAACAGGCCAGGCATGGCCCACTTCGCGGGCCTGGGCGAGTCCGTTCGATGGTTTCAAAGGATTCGGGAGTTAGCACGAAAACTGGACCAGGCGCCAAGAAGGAGCCGTCCGCTTTCCGCAGGACTGCGTTCCCTGGCGTGCGCGGCAGGGATCCGCGGCCACCTCCCAGCGACGGCCCCAAGCCTGTGGAACCCCTGCCGCAGTGCGGCGCTCCACAATGGGCGCTGAACTTGGACCAGGTTGCCCATGACCAGCTCTGGCTGGCGGGAACACCTGGTATTGAGCCCGTTGCAGCACGAAGCAGGGGGATTCGCTTCCTTCAGCCTGGACCCCGATAGGTGTGTTCACCTGCAATTGCCAAAGCGGTTCGTTCGATCGCCGCGACAGGGGGCGTTCCAGCAGGATTGGCGGCAATCTCCCGCAACTGCAGACCCCCAGGCATCTCGGGGATCAACACGGTGGTGTTGCAGGCTGTCGGTTGCCGAGGTTGTGGGGTGATCACCACACCTGCAGGTCTTTGGACGACGGTGTAGACGGCTGCGTAGGGCCGCCTTGCTGGTGGTAGGCGGCACGGCGTATGTCAGCCGGGCATTCACGGGCATCCACTTCACCCCAGTCACCGCGCCGGTGGCGGGCCACCAGACGCTGCAGGGTTTCGGCGTCAACAACCCACTCCCGGCACGACGGGCTCCGACATCCACAGGCCAATTTCACCAGACGTGCTGCCATCGTCTGGAGCGTAAGACAATGACGATTTTGCGCCCTTAGCTTGGCCTGCGAGCATGTCTGCCCCTTTTCAGATTGGAAATCCAATGACGATCAGGCGGGCGCGAATCTGATGTCGGCAGCTTGGCTGCGGGTTTGCCCTGGCGGCCGGGGCCCGCGCGCCAGCAGCTTGAAACACCCCAACGGCGGGGCTGCATCAGCGGGCTTTGTCTCGATTCCGGTGGGCGATCGCCGATCCCTGCCTATCGGCGGCCATGCCGTGGCTTCTGGCCGGGGCTTCCGCGGTGGTGCTGGTGGTCCAGGGAGATCTTCGGGGTGCTGCCCACATCCAGGGATGTCTGCCGGGCGGGTTGGCGCAAGCAGGGCTACTGGCGATTGCCCCCAGCCTTTCGAGCGGGCAAGGCGATTCGTGTCGGGGCCTTGCCTGATGTCGCCTACGATTCTGGCCGGTCAGTGTCGTTGGTGCCCGACGAGCAGGTGCTCGCCGACCTCGATGCCACGGTGGCCTGGAGTGGGCGCCGATGCCAGGGCCAACGCTCAGGCTGGGGATTCACGGGTTTTTGCTTGGGGGGGACCGCATCACCTGGGCTCTATGCCGCCCACCAATCCCCGGCTCAGGGCTGGCGTGGCCTGGTATGGGCCGCTTGAGCACCCGCCACCACCCTGCAAGTCCGCTGGTGCCGCTTGGCGCTGACAAGGGCAATTGAAAAGCGCCGGTTCTCCAGCCTCTACGGCGGCAGCGACGACGGCATTCGCTTGAGGCCATTGAAGCGATGCAGCAGGCGCTTCAACGGCCGCAGGCAGCAGGCAGCGTGAATCGTTGATCTACCCCGACGCGCCCCACGGCTTTCACGGGCCGATTACCGCCCCACCTATCGCCCCCGAAGCGGCGCAGGCCGAATGGCCTGCAGCGTCTGGCTGGAGTGGTTCAGATCCAACGTTCGTCTGAAACCGAGGCCATAGGGTGGCCGGAACATCACCTTGATCAGGCAGCTCAGATGGCTGGCCCCAATTCCGGACTTCCATTCGTGCAATGGAACGGGCTCAGGCGGCACGAAGGGTTCCCTGAAGCGGAACACTTTCTGGGCGCCTTGAATCAGTGTGGTCCTGATGCTCTGGGGATAGGGCCATCGTTTGGCGGAACCAGGAAGCGCAATGCCGACGGCACGCCAAGCCCTGGTGCGCAGCACGCCGGAGTGATCACGCTTGGAGGTAAAGGCGTGTGGCCGAAAGTTCGGGGGGGCTCAGGAACCCAGAACCCCAAAACACTGGCGAGAACGTCCTCAAACGGCTGACCCAACGTTGCTAATAACTTAATATTGACCCGGCCCAGATTAGTATTTATGAAAATCCGCCGTATACGATTATTGGCCTTAAACAAGGGCGAGAACCCTGGTGGAGCGGGGAAATGGCGATCGATGATCGGATCGCCGGCTGTTTCGGTCAACCACGCCAGGCCGTCGCAGCGATTACCAAAGAGCTTTCGCCGGCGCCATTGTGCCGCTTACCGCCAGGCAAAACAATTCTGGGCCTCTTGGCTAAGGGGGACGGCCCTGGCCTTGCTTGTTCTCGCATTACATCTTTTGGCTTGCGGTTTTCAGTCTTCGCCTTAAATCGATCGCTGAGTTCGGCTGGCGCGTCCCAGAGGAATAAAACACTGCTGCGGCCTGCGCTTGCCGGCAATCCAGGTATTCTGGATCCAGGTCAGTCGACCAGTTGCTGCAGCTGCGCGCAGGATTGTCCTTGGGGCCTGCTCTCCGCTGATCAGCATCTGCTGATTCCCCTGCTGCTTGGTTTTTTCCCGCCCACCCAGGCCGTTGCCGAAGGCCTGCCGCGGTACAGACTCCTCGGGCTTCGTGGGTGGATTCATCGCCAACGTGCTCACCGGCGATTCCCAACCTGCTTCACCGTGGCTGTGATTCTGGTGATCACGGTTAGCTGTGTGCATCCAGGGCAGGCAATTCCTGTTTTCGGGCCCTCGGACGGAGGGGGAACTTGCGTGTGCCGGGTTTTATCCGGAATGGGCTCTGCCCACTTGCCAGGCTCTTGGCATTTTTCATTAATACCCGGTGGGAATCGCTGTGGCCTTTCCCTACCTTGCGGGCTCCGACAGCCGAGCCTTCCAGGGGGGCCGGCTTGCTGCTGGGTGTGCTGGCGCTCTTGGCTCCAGCTGCCGTGAGCACCAAATCAATCAGCGGCCTGATTTTTGATCATAAATACCCGCGCCTTCCGCGAAGGCGACCGTGGTGCGAATCCAATGGGGGTGGTGGGAGTCGTTCAGAACAGCCCTGCTGGGTGACCCGCCTGCAGACGCCCCGCAATGGAGCTGAGCAGCATCCCGAATGCCACGGTGGATCGGCGCTTCGCGATCGTGAACTTCTAGGGCTTCGCGAGACGGAGGATCCAGCAGCCAGGTGGGCGCTGGGCCACCACGATCACGATCGGCTACGGACGTGCGCCTGGCGCCAGGTGCGCGCTGATGTGGCAGCCGCCACAGCGTCGATGGGATCAGCAAGGAGGTTGAAAGCCCTTACGGTGCTGCATAAACATCCCTTGAATGTATTTTCACATCAGCTATGAGCTAACCGTGTTCATCAGCGAACCGGAAGCTATCGGCGAGATATCTTCTGGCCTGCTCGGGCGGCCCCTACAAGATTCAATTCGCTGCCGCTGACCTTGGAGATTCTCTCGCCGGTTATCACGCCATTCGCAACGGCAATGCCAGCCAGTGCCGAAGGCGCCGCTAAGGATGTGCGGCCGCCATCAGCTAACCGGGACCCTCAAGGCCAGGGCGGCCCATCCCAGAAATCAGGAAACATTGACATCTATCTCGGAATATTTGATCGACCTCTGAACGCACGAAAGATCTCTGTGCGGCCGTGGGCGGCCGAACCCCCATCGACGGCGTAAAGGCCCTTCAGCGTTGTTCCGGCCTGCCAAACAGGGTGAGGGCGTGCGTCCGCGGCTGCACGGCGGCGATTGCTGCTGCAGTGACGGCCCGAGCCAATCCCACACCGCCGCCACAAGGCGGCAGTGGTTCCCAACCAGAAAATCGCCGCCACTGATCCGACCACCACCGAGGTGGCCACCGCCAAACAGCTCTCCGCCGTGGAGGGAAACGCCATAGGTGGAGTGGGGAACCGGCCGTTCCGCGGATCGAGCAGTGGCTGCCGCCGGCCGCGTGCTCCCAAAGGCACTGAGGTGCGGCCGGTGCTGACGGTAAGCCACAGACGGCGAGGCCTGGCCGGAAACGACGGGCGAGCGGCGCAACTCCGCCCCAGGCACAGGCCGGCGCCAGCCGTTGAACCAGGGTTGGGCGTGCCGTCGCCTTTCTATGAGTAAACGCGGCCGTCGGTTGCCGCCATTCAGGGGCCGCAGCGGCAACGGGTCGGTAGCCAAGAGCCGCGCAGTGCTGGCCCTTGCTCAAAGAGGGTTGCTGATCAGGCCAACCACAGCCCCTTGCAGGCACTCCCCGAGGCATGGAAGTGACCGGCGATCTCAGCCAGACTGGCCGTAGTTCCAGTCTGGCAGCGCTGAGACGTGTTGCGCAGGGAGGGGGATTCCACTGGCGAACCAGCCCCGCCCTTCGCCCTGCTGAAACCAGGAACCATTCGAACTCGCCAGACAAGCGAAGCCATGGCCCATATCCAACTGCCTTGGAGAGCTCAACGAGGGTCATTGGCGGATAGGCGGCCGGACTGCAACTTCAACATCTCACCCGCCTGGGGACGGCGTGCGGCGGCGAGAGTGCAGTCAACTGCTTACCGGAAGCATGGCGCGTATTGATGTGGTCTTGAAGCCCAGCGACCAGACCAGGCGGTGGACACACTGATCCCCCGCCTTGCTACCGGCCCTGGGCCTTGCTCGGCACGGAGATTCGACAACCAGGGTCCCACACCTCAGCGGCGTGGTGAGGGTTTCCGCCCCTCGCGTAGGGTCTTGGTCATTCCAACTTGTTCGCGATGTGCAAACCCCAGGCTTATCGTGGTGACTATGTTACTCTCGCGCCCTACTTTGTGGTGCTGAATGAGCGGCGAGGCATGACCAAGGAGCACCCCCAAACCCTCCAGCGGCCCTCGCCCAACTTGTCGAGCTGCTGCCGGAGGCACGCCGCCGAGCTGGAGTGACGTTCCGCTTCAGACCGGGGACGGCCCCCTGCCGCGCCGGAGCGCACACCCATTCCCGGTACGGGGGTTGAGGACCTGGATCCTTGCTGGAACGCGTTGGGCTTTCGTTGATCGCCAGCGGGCAATCCCCCAAGATCGCCGGAGATCGCGGCGAGCTTGAGGTGGTCGTCAGCTGAAGCTGGCTGTCCAGCCGATGTCTCGACATCGAGGAAACTGGAGGTAATCACGTTATGCAAGAGAATTGCCCGCCTGAAGGCCGAAACCGTGGCCAAGATCACTGGCCGCTGGACACTCGCCGATAGACTCCGGCCTCCGGTGGATGCCCTCGGCGGCGCCCCGGGGCGTGTTATTCGGCCCGTTACGCCGGGGTGGATTTCCTGAGGCGGAATCAGCAGGCTGCTTGCTGAAACTGAGGGCACCCCTACCGCAGTGCCGCGTTCCCAATTCGCCCTTGGCCCTGGCAGACCCGACCGGAGAGATCGTGCTCGGAAAAGGGCGAGGGAGTTTCTTTGCCGGGGAGGAGGTTCTGGGTGGAGGCCGTCAGGCCGCCACCGGAGCAAGCTTTATGGACCTACAACTCGCGTGTTCTTACGTGGCGAGAAGGGCCGGCTGTCACCTATGCCGAAGATGGGAAGCGGACCATCAATTGAAGCAAAGCTGGCGCAGCAGGGCCAAGGCGGCCCGGTTGGGCTCGCCAGCTCTTTCCGGGGAGCTTTTGCTTGGGATCAAAGGAACGGCCTTCCAGCGGTTGATGACATCGGATGGGCCCCATTAAGGGGCTTTTGGCTGTTTTTTTTGGCCTAATTTTCTTTTCCTCTCCCTTTTTTTTTTTTTTG
>Ga0163217_1094826_pt1 | contig 12618 bp, 12 predicted proteins | sample SynspAceP_FD_185933 | JGI IMG/M metagenome (GOLD analysis project Ga0163217, IMG submission 185933) | Saline lake microbial communities from Ace Lake in Antarctica - Synechococcus sp. Ace-P (PacBio error correction) | ecosystem: Environmental > Aquatic > Non-marine Saline and Alkaline > Saline ... | reverse complement strand
CACCAGCTGCTACCCGCAGCAGGTTGCCTGTACGATAGTGAAGCCAGCAGAAACAAACTCCAACGAGTATAATTGCGTATTAATGGAGCTTATAGCTGATGTAGTGCCACCCGGGAAGTAATATGTAGTTTACGGGATTCGGCGTTGAAGCGGGCAAACCACTAGCCTCTTCCAATAGAATAGCAAAAATTTCTTTACCGTGAGACTACAACCGGGAGGTTTAATCATGCATATGCTTCTGAAAATCTAATCCTGTCCACCATGGAATTGGGGTGGAAAAATCTACTTAATATTTTTTATGAAATCAGTAGCAGATGCAGCATATGATTTCTTCGACAAAGCTATCGAAGGAGCCTAATGTTTGCATTGAATCAAGGAGAAGTTTGTACCTGCCCTTCAAGAATTCTTGTTCATGAGGAAGCATTTATGACAAAATTCATGCGCGATGATGAACGCGAACAAACTATTAAATGGGTCACCCGTTGCTGGAAAGATACAATGAATGGGGGCTCAGGCACTCCCAATGATCAATATGAGAAAATCTTATTCTTATTTTGATATTTCGGAAAACAACAGAAGGTGCAATGAGTGCTTTGTGGTGGAGAAAGTGCCTCATTAAACTCTGGCTCTAGTAACCAGGTTATTACATTAACCCGCGACTATTCAAAGGGCAATAATAAGATGCGTGTTTTTCAGGAGGAAACTTCGGAGCCTGTCACTTGTTGTCACTACTTTCAAAAACAACGAAGAAAGCAATTGCAATTGCCAAACGAACCCATGTAGGGTTAGGCAGCATGACTATGGTCAAGGATGCGCACGAATTTGTATTCTCAAGTACCTAGAGCAATCCAAAAGGCAGGTCGGGTCTGGGTCAATTGCTATCACGGCCTTACGCCTGCACATGCAACCTTTTGGAGGGATATAAGAAGTCGTATGGATTTGCGTAGAGAGAGAACCCACTTTAATGATGCTAGGACATTAAAGACAAACCAAAAATATTGCTAATCTCCTACAGGTAAGCAGAAGCTAGATTCTTCTAATTTGTCCAGCAAAACAAACAGAAAAGGCCAGGGAGTTATCCTCTGCCTTTTCTTTAATTTACACCAAAACTGAAAAATAAAAATGGAAACGATTAAAAGAGTCCTGATTACTGATGCTGCCAAAGAAGTAATAGATACTTTGAGAAAACGCTTTGGTTCGGAAACTGATGTTTTCAATTCAAAGTGGTGAGGATGCTGTGATGGGAATCCTCTCCAATGTGGCTTTGAAAAAGGTGATTTCAAAGTAGGAGGCTTCAGGATATTTGGCTAGGCGAAGTTTGATGGATGTTATTTTTTTATGAGTGTGCATTTCAATTTGGAATACTGGAAAACACACCCAACTCACATTTAGAGGTCACTTCCTGGAAAAGCGGGAGGTAGGCTTTTCATCGAAATACCCATGGGCATCCGATTTATGATCGGTCAAAGTTATTTACTACTGAAGAACTGGGAAAATCTCATCCCTACGAAAAAACGGGTGAAGAAACTAATAAGTGGAAAGTTAAACTCCGTTTTTACCTACATTAACATATATTCCTTATCTTCAAAAGCATAACTATTAGCCTATTGAAAGGGAAAATACTACTTGCCCGCGGAGTTGTTACTATCTTTATTTTTGTGTCAACATTGTGGATACCCTCCTACATCGAAAGAGCAAAGAAACCCATAAAGTCCCCTCCACCCTACCTCTGGGTTTCTGCTGTGAGCCAAAGAAATTTATTGATCGTTTAGATCTTTATCGCTGACCTACATTGTGACGCCCTCCTTTGGGGAGAAGAGACTTGACTGGAAAGAGGCGAGGATTGGACCATGTAGAATTTTCCAAGAATGCGTGAAGCTAAGTAGGCTTGGAGAGTTTACTGTGGTTTCTAAAGCTCCCGCAAGGAAAAATATGAAAAGCAATAGTGCTGATGCTTTTGACCAATTATCCACCGCCCACTAACAATCGCTAAAGGGGAAACCCCAGCTAATTGTTTAGCCTAATAAATAGAACCAATCTCCCAATCTGGCGATTTAGCTGATTTCGTGAAAAGAGAATGGAAAAGCAATTTTATTAAATCAAGATCAGACTTAGAGAAACTCATCAAAGCCAGAAAATCTGATAAAAATGTTAATTGGCCGCTATGCTAGGGATAGAAGGTGCTCATGCCTCCCCCCATTGGAAGGAGATTATTGAGAATCTTAATTCTGTCTATGGCGCGGCCGTTCGGATGATCGGACCCAACTCATTTCTTGACAATGAACTTGGAGGCTCAGCCCATGGGGAAAAATTCTGGTTGGTTTGACTTGATTTTGGTAAAAAGGTTATTCTGAAAATGAATGAACTTGGAATTTTTGTGGACTTAGCTCATGGTTCCCCGGCAATAGTAGAAGATGTCCTAAATATATCGACAGAGCCAGTTATGCGTTTCTCGATACGGAGTCAAGGCAAACCCCCCTGTTCTTAAAAATTCACAGCCGGAATCTAAAGCATGGACAGATAAAAAAAGATTGCGGCAGTTCGAAGGAATTCAGCGGTATTGCTTTTTTCTGATTATGGCAGTTTGGCGAAACCAGGAATTACCAAAATATCATCGCCTCCCATTCGTCATGTTAGGAGAATTTAGTCGGAATCAAAATATGTAGCTTTTAGCTCAGATTATGATGGCTAGTGCGGTTCCCTTTCGATATCACAGGATTAACCGCTAAATCGTTAGAAGGCCCTGATGGCAAAGCGGTGGTTTTACCGAACAAGAAATTTACGTGCTGTGATGGGGCGAAAATGTTAAAGCAGTTTATGCTAAAAAATCTTAGATAAATGAAAGAATCAAACTTATTCATCAAGAAAACAGTTATTTCGGGAAGCCTTCAGGGAATACCTCCGAGAGTTCGGGTCTATGGCAGGAATTGATGGTTTGCGTCACCACTTTTGCCGGGTAGTAGCGGGAGGCTTTGGGGCAAATTTAGATTCTGGAATTTAATCATCCATTTTATGGATTGCCAATCTATTTGCAGATGGATCTCTATGTTCTGTAGGTGCATACTTGGCTGCGAAAAGTGAAAAGGATAATTACAAAAAAAACACCAAGATCGTAGAGTACTGGGAAGTAGAGAATCTCCAGATGTGAGCGGCATGAAATAAAAGAAATCTATGCAGCCAAAAGGATTCAAAGGCGAGTTTACTTGGAAAAAAGTCGTCGACCAAATTTTGCTTTTCAGATGAAGATGTTTTGGGCGTAGCTTGAAATTGATGAAAAGTATGAACTGAATATTGATGGAGGAAACCCAAAAGTCCTCGAATTGGTTTGGCTACTTTGATCTCGTTCATTGTGATTGGGATTTATTCCATAACAGCTGTATCTTCTGGATATTTTTTCAGTTGAAGTTCAACTTGACATATTCCTTTGGACCAGTATATGACTGGAATAGCATTCATGCTAGTGAGCTTGGATTGAAAAGTCTGTTAATCAAACCCCACCTTGAAAAGTATAGGCTGAAACACTCTTATTAGGACTATTAGCTTGCTTTAGTGGCCTATTTCACGGTGAATTTATTAGAGCAATTTCTTTATCAGCCAAGTCATGGAAATCAATTGCAGAGGTTTTGAATTCGGATGGGATGAAATCGTATCCGAAGCAAAATTAAAAGAATCCCGTATTGATACTTTGCAAGTGCTTACAGCCAAAGTGACCGAAGAATTCAAAAAAGGGAATGTTTGAATGGGGAGTTTGAGGATAATCTCGAATGAAAAACTAGACGTTCTTTTCGCTAAGCGATTTATTTGATGCTTACGATCTTTGAGGCCATGAAAGGCATCACTTTGAGTTGGGAATTCCGGCATTCGTTTGAGGCAAAGTTAGATCAAGTAACTATCTAGCGCTCCAGCATTTATTTCTTGGATCAATGCACACATCAATCTCGATTGGGTATAGCCGCCTCTGAACTATGACAGGAAAAAAAGCCTCAATGGAATTCAAAAAGATTTTAATCAAACAACGCAATCTTGGGTGAACTTGTTGATGGTGTTCAAAAAACCCAATATCAGTACTGTTTCCCCTATTTATTGGGTGGCTGATTCTTTAGCTAAAAGGGTAAGGATTGAAATGCTCCTAACTTTCTCAATTCAGTGGCCAAGGGATGGTGCTTGAAGTACGCGGAGAATATCATCTCGCTCTAGATAAAGTCAACAGATAAAGGATCCGAGGACTATAAACATTTCGAAACTTGCCAAGAAAGCCTCAGTCAACCCGGTTAAATTTCTTTTCCTTTCTAGTGAAAAATCGTTGCTTTTGCGATGGAAACAGTCAGTAAATCCATGGATCAATTGGATGCTTTGGTTAGAATAATTGATAGAGCGTGGAGAAATAAAAGAAAATTGAAATTGGAGATTAGCAAACAGCGACCAAATAGAAACTGCTTTTTCCGCGATTCTTAGAATATTGTTTATCTAAACTTTTAAATTTCTGCTCTAGCTTATTGATCTCTGCTTCTGTTTTGACTTTGTTTCGTTCGATGTTTTTCTCCTTACTTAGCTCATTTCCGTAAAAATGAGTATCCTGAAAGTAACTCACTTCTAGCTTCTGATTCACCTTTTGCTTTCACCCACTTTTCTCGCCCTTGAAAAAGTTTGACTTTGTCTTCTGCCAATTCAACAAATCATTCATAAGCGGCCTCTAGGGGAAATCAACTTTACAAATATTGGATCATCTCTGATGTCGCTCAATAAAAAGTTAATATGATAACACGTTTGCAAGGAGCCAATTGCAGCGGATTCTTTGGTCAGTAAGTCTAAGGCATCCATACGAGCTGCCAGTCCATCAAAGCCCATCATACCCCCTGTTGCTTTTTCAAATTCCAATTGCCGAAGTGTAGTGAAAATCCCGAATTCTGTTCATCAGCGATATCAATTCGAATCTTGATTTCTTTTTCGTAATTCCTCCAACGCTAACTGACGGCATCCAACTGTTGCTCCTTTTCTTTGGCAGTTAGTCCCCAGTCCACAATCCCACTGGTTTTCAGTTGTCTTTTCTCAAATACGTTCAGCATCATATCCTCTTGAACACTTGTCTCTAAAGGATTCTGATTTAGCCAATTCAGCCGTTTAGCTATCCTTTTGAACTTCCCAGGCTTGAATTTCCGGAAAACCTTTTCGCTAAATTCAACTTTGAAGTTGGCGATAAATTTCGTTTTCTTTTCATCCAATTTTCCGATGATCTTCCCCGCCAAACATTTTCAATTCTAAAGCGTTTTTGAAATGACCAACGCAATAAAACTGCAAAACAAAACCTTGAATCCCAGCTTTCCATTCGCCCATGCACTCTCCTTTTCGCATGCTAGAAACAATGAATCGATCCAAAATGGAAAAATCATCATTCCCCAAAGCAAACCAAAGAAAAAGGGCAGGCCAAAATACTTTCAAAAACTGTAAATAGTGCATATCCTTGCCTTGCAATAGCTGGCAAGAAACACCCGTAAAAAATTTACCGTAGCTCCTATTCCCAATATATTTATTTGATTCTGTTGGGAGTTCGTTTTAGAACAGAAAAATTCGCACCGCTACAAAACCAGAAAGACCGGGTAAGTTGATTCATTTTGAAAAGAGGATTAGGTTGGACGTAATAAAACTAACGCTTAAAACCTTCTCCAAAAATGAATCCATGCTAAAAATGAATATTCCTATTTGGTTATTAAAAATGTGACCAAACACCCTTTTTAAAGATTGAAATCTATCCTCTTTTAAAAAAAACATTAATTACCCTAATTTTCGCATTCAACCCTAATTAACTAAAAAGTGTACGAAGTTGTTCAATACTTGAGCACTCACTGAACGCTTTCGGATATTTTCTGGATTTGAACCAACTTATTAAAAAATGAAATCTTACAATCGAAATATTGCCAATTATCGCCCTAATTTTGGCATTCTGAAACATTCCTTTTGCACAAGAAGTACCGTTTTCAAAATGAAGTGAAATCACTTACTGAACAATCGATCGCGCGAGGTTGGGGGAGCCAAATCTCTTTTGTTTTTACAGGCAGTCAAGTTGTTGCGATTGTGGGAAAATCTTCAAGAAGAATTTCCCAGAAATCCCCATTACAATACCGGATTTTTGGAGTATCACAGGCCACGGATTTATTTGATTCATTTGGATTGAATTAGTGATTAGGTATAGGCCTTGAAAAAGTTTTTATTACGAGGTGATAATGATCTAAAATGCCGGAAAAAACAAGCTGCCTCAAATCATGAAGGATATCGATATGATTGTCACTCGGATTATAAAAAAACTAACCCTGAGACAAACATTGTCCTGATCAGCGCAAAAACAGCCATCTCGATGGAAACTAAAAACTCCTACACCGTCTTGAACGACTTGATTCGTCAATATGCGACATCACGATCAAGTTAATTTTATGAATGTTTGGAACGTGATGCTTGACCAAATCCGGAAGACCAATTCAGAATCTTATGCGGATTTAGTCTTCACATGAATGCCAAAGGCTATGCAAATCTGGAATTAAAGTCAGTGATCCCTTTTATGGAAATAAGTATTCAAAGGAATTCATTCCCTTTCCAGAAAGTTTTCTTGCCTAGGACATTTCAAAGGTATTTGTGGTCCAGCTCAATCATTATATCCTTTGGATCGACTCTCTACTTCAAAAGTTCCATTTTTGTCCAGCTGCCTGCCAAGAAACTAAAAAAGCTCCTGTTAGGAGCTGAGTGTAAAGCTCTGCTTGCCTGAAATATCAGAAATGAAAGAAATTTAGAAATTGAAAAGTTCAGCATGTAGCCCAACTTTTAAAGAAGAATTCTTACTCTTTTTGTCTAATCTACCCAAGTATATTTGAGTGGGCTCAGTTATTAAAAATTATACCTCCTCCCCACCATATCCAAAATGATAGCCATCAGTAAATGCTGCAAGTATATAAGTTGGTGGTGAAAATTCGCCCCAAACCGAAACCTTTCTTCTCTCCGCCAAGGATATCATTTAACGAAAATTACCAAAGGAATAAATCAGCGCTATTTTGCATAAGGGTTGAGATAAACTGGACCGAGGAATCCAAAGGAATTTATAAATGATCGACTCTGGACGGGAGTAATGATAAAGAAAGTTAAGACCATATTCAAAACTGATATTCGCCTTTTCGATAACCCAGACCTAAACCAAAGATACCACTCAAGATGGGGGAAATCACGATTAGGAAATAGTGGTTTCCCGTCTATACGCATCCCGAAATTCAAAATCAAATAGCGGCCGTCTTCTTTACTCATTTGCATGCATACTCGACTGGTACCCAACGCATTGCTTTTTCTGGCAAAATTTTAGTAATTTCCTGAGCAGAATGAGGGGCGAGCAACAAAAACTTATAGCCTTAAAAACAATGGAAGTAATAACGTAAGTAGAAAAAAAGAAGCGACTTCATATCTGTGTGGGAGGCTTGAGCTTTCATTTAAACTAAAAGTTAGCTTATTTATTGTTTTGGTTTTTTTTAAAAAAATAAATTTTCGACTGAAACTGAAAAAATAATCCTAAGATCACTGCTCAGATCCAATTATTTTCTCCAGAGAAAAACCTTGATTGATTTTTCAGGGGCTAATCTAGGTTTATCCTTTTTAGAAAAAGCTGTTTCGCTTATTTGTCTTTCCAAATACAAACCCAGGTCTGAATTCTGTTTCGTAATTATGGAAAATCGAATATAAAACCAAGCAAACACAACGACAAAAAAACTGTTAACATGAATCCATTAAGATTCGATTCAAAATAAAAGAACATTATTCAAATGACACACTCAAATAAAGTAATTTTTACCCATGCAAGTTTACTAGTAGGACTATTAATGTCCTGTGGAAAACATCCACAGCAGAATACCAAAGCGACGCTTCAAGATTGCCGAATTGGTGCGAATTACGATGGAAAAACACACAACTCGCAACTTTTGCAGGAGGCTGTTTCTGGTGTGTAGAAGCACCCTTTGAAGGAATTGATGGAGTAGTATCAGTAGTTTCTGGAATATTCTGGCGGAAAAGAAAAAAACCCTACTTATGGTGAATGGCAGTGGAAAAACTTCCCATCGAGAATCTATCCAAATCACATTTATCCGGAAGTAATCAGCTAATTCTGAATGGTAGATATTTTTTGGCAAACTTTTGACCCGACTGATTGCGTGGATCGTTCTAGACCGCGGCTACTTCAATATGAGTCTGCGATCTTCTACCACGATGCTGAGCAAAAGAAGTTAGCAGAAGATTCCAAAAAGTATTTGATAAGTCTTGGTCGCTCAAAAAAACCAATCGAAACTCCAGTGTCAAAATACAGCAATTTCTACGCAGCTGAAGAGTATCACCAAAAGACTATTATAAGAAAAAAGCCCAAAGGAATATACGGCTTACCGCACTGGATCAGGCAGAGATTGCTTTCATCAAGGCTCATGGCCGGAGCTTAGCGAAAAGAAATATGTAGCACCTTCTAAATCTGAATTGAAAAAAATTCATTACTGACCTTCAGTATTTGAAGTTACATGGATGATGCAACTGAATATGACTTTTCCAAAATGAATACAATTGGGAATAAAAAAGGATGGAATGGCTACGTTGTGTATCGTATCCGGTGCTCCCCTTCAGTTCAAAAGAAAATACGAAATTCTGGCTTCAGGATGGCCTAGTTTCTCTAAAAACCAATGATGCCCGTATCATGATAAGCCTGTTGACCAAAGATTTAGGAATGACTCGGGTGGAAGTGCGAAGCAAACTTGGAAATAGTCATCTAGGACACGATTTTATGATGGCCCAGAGCCAACAAGTGCTTCGGTATTGTATGAACTTCCGCCGCAAATGAAGTTTTATTCCTAAGAGAAATGGCAAGCCAAAGGCTATTCAGACTTTATTTTGGTGGTGAATTGATTTGGAAAAAAGCTACTCTTAACCGAGTTAGCTTTTTTTATGATTTTCGAAAAAATTTTTTTAAAGCTGTTAAAAGATTAACTCTGATGATTTTTATATTTAAGTTAAATTTCTAAATCATTATGAAAAAAATTTGGCTGGATCATCGGGAATATTCTCCTTAACCAATTTTTGCCGGAGTTCTTTTGGTATAAGTATATTTCGTTTTTGGTGAAGGAGTAAAAGCTGGAAGTTTAAATTACTTTTTGTCAAAAAAGGAGTTCTGTTCAAACCTACGAAGCGTCGCGTAGTTCAAGAGGTTTTCAAAGCCCTACTGCTGTGCGGATTTTACAAAGTAATGAATTTAGATTCAGCGACCCGATCCTACATTGCAGGAGCAATTAGAGCGGTCTTCAGGAAAACACGTAGAGCTACGCGTACAAAGGAATATACGGAATGCTTCCATGGCAGAGGCACAAGCAATTTTTGAGGTTACTGAAGTTTTAACAATTCCAAGGAAGAAGGCAAAAACCGATTCTCGCCTTGCCATATAATCAATAATTTTATCCTAGTCCAGTTAATCAACTCACCGTCACTTTAATCCAATGAGTCCTAATGTGCCGCCAAAATGTTCTGTTGCTGGATGAGCAAATAAGATTCTCTTAGCTTCATTGGGAATTAAAAAAGCAACGTAAATGCATAGTTAAGCCTTATTGATGCCCTCTGGGCTTGAATTCACTCCCCATTCAAAATCCTCAATCCCATCAAATCTCATTCTGAGATTTCTGAAAGAATCTACAAACAGATTGTATATCAGCTGGAGGACGAAGTTTCTTTGGGAAACTAAAAATAAACATGGTGCCTTAAAAACTGAATCGGTTTTTGCTTGCCATTAAACTTCTTCTCGCTATTTCTTCTGTAATTTTCTGTTCCGATTTCTTTCCCCTCTTTTCAGCACAGGAAAGCGCCAATGCTAAAGGAAGGAAGTAAAGTAGTTTTTTCATAATTCATATATTTTTAGAACCAATCTTAGGAAGATTCAACATATTAATCAAAAAAAAAAAAACCCCGTTTTTTGGATGGGCAAATTGCAACCCCAAAAACGTGTAAAAAAAAATAGATTCACATTGAATTTTTTAAATATTGAAATATTCCATCTCAAGCCAAATATACTATACTTGTTATTCTGCTAGGCGGCTCTATAGAAAATAAAAAAGCTTCAAATCAAAAGGAATAAGAAATTTTAACAAACCATAAAAAACTGACTCCTTTCAGGTTAATATTTTAACGAGGAATAAAATATCTGGGATTTACAACCCTGAGAAAAAAATCCACTCAGGCTGTGCAATAAAATGAAAGATGATATTCTTAGAGTTTGGAGAAAAAAGTGAAAAAATTATTAAACCGAGGCACATAAAAAAAGAGGATGTCCGAGAAAATTACGGGAATTGGAATCCGTGCGCTTGGGTTCGGGCCCGAAAAGTGAACGGATAGGTGAATTACCATATCGGGTAATTAGCTTACGAAAGAAACTATGAAATAGTACATGATCAATCGCATCAGGTTCCCTCTTCCATTTTTACGCCTTACAGTCTTTAGGGGAAAAACCACCTCATCATCAAAGCAATGATACTAAGTTTTCCCTATGTTAGCGATACCAACTATCTCAATGCAACTTATCTTATTTGAGATCAGGAAGGTAAAACTATTCCTCAAAATTTTTATCCAATAATTTCATAATCTGGGAGACAAAAACACAGTAGCTCCGTACGAAGCTAACTCAGCTATAATTCGATGAAAAATATCTAGCTTGATTTAATGAAGATTTTTATTCATATATAATGAAAGTAATCAATTAGTCTGATCTTCCGTTTAAAACAATCCACTCCAAATTTTGGAAGCCGAATTTTCCTGACTTATTATTCCTGTTCATATTGAAACTCAAATTATCCTGATATACCGAGCCAGACTATAAGGCAAACAGCTATCTGCAAAAAAATCAAAAAAGCTTTTCAAGCTTGGAAAATAAAAACCTCTCTTTCCAATACTTTCACAGGAATTCGCAGGCAGAGTATGGAAAGTTAGGAAATTAAGAAGAGCCCCCTTATATAGGCAACTTGATTGAACGCGACAAGAGAATTTGATATAAAAACACTTAAACAGATTAAACCTAAGATTGAAGGAAATAAAAGATAGTTTTAATTCTTTTCAAACTTTTCCTGACAACAAATATAGTTCAAAAGCTTTGAAAATTTCAGAAATTTGAAGGAGGTATTACTGTTTTCGATTTTTAACCAACTCAACCAAACTGACTATTGAGAGTGGCGTTTTTCAGTACCAAATCTTTATGGACAAAGAGAGGCTTCGATAATTATGAACTAAGCATAAGTTCACCTTTTTTTGAAACCCAAACCGATATCAGTACTGCGGCATTAGCGGGAGGGTGTATGATGCAATCTGTCCCTTTGTAAATGATCAAATTTAGACGGAGGATCCTCTTGAAACTCTCGGAAAATGAAAGTTGAAAAACATTGCACTGAGATGTGCTGGTTATAATCAAGTTGATTTGAAAAAAGGCATCTGATCTTGCGGGTCAGAATCTGCCGGGTTCCAGCATTACAGTCCAGAAGCGGTGCGGAGCATGCACTTGCCTTTACTAATTGACACTGTTAAGTTTTCGAAAGACACCACAAAGCATTAATAGAGTTAGGGAAAAAATAATATTCTTTAGAAGTCTGACTGCGAATTAATTATTACATGGTTAAAAACGGCTGGTGTAACGGTTCAGGAACTATGGCAAGCCTTTTGCCAATATAATGCTTGGCATGGGATGTAAAGTTTTAGCTTGCGAATTATTATTGAAAATTGAGGCTCTCAAAAAATCTGGTGTTACCTACTTACCAAAGGAGAAGACCTTTTAGCAAAAAAGCGAAATTAATATCACTCCTATTTGCCCATTGACACCCTGAAACATTCCATCTTATTAACCGCAAAACACTGAAGTAAGATTGAAAAAACGGAGGTGGTACTCATCAATACTAGCAGAGGAGCATTTAATAGGAAAACCAAAAGCAGTGATAAAGGCCTTAAAAAAAGCCGTTAAAGGTAGGAAACCTTGGATGATGTATACGAGGCAAGAAGAGGACTTATTTTTCCAGGGAACCTCTTCAGAGGAGATTTTTACTAGATGAGGAAAAATTTGCGCCGATTGGATGACTTTTTCCAAATGTACTAATTACAGGGACATCCAAGCATTTCAACCAAAGAGGGCATTAGATGAAAGATCGCAAAAGGATCACCCTTCAAAACCTAAGATGAATTAAGCCTAAAAGGAGGAAAACTTAACAATGGAAGTAAGGTGGAAAAAAAATTGAACCGTAATGTCATTAAAGTAATTAGCAACATTATTGAAATCATTTAAAGCTGAAGGCGCGTTTATTAAACCTATTTTCAAATTTTCTAAGTGAACAAAAAAAAAAAAATGCCCTGCAAAAAGTTTCAAAAGATTTTTGGGCAGGGGCACTGGGTCAAAGTTTTTATTATTTTTTCGGATTAACCGAGATTAAAGTACTTAAAAGCTTTTTAACCCTTTTACGTTTTGAAACAGGCGTTAAAACGCCCTTTTTTTTACCTTTGAAAACTATGTTTTTTTTTTCAAATTAAGTAAAAAAAACCCACGGATCGTTTTTTTCACGGGATTTTTATCTTCTCTTTTTCCTGTTG
>Ga0163217_1047093_pt1 | contig 12618 bp, 14 predicted proteins | sample SynspAceP_FD_185933 | JGI IMG/M metagenome (GOLD analysis project Ga0163217, IMG submission 185933) | Saline lake microbial communities from Ace Lake in Antarctica - Synechococcus sp. Ace-P (PacBio error correction) | ecosystem: Environmental > Aquatic > Non-marine Saline and Alkaline > Saline ... | reverse complement strand
ACCCAACAACACCACGTATCACCCACCCACATCCCTCCCCTCCCCACAACCCCCCACCCACCCACCAGCACAAACAACCCCCCTCGCCCACCACCCACCCCCAACCAAGCCACTGGATTTGTTTGCCTGAAAAACTCTTTCCTGCCCCCGATTCTCTTGAGTGCGTTTGATGAGCCCTGTTACCGCTGGAATCGGCTGATGCGTGATCGTGCCCAAGGGGCAATCCCTGGGACTCAGTCGCCAAAAACCTTTCTCTGGAAAGCGCTGACTGAGCATACCGCTGGTGACTTATGTGTTTGGCTTTAAACCGGACGACAATCAACTGGACGAGGCTTTCAGGCAATTCGTGGCCTGTCGCCCAAGGTGGTCTGTACCGCAGCCGATGCCGACGTGATCAAGACCTACGTGCGCCTCGGTCTGCGGCGTCGGTATGTGCTGGCGAACAGAGGACGCGGTTGACCCGGTACTGGATTCCGATCTGGTGATGATCCGATGCCGGGCATCTGTTCGAGCCCGGGCTGACCAAGATCGGCTTCCGTCGTGGCACCTTCCTGCGCGGCTTCAGTATGACTTCATGCCACGAATTTGCCCCCAATCTGACGCCGCGAAAAGGGTGCGAGAAACCTTGCAGTGCATACCAAAGCGAGGGAACGAGTGTTGACGGCGTTGAGCTGCCAGTGGCACTGACGCCGTTGGGCGTCAGTAGCGAGCGCAAGCTAAAACCTAGAGCAGGTTGTTAGGAGACTGGGTTTCTGATGTTGCCGCTTCAAGCTGCTTCAACCCCTGGCGATCAGGTTTCGGCGTGCAGCCACATTCTTTCTGCGTTGCCTCCTCCCACACCAACGGGACCCTCGCGCTCATGCTGATTAGGCAAAGGACAGGGCGGTACAGGGCTCACATCCAATGCTGACAAAACCCCGTTCGTGCAGGCTGTTGTAGGTATTTCCAAGCATGCGGATGTAGTTCCCAGATATCTTCGTGGTGTAGTTGGCCAGGGGTTGAACGTCACCAGCTCACGGCCGGGCCGCTGAAGCCCGTCAATCTCCGATCACCGGTACATGGCTGGGTGCCGGCTCTGATTCTTGCCGTTCCCTGTGATTCCACGCATTCCACGCCTGCCAGCTGCGGCGTAGCGGCGCATCTTGCGCACGCCACAGCATTATCGCCATGCCCGCTTTCATAAAAAATCGAACAGGCCTTTTTCTTTTCACGTTTACTGCTCCAAGCCTGTTGGTCGGGGGATTACTTCCAGCTGAATGCGTAATGCTTTCTGAACCTTTTCCAGAAAAACTGGTAGGTCTCCGGATGCAGGCGACCGGTATCCAGGGTAAAACCTTGATCTGCGGGGTTGATCTGTCCAAGCCTGTCCAGCACCACGATGTCATCGGGCCGCTGAAGGATTAGCCATAGGTCCTCGAAGTGGCCGAGGCAACTGCAGAAATCTGCTGCGGGGACTTGGTGGCATACTCCAGGGCAAGTGCATTCTACAGCAAAGTGATCAAGGGCCCAATTGTGGTCTTCTCCGGAACGCGGCGGCGCCCGTCGCGCGGGCTGCTAATGGCGGCAGTCTAGCAAAGGTGTTTTAGGTCGATCCCTCCCTTTATTTGGTTAGTACTTTTATACCCCAAATGTTCTGACGCTATCATGGTCCGGCTCGCCAAGCATTGCGCCAGCCCCTAGCCGTTAGATTGGTGCGCCAATTTCAAATGGCCTTACAGGAGTCGTCTGTGGAAATCGCCTGCCTTGATCTTGAAGGGTTCTGGTCCCGGAAATCTGGATCGCCTTTCGCTGAAAAAACCGGTATTGCCGAACTCAAGGCCACCACCACGGGATATTCCGATTACGACGTATTGATGCGCAGCGCTGCGGATTCTGGATGAAGCACGCCTCAAGTTCATGAGCGATATTCAGGAAGTGATTCCACGCTGAGCCCGCTGGTGCGCCGTGGAATTGTTAACTGGTGCGCGAACGCGTTTCAGGTTGGTCATTTTGTCTGACACTTTTATGAGTTCTCACAGCCGCTGAATGGTTCAGCTGGGCTTCCCGACGTTGCTTTGCCACCGTCTGATCACCGACGACACGATCGGGTTCTGTGGATTATTCAGTTGCGCAGAAAGGATCCCAGCGCCAATCGGTACTGGCTTCAAAGAGCTTTACTATCGCATCATTGCCGGCGGGCGACTCCTATAAACGGACACCACCATGCTGTTCCGAAGCCCATGCCGGTATTCTGTTCCATGCGCCCGATAACGTAATCGCCGAATTTCCGCAGTTCCGGACGGTGCACACCTTCGAGGAGCTGAAGGCAGGAATTTATTCAAGGCGTCGAATCGGGACACTCAGTCTTTAGGCTGATGAGCGGGAAAGCTAGAAGCTGGAAGCTGGAAGCGCGATTGGTAGCAGGCGATTGGGAAATTTTCAGAAATAAACGCTGTCTATAAAAATCATGCCTCACACTTCTAAGCTTCTAGCTTCTAAGCTTCTTAGCTTTTCTAGCTTCTAGCTTCTAGCTTCTAGCTTATCCCGCGAGGGGCGTCCATCAATACCCGCACCTTGGCCAAGGTTCCTGATTACTCCGATTTCGCCTTCGGAGTCCGCCACTATCCGCGCCACCCAGCAATACAGGCGGTCCCGTGGTGGACCAGGCTGCGTATGCGATATTCAGGTCCATCTGACCTTCGCAAAAAAAAAAGCCGATATAGCCGATTGCTGCCGCAATACAGGCGCGCCGCACCGGTTCCAAGTCCTCGATTATCTGCATGCGCGGATCCGTTGGGTGCGCGGTAATGGAGCCGCCGGGGAAGCCGCCTGCCAACAGATTCAGCGCATCGGGACACGCGCCAGCACGGCCGGTCACGGAATGTGACCAGATGATGAAAACATTCGGAAACTTTCCAGCTTGAACAGGCTCGGGTACCCACGCTGCCTGGCGGCGCAGGTACGCTGAGATCGTTACGCCAGCAAACGACGATCATCAGATTCTCGCGCGGTCCTTGAGGCTCGTCTGAGGTCGGCCGCCAGGCCGCGCGTCTCTTCCTCGGGCTGGCCCCGCGGCGGCGTGTGCCCTTGATCGGTCGTGTTTCGACTACGCCTTCGGTGACGCTGGAAAACCGTCGGGGAAAAGCATAGCAAACTTGTGCTCGGGCGATTCCAGATAGGCCAGCAAAGGGTACCGGGCAAGCTGCCCGGCAAGCTGATAGGCCGTCAGTGGATCGCCGCTTGCAGTCCCGCGCTTGAAAAACGTTGCGAAGATTGATCTGGTAGCAGTCCCGGCCTGAATTACTCCTGCACGCGCCTCGAACGAAAGCCTGGTTAAGCCGCTCTTGCTTTGCCTCCGCTTTGAAGGCGCTGTGAGAGTGAATTCGCAGGGTTCCTGCGCGGCGCCATCAGCCGGCTCAGTAGCGCTTGCTGTTGAGGCATGGGGAGGCTGGGATGACAAACCAGCCAGCTTTGTTGCGGGTGCGATCGCTGACGATACTCCGGCATAAATACCCATCTGGAGGCTGGGCAGGCTGACATCAGCGAAGCCCAGGCCGGAAGGGTTTCCAGTCGGCGCCGGAAGTTCGTAGCTCAGATAGGCCCAGGGCGCCAGCGCCAAACGGCAAGCTTGAGCCCATTCAGGCCAGGTTGCGGCGGCAAGCCGCTTCAGTTTGCCGCTCGGAGGCGTTCAAGGGTATCCAGCCAGACTCGTGGCCAAGGGTGTACGGAAAGGCCTGGGGCCAGCGGCCATATGCTGTTAGGCGCGCCAAACCGCTCAATGCCGGCGCCGAGTCGAGCAGTTACAGGATGGCCAAGATCGCGCAGCAGCCTGAAGTCGCGGAAGGGGATCCGCCTGGACGCACAAGCTCGACCAGCCGATTTTAGCACGCGGCTGCGGTGTGCTCATTGCTGCTGTGCGGGCTCCTCGGAGCTTTCTCGGTACGGGACGCCGGTTGGCCAAAAGCTTTCTGGGCGTAGCAACACGTCAGCGACCGACTCGCGTTGCGTTCCGGTTTTTTTTCAGCGCCGCCAGATGACGCTCAAACCCATATCACGGCCGTGAGACCGCGTCGTTGGCAATCTGGATATTTCAGACCGACGGCCGCGGTGAGTTCAAAGAATTCAGCGGGCCTTTTTCCTCATCGAGCACCAGGATCCACGCCGATATAACCCAGGCCGGGACAGCTCGTAACAGGAGGCCGCCAATTCATGAAGCCCATCCCAGTCCGGCGCTGCACGCCGTCGACCTGATTTGTGGTGTCGGGCGCGTTGCTTGGCAATCTTCTTGTCAGCCAGGTGCCCTTTGAGGGTTTGCCCGGGGGCCAGTCTTACCCAACGCCAATAGCGCCTGTGCAGGTTGGCGCCTTGCCGCCGGATTGGCGGTAGCAGACGGCACCATGCCTCACCGGGTTAGCCCATCACAGGATGATGGGATGTCTGGACGCCTTCCGTAAACTGATGCTCTTGAAATAGCGGGTCAGGCTGACGCGGTCTCGATAAGCACCGCGTCGCGATGCCGCCAAGGAATACAGGCGCGGAAAAGGAATGCTGGAGATATGGTGGCCAATTTCTTCACGGCTGATTGATCTTGCCGGACACGTCTGAAAACTCCCTCAAAACGATCGGCAATCACGATGATGGCCGTCACCGCCAGCGCCCCTGGCAAGGTTTTGATCACAAAGTCGCGATTACTTCTCAACCGATGGCATCAAACCTGTCGATATCCTTCCGTCTCGATCACGCCGTAGAGCTCAGGGCACATCATGCCCAGGAAGATAGCGCGCTCCTTGGTCAGGATCTTGTCATCGGGACAATCGATATAGTTCCGCTTGTTGTAACTTGAGCACGTAGTGCCGCATTGCGGCGGTTGATGCCCATGACCCCGGCATTCGCTCAGGTCTTCCAGGTTTTCCAGAAAAACATGGTCTCTCCTCAGCCTTTGTGGTCAGCGCCTTGAAGCGCACCAGTGCCGGTCAGGCGATAAACCGCTGGGTAGCGACCCGATGGCCGGCTGAAGCCACAGCACCAGCAGCACGTGCGCCGGAAGGGAAGGACGAATAAGCCAGTTCCGGCACGCTCATCAGGCAGGGTGCGCCAGGTTAGCGGCAAGAGTGTGCCCAGCGCGACCTTGAAAGGAGGCCCGCCGCCACGCTTCTTCCCAGGTGATGGCAAAACGCTCGATGTCATGGTAGAATTACCATCCGGGAACAGCGAGACCGATGAGCGCTTTTTCCATGCCCAGTTTATGGCCCAGCAGGGGTGATCCCCGCGATGACCACGACGACAAAGGTTCAGTTACCACCGAGAGTCGCGGCAGCCATCTGCAGCTTCAGAGTTCAAGTAAGAGCGCAATGAAGGCCGAGGCTGTAATCAAGTAAAGAGGCACGATCCCCCAGCCAAATATCGTTTCGCGGGAAGGCCAGCGAGATCAGTCCGGGGGGTAAAGGTGCCAGGGTCTGATGCCGATGATGTTGCGCAGGATCAGGGAATAACAGTACCCAATCGGGATCGATGATTCAGTGACCGTAAACCTGCGGTTGCGTGCAGCGCAAGCGATACAGCGAGTATTCCAGCAAAACGCCGAGAGTGTTGTCAGTTGTCATTTCAGCCAGGCGCAGTTGCGTTCATGTCTCGCTGTGTTCAGGGTGAATAGTCACACGACCCTGACGGCCACCTTCCGGTTGAACAGCGGATCAGTACCACTCCACCAGATCAGACGGATTTTGGAATACCCCTGCGGCCGGGTTCCCGGTGAAATACATCCAGCGCTCGCGTTTGTGGCCTGCGCAGCCAGAGCTCAGGTTTCCTGTGTTAGGGGTGTTTTTTTCCAGGCGCACGGTGTGCACCATCTGCAGCGGAATACGCGCGTCGACAGGCAGGATATTGAGACTCGCGCTTGCCCAGTGGAGGTGTCTTCACCCAGCAACAGGCGACGTTTGTCATCGTATTCGTTGACCCGGCGAATGGCTTCACTGACGAAGGTTTCAATATCCGGGCAGAGGTCTGGCGAATCGCCCGAATCAACGCGTCAGCGGCCATGGCGCTCGGCGCCTTCCAGCTCAATTGGCATGGCGTCGGAGCAGGCGCAGATCTTCAAGAGCGTCGGGGCTGAGCCGGGTCAGTACCAGCGTAGTAGAGCGACTGAATTGGCCCTGGCACGGCGCCGCCGACCAGGTCACCCGCGGTTGCCTTGGGCCTGATTTGATGCTCACGCCATAATTGTTGGAATGAAGCTTTCGTTGTGAGGTCTGATGTAGTTCTTGATGAGCGCGACATAACATCTGCGCCTTGACGCGTGCCTGCGACGGCCTGGAAAACTCCAGTCTGGCATCGAGGCTCCCAGATGTCGTGGTTTCATCCTGGGTGACAGGATGTCCAACACGTAATCTGGTAAGCGTGGATGGCCAAACCCAGGGCTGACCCCAATATGGGCGATCAGGATTTTCAGGTGCCAGATTGATCGATTGCATAGTCTTCTCCAACGAGCTATAGGAATTGCTGCTCCGCAGGCGCAAACTCGGCAGGCACCGCAGGCATGACAGGCACCGCAACAACGACAGGCGGCATTCTTAGCAGGACATTTCTCTGCTCGTAGGTCCTTTGTGCTGCTTGTTAATAGGTGTAGACCCAAAAGCTATTTGTGGATTGTTGACAATCCTGTGTTGGTTGGCGCAGTAGTTCGTCATTGGTGCGACAATAATGGCATATGTAGACAAGGGGGCTCCAGTCGATGGCAGAAGTCAGCGATGTAAAATCTTCCCGCATTAACGCTCTTCTGATGGTTGCTTTCAAGCGTATTCAGACCCGCCATCGTCAAAGGCGAATATCCCTCCTGAGCGCGCGTATCAGCGAGCAGTACCTGTCAAACCACCTTCGTATCGCCGTGGGCCTCTGCGTGAGGCTATCCGGCGATTGGAAGGTCGACGTCTGTGTTGGTACCGCTCCCGCATGCCGGTTGTCCGGTAGTGTCGCTGAGCCTACGCTGAACTGATAGCAGCTATAATCACGTTCGTGAAGCGCTGGAAGGCATGGCCTGCCGGCAGCCTGCAGTCGAATATGCTGAAAGTGAGATAGCCGCCTGCGCGAAGTGTGGCCAAGCACGAAGAGCACAGCGCTTTGAAAGCCAACGAATCCTATTATCAGGCAGGAAGTGATCTGGAAATCCACTATCTGATTATCCAGGGCAGCAAAAAACCGCACCCTGAAGCATATGCTCTGCGGTGATCTGTACCATCTGGTACGCATGTATCGCTACCGCTTCTTACCACGCCCAAGCGTCCGCAGCAGGCGTTTGCCGAGCACCACCGAATTATCGAAGCCATCGCCGATCGCGATGGTGAACTCGCCGGAAATGCTGATGCGTCGCCATATCAGCGCCTACCGGCCGCAACATCGAAGCCGCCATGCAAGAGCAGGCGCGTTTCCCACCTTCCTCAGAGGACAGTTCTGATGTCAAAAACCCCAGGTCAAACGTTTTCCGCGATGCGGTAGCCGAAGAAACATTCCATTTGGCAAGTGGTCGGCGCGTCAACGCCAAATCATGCGTTGGCTGGCCCAAGCCGTGCCGGCTTCAAGGGCCTATTTACCTGTCCGGCGGCGGAGTGGCCGCAGGCTCGCTGGGCTTTGCCGGACCTGGGCTCACCGGGCTGGGATGATGTGCCTCACTGACGTGCCGCCGCATCACCGATGTATGGGATCTGACCGTGCTGGTTGACGTGATACCGGTTTTGGCTCCAGCCCTTTAACGTAGGCGGCGCTACGTTAAAGTCGGATGATCAAGTTTGGCGCCGCCGCCATGCATTCGAGATCAAGTCGGTGCCCAAGCGGCTGCGGGCCACATGCCCGAACAAAGGAAATTGTCAAAAAAAAAAGGCCAAGGGGGGGCCCCCCCCCCAGGGGGGGGAAAATGGGGGGTTGATCGCACAAATGGCCGCCCGTGGATGCGCGTACCGATGACAGCTTTGTGATCATGGCCGCGTACCGACGCGCTGGCGGTGAAGGCTAGGTCGGCGCTGGATCGTGCGGCCGCCTGTATCGAACCGGGCAGACATGATCTTTCCCCAAGCGATTTACCGAACTGAACATGTGACAAAGCTGGTTTGCTGCTCCCAAGGTCAAGGGCGCCGATTCCTGCGCCAACATACCGATTTGGCGCTACACCTAAATATTACACCATAGTTGCCTCGCCGATGGTCTCGCTTGGTGCTTTTATCCGCTGCGGCCTTCCGCGCGATGAACAAGGCAGCGGAGAATGTCTACACCGCCCCTATCCGCCGCGACGGCACCCAACGAATGTCATTCGAAACACCATGCAGACTCGTATGGAGCTGTATGAACCGTTATCGATTACCACGTCTTCGAGCAGAAGCTCGACGCGCTCTTGCGCAAAAGAAATCCTGATTCCGGCTGCCAAGCCAGCCAAGGGTCAAAACCCAAGAAGGAGAAACGAACATGTCTGAAGCAAAGAAACTCAGTGGCGCAGGCCTGCGTGGCCAGGTCTTCCGGCAAGACGCCTTGTCTACCGTCAGGACAAACCGGCTCGGGTCTGACCTATCGTGGTTATGATGTTGAAGGAATTTTTGCGGCCAACTGCGAGTTTGAAAGAAGTGGCCGCACCTTATTCTCAGGGCGAAACTGCCCACAAAGCCCGAAGCTGGATGCCTACAAGACCAAGGCTCAAAGCGCCTGGCCCCTCAGTCTCGCCCAAGGCCGTTGAAGGATGGCTGAGCTGATTCCCAAAGACCTCACCCAATGGATGTTGATGGCACCGGCTGCCTCGATGCTCGCAATCTGGAAACAGAAGCCAGCTTCGATCAGCAGCGGATGCCACGATCGTTGCTTGCCGCATTCCCGTCGAATCATCTGCTACTGGTAATCGCTTCAGTCACGACGGGCGTGCGTATCGATGAGAGCACCGATGATGACTCGTTGGTTGCGCACTTCCTGCCATATGCTGCGCGGTGAAAAAGTCCAACGACCACTGCATGAAGCGACCATGAAACGTGTCGCTGCATCCTGTACGCGGAACACGAATTCAAGCCTCGACCTCACCGCCCCGCGTTTGTGCCTCGACCCTGGTCCGCATATGCACAGCTGCGTGACCGCTTGCGATCGGCTCCCTGCCGCGGCCCGCTTGCATGGCGGCCGCCAATGAAGCAGCAAGGACATGATCGAAGCGCTTTACCCAGTGCGATCACGGCCGAGAAGGAAATGCTCGGCATGCTCGAGCGCAAGAAAAAGATCATGGGCTTGGCCACGCGGATCTACAGCACCAGTGACCCGCGCAACGAGATCATCAAGCCAGATGTCCGAAAAACTCGCTTAAGGACGTCGGCGAACCGTGCTGTATCCGGTTGTCAGTGCGCTTCGAAGAAGTGATGTGGCGCGAGAAAAAAACTGTTCTGGCAACCGCGATTTCTTCCATGCCTCGGCCTATCACTTCATGGGTTATTCCGACCAAGCTGTTCACCGCCGATCTTCGTCATGAGCCCGTTTGACGGGGTGGGCTTGCTCACGTAAATGGAGCAGCGCGCGATAAACCGTATTATTCGCCCGAGCGCCGAGTACGTTGCGTGCCCGCCGCGCAACCGTCAGCCGATAGAGAGCCGTTGATATGAATAGCCAATACGCAAGTCGCTGCTGGCACCCAATTGGGATTACTTCGACACCCCGTGAAGCCGTCGTGCATTCAAGCCGGGTGCTTACGACAAGGCTGCCCTATACCTCGCGCCATTCATTGCGGAGAACCTGGTGCGCCGCTTGAATCCGGCGATGCTCACCGAATCGCTGAACAAATTTACGAAGCGCCGCCCGCGATCTGGACTTCCCCTGGTTTCCTGGCCCGCGTTTGGTTGTGCCACGACATTCTCGCCCAAAGACACGCGCTGCGTCATCTCGGCCGGCCTGCCGATGCCATCGCGAAAAGGGCGGTATCCATCCAAGGTCAACCGGTGCGTACCCACGCAGTTGATCGTCGACCCACTCGTTGGCCGTCGAGCTTTGCGACGGGTTCGAAAAGATGCGTTCGAGAAGAAACCGCGCCCATTGAAGACCGCCGCAATGATGACCCGCTTTCATTTCATCAACTGGACCCAAGACTGCGTCAAGAATGTCGACGTGATTCCCGGCCCGTAACGGCATTCAGTGCACCAGATCAATCTGAGAAGATGTCGCCGTGCGTGCAAGGTGGTCGATGCGTGGCCTTTCGGATACGTGCGTCGGCTACCGACAGCCATACACCCATGTCGATGCGCTGGGGTCGTGATAATCGGTCGGTTGGCGGTCTGAAGCGGATAAAAAAGCGTAATGCTCGGCCGTTGCCTCCTGGGATGCGCCTGCCGGATATCATGGTGTGGAGCTCACGGGCAAAACTGCAGCCCCGGGCATTACCAGTGACCGATTCTGGTTTGGCCGCTGACTTGCGTTTTTGCCGTAAAGAGCGGGTAGTCCGGCGCTTACCGGGAAATTCTACGGCGGAAGGGGCTTCGAACCTGACCGTGGGCGCGCGGCGACCATCTCCAACATTGGACGCCGGAGTACGCGCTTACGCGCGATGTTCTATATCGACGAACAGAACTAATCGAATACCTCAAGCTACGGTCGTGAGACCGAATCAGGTCAGGCTGCGTGGAGCAATTATGCCCGGGAAAACCGGGTTATGGCAGACACCCTTACCATTGCCGAGTAACTGAGCGGTCCTGCGCTTCCGATCTGACCAGCGTGCCACGCACCCTGGCCCGGTCCGTCGAACCCGCATGCCTTGCTGCCAACATTCCGAACTGGCCCGCGCGTGGTATCAGCGGCGTAGTCGAGAATAAGAGGGCAGATGGCCCGATGCGCAGATGCATCATCGCGGCCGATTACTAGCTGCACCCAATAACCAGCAAACCCGCGGCACATGATTGCCTGCAGGCTTGATCGCGCGCAACGCAACAAGTTTGGCCTGACCCGCAAGCCCTGGGTGAAAGTCTTCGCTGGCACCGGGCTCCAAGAGCGGTGAAGATGTACCTGGAAGAAGGCTGATCTGCTCGGCGAGCTGGAAATCTCAGCTTCGGTGTAGTCGCTTTCGCCGGCACCACCTGTAATTGGCATGAGTGGCGCCCTGATCGGTGAATTCAGAAAGAATGGGTTGAGCGTGATCTGTATGCACAGCGTTGCTTCTCAGCAACCGCAACTTCGATGGTCGTATTCATCCCTATGCCAAGCAGGCCGTTTTCGGCTTCACCACCGCTGGTGGGGCCTATGTTGTCGATTGCCGGGCACCATCCGTTTCATATCGAAAAGGATGTGCTCGGTCATGATCAGCAGGGGCAACCCGATCCGCCTCAAGGATATCTGGCCTAGCGACGAGGAAACCAACGCCCATCGTCAAAACCAAGCGTCAAGCCTGAGCAGTATCGCGAAGTCTATATCCCGATGTTCGATATCACCCGGAAGTCGCAGAAACATCAACCCGCTTACGAATGGCGGCCGCAGAGCACCTATATCCGCCGGCCGCCCATTGGGGAAGGCGCATTGGCTGGTGAAGCGTCGCTGAACGGGCAGCGCCAATGGCGGTGCTGGGTGACAACATCACTTACCCGAAATCACCTGTCGCCATCCAACGCCATCATGCCTGGACAGCGCCGCCGGCGCCTACCTGCACAAGATGGCGGCCGAAGTGACTGTCAACTCCTTACGCAACGCACCGCGGCGACCACCCTGACCGCACAGCGGCGCCACCTTCGGCCAACCCCCAAGCTGCTGAAATTGAAATGGTGCTGGAAGAATGGGCCAGATCAAGCAGGGCTCGCTGCGCGCGCATCGAGCCGGGAAGCACGTCACACGCAGTGTGGGAAGCGATTGAAACCTATATGGAAGCGGCAAGCAGCCGCTTATCATTATCGCCGGTGCGGATTACGGTCAGGGTTCCTCACGAGACTGGGCGGCCAAAGGGCGTGCGGCTGGCCGGCGTGGAAGCGGATTGCCCGCCGAAGCGCTTCGAGCGCATCCACCGCACCAAGCGTGGTATGGGGTGCTGCCGCGGAAATTTTCTGGCCGGGCACCACGCGGCAAGACACTGGGAATGACTGGCACCGAAAACCTTCGACGTTTCAGGCGACATCACAGCCGCGCAAGCCACTATGACGCTGGTGATCAATCGGTCGTAACGGCGAGGCGTGGTTGAAGTCCCTTGACCTGCCGCCTGGATACCCAGACAAGAAGTACGATATTCGATGCTGCGCATATTTGCAAGCGCTTTGCTCAAGACTTTCTTGAGGCGGGCCCCCGCGGCCTGACAACGGATAAGTTCCGCCATTCCAGTGGCATCTGAAGGCAACAAGCTGGAGGCAACTGTCGAGAGTCGCGAGAATAGAACGACAGGCGCTCGAGTGATTATTGCGCCGGCGCTGCCCTGCACCTGTAGTGAACCGTTGCGCCCAGGAATGGGCGCAACGAGCACCCCAGGACGGGTTCACGCGTGGTCCACGTAAGGTGCAGGGGTAAACGCGACGCCGACCCCAGTCCCGTGTAAGCATCGACGTATGAAAACGTCAGCGCTCAGCACCGTTGTTTTGGACTACGCTTACACAGTACGTAACATAAGGGAGTTACACCCAGCATGGAACCCACAAAGAACCCAGATCAGAATACCCGCCA
>Ga0163217_1003181_pt1 | contig 12618 bp, 7 predicted proteins | sample SynspAceP_FD_185933 | JGI IMG/M metagenome (GOLD analysis project Ga0163217, IMG submission 185933) | Saline lake microbial communities from Ace Lake in Antarctica - Synechococcus sp. Ace-P (PacBio error correction) | ecosystem: Environmental > Aquatic > Non-marine Saline and Alkaline > Saline ... | reverse complement strand
TCAGGTGTATGAAGGCCCCTAATTGAAGTAACCGCAACTTTCGTACAGGGATATTTATTGCTTCCACCGTTACTTGAAGCTTACTGAAGTGCAGTTCCAGGTGCAAATCGTATGGAAAAGCCTGCTGAAAGCAAATGCAGAATCCGATGTTATTTAAAAAGTACTGGGGTGAAGTATCGTGGTCGAGATTGGAACGTGGGCTTTCTCAACCAATCAGAGACTGCCAACATTAATTATTACCGGTTGACAGGCGCCCCATTCCTATTTGATATAACTGTCTGGTGTCGTAAAAATTGGCCAGAGAAAGGGATTTTAAGAGAAATACAAAAAGCAAATTGGAATCAAAGAGTATACTAAATGAAAAAACGATTATTAAAGTTGTTTGTGCCCAAGCCCCGAAATTTCCACCGTTAAGTTAGGTTATAAGCTGCAGGTGGTATTATCTCACCTCTTTGGGCCAGTTGTCTTTGGCTTTTTTGTTGAAGCGTAGCGTCAAGAAATATCTGCAATTTGATTTTATTAGATCCTAATTCAACGGTGTTGTTGCAAATGAAGATTTATTTTAATTCTTTTTAAGTTACCCATCATATTCGCTTGGAAAAATTTTATTTTACCGATATTACAATTTCAATGCGATGTATATTAATTAAGATATAATGATTATTTAAATGTTAAATATTTGTGTGGGTTTCCAACAAATTTCCGTATTTTGGTAAACATTGGTTCCACAATTAAGATTTTACTCGGCTTTTTCAGTAGATTATGTGGCTTTATTTTACTTAGTGCGCATGTAAAAACCAGCAGAAGGTTGTAGTTTGGAATTGGTTGAAGATTTATTAGTCATTGTAAAAAGTGGATTGTACTGTTTTTTGAATTAACATAACCTTACAATTATATATATATGGAATTAAAAATATTTAAGGTCAATTTTTGTCCATAAGATATTTATAAATAGTGTAATTTTGTTATTTCATAGCTGTGCTGAAAACAAAAAAACCAAAATACTGACAATGAAGATGTCGCGATAGGTCGTAATGCAAACGGAATTCATACATTTTTCACTTGAATTTAATCTTAGGTTGATTGGTTCTAATGTAGGCAGGGAAGCTGGACTATGAGAACAAAAAATTACTTTTACACTGCAAATGATGAATGGTGATTGGGTCGTATTTAAGCACCAAATGCAGGAACACCACATGGTTTTCGACAATTCAAGAACCGAATGCACAATTAAAGAGTTGGTCACACATGACTAGGCTTAAAATGAATGCCCTTAAGGTAATGAATGGTGTCGATCGGGCGATGCTCGCGTTGTTCGAGTTTATTCAGTAGTGGTTGGCCAGATTCACAGTGCAGATGGCACGAGAACGAACCGCTAAAATATTTTTATAAAATTTCGGGCATAATAAAGGTTCTGTTTTTGGCATTATGGAATCATACCGCAGGTGATGATATTCAAAAAGATGGGATTATTCACTTCTATATGGGGCCTTGATTTTCTGTTGTTGGTTCTGATGGAAACAATTATCGCCAGAACCGAGATGTTATTGCTTAGGGGTTGAAGCGTTCCCAGTTTATGAGTAGGATTAGGATGGATGTGCATTACTTCAGTAGTGACGGGATGGACAAAATTTATAAAATTTATTTCGTCTGAATTTTTGCAAAACGGTTCTGAGAATGCAGAGAAGGTCAGAAATATTTCGTTCCTATGGTCAGTGGCTTCGAGCGAAAAGAAGGTGATACGGTGAAGGCTCTTTTTTAAAATTGGTACGTAAACCAAACGAATGGAAAGACCTAGGAATAAGTTTGTGTTCTGTGGAAAACCATGGCGGTTGATATTCCAAAACATATGCCAGATGGAATTCCGCGAGGTTTGGTTTAAATCAGGAGTATTACCATTAGTTAATGATGCATATCAATGCAGGATATTTCCAAGGATGATGGGCTTAAAGTACGACGTTTATCAATGAGGTGATTCTTTTATAGGATAAAATTTTAAATTGATGGGGGACGGCGGAGTAAAAGTATCACTGGTTCGAAACAAAGCTTTTTTCTATACTGTAATTGATGTTACAGGCGTTGGGTAGTTATAACACGTTAAATTCTGGTGTCACTTCGAAACTCCAGCATACAGGGCGGGCTAAGAAAAGAGAATGGAGCCTGAGGAAGGAGGTTAAGTAACAGGCACTGTAGGTTTATGCAAGTGGGTCTATTCTGGGCGCCGCCAGAGTTGCGCTCTTCGAACAGTGTTGGACAATTCTTGTTGGTGAAGGACATTTAATGAACCTCTAAAAATTTTTAGAAATTTTTTGGTGACCTAGGGTTCAGTCTTTTGGAATATGGAAGCATGCAGGTGATGTAATTGGTGGAGGTGGGGAGTTATCCAACGCTGTTGGGGAATGATATGTTCTGTAATTGGAATGTTAAAAATGATATCAGCCTGAGCCCAAAGATGGATAGGTTGGGTGAAGAATTAAGCTATGAGGTAAAATGTATATAAGGTCATCATGGTATCTCCCCTTCTAAAGTGAATAATCCACGAACAAGGAACATTTTACTAAAATTGATTTCTCTGAATAGTGAAAAAATTCAGACAGCCAGAAAAGTAAGAAACTATTCGTGCAATGGACAATGGGACAGACCCCGCGCACCGCCTTAGTGGGAGGTAATTTTTTCAAACGGGCTTATAACCAAACCATGTTAAGTCCTGAAAACATGGTTGGTTTTGGGTGCAGAACCTATGGAGGTGATATCGCAAAACAAATTTGAAAATGGGTGTTTTACGGAGGTATGTTTAGGGAAAGCAACAATAGGTAGGGATACCCCACCAATAATCGATTGATTCATATAAAGCAGATTGATCGTATTAAAAAGAGAAAGAATATTAAAATCATAAAAAATGAAACGATTTGTGAAAAGTAATCATTAAAGAAATGAGATGGAAGACTGGAGGAGGAGTATCAAAGAGTTTTAGGGGTTCGATACCAATGGCATGATGGTAAGTTGAATTGAGAAAAGGAGGCATTAGGTGCCACATCACATTTTCAACACCAGTAACCTATTGTGTTGAGGTAAATTGAATTTGAATTAATGGAAAAGAAAATTGTAGAAGCAGGAGATGGGAGTTTTATATTGAACCTAATCTATTGCATAGTGCGTTTGTTGGGGGAGAAGGATCTATTGAAATTAGTCTGTAAGAGAAGATTTCTTAAGCGGTGGAGAGGATCTTATTTTTGGAGATAAACGTTTTAATAAAAACGTGTCCTTTTCGGAGACTAATGACATAAACAAACGCGGATAAAGAGCTAAAGACCTTAACCAGGAAAACAACGCATACGCGAGACGGGCTAAGCTAAAGAGATTGCAATACAGTGGCTTGCCTTGTTTTCTAAAATCTTTAAAAGGGGAAATAAGATATTACGGTGGGCGTTGCTTTTATAGCCAAATATTGCCCTAGGTCTAAAGAAATGATTTATCAGTTTTCATTTTAGCTCTAACCTTACAAATGTTAAAAATTTTTAATTGTTTTTTTTTTAAACGATTAAATATATATTGGTTAAACCAATCTGCTTTGACAGTTTGGTATTTACCAGTAAAACTAATCAATACCAAGCATGTTAAAGAAAATACTTGAAATGGACATTAAATTTGAAAAAAAGGGACGGGTGCACCCCATCCTTTTTTAAAAGTTTTTCATTCTGAGATTTAATTAAACATTAAGACATGTTATTATTCGGACACGCCTTGCTGCAAGATAAAATACAATTGATTTAACCAGATTGGCGTGAATTTAGTAGAGTGGGAAAATATTGAATTGCACAAAACAATTTAAAAATCTGATTTCGATTACGAAAATCGAATTGACAATTCTAACTCTACAAACACCAATGATTTAAGAAAGAATCATATTTAGGGCGTTATTGCTCGATAATGTTGCATGTTTTGCCAAGAAGGCTTTATGCTTTCTTGGAACGGTTAACGGACGCCGAAACGTCAGTGCAGGAGTGATGTAATATTGCCAAAACTACTTACAGGAACCGGCACAGACTTGATGGAATTACAATTGAAGTAAAAAACGGGAGTCTACAGTTCTCGCCTCTTGGCTTGTTCCCAAATCGATTATCAATACAAATTCAAACAATTTGAACATATTTGCAAGAGATTGCAATGTCAAACTTGAGTGAGGTTGTTGTAGTTGGATATGGTACATGAAATCACTTCTTACTGGTGCCGGTAGCAAAATAGGAGGTGATGAAGTGCTGCTTTAAGTGCCCGTGTGGATGTGCGCGTCGCAGGCAAAGTTATCGGGGTAAGATAACAAAATCAAAGTGAGAACGTGGTTGCGGGATCCAAAGATCCAAATAAGGCTAGCTTCTCTGTTTCAGGTTGATTCAGGGCCAGTCTTGTTGGTGGAATGGGTTATCCGATTTCAGGGTTATTAGCCACCGTTAAACCCAACGATATTAGAAAGTAGAGGTATTAAAAGATTTGCTGCTTCAGCCGTAATTATGTTTTTGGGTGCAAATGGTGTGTATTTTTGGTAAACCCCAAAAAGGAAAGTCAGGAAAAGTTAATTTAGTTCAATTTCATATACAAGCACTCAAGCAAGTTATGTTGAAGGACATTGAAATGCTTAAAGACTGCGGGCGATGGGCCAGTGAATAAGACTAGTGCATATGATCTTTCGACCGACAGGTTATTGGCTTAAGACTAGTGCATTCCACTAATGCGCTGATGTGTAAGTATAAGATGGCTTTTCAAAAATTGGTTAGTCAACTAGCCATGATTTCAGGTAGCGGAGGGGTCTTGAAATATTAAAGTTTTTGCTTCTCTGGTTATTTGAACCTGAGTATAAGTAAAAAGAGGCAAGTTATGAAAATATAACGGGACGTAATGACGTAGATGCCAACTTGGTTCTAATTAAGCCGGATTGAGTATGAATGGGTTATTATGGCAAACAAGAGTATTGGTCTTGGGAGATGAGGGATCTTTTAAGGATCATATGCATTAGTCCTAATATAATTACGCAGCTCATAGGATTTCGTTTCAACAATTGGATTTCGTAACAGACAGGCATTTAGCAGATTCCGGGATTAAGGGAAAATAACATAGGTAGATCATTTGACCAAGGACTATAGAGTATAGGTTCTGGATCCTACAAGTATCTATGATTTGCAACCTGGTGATGTAGATCACGATGGCAATACGGTAGAAATCAAATGGTATTGGGGAACAGGAGATGCAGGTGTTAGCGGCGAAGTTTGAATTATAAAGATGGAAAAAAGACATATTTTGGGACGTGAGTTCTTATTTACAAGAGGATCTAGGAAGGATTAAATTTAAAAATTTTTTGGAGAAGTCTCAAGATACCCAAACTACGAATATCATGGAATTATTATAGCATGGTTCACAACGTTCCAATCAAACAGGTGGACTATATCCCAATAGTAAAAAAATCTACTTGTTTGTAAAGTTACGAACTACTTTTAAATTATGCAAAAGTTTTTTTGCTTGATAAGCACGAATATATCTGGCGGTGGCATGGAATGGAAATTTGGAAGTATATATTATAGGGATTGTAAACATGGATCAAACGTGATTTTGGTTGCAATAAATTATGATTTTTTTTGCCCTGAGATGTGATTCCAACGAGATAGATGGGACTTCAGTCAAGAAATGGTTTTTTTGGAAGAATTGCTTATGGTATTGATGATCGTTATTACTATCGGCATCCATTAGAGAGGATTTTTGGTTGATTCACGATTTGGAGCAATTGAAATACGCGTTTCACGACTATCCTTTAGGGGATATCATAATGAATTCTTTTTGGAGATGCTGATGGGTTTAGCCTTATTTAACTATAGGTTTAGTACTGGGATCTTTAGGACGGCTTCTTTCTTAGGGTTTACAACTATTAAGTATTTTGGGAACTCACCGACCGCCTTCGGGAAGAAAGATATATAATTTCCGGGAGGATATAGCCAAAACCCAGATTTAACTTGGCAACATTAAAGAGAAAACGTATGGTGTTGAATACAGGTTTTAAATAACCGTTTCAGATTGAGTGTAGATTTTATACGTTCTGAGTATGTATGTGATAATCAAGTGTTTTGAAGTTTGGGGACACCTGCTATTAAAACTTTTATCGCTGGTGAATGTTGACCAGTTCCGGTTTGGAGTTTGAAACTTAATGGCAAAATGAATTCGATCAACTTCTCTGGAAATGTTAACGCCATTTATCAACTGCTAAATCAAGAAATTACCAATTCTTAGGTGATTGACGAAATGGCCCAGGCAAATTTACGGTGGACCGAGTGGAAAGAAGGTCTGGTTTAGAAACTATGTAGAGGTGAAATGGTTGAAATTGTGGAATATGAATAGTAACTGGTGAGGTTGAACGAATACATATGTGGATCCATCAGAGGCGTTGGATTTGGCAGCGGGAATATTATGTCGTAGACCAAAAACGTTGACGGTGGAAATTACCTATTGAGAAGATTTGTTAAGTTAGGTCGCAACCCAGGATTTCTATTGGGGACTTCAAGATTCTATGGCATTCAAGAATTTTGATTTTTTGTTCAGTTCCAAGGATCTAAGAGCGAACTTACAATATAGACCCATTTACTGGAAATCACATTTGGCGGGTTAGATTAAAATCAGTTTTTGTGCCAATAATGGACGGTTATGCCGATTTGCCAGTGACAAGTTTATCAGGAGACAGAAGTGGACATGTTCGGAATTCAAGATGCTTCTTTACGCTTTAAGAAAATAACTTAGGTTATTTACCTTGATTCTGATTTAAGGATAAATGGTATAGGTTCTATGAGGGAAATAATTAATGGTTTGCAAAGACTACAATTTGATATTTAATAAATGGCAGATATTATACACTCATTTAACACTGAAAGGAAATGTTAGAGATCGAAAATAACAGGGTTAGGCTGGTCAACAACATTACGGATACAAGAGGTGCGAGGCGCTTGTAAGAAGTTATTAATTTGGGTGTAATAAATGTTATTTTTAATAAAGAAAGAAAAAATGAAAACTATATACATAACTAGCAGTAGTTTCATAGTTAGATTGATAACAGATGTGATAAAGGATTGTGAGATAACAATCGCACCATTATTAAATTAGGAAATCCAGATGCATTATGGAGGAATTTGGACCGTTTTGAAAATGCAAGAGGTATTACATGATCGACGGTAGGTTCAACATTCCACTGAGGATGTGAACATAGGCGACTTTAGAAGGCGACAATATGTTAATGAGATTAGGAAAAGCATATACAGGGCAATTTGACCCTTAACATGCAAGATAATAATAGAAGAGATGTAGATTTGAGTACTTAGACAATTATTTAATACGACCAATTCTATAGCAAAATTTGTCAAGGCAATTTACAGGCAATAAGCGTTATTGGAAAAAATTCAGCGAAAGCTAGGGAGATAGCGGGGCCAAAATTTTTAAGAAGGCATTGTCTTACTTTAAATTGAAGGCATAATGGTATTTTGGTGATGTCCCGTGAATTTATCTCACATAATACAAAGCCCAATAGAGATAATATGAAATTTTAAAGACAAAGAGAGGAGAGATATACAAAAAAAGATAATCATCCCAGAAACATTTTAATCAAAGACGAAATAGATGGTTAGACAAAATTCTGGAATTGGAAACAGTGGCGCCAGCGTCCAAAATTTTATTAGACGGGGGCGACGGAACCTTTTAAAAGAGAGAGGAGGGGGTTTTATAGGAAAAAGATAAATATGTACAGAGGGAATTTTCAGGAAGCTTACAACAAAAACCGTGGAAGCCTTCGTTAGTAAGTGGTAGCATGCAGCTAGCAGGGGTTAGATATTAAGAAAGCGACTTTGCAACGTTTGTAGTCGGGTAATTAGAAATCTGTTTTTGCTACCCAATTATTCAACTTCAGTTCCAAACGCATTTATGGTCAGCACACGTTTGTAGGATGGTATACCGGGGCAGACAACAAAAGCCCTTAGCCTTTAGATCCAAGCTTAATTGCTTGCTTTTGACGCCAGTAGTCTGTGTGGAGGTACAGATTTAAGAAAAGGGCGTTTTACTATAGATACGGATAATATGAATGGTAGTAACAAATATACTGGAGCCTGGATCAGGACTTATAGAACTGAGTTATCCGTGTTATTCTAATGTACGCAGAAGCCTGGAATGGAAAATAGTACTCCTTCAACAATGTACTTCATTATTGGATCTATAAGAATAGAGCAGGTTTTAAATAGTCCTAAACTGGAACAGTAAGTTCAAAGCTGTGTTAGACAGGCTATTGATGACGAAAGAAGAGTGGAGTTGGCCCTGAAGGATAGATGGTTTGACTTGGTGAGGAACGGGTACGTAGATGTGGAAATGGAGCAACGATTAGTAGTAATTTACCATAGTTTGTATCATAGCAACTCAGAAAATTCTTGCGAGTGTGGAGTTAATTATCAAATGTATGGTTACTAAAATCAGTAGATTATTAATTCAAGATTATAGTTTAATTTTTTAAAATGGAATTTCGGTTTAGTCTTAGCGGTAAATTTTAAAAATGAAAAATAAATTATATTTTGAATAGTAGACTAGTTTTAAAAATTTCATTCGATTATTGTTTTATTGTAGATTTGACCAACAATTTGGTCAAACCGAATTTAGCAATAACACGATTAGCCATGAAAAGATATTAATTACAAAAACGGAAAACGACCCAAATACAAAGAGATTATATCAGATTAGATTTTATGTATTTACAAGAACTTGGAACCTGGGGACAAATTGCTCAGGAGAAAAGCTAGCCGAAATTTGAAGTGAGCAGAATAATGTAAGAGAAGCATTTAATCATTGGATTTTTACGGACTATTAAAATTAGCAACAGGCGGACGTTCGTTGCCGATATTGGTTCCTGTAGCAATGAACGGTATGATTACGACATACTGGGATTGGAGAGCCAGATTTTAATCTTGGTAGGACAAGGATACTTTTGGAACGTTAAAAAAGTAAGGTGGCAGCGCTGTGGAAAGATCAGAGGAGATTTTGGAACCAAATGGGGAGGCTTTGGAGGCATTTACGTAAAGGTTTGAAAGTGAGACAAATGTACACAGAGAAGATTTTGTTGTTCCACCCTAGCCATAGCAAAAGCTTGTGGCTAGTACATCAACACATTTATTGCATGACATCCCCCGGATGATTCAAAATTTACAATATCATGACTGCGAATAAGAATATCGCATTTATAGGCATTTCGAAGAACCACGGGATATATGAGGCCATAAGAAACAGGAATACCATTGGGCCAAAGAAAATGAAAATTACATGTTTTTAAAAATTGTGATATCACCAATATTGTTTTACACATTTAAAGATTAATAAAAATGAAGGAAAGGATTAGAATTGCACAGTTTTATCGCTTTCGAACTAACTGAGGGAAATAATACTTAGAATATTATAAAATTACGTCGTATTTAAAACCATTTAACCTAAAATTTTTAGCATAATAGGTATTTGGATAAGACAGGCATTTCGTCTGCTATACTTTTTATTGACGTACACAACATGCACCATATAACAACCAAAGCAAATTCTATGAAATGTTAAGGGATTAAGAGGTGTTATTAGGGACTCTCGCATTAGCACAGTATTAAATATAAGATCGACAAGCCTACCAGTTCTATGGCTGCATTTGCTGCGGATTTATATCCGATAAGGAACGCTGATGAACGGAAAAGGAATTTATGCAATAATCTCTGACATTTATATTTTCTTATGCCTTTGGTCAAGCTATATTCGGTCAAAATTTTTGACAAGCTTGGAACGAGGATGGGTTTACTTATCGATTGGGTTTTGGGTCAATGCACCGCAATGACAGCTTTTGGCAAGGAAGTTGGTAAGTTTGATATTCCGCTCTTTGGTAGGTAATCAGAGCTGGGAATGGCAGGAGCGCAAAGGAAATGCGAATGGTTTCCACACACAGGAACGTAGCATTTGACACAGGGATTATTAAATTAAGGTGCGCTATAGGTGGATCATTGCTCCCTGTCATCAGTTATTATTGTCCATTTTTCAATGGCAAATATATTTTCTATTTGGTTGTGCCTGGCTATTATGGCTAATTCCATTGGTGGATTTTTAAGTAAATCCCCACTAAAAACACCTTGATAAGATGAGAAAGCGTTACATTTAAACGGACAGAGAATTTCAAGATGCAGATGAGGTGGAAAGATTTGATGAGGTTACATTCTTACTACCGTAAGATGCTAAGCATAAAAGAAAGTGGGGGAGTTATCATTGGCATCTGCCGCTGCTCGACCGATTTGGTGGTTGTTTGTTTTTTGGATACCATTTACTTAACGAAGTTTATGGGAATGATGTAAAATCAATTGGTTTTTATGTTGGGTGCCTTATGTTGGAGCAATGATTGGAGCTTGGTTTCGGAGGGTACTAGCCAAAGTATTAAAGTAGGGTTTGCGAGTGACAAAACACGAAAGTTGTAATCAACGGGATGTGTCATGATGATTACCGCTTTAACTCGCGATTGGCATCCAGGAGGACCTTGAAAGCTGTGTATGTGGCCGATTATTTTATTTGGTTTCCCAACAGGCAATTGGGAAATGTTAGACATTGCCAGTGGAAATTTATTTGTGGAAAAACAGTAGGGAATACACTTTCTGGGTTTTCGGGTATGGTGCCAAGCTGGGAGCATTTGGATTTAACAGCCTTAGGTCCTTGGCTATACATCAGGTGGTAATCATTACCCCAGGCATTGTGATTGGTGTGCATTAGCTTTACTTTACTTATGGCGAGTGTCATTGGATATTATGCCCAAAAAATTGAACCGCTTAAAAAGCAAATTAATTTACTTAACAGATTAAAGATTAACATGAGTACAAACGGAAAAGTAGCGAAGTAATAAACGGAAGTACGGGCGGGAATTGGTTTCCGAGTAGCAAGAGATTGGGTAAGACGGACTTATACGTGGTTTTAAAGTATCGATGATGACAGGAGTTAAAGGATTAGGGAGCTTACTGGGAAGGCCATCACGTGATATTATGGATTTGGAGTTACAAAAGAAGACCAAGTAACAGCAAACATTAATAAAATTGGCAAAAATATGGGGAAAAAAATCGATGTTTTTGTTCATAATGCAGAGTGACTGTGGAGGAAGATCTAGGTTTGAAGAAATTGACACGGTTTTTACGATGTAATGGCATTAAATTCTTGATTCAGTGTTTTTGCTTCAGAGCTGATAATTATCTTAAAAAGGTGAGATTACCTATATAATAACTATACATCCATTGTGGATGGAATGCTGGAGGATGGAGCTGGAATTTATGGACATCCAAAGCTGGTGTTCATGGCCGTTTAACAGGGCATGCCAAAGAACTTGCTGAAATGGATTAGAGTAAAATGCAGTGGTTCCGGTACCATTGACACGCCTTTCCATACTGAATTAAATTACCAAGCTGAAGTTTTTCGCTTCCTGGAAAACATATTTTGTTGGGCAGAATTAGGGCAACCTGAGAGTAGCTTGTATTTTCGTTCTTTGAGGCAAAGAGCCTTCTTCCTTTAAAGCCCGAAAACCAATTCCAATTGGTGGCGGACCAAGGTTTGAATTTAAGGAGATTAAAATCCGTAAGCATAATGTTGTATATTAGGGGTTAAGCATTTAGCTTACACATAATTCTTACACAAAAAAAGGGAAGTTATCAATTTTAATAAATCTTGGGGTGGTAAGGTCGTGAATTACGGTTGATGTTTAAAAAGATAAAATGGCCAAAAAAATCCCATATTATTATTTTGCGGGAGAGGTCCTTGCGCCGGTATCAATGTGAATAGGCACCCAGTAGCCAAAGAATTTTTTTAAAGGATGGTTTATAGGTCATTGGATTACATGGAAGGTTTTAAGGGAATATCTTTAGAACATCCCAAATAAGAAGAATTCGATTTCCATGCCGATCGAATCTTTGCACGAGGAGGATCCACTTGGATCTGAGTCGGTTCAAAAACACGGCATGACAAATTGAATTACGTTTTTTCTGAAATAATGTAAACTTTGGTTGAAGTATGGTGGTTGATGACACGGCCTTCTACTGCCATAGGATTTTCGGGGTTATTTGAGAAGCGGAATATTATCATTCCAAATTTCATGTTCCAGGACATAGGGACAACGATTTTCCTTTTACCCGGAAGGAAATCCACCTTTGAGTTTTCATCCGCAAAGGATGGAGGGAGGAGAATTTGCCATACTACCTATGAAGACAGCACGTCCCAGTGGAAACTGTTGCGTAGATGCACATAGGAAGGTTGCAGGACATTTGGCTTTCTTGGAATTGGCAGCTAGCTGGTCAAGTTTCGAATGGATGGTATTCCTGAATGGTTCAAACAAAGACCAATTTAACCTTCGATGTAGGTTGTCCCGACTGATTTATCCCTTCTCCGATGGTTCAAAAAAAGAAAAAATCCCAAATATAAATTAACCCGGTGTTGCCTTTAATAGTGAAGGCGTTTTTCATATAAATTTGGCCAGATTTTCAGGGGGGGGGGGGGGGAAATTTTTAAAAAAAAAAACCATTTTTGTATTTCTTTTTCTTTTTTTTTTTTTCCGTG
>Ga0163217_1092249_pt1 | contig 12619 bp, 8 predicted proteins | sample SynspAceP_FD_185933 | JGI IMG/M metagenome (GOLD analysis project Ga0163217, IMG submission 185933) | Saline lake microbial communities from Ace Lake in Antarctica - Synechococcus sp. Ace-P (PacBio error correction) | ecosystem: Environmental > Aquatic > Non-marine Saline and Alkaline > Saline ... | reverse complement strand
CAGTGATGTCACGCTGATCTTAATTTGATCGTGACGATTGCATTACAATCTTGGTCAGTTAGAAGACCCTGAATTACCATTCAAAGATTCTCTTATTATCACCTACTACCCTGGCGCTTCGCCAGAGCAAGTAGAGAAGAAGCACCTACCCTATGAGCGTGAACTACAAAAATACCTTACGTTGATAAAATTACGTCAACGTCAAAGGCGGTTTTCAAAAGTTCAAAACTGACCATTTAGAATGACACCTATCGAGCAAAGAACTAAAAGACAGATCTGGATGAAGTCGTAAGAAAATTCGCGTATTCTGGTGCCTTCCCTTCTGCTAGGCTCACCGATGTGCTGGATGATTTGGTGATGATATACGGCGTTCATGGCTTCGCTAAAATCCACGGTGAAGGCTCATTGCCTACAAAGACTTAGAAAACTATGTCGACACGTTAAACCGTGAATTGTTCTAGTAGAAGGGTTGCGCGAAAGCACGGGGTGGCGAGCAAAGATGAACAAGCTAAACCATCGAGATTTCACGGGCAAAATGGCCAACATGGGGCATTCTGCACCAAGCCAATTAGAAAACGGCTATTTGAAAAATCAAAAACAGTCGTGTCAAACGCGGGACGCGTTAAAGTCCGGAAGCGAAGACATACGTATTAGCCCGACGGGAATTCAAAGATATTCAGAACTTGAAAACTTAAATGTTCGGAAACCCCTAATCGACTGGGCAACCTCATCCGCTAAAAGAGTTTGCAAACGATTTTAAAACGAATTACGTGAGCCTAAAACGCATTTTGGTCGACTTAAGGTGCTAAATCTCTTTGCTGGGTGTTCTTTCTTATCAGGCGTAACGTCGTAAAAAATTGCGAGACATTAGAGCAAAAAAATTTGTCAGAACTAGAATTACCAGCAACCGTTGGCAGTAGCAGAGTCCAAGGCGTGTCCAGTCAAAAGAAGTCGATTCGTTTCCGTGTCTGATTTCTGGTCGTAAAACCTTAGCCGGCGCTTGGGGCATCGTTATCCTTGTGTTGTTGATTTTCATGGGCATTCGCCATGATCTTGATGTGTATCGTTCTTTTATTGGAACCATTCTGGTACTTCATCGTCATGGACTATTTAAGATCAACCTACAACGTATCTCATTAGGGTTTGATTATTCTTAGGATGCGTTCGATAACTCCATCGTTTGGTGACGAAGGGTTCTCATTGGCCTGCAAAGGGGCATGACAAAAGTCCAAGCGCCGAGCGCAGTGGTCAAGCAAACTAAATGCCTTTATTAGGCGCTACCGTCATGCCTGGTAATGCTTTTGCCGCCTATTGGTTTACGCCAGTGCCGTTTGCGAATTTGTGGCTCACTTTTATGTATGCCTGATTTCCGCTTATTAAGCTGTTCACCGCCATTACTCTCACGCCTTTCTTTTGTGACTTGTTTCTTCAAAGAGAGCATAGCAAAGCCAATATGAAAAAAGGTGAATCAGAAGAGCCGATTGATCCATATAAAGATTCATTTTTACAGGGTTATAAATGCTATTAGATAAAGCATGCGCTTTAGATGGATCACGCGTTTATTTTGCTGTGTTGCTTATGGATCGGTTGGCGTTCCAATTCGTGAAAAACAAGGGCTTTCTTTCCACTTCTACCACACCCATGTTCTATATGGGACATTCAGATGCCAGAAGGTACACACATGAAGACCACTTACGAGAAAAGTCCGTGTGATTGAAAAAAGAGCTGCTAAAAGACGATTCGCAATTTTGAATACGTAAACCTCGACGACGGTCAAGGCGCTTGCGCTTCCATGTGACTTACAGATGCTCAGCCAGGGCGAACTCTAGCTACGCCAATTATTGTTCGTACCAAAGGAAAAAAGAAGCAATTCCGGGGCTATTAAAAAGACCTGTATTACAAAAATGCAGGAGATTACCCTGAGTTAGAAAGTGAAAACATGCAACGCCTACAATAGGGCCAGCCAGTGGTGCAAACTTGAAACGCGCATAAGCGTCCTGATCCTAAACTTTAGCGTCAATTATAGCGCGCAAAATCAAGAATTTATCTGAAATGGATGGCGGCCTAGAAAATATTAAAGACGGATTGGCGTCAGCCAGTTAAGTGCTTCGCCCTATCTTAATGATGCCTCAGGCCCGACGCTTAGGCATCAGTTAAAACCGAACTAGATGACGTTCTACGACTAACTTTACTGGTTCACAAATTGGCTTGTATCGAAGGCACAGACCTCTTCCTATTTTTCGTATCGCGCCAGGAAAATGAACGAGTCTCCATTGACCAAATTTCGTGATTGCAGATTTATAGGTCCAGCGTCGTTCTTACGTCACGCTCTCCACATTGGTTTCTGGCTTTGAAACCGTATGGGAAGATCCCTATTATCGAAACGCCGGATCGTAAATCGTAACAATCACTGTCATGGCCGACCCTAAAATTTTGGGTGATTGAAACCCGCCATGCGATATTTTGGTCGTACTAAAGCGGGATATTGAATCATTTCAAATTACCACCAGGTATACGTTAGAATGGGGGTGGCCGAATACGAAGCAGTAACCGGATGCACAAGCAAAACATATTCAAAGCGTTGCCTATGGTTACTGTTTATGTCATCATTACTATTTTGCTGTTCAACTCGATCGTGTACCACTCACAAATTGGTTTTGTGTTCCACTAGCCTTAATGGGTGTCACTGGATTGCCGTAATGAACTCCGCATTCAGCTTTAGGCCACTGCTCGGATTTTGAGTCTGTCGGATGACGGTGAAAAACGGCTGGACTGGCGGATCAAATTAACTATTGAATTCGATCAAGGAAACCGAAAAAAAGTACGAGGCAATTTTAATTCGCAAGTAAGTCCGTGTTCGCCCGTTGTATGGCTTGCTATTAACCACCATACTCGTTATGATTCCACTGCTTTACGATGCGTTCTTGAAGGCGGCCGTTGTTTTTCTTTCGGTCTTGGTTTTGCTACGATACTAAACGCTCATCGCTGTAACCGGTGTTTTATACACTGCTGTCCGTGTTAAATATCGTCGCATTACCGCGATTTCAATTAAACACTGATTGCTGTATATCAAAGAGTGCTTGTCGCCATAAAACGCCAAGACTCTCTGTTACCCTTTTATTTCATTGAGAAGATTATTGCGTCTAGACGACAATCTTAAAGCTTGACATTAACTATCGTTGCTTTTACCACCATTATGGAAGAGGCAGCGTGCACGTGCGCAGAAAGGTTGGGCGTCACTCAGCCAGCCTTAAGCAAAAGCTTACAACGACTAAGGGATTTGTTTAAGATTCATTATTTCACTCGCCAAGCGTATGGGATAACGCCCACTGCCAGAGCTCTGAGTTTACAAGATCAGATACGAACCGATTCTAAGCTCGTGGTCCGAACTAATGAGCCAAATTCCATGGATTTAAAAAACATAGACAGACGCTTTAGTTGCGTTGGTGATGAAGTGATTTGGGAAAAACTTTATCGCCCTGCTCGCCTCGCCCCATTACAATACCAAGCACCGAAACCTGTTTTTAATAAACCATCAGTTCATGGGCGGTGCTCAAACTTTATAGCTAACGTCTCGCACATAGACTTGGGATCATGCTATTAACGAATACGCCGGGAATTTCGCAGCAGTTAATAGGCTATATTGAAGCCTGTATTGTATTGAGCGAAGCCCATCCGTTATTTCATCAAGAGAAGTTTCTGTGTCGGACGTTTAACTGTCCCATAAGTGCACTCAACATTTACGCCCAGTCATCGTAATAGCTTCGTTTTTTCAAAGACTGAACAAAAAACTCAAGCAACGAGTAATTCATACGGACCCAACCTCGAAACGATAGTTAATGGTAGCGATGCAAGCGTTAAACGCGGCATGGCACTGGCTCACGTCTACGCTCAATGCGATTTATTTCTTAAACGTCATGTGTTGAAAAGTCCAATTTCTATCAGTCAAATTATACCAATCCCAAAAGAAAGTATTGGAGCTTGACGAATAGAATGCGACCTACCCTATTCATATTTTTGGCACGAACGCTTCAACAAATGATTCTGCTATCGCTGCTAGAGAGCAAAATCATTTTCTTTTATGCGCGAATCGCCTTGGATGCACTTACCTGATAAAAATAAAACGCCTGACAAAAGTAAACATTCAGGTTCAATAGCAGCCAAACCAGAAACAACAATGTTATAAATCCATCCCAGCGTCGCGCTCGCTGCTCACCCAGTCAAAGCGCGAAAAATGCTTTCCCCGTCGATTTCAACGACTTCTTTAAACATGGTTACGCTAGCCCACCAGCAAAATCCCATATAAAAGCCTGGATAAATAACCCAAACCTCTCTTCTTTTCACTGTGTTTTACCACACGCTCAACCCGAATACTCAGGCGCCTTGTATAATGCTGATATACGCCATATTTCATCTTTCATCCTTCTATACTTTTTTAAAAAATCGACCAAAAAACAGCCAATATCCCAGAAAAACCTGTCGCAATAGAAAGTTACTCTCCTACCAAACTTTTATCGATCTCAGTGATAAACTTAACACATTATCGCTTATAACTAAATTTTCAGGATTTAATATGTATCTAGTACGTCAGTAGGATTTGCAGAGCTCCCGCGCTGAAAGCCCTTGTCCCAACAGGTCGTATTTGTTATTACAAACTTCCCGCGAAAGAGAGCGCTTTAAACGACAAAAATTGCCTTCATCCGCGTCGCTCTTTTCAAAAAACCGATGTTGTTACAGCCAGGGGATGAAATCCTACTTGTTTGTGCTGGTCGACCCAGCACGAGAAAAAATAGTCGGTTGTTGGCATCGGGGATGCAATGGCGGTGCTGATGGCCCCTTTTTTACAGCTTCCTATGATGAAGTGGTTCACGCGTTCCCTCAACTGCAATTCACAATCGTTATTCCAAGCCTTGTATTTATTGCCATAATATAGCGGCACCAAGCCGTCTTATGCTTTGGTCCGTCGACAAAGCACATTCAAAACCGCATAGCCAGTCGTGTGTTGTCAAAAGCTCGTCTGCTTGTTATCGCTCGTTTACCCTGAACGGTTTTACTAAACGCCTCTTTGCTGAGCTTCGCGGGTGAAAGTGACAAACAAGGCCTACTCTGCTTTTTGGGATGCGCTTGGAAAACATTTTTTTTCCGCATGGACTTCCAAAAAGCCGACTACCTTTTCAGCAGTGAGTAATAACATTTTATCGCAGATAATGCTCGTTATCCTATTATGTGCCTACTTTGCCAGGAAGCCGCGGCAAGACGTTATTGGTGTCTATTCATGAAAGACTCCAGCCAAAGCCTGCAGACATTTATGGAAGAAGCTTCGAGTTTAGAGGCTATGGGACATTCGCATGCAGGGGCCAACCAATGAAAGCCAGAAACAGAAAGTCTACCACCATTTTACTCAGCAAAAAACAGGGCAAGCTTTTGCTCTGACCGAAAAATCAAAGGCGCAATGCCCACCTTATATCGGCGGGTCACTAGACAGCTTTCGCGCTCACAGTCGGCACCGGCAGAGCCACAAGTTGCCGTTTAGCCTTAGAAAAGGTAACACAAGAAAAAACTCGCTATTTCAGCAGGCACACCCGCATTCAATGGGTTCGCTCTGTAAACAAACAACTTACGAGGAGACTTTTCACTTTACCATATTTGCGCATAAGGCAAAGCAAAAGGTCTTAGCACCGTAAAAAACCGTTTAATAAACACTGAGAGAATACCATCATGATTGTCATACGCCCAATTGTCAAAAAATGACTAAATCACTTTCTATCGACTTTGCCGAAAAAACGGGAATTGTTGTCACCTCTCTCGTCCCAGATGAAGCCATTCTACAAAAGAAAATCGACGGAAGCGGTTCGTTCCTTTGCTAAAAGGATAATGCACCAAACGAGCATGAAGACTACTTGATTGTGCAGAAGAGCAGCACAACAGGCGACATTGTGGCACCGGCGGGGCGTACTAGCACCGTTGTTTAGATGAACCATTTTGACAGCCTACCATTTAGTACATTACTCATGCCTCAAGAGGAGTTGCGTTCCATAACGCCCGTTGCCAACGCTCATTTTGAGATAATGATTGGTTTCACGCGGTTCCAGTGAAATTGCACGTTATTTTTAGAAGAAGGACTTCGCCATTTCTAAAAAATGGTCAGCTTATGATCTAAAGCACGGCTTTATGTTCAGGCACAAATTTCCAGAAGCTTTACCGAAAAAGTCTTTGCTGGAAAATGCGCGTTGTGAGCGATGAAAATGGGCGTGTTCGCCTTTATGATATGAAAGTCTGGACGTCATTTTCTCCATCGACTTTAAAGAAGCGGATGAATGACGGTCAAGGCAACAAACAATTTTATCGCTGAATTGATGGCCCGAACAAACCCTGTCTACGTGAACTTGCTGGCCCAAAGAAGCCAGAGAGTACTGGGGCACGTTCATCAAATACGGTTCCAGCGCGTCGTCACTAGAGCAAGAAGGCTTTCGCTTACGAAAATTACGTCGAAATTTTGTGGTGGACCAAGTCTAAGAAGCCAGAGTCCTAGGACATTCGCGCTGTTCGTGATAGCCGGTCTTATGCCTTGCTTAATATGGCCAACCCAAAGGAATCGTGAGTAGAAGGAAGCTACTGACCTCGTTTCCAACGCAAAAGTTAGCGGACTTGTCGTTGATTCTTGATTCAACGATCAATACCACCTGGCACGCGCATTGACTTTGACCTCAAGAAGAAGCAGACAGTCTGGTTATCACACTAAAGAACCGTACGAGTCGTCGAATTATCACCTTATTCAAGGGGCTGATTATATCGCCCTTTTTGCGTGAATGGTTCCCTGCTTAGGGACACAATGAACCAAACCACTTACGCAAAAATTTAAAAGAGTCATATGAACACCATGAAAACAAGCACATTACATAAGACGCCAATGGCTAAACAGGCGAAGGTCAAACTATTCCCTCTATGATCCAGCGGACGCCAGTGTAGTATCGCAAGCCAACGCGGCGACAAACACCCAAGTTGATCTTGCCATCAAAGGCCGCTCGTAGCGCATTCCCAAACTTGCAAATCGTCATGTGGAAGCCCGTTGACATATCAATATTGCAGCCCTAGTAAAAGAACACAGCGAAGCCATCGCGGACGGCCATCAGCCGAGAAACAGGCAAGCCAAATTTGGGAAAACTCGCCACTGAAAGCGGGCCCCGCTATGGTCGGTTAAAAGTGGCTATCTCAAAACAGCTTAGCACGAAAACCGTGTAAAAAACTAACACCAATGCCGGGCGCTACTGCACGCTTACGGCCACCGGTCCACATGGGCGTTTGTGGCCGTTTGGCCCTACTATAATTTTCCAGGACATTTACCAAACCCGGTCTATAGTACTGCACTTATTGCCGGTAATATCGTTGTTATTAAACCTAGCGAACAAGCCCCAGCCACCTCGATTTGATCCGTTTCAACTAGGGAGGCAAGCCAGCTTGCCGGCTGGCGTGCTAAACATCAGTTTTACAGGAGCGAACGAGACACGGCGGTTGCGCTTTAGCAATCAATTTCATGGTATTGATGGTCTGTTTTTCACCGGAAGTCCACAAAGCGGAACACCATTCTACATAAAGACTTTTGCGGGTCAATCGGGCAAAATTTTGGCCTTGGAAAGCGGAAACAACCCTCTTTAGTGTCTGAAAAATCGCTGACCAACGCGGCTCTGTGCAGAAATCATTCAAATCAGCCTTATTTCAGCAGGTTCAACGCTGTACCTTGCGCGCCGTTTATTATTGCCTAAAGCCTGCTTGCGATCTTATCTGCAAGTCTCTAGTTGACGCGCCACTAAAGCATTTGGAAAATTGATCGTTTCGATGCCAGCGAACAAACCTTTCATGGACCCAGTGTTTCTGCCTCAAGCCGCAGATGTTGATGCAAGCCTATCAAGAAACTGGTTGCATTAGGCGCCAACACCAGTCTTAGAAATGACGCCGGTAGACAGCAAAACCGGTTACGTTACACCGGGCATTATCGATGCGACCGAACATGTTAGATAGATAACTTACCGATCAAGAATTACTTTGGGTCCGTTATTGACTTATTCGCTACGGACTTCTTTGGATAAGCATGAAGTTATTGCGAAAACAACACGCGAATTTGGCCTCTCTCGGTGTTATTGTCGATTGATTAAAAACGAAACAGTGGTTCTTGCAACCACAGTCTGCTGGCATTATCAACTGGAACCGCCAAACACAGGCGCATCTAGGCCAACGCACCATTTTGGTGGAAACTGGCGCAAGCGCAACACATAGAGCGAGTGCTTACTACGCGCTGATTTTACTTGCTTACCCAGTTTCTTAGCATCGAAGCAGACAGCTTAAACCATGCCAGAAAAAAACTGGTCACGCGTCTAACGTTTATAGTGTAAAATAAGACGCTTAGCACCTAGATTAAAAACACGAGTTGAGGTAATTTAGTGAACACGAGCGACAGAAGCCAATTTTGATGGCTTAGTGCCCAAACCCACAAATTACAGCGGCCTCTTTTGAAGTCGCTTTCTTTGTTAAACAACTCGGCACGATCATCCAAAACCCAAAGGCCGCGCTAAGCAAAGGCTTAACAAGATGAATCCTTGGCGAACATGGCTTTGTTCAATGCGTACTCGCCCATGAACGCCCAATATTCCTACCTTGCGCCGTCTTGTTTTTCTGGTCAGCATTCCAACGTATTAGAACAAGGCCGGAAACAACACCTAAGCTTTTGGCTGCGGTGAGCTCCGCCTCATGCATGTGACAGCCATACGCTGCCACGCGTGTCACCAAGAGCGGCGATACAGTCTTGACGGCCGAGTTTCACTTCACTCCGGCTAACTTGGTCAATAAAATTTCACCGTTCGACGTCGAACATGAAACCACAGGGGCCATTTTTACAAGCCCACGTTTAAAGATGATAAACACTTCGCCCACACGGCCGCGATTAACCAAGTGTTGAATCACTTTGGTGATGAAAGGCGCCGCAAACCATTACGCGTTTTTGCCACCAACTATGGCGAACAAGGGCCATTGAATTTTTGTCTATGGATGGAAGCCTTTAACAACAGCGGTCCTCGCCCAGCAAAAATTTTCCCTGCTCAGTCAACACCTTAGAAAGCATCGCAAGACGGTTTTTGCCCGTCGTCTATTGGATTATTCAGTGGCAAGTGTTACGCCCAACCAGAATCCAGTCTGTTATTTACGCCGTGTATTCCATTAACGACGTATATCGCCGTAGGCAATCGTAATGCACACGTCTATTCATCAAAGAAGCGTTTTTAAATACCGCACAGATGAAGCAGGACTTGCTAACAGCGTGGGGAGACAGAAGGCCTCTCAGTTTCAACGCTTGATTGAAGTGCCAAAGCCGCTGCGGTATCGGTACAAGATTGCATTCAGTCTTATCTATTCAATAGCCCAACTGGCTAAGCCGTGGTGACAAATGAACATGGTATTGATCGTACCGGGGAGGAATGTGAAAACGAACCCTGCGGTTTGGGCGTATTAAATCGCTTAGTAACAGGTAACTCAACGATCATGAGTGAAAGTGTTCGACCTAAAACAAAGCGATGAGCGACGGCGCGGACAGCTTGCCTTCGAGCTTCGTAGTGCATTAAACAGAGGCTGAACAAAAAGCGATTAACCACCACCACTATGAATAACGCGGTATTTCGGACCCAATTATAAAATTGGGGAAGACAAGCGATTTAATCCGTGTATTGAACTGCATTGAAGCGACCCTGCTGACCCTAAACTGTTATAAAAGGCCGCAATGCATTGATGAACTGACTCATATAATGACTGTGGGAAGCGTGTCCCACGAATTAGTAAGTAAAACCTTACCAACCCCCACCCTAGCCCTCCCTGGAAGATAAGGAGGAACAAAAATCGATTACCTAGACCCCTCACCTGTCAGGTGAGGTTGTTCTTCTGCCCCTCCCCTGTAAAGGGAGGTTGTGAGGGGTTTCTTTCAGTTCCTCCTTCTCTGTTAAGGAGGAGTGAACAAAAAAACTAGTTGACCTAGCACTTATACTGTTTCAGGCTAAGTATAGTTTGTGTTCTGCCAGCGTCCGTTCCCCTTTAAGTCTTAATCGCGCCTGAGGTTGGGAATCATGAACTTTTAGCAAAAGTTCCTTGCAGTACAAGAATCCAGCTCATTCCATAATGTGCGCGCATCTCGTTAAAACGCACAACCTCTAGTCCGTACATCCTGAAATATTGAGACCTCTTCCCTATCATATAAACTGAGCTTCTTCTGTAAAGACTAGCACCATCCAATTCGATAACAAGATGTTTTCGGAGCAGTAAAGGTCCACAAAAATATTCCCTTATTCCATGCTGCCTCGAAAACTTCCACCAAGCTTCGTCCTCTGATTGACGCCATAAGCGACGCTCAGACTCTGGCATATTACTTCTTAATTTGACTCTCAAATACTTGATAGTTTTTTAGATAAATACTCGTTCGCTCATTTCCATAAGCCCTGCGTAAAATCTTGATACAATTAACCCCACCTAGCCCTCCCCTTGAAGATAAGGGGAGGAACAAAATATACCTAGCCTCTCCCCCTGAAGATATGGGGAGCGAGGACAAAAATAGTACCTAGCTCCCTACCTTCTCTGTTTTAAGAGAGAGGGAAAAAAGTAAGTAACTTAAAACTCCTCCCTCCAGTAAAGGGGGAGTGGGAGGGGTCGTACTAATAATCTAAAGAAATGCTCACCGTTTTTCGTAATAATCATTTTGCCTTGTTAGGTCGGAAACAACACGGTGATGTCTTTCCACTGGTCGACCAAGGGTCTTATCAATTCTCGGATAATCAAAGCAACTTTTTGTTTTACTCATCGCCTCGATCAAAACCACAGCACATCAAAAAAGGATAAGCAGGAGAAGCGCCGCCCACGGCAAGGTTAGGTCGTTGGCTTGATACTCAAGCGTAAAATGCGAATAGGCCGTGTCCGTCATTTTCCTGCCAAATTCTCCAATCAAATATATCAGCAACACAGACTCTAATTCGTCAAATTGCCAAGCCGGTACACGTATATGAGCATAACTGTCGTCCTTAATTCTATAGTATTCAATTAAGCACGCTATCGTGATTGAGTGTTAATATTCGTCCACATAATCAAAATTGAATGTGTCTCAACGATATTTCCATCAAGCGCACAATATCCCGCCCACATTATCCACTCAAACCCAGCATCCAACCCTGTGCGTTATCTATAACACGCCAACGATCACCGGCCAATATCAAAAGCTAACATCGGCTTGTTCTTCTCCGTCCTAATTTCCAACGATGAATCACTTGGCCTCCAGACATTTCTTCGGTAAATCTGTGAAAAAAATAGATACGTTGAAATTTCACCATACTTCTACTTTTACAACGGGCCGATAATTCATCTATCGGCTCTCATCAATAACATCGGTTGAAAACTGAAAGCTCGGGCTATAACGTGCCTTCGGCCCTACGCAGGCCAATATCGTTGCAACGATTAAATAACCCGGCAAGCACAACTCGTGTTAGCTGTCTGCCACATAGTAAAATCCTATTATGTTTTTCATTGAGATCATAAAGAACAAACGGTTTTTAGACGGTTGTTTTTTATGAATAAGTCTAAGAGTAAAGTTAGCTTAAAAATGATTGTAAAAAAAAAACGAGAGTTTTGTTGTATAATTTTCAATATCTCCCGTTTTCTACTGTTTAAAGCAATAAGATGGTATAAGGCAGAATAAGTAAACGCTTATTTTTCCTGACGATCGCTAACGCGTTCGAAAACGTATAACTCCCCAATCCAAGGGAAACGAAAATCCAAGTTCCTGCTCACTTTCAGTGATGGAAAGTATCCACCAAATGGTTTACGGCTGGTTTTGGCATTAAATCTTGCCAAAGTGCGCTTTTGGCAACATTTCAAACGACTTTTGCGCAGTGCGTCCGTGTCCACAAGGTCATGACTAGGATAAAACCTTCGGCCGTTCCCCTTCACACCTTTCAGAACGCTCAATTCGCCCTGTTTCATTCCCCGCGGTCGCCTTGTTCCGTCAGCGCCATAGCTGAACAATACAAATGGTAATTCAATCAAACGAATGTCCATTTCCCACGACACAAAATATGCCGCGCACCAAACCACCGCGAGTAATCGCGGATAATTTGCCTTTCAAGGACCCGTTGCTCAAGCAATCGCCAAGACAAAAGCACGCGCATTTTCTATTGCAACTCTTTCCCATTGATTACGGAAATCCTTTTGGAAATAAAGGATGCATCAAGGCTCCTAAACGCCCTTTATTTAAACTATCGGGTATCGTGTTTTCCGAATTATCTATAATGATAGAATAACCACTTCATTATTAGCCCCAAAAAATATTTGAAGTTACATTGAAAAAGGGTTGGATTAAAACGGCATAGGGCAGCCCCGCCGCAAACAAAAAGTTACCCGGATCGGACAATTTAGCCAATATGCCTTGGTTCAATCGCACCAGCCCTCATCGCCAAAAGGGGCCCTAGGGCTAGCGGCATTCATTCGGCATTAATTTTACCCCAAAAACCCACTTCCGCTAGAGAACCAAAAAAAAACCCAAGTCCCCCTGGGAAAAAAAAACTTGACAATCCCCTTTCTCTTTTCCTTTTTGGGG
>Ga0163217_1034263_pt1 | contig 12620 bp, 8 predicted proteins | sample SynspAceP_FD_185933 | JGI IMG/M metagenome (GOLD analysis project Ga0163217, IMG submission 185933) | Saline lake microbial communities from Ace Lake in Antarctica - Synechococcus sp. Ace-P (PacBio error correction) | ecosystem: Environmental > Aquatic > Non-marine Saline and Alkaline > Saline ... | reverse complement strand
AGTCCGTCGTGCATATAAAAACGCTTATCGTAACGGATGCGGGCGCGCACCATGCGTCAAAACACATGGTAGTGCTGCCTCCGTTCGTAAAATAAGTATTTAAACCTAGCGTTAATCGTTTGGTTCATCACCGTCGAAAACCGTGTGGTCCTGGATGTCTTTGAGTGGTCGGGTGCAATCCACGTCGGCCTGTTCCCTGGACGCGTCACCATCAAGGCACCCGCTCTGCATCGCCAAGTATAAATTCGCTATCTTGCATTGAAAGTTTTTGCTATCCCCAATGCGGCTATGAGATAACCGGTAAACGTGTCGCCTGCGTCCCTCGTACGTGACTCGGCAATCACACGATAGGCAGCGGGTAAATTTCATCACTGATTTTGCCTTGTGTAGAGACCCAATTTTTGCAAGCCCTCGCGCCCTAAGTTTACGATCATATCGGTCGATCGGCCGGGCGTCCGCATGCTGGTGCCAACGGCTTGCTTTCAAAGTCGTGGCGGCAGCTTCGACCTCCTCGTATAGTATCACAAAGCAGACTCGATGTCGGGCAATACCTCCGCCACGATCATCCGCTTATATCGAAGGTGCCGGCGGGCAGTCAGGCCTACGGCTGCAATCCCAGTTCCGTATAGCGCTCAGTGCGTCGTCAGGCAAAGCGTTGCACCCAAATGTTTCGTCTTGCGATGTAGCAGTAAAATTCCACCCGGCGACGCCGCGGACAAAGCGTGCACCGATTCATCTGGGTTGGTGATTTTTCGTGATTGGCCCTGAAAACAAAACGATAGTCGTTTTCTTCACCATTCATCAGCAACACAGATTATTCGCTATTGGCCGGCGGCCCCGTGTTTTATTTTCGATCACGTCTTGATATGCGCGTCTCGACAACCATATTCCAGCAGATCGTTCCACGGCCATTTTGCCACCGGCCCCACCGCCGCCGAATTTGCGTGACGCGGCGTGCACGGCGCGGGGGCATAGGCGTGCGACCGACATTATTGGCCCCTATCCGCCCAAAACCCTTGCCGGAATCATGCGCTGCAATCGTTTCCCCTCGGCGCAGGACTAAAATGCTCGCTAGATAGTAGAAGTTATCTCGTGATAGAGCCGAGGTTCCAAGATCTATTCGTCCTGACCTTACAGGCTGCTAGAAATGGGCCATGTTCAAAATTGTCGTTCGCGCGTGGATGTCGTCAAACCAAAATCTTGAGATCTGATTTGCTCTCAACCGGTCAATCGGCCGATCACAGGGCGCCTCGCCATTTCCTTGCATCAGTTTCACAGATAATGCTCGACGGGAATGGTCGCGCGGGGTACCACCCAGAATATTCGCAGGCCCCGGGTCAACGCGAGAACGGATAAGTTTCTTCTTTTTTTTTTCTTGTCTTTTTTTTTTTATTTTTTCTTTTTTTCATTCTCTTTATGGGCTCTCGTGCGTTTCAGCGCGACATCACGCGTCATCTCGCCTTTCGTATTTCGAAATCATACGCGAGCGGCGTCCACACCATCGGGGCTCGTCTTGCTCTTTTCCGCCCGTCTCGGGAAAACCGGATATGCCTGAAGGTACAGAGAAGCTGACGGAAAGCAAACCGAGGCTTCTAAGCCCCATGTGATCGCTGCTGAACCTTTAGCCCCTTTTTCGGCAATGTTGGCCAGTCCTCTTTCGATTTTGGCACATTCGTGCACCAGCGTATCGCCGATAAAATACTGATCCGCCCCTTTGTGCCAGCAACGTGCGGTATTGCTCGACGGGCACCATTTGTGGGCGTTTGGCGTTTTCGAACACGTCGGTTCAGCCGTTCATAGCATCTATGCGCAGATTTACGGGTCGCACCGGTCACCAGACCGTCGCCATGCCCAGTGCCAGGCATTCAATTGCTTGCGAAACACGTGTACGTATCTCGGGTGCTGCTAAGGACGGGTTGTATGTCTTTGCTGTCCGACCCCTTGCGGCTGTCAACCTGTTGTAAATTGATATGATCTTATACGTATCCAGATTTACTGGTATTGGCGCGGTTCACGATCTCGAGCTCGTCGGTGTGTGATTCCTTCCATTCCTCGGCGGTCAGCTTTGGTCCTTGGACGTCGTCAAGCCGCCCGTACCACCGTGCCTTGCCCAGATCCGGAGCGTTGGTTAACATTACCGCCGCGCGCAAGACCTTGGGTCATCGCTCTCTCCGGCAAGATCATCCGCGCGGCTTGATTAGGCGCGGGCACGGGCCATTTGATTCCCCCCACGCTATGATATTCGTTCGCGGGTCCATTGCTCGACTCCAGGCCTCAGCTTTCGTAATGCTGTTCCATATCGAGATTCGGGGCCGCCGCGCGGGCACCGCGTATTCATCCCTGCATCGTGTGGCAAACGGCCGGCGGAATACGGTTGATCATATTCCGACGGGTCTCAAACGGCTGTCGGGATAATTGTAATCGCTGATCCAAAGGGAGCGTTTTTCTTTGCCATAGGCGAGTGCGCCACTTTCAGTTCCGGCCTACATCCTCGCGCGACAGATCCGGCCAGCGCGTGGCGCAGGACGATCTTTCATCTCGTCGTTTTGATGGCGCGGGCTATGAAATATCGAGCGCCCCGCGTTGAACAGATAGGGAAAGCCCAACACGTATTCACCTGATTGGGTATCACTGCGGCCTGTTGCGACATCGCGTCGGCAGGACTTCGTGTGCTTTTCTTCGGGGGTGATTTCGGGATCGGGGCTTATGCGTCATCGCAAAGGATCCACCGGATTTATCGGGCCATTGCTTGGGCGGACCAATCGGCGGGCCGTCAACAGGCCTTGAACCGACACTTGCCAAGGAAACACATCCGCGTTCTTCATCCGGCCTCTTCCAGGGTCCGCAGGATTTCAGTTCTGCGCGGCGTTGGGCGCGATTTCCACTTGGTTCATGCCTTCGGACGACCTTGGATAGATCTACGCTTTAGTGTCGCACATTAATGCAGTTTGTTATGCTTTGGCCCCATCGCCTTGAGAGCTCAAGACAGGCGTATCTCCCGCCGCTGCCGCCGCCCGTTTTCAAACGTATCTGCCACGTCTTTCGATTCTTTTTTTGGCCCGAAATGCGGGCAAGGCGTTCAGCAGCCCCGCGGCACAGATCCATCCGCCGTTTCCGTGTGTCATCATGAAAGACCGGGGATGGTCCAATCTCTTCTTTCAGGGCGCTGTTCGATGTTATGAAATACTACTCAGGGCTGCCTTGATATCCTCCAAGGTTTGTATTCCCCGCCGAACGTCGGGCCCATCAGCTTGACCGCTGATTTTGATTGGTAAACGTCTTCGGGGTCTTCGGTATTCCAGTCAATTGTCGATGGAGTTCACGTCGGCGAAAAGCGTTTGAACAAGCACCGATTTTGCCTTCCATCACCGGCTTTGAACGCCAGTCGCACCCAGGTTACCACACCCAGAACCGCGGTCCCGTTATTTAGAAATCAAACGCGACCAAATTGCCTTGGTTTGGTATAGTCATAGCGCCAGTTCGGGGGTTCTCGGCGATTGGCCTCGCATTGGAACGGCGACTATCCGGGGGAATAGGCGCAATGGCTCAGATCTCGCTGGGTCGTCATAGTGTACGGTCGCTGTGATCTCGAACTTGCCCGGGTTGTGGGTTCAAGGTGAACGGCTAGCGTCCTCTCTGACGAATACGGTTTTTGTTTTCACTGGAACGGCTTTCCTCTTGGTTTCTCGCTTGATATCGCCGATCGCCCCTTCACACAAATCTATTGATTGGCGCTCATTTCGCTTTGTGGCGACGTCGCGGCGACCCGGCGCGCAGTGTGGTTCTGGTCCGCCCTTTCGTCTGGGGCGCGGTTTTGTACACAGTGCGTTAAACTCGAACCTTGGGGGCGCAGAGTGACCGAAGAAAAATATCACGCCAATGATGTCGTGTGCGCAATTATCTAGAGCTCATAATCCTCAGTTTACTGCCGACGCTGCTTGTTCTACCGTATGGGCGAACTTCTTACGAGATGTTCTTTGACGTATGTGCGTCGCGGCAGCAGAGGCGCTGGAACTATTGCCCTGACCAAACGTGCGGCCAAGCACGGCGGCGCAAGACATCCCCATGTGTGGCGTTCCCGACATGCCGTTCCGTAAGGGAATATTTGCTAACGCTTTGATCCGCAAGGGGTTTTTCGCTTGTCGCGCGTCTGGAACAGATGGAAATGCCCGGGCAGAGGCGAAAAAAACGCGGCTATAAGTCGGTGGTCAATCGCGTTATGTCTGCGGTCTGGTCTACCCCGGTACTTTGACCGTGAAGATATCCCTGCTCGAACGCGCGGCGCCACAACTATTCTTGCAGCCTTTGCAGAGGGCGCGTACGGCCATGCTGTTGGCGTTGGGTTGATATCTCTACCGGTGTGGCGTTCACGTTTTTGATGCCCCTGAGTCTCCTGTCGGGCGTCCTCGCCCGAACTGGCAACGTCTGGCCCGTCAGAGCTGATCGTGTCAGAGGCGAAAGAGGCCGATTTGCGCGATTAGTGTTCTGATTTTGATATCGCAACTGACCCCAATCGCCGTTCCGTCCTTTGATAATGCAGTCGGGGCCGGAAAAACGGGTCTGCGACCTGTTCGGTATCGTGGTCCTGGATGCGTTTCGCAGCTTTGAACCCGCCCGCCGATATCTCCGCCATGGGCGCGATTTCATCGACTACTTGAGATCACGCCAAAAAGGCAAAACTGCCCTGCTCCGCCCGCCGCAAAAAGAAGCAGAGGCACGCAGCGTGCAGATCGACGCCGCTCACAAGGCGCAACCTTGAACTGACCATCGCGTTGACGGAGTGCGTCTCGGGCACGCTGCTGTCGGTGATGGACAAGTGACGTAACGTGGCAGGTGGTGCCGGCCTGCTCGAACGGCGCATTTTCGTCGCTCTTCGCGTGTGTTTATGAGACGATCAAGCCCGTTCTGGACGCCATTATCCTTTGCCTATGAACCGCCGACCATCCGTAGCGATTATCCGCCGTAGCACCTGCCGCAATGTGTGTGCCTGATCTGGACCGCGCCCTTGTCTGCGCCTGTTTCGGCTTGATCGTTGGTGGGCCCCGCCGACCTGCTGCCCTCTCCGCAATGGCTGTACCGAAGCAGGGCAATTTGGCAGAAAAAAAATGCACATCCGCCACCCTACCTTGATTTCTGGCTGGCCCAAAGCCGCCAAAGGGCTCTCCGGCCTATGACGACTTCTGATTCGTATCCTGCTGCGTTACGAATAGCCTTGCATCTTGCAGAGCCGCCTCTGCTCGCCCGCGTTATGCGGTTTATCGCTGCCCGGTACTAACAGCGAGCTCGACGAAGTGCGCACCCTGCGCGATCGAAGGCCGCAGTGTCATTTTGCGCAGATCAACCAGGATTTCGTCACGCTCACCGGTATCTCTTCTGCTTCAAGATCAAACATCAAATCAATGTTGCTTGGCTATTTCGCCGAGGTTCATCAGCGACTTCATGCCGAAAAGATCTGTCGGCGCCGCTGACGGATACTTTTATCCACCGTCAAAAACCACAGCCAATTTCAGGGTCCGTTTTCACTACGTGGATAGCTTCTGAAATGGAGATCAAGATCCTTAACGCGGGCAAACCATTGCGTTAGAGATTCGAAAAGCGGCTCTATGTATAACGCTGAAACGTGGCCATTTCTTGGACCACTCAGGCCCCATCGGTGTTGTGCATCGGCCGGTGACTGCAGATAATGATCTGGCTTGCTGGCTGGCCGAGCTTGCACAGTCTTTCAGAAACTGGGTGAAACCCCGCGTCGATAATTTCACGTGCCTTCTGACAATCAGGGTGGCCGTCACCCCGTAGTGGAACGTGCTTTGTTCCCAGCAAATCGGGCAAGCCCGGTATTGCAACGATTGCTCACTCCTGCGGCGTTCGGTGACATACAGCGAACATCTGGCTTGCTGGACTTCGGCCCCAAACATGGCGGGTAAATTCGAACCTTCCTTGCTGGCAGAACTCGATCATCGCTTTTGATGGCCCAATGGCAGCTACTGTGCCTTGCCGCCAGTCGGCCCATATCGGCCTGATCAGCCAGATTTTTTTCAGCCGCGTAGGCGCCTCTGACGATCTGGCACGGGGGCGTTCCACGTTTTATGTCGTAAAATGGTCGGATAACCGCGACGCGATCCTCAATCAGGCGGACGATCGTGCGCTGGTGATCCTGGATGATGATCGGGCGCTGTCCATCCGCGTACCTTTTATTTTTTGGGTTGGGGCGGGACTGGCCTGTCCAATCCGCCTTGGGCCACGCTTGAACATCTGCATGACTCTAATCAACCGTTCGCCGTGCGGCATTTCTTTTGCTCACGCAACTACCACGAGATTGACCGCTCTTTCGAACAAATGGACGGGGTCGATAATTGCAACCGTTCGCAGTCAAGGAGTGGGATGGCGAGGTTATCTTCTGCACGGAAGTCAAAAAGGGCGCTGCCGTATCGGTTCTTATGGCGTGCAGGTTGCGCAGTGCTTTCCGGTTGCTTGCCTCCGTCATTGCCCGCGCCGCGTTCGTGCTTGTAAGCGTTTGGATAAATTAGGCGAACGCGTAGGTTCGGCGCTAACCCAGAAGACTTTTGATTGTACGACCTGCCGCTGTTTCGCCGTGGCCCTCTACACCCGCGTCCCGCAAACCGAACATGACCTCAACTAATGGAGACACTGTGCAGACATTCATTCCGCATGAGGCTCTCTCTTCACGTGTTAAGCACTCGAATGGGATGTTACAAACTAAAAGAGGCGGCCAAAATACTGCGCCCTTCCCACATTTCCAAATGGATTAAATTCCTCCCGAAGGGGCCGCTCTATCCGGGCGTTTACCTGCGGGGGTAGTAGGGGATATAACCCGGGGCCAACCTGCGCCGTGACGCAGCAAACGGTCGTGCAACATGAATACCTTCCGCGGGCGTTACCTGAATTGATATCGCCTTGCTATTGGTATCCAGGCACGGGGGCCTGAACATCGCTTGTGGTGATTGCTGTAAGGCGTTTGTCAATATCTCTCGTACGCGGCACCTTCCAGGTGTCCTGCATACTTTCCGACTGCGATCCGCTATAATGCATAAGGGCCACAACTCGTCCTACAGCAATGTCTCACGCCTCGTCAGCCGTGCCATATGACTTTCCAGCACAACGGGATTCAGCAGATGGTTGTGCCGCTGCCTCCTTCGTGGCGGCTTTCCAATGCGCGTTTCCATGTTGTCGTAAACCGGCAGCATGTCGCGGGCCCAGCTTTGATCCCGCATAGTTTCTCCGGCCCGCGACGGTCTTTATTCAGACCGTTGCGTGCCGCTGGTTCTCTGCGTCGGCTCAAGGCGCGCATAAAGCGGTCCTTTAATAACTGGTCGCGTTCGGCACGGCAATTTCGATCCAGTTTCATGTGCGCTTCGTCGGTCAATTTCGGCCTATCTTCATCAGCATAGGCCTCGGTGCCTCTGCGCGTTCTATCGATAACTCAGGAAATCGTTCTCTTTTCTGGCTCTTGCCATTAATTCACCTTCTATGCTGCGGTTCGAAATTCAGTGCTCCTAACCAGCTGCGCCGGTGTTCACAATTCGGCCACGATACGTCCAATATTTCAGAGCTTGCGGGCGCCGACACTCTTTGACCGCCCCGATCACCTTACGTATCAAGCGTTTCATATTAAGGGGAAACCCACCAAGAGAGGAACCTCGTAAGTGAAAAAAGTTTATTCTCAGACTCAATAAAAATGTGCGCACACCGCGCCCGCATCGGCCAATTCGATGGGAATTTCTCGGGCGATGTGTTCCCGCTTCGTTCAAGCGTCTGTCAAAACAGCTGGCGGTTATCAATTTCGACGTTCTCTGCCTTCGCCTTCGGTCGTTTGATCAGATTCGATCCGCCCCCGCTACGATTTCAATTTCGCTCGGTTGTGTCTCTCGCCCTTCACTCCCTGCCACAGCCAGCCCGCTTTCGTACCAAAGGTTGCGCGCCAAGAATGTCGATCTTGCTTGGCGCTGCTGGCTGATCTTCATTTGCGCGTATGGTGCGCGCAATTCCGGAGATGGTCTTACCCTCGACCAGGCTGCGTTCAGGGAAATTCGCGGCCGTCGCGCATGTGCTGCTGGGGGTCTGGCCCGGCGGAGGGGGTGAAACAAGCGGTTTTCCACCTGTGACCGTCTCGATAAACAACCAGATACGACCAGCGCTTCCTGTCGTGAGACAGTAAAGAATTCGTATATGCTTTGAATCGGTCGCTTTCGTGCTTTGGCGTCGCACGAGCGAGGCGCCTTGTTGTCACGCCGGTGACTAATTTGCCGACCCCACGCGTCAAGGATACCGCCGACTATTCGGCGTTGTTGTTGCCAACCGGTCGCATCAATTCTTTTCGCGGTCGTGTTTTCTGTCGGGTCGCCATATTCTCGATCATTGCCATTCAACGAACTATCCGCAGGCCCATCTGCGTCGGGATACGGCCCGGCGCTGACATGGGGCTGCCAAGCGGCCTCATATATTCAAGATCCTGCATCACATTCGAATGGTGCTGCGCTTGACTTCTTTTTCGCTGTGAAATCACGGGTCAATGCGTGCGTCGACCCCATCAGTGTGGTTCCCCATTTGGCTCAGATTTTAGCCTTCGACCACGCGGCGGAAAAATCTTTTCACGCGAGTCGATTATTCTATTTTCTTTCTAAAAAACTGTTTTTGTTACTTTGTCCATATAGTCATTGAAGTAATGTGGCGTCAGTGGGGCAAAACGTTCATATCGGGTTGCATCGCGCCGGCAACGCAGTAGTATCCCCTAAAAGGCAAATGAAAAGGAATTACCTTATGCGCCCCTCTGGTCGGAAACTTTGATGATATTGCGTGCCCGTTTGTCGATGAAACCGGCTTTTACCAAAACCACGCCGAGTGATCGCGCCCTGATTCCAAGATGGGCGACACCCTACTGGTTAGTGCTGTGTACAGCAACGATCGCAAATTAGACGCGTGCCCCTCGTTATATCAAAAGGCTTCCGGTCTGAGGTTGTGTCACTCGCCGTAATACGGCTTGTCTGTTCCGCGCGCCACCAAACACCCCTGTATGCTTGCCGCGGAGGCCGCGATGGGCAAAACCAAGGGCGGTGGCCGCCACCGTTGAATAATTCAGCGTCTTATCGTCGTGCCTGCGCGCCGGTGTGGATCGCCAGTGGCTCTTGGCGAACGCCAGATCTACCATCGACTTGCGACAGCGTGCTGCAGGTCCTACCGGCTGGCACACGTTTGTGTGCGTCTAAATTCACGGGCGGTTGGGTCGCAGAAGCATGCGTAAACAAACTCATGTAAGGCCGTGATTGTTCATCAGCGACTCCGCTGGTTGATTCCGGTCGCTTGGACGATCAGCTGATTGTGGTATTTTACTGTCGTGACAGCCGTGCTCGAACCTCGACTACCCCGAAGGATTCCGAAGCTGGGTGCGTTGACGGTTATACTTTTATCATAAACCGGCACTGGCAAACTGATCGAGATCCATGATGAGCGCCGAAGTCTCTATCTCTATCACGCGACCAATTGATGAAACCAGCTGATTGGACCTCGGCTGAAAAAGGGGGCGTTGGCAGAGCTGGTTGAGATGGCAAAAGGCAAGCCACCCGCCTTTATGACCCGCAAATTTACTTGGCGACCAGATTTTGGTCGCCTACCCACAAACCGGCGGGGCAAACTGCAAAGAAATGACAGAAGCTTTTCGCCCCCTTTCGGTCGTCTCGTCAAATTGGTTGCGCCGAGATGATACCTGGGGCGAAATCCTGAAGAAACCGAAAGCACTTTTATCGGCATATGCCCGCATCAAAGGCACGTGCGGCAGTTCGAAGGCAACAGGGCCTCCCTGCCCTTTTGCGGATGATTTCCGGCATAGAGGTCGAAGCGCTGGCGGTTTGCCCCGGTGTCTACACTGCGACTGGTCCGAAACGCCGAACGGGCGATGAATTTCCGTTCATTGGCATATGACTTCAGACCCATACTCTGTGGAAGAGGCAAAAAATCGCCCCCCATCCCCGTCGTCTCGGTTCTCGCGACATGTGTGTGGTCTGGCTAGACGGCCACGGAAGAGATTTTCGAAGGTCGGTTAACGTTTCCCTCGTTTGCTCAATCCGTGGCGAAATCGCGTCATGGCTTACGATCCGATTGTTCCAACCCGATGGGCACATACCAACCTTCGGCTAAATGTCCGCCGAACGCGAAAAAACGCTAATCAGCCACCGTGCGAGATGCTTTCGCCAAACTGATTTTCTGCCTGCTTTGATTGAGGGTTGCGTCTGGCGGCTTTGGCCTTTTATCCATTGGCCCTTTTTGGCTGAGGCTATTAATGTGCCTCCTTATTGTGACTTTAACATCCTGTTAGTCGCTCATCGACCTATACGCGCTTGGCGTGTACGCCTATCTGTCAGAGCTAGAAAACCGGCGCAGGTCCGAAAACCCAAGGACGTGTGTTGAATCGCTGTCTTTTTCGGCGGCATGGCACCCATAGCTTGATGGATACCCTGGATGTTCGTCGCGGGACGTCATTTGCCGGCAATTCGGCGGCCTTGTGGCCAACATGCTAATGACTTGGAAAATACCCTTTGAAGCGGAACCCAGGCTCGTCGAGCCGATCGCTTTTCGCCGTCTTCCAATTCCGGCGTTAAATCCGTATTTCTTATGCGATTACAGGTCGCTTGATCTGACGTCTGACTGAAACGCTTGGCGAATTTCATACCATCCAGAAGTGGGACTTGGCAGCGTTCGATAATTGCTCCGCACGACATTCGACCGCGTCGCTTTTGATCTTATCTATGGGGCGTCAGATATCAGGGACTTTGGTTCGACTGCAGGCCGACTGAGGCAGGCCCTTATCCTTGCGATAGGGACCATATGGTTTCTTTGTACCAATTGACGATTCTGAATCAATGGCACCGGCCTTGTGGATCGTGCTACGCGATCGGAAAGCTTCGCGGGCTTCCCACTTGATGACCTTGGGTGCCGTATGTATGCAGCAACCCAGGATATCTGCGGGAGGGAGATGGGTATTGCCATCTTATCGATGTGTCTAACCATGCGCCGCAGACCGGCGCTCCAATCGCGGCCATAAACTCTCATCTACTGGCTATGGTACGGCTGATTATTCTGTATTCGGCCCCGGGGCGCATGGACGTTTGACCAGAATGGCAATTCGATTTGCGACCGAATGCTTCAGCACCCCAAACGCTGGCTCGACGCGAGGTTAAGTGGAGCCACAGGAAAAACCCCGCGAGCTTGCTACCACGAGGATCAATGGGCAGGTCGAGTTTGATTGATTGGGACCTGCGCTTGAAAGAAGTGATTTGTTGACCTTCGACGTTACTGAGGGCCCTTGTCGGTGCCCCCCTTATCGACAAAAAAAATTCACCCAGATTGCAGGACATCGGATGATTTCTAGGTTTCATGATCAGCTTTTTGTCACTGTATCAGTGGTTTTATCGGTGCTGAACGCTTATCCTGGCCGGAGCTATTGTCCGTATTTAAGAAAGGCGACAAACGTTGGCCAGAGTTCGTCCAGCTCATTCCATGTCGTGTAAATTGCAGTTACCATCTGGGGCCTGGCTTTCCTGCCCCAGGTTTTATGGTCAGCGTACTTTCAGGCCCAACTTTGCCGAAAGATTCGCCTTTCTATGTGCGCGGGTGTCCGTCATCTTTCTCACCAGTCGGTCGAAGCGGTGCGTTTTTCTGACACCACGCATTTTTCTGCCTGATGCTTCTTTTCTTAATCAAAGCTTCGGCAGCCCGTACTCGTACAAGGCCGCCCGCAATATAATCTGCTTCGCAAGCTTTTCGGGGTTCTTTGACGGACCAATAGGTCCCGTGCGTGTCCACCTGCTCAGATCACCCTGCGCCCAATTTCTAGCCACATTTTTCAGGGCGGTTCAAAGCCGCAGGTAAGTCGCCAATATGGCTTCGGCTTTTACCATAAGGGTGCTTCGGCCATTTTTTTCCTGCCGTGTGCCGATATAACGATCCATCAGCTGGCTTGATAACCTGTCAGCCTTTCTTCGATCGATGTTTGAGGGTCCGCGACGCTGAATGTTTTCGATTAATCGCCGACTTCAAGAACTTCGACGTCGGTATAAAATTCGCGGACATAGAATCGGCTTAGCTGGTTTGCAGCTGTGCCATTTGCGACGCACGCCAGCCCGTTCCTGCCAGGCAACGATCTCGAATGTTCCGTCTCGCGGCGTGTCGCACGATTCAGCGGCTGGTGATCGACCCCTTTTTTCTCGTGGATTTCGAATTTCTCGAATTTCGGACAAATCCTCCCAGATCCTGGGATCAAAACCGGCTGCGTGCGGCTGCCTCCGGGTTAGGAGAGATTTTTTTTCGATCTGATACATTACTATGTTCCGCTGCGCCTTTCTTGATGCACACTCGTTTTGTGTCTCCGCTTACATTTCTGCCTATCAAGCGGACAATCCGCGACCCAACCGCGTCGTTTTGTCTCTTATCTTGCCATTTGCCTGACCCCTTATTTATATACACTTATTCGCCAGTTACTTCTCGCGCGATATCGCGATACGCTTGGCACCTTTTTCGATTTCCGCTATCATAGCTAAGATACCGCATCGCGTAGCTTGGTGCCTCCTCATTGATCGCGGACATTCCGCGGTTATGACAGTTCTACT
>Ga0163217_1014308_pt1 | contig 12620 bp, 8 predicted proteins | sample SynspAceP_FD_185933 | JGI IMG/M metagenome (GOLD analysis project Ga0163217, IMG submission 185933) | Saline lake microbial communities from Ace Lake in Antarctica - Synechococcus sp. Ace-P (PacBio error correction) | ecosystem: Environmental > Aquatic > Non-marine Saline and Alkaline > Saline ... | reverse complement strand
CGTTGGCGGCGAACACCATTTGAGGAGAGGGACGCTTCCGGTTTGGGATGAGTCAGTGCGAAACATCACTGAGCAATAAAAATGGAGGTCAAAGTGCCATTCGGAGAAGGAATCGACCAGATTGGTAGTCGGCTCCCAGATCAGTTTGGAATTAATGCCGTGCTGAGTGATGTAGACTGTGTAGTGTGCGGCTTAAAAGAGGGTCAAGCCATATGGAAATACTATGGTAGCCTCCTATGTAAGACCCGGCGCAGCTGATGGGCCACAGAAACCTTGTTCCTAACCTTCCACAGTTTGATTTGGTTGGCAAATGGATTCCCTGTGAGGAACCGGTAAGTCAATTAATACTAGGAAATGCCTATTCCAAAGTCTGCTTTGGCGGTATTCGAAATGCAATTCTTCTTACAGAAATTTGAGTTTTTCTTTCCTGATTGATTTCCGATCAGGAGTTTGCTGGTGATGCGCGAATGTGGATATCAGTTTGAATTCCTTTTCTGCTTTTGGAAAGCAAACGAGGATTTCTAATCGAAGAAAATGAGAACAGTAGTATTTCCAGAGTTATTGCAGATGGTTCTCAGAATGCAAAGCCCAGTATTTTTAGGTCAAGGCATTGCGCACCTGACGCGAGTGGATTATGGAGCAGGTTATTGGAGGGAATTACTACAGAGTGTATCTGAAAAACTTCGTGAATTTGATGCCAGCTTTATCAAGCTGAGAAATGATCACACTCGCCATATTAATTTGAAGTCCCACAGTGCAGAACGAACTCCTTTCCGCCGACGCTCGATTCTCGCTCGCGCAGCGAATAATTATCATCCTTTTCCACTCTTGACGATTTGACCCAGAATTCGTTTCAGCAGGTGCAAGGCGCAAAACGCCGTAGGATTTTACCGGAACTTGGATTCCCAGGATGTTACAGAGTTACGTCTTCACTTTGAATTTGCGGACTATAAACTCTAAAAAAATCAGAAACATGAAATTAAATACTAAAATAAAAGCCCCAATACTGGGTGCGTCCTTGATCCTTTCGGGCTTCGGCCTGTGAAAGCTTCATAGGATTGTCAACGAAAACCCAAACAATCCGGAAGATGCCACCTATCTCTGGTTTGATGCCGCAAATTTAGTACCTATGAGACTACACTCAACGTATTCCGCATCAGGGTAGCGCCGGTAAACAACTATGCTACAATTACTAGCTTCTCCAAATCCAGATAAGCGGTTCAGGATACCGATGGAAACCATCGGATTTCAGCGGGAACTTGGTTAGGTCTTTACCAATGTGATGACTGACTTGAACGAAATGAATTAAAAAAGGCAGAAGCTGCAAGCTCACTCCATTATTTGGGTGGCAGGTCAGATTTTGATGCCGGCCTTGGAATCTTGGTATGACAGTGGATTTATTTGGAAATGTTACCTTTCTCGGAGAGTTTCAACTTCACTAACAGTAACCCCAGCCTACGCATGCATGATCAGGCACTTGTATGGAAATGTGATCAATTTATGGATCAGGAATTCGCAAATCTAACGCGGCACGACCTCGATTCTATTGCGGAATGATGATTTCATCTATTGGACGTTGATGGGCTACTTGGATCAAGTTTGGGAATACCCTGAAAGCTAGATTACCTGCACCATTACCAAAGGAAAAAGCAGGTTATGATGCCGGGCCAGGTGTTGGCAAGCAGCAGCAGCGGGATCACTACTAATGCAAGATTAATGCACAATTGGAGTTCTTTGCAGCCAGCCGCGTTTCAATCCTTGGGCCCAAGTAGCGATCAATAATGCAAACTTATTGCTTGCGGGGCTGCGATTTCTGAACAGTTTATTTCAGGCATTGGATGGTACTAGCTTACCCAACGTGACCCTAGACTTCAATTGAGTTGATTCGGAACTACCACCGAGGGCAAGTTTAGAGGAACTTGTAAATGGCGCACGGTCGTGGTAATGCTCCGAGCAAGGCAAAGATCTACCCTTTATAGAAGGCTTCAATTTACACCCTCCCAGACTTTCTCCCCTCTTGATGCTAGGCTATGCTGAATTGAAAAATTCATTGAGCAGAGCAGCTTTTGCCAACAGATAAGGCTAAGGCTTACGATTTCCTACTTAAAGGAAGCAATGCACATATGGATATTGCCTAAAAGTAAGTGCCCACCTTGACAAAGCAGCTTTTACCTCGCTGCACCAAGTGTGAGCAATGGGAGCACCCGCCTTGCACTCGATGCTATTTTTCAAAGAAAAATTTGTTTTTTTTTTTTTTTTTTATGCTAGCAATGTTCCTTCATCCAGAGACTTGGAATGACGCCGGAGAATAGATTTATGCCTATAAAAGTTTTACGTCCTCCTGCGAATTTGAATCCAAATCTTAGCGCGTAACCTAATCAGAAGATTGCCTATCCAGATAGTGAGATCAGCAGAATGACAGAACGTTCCAACTGTAACTCTTTTAGATCGAATCGGTGGAATCAGTAAAATCCCTTTGTTCGAGAAGTCTCTCAACCACTGAGTACGCGGAAGTTTCACACGCGAACAGAAAGCCAAATGACAAATTCTGGTTCAAGTCTTCGGACTTGGGACCTTTTGTCATTTAGTCCCAAAATTGCGATTAATCGACGAACACTCATTGACGCGGAGTCCGACGCATTTTTCGCGGGGAAAAGTAAAGGAAATAGCTAATTCAAAGCATCCCCCCGGTAGGTGGATCTTCACACTTGGACTATTATCCATTCTTTTCAAGAGATTTAATTAATCATGCTTGTCCTATTAACAGATATCTCTTCTTACACATTCAAACTCATTTTTTGAAGGCCTAATTCCATGAATGTTTTTTAATTATTTAATCCATAAAAAAGTTCTCTTCGGAATAGCCGCTAATCATCAGTTCCTGTACGGCTTCAAAAAATCAATAATCATTACCAAATCAGAAGTCTTCTGAGCAAGGGCACTTGGGATTTTATGCTTCTGGTATCCTTGATAAAAACAAAAGGTACTGGTTGACATCAATCTGATAAATATTTTATCCCAGCCTCCAACACCAACTTTTACATTCTATACGGCACTTACACGGTTCTGGGAGACAAAAATTGCGTCAATGTTTAAATTTACCTCGAAAGAGGCGATATCGTTGATTTTCTGGGGCACTGGAGGATTCCTAGCTTTCTCATCGCCGATCTTTAAAAAAAATCAAGTCGCCAATGGATTTTTTGAAAATCAAACCAAATCGCTTTACCTCCTAGATAACTTTGATCAAGTCAACGCTTTTTGGTCCGGGTTGGTCCGGATTGGTTACAATTACTATTTATTGCCACGGAGCGGTCCGGCTTTTTCCGATTTATGCGGAAATGTCGTGCGATTTGATAAAAAGGAAGAAAATTCAATTTTAAACCATCCAAGCCGTTTCAAAAAACTTACTTCAAAGCCGAAAAAAACCACGAAAAACTGGAAAAAGCCTATAATTTTTGAGCCGAGACCGCCCTACGAAAAACCGTTTCACCTACCAACAACCGATTAAATGGGAAGGCACATTTGAAACTGGACATCCCTGAGTCACCTCGCCTGAGATGACTGCCGATTTGGCTGGCCAAAGAAACGGGCCAAAAAAGTCACTCGCATCAAAAATGATACTTATCTCAATCGGTCCCGAAAAATTTCAGGACCGCACGCTGCAGATAGTATCTAATTCCCAAATGATTGAAAATCAGTGACAACTTTCCTTCGCAGAGCAACTGCCTGCTGTGGCTTTTCTGATCAATTGAATAATTACCCTGAGTTACATCCGATGCCGATATGCGCTTTAACGCAAAAGAAAATCTACTGGCCGATCTTCCTGATGAACCTATTTGGTTCGACGATCAGAGGCTTTCTGCCCCCAAGAATATGTTTACGCCCCGAAGGCATCATTGCCTTTGTTGCGGAAAGATAAGAGCCGAAGTCCCACTTCGGAAAAATAAAGTCCTATTCCCATGGCTGCGACGGAGAATCCGCGTACGATCCGAAATTGGTATAAAACCGATCGCGGGTTCAGCCAAGCTTACATCTATTGCAAAAACGGAAGTCTTTTCCATGCAGCAATGCCTTGAGTGGCTATCTGAATCACTAAAAAGTCGGTTAAAATTCTTCATTTTTCCTTGCCCATGTATGAATAAACGCCAAGCCCCTTCCAGCGACCTGAAAAAAGGAGCTGAGAGGAAGATTCTATATCAAAATTCACGGACACCCCTATTAAAATGGATAAGTTCGCTGAGAAAAATTTGGCAGAGTATTCATTCCTCAAAGGCCAGATAGCTAAACTGTTGGGATTCTCGGAAAGGGCAAAATGCAGCCAGAGCAGTCAACAATATTCTAGGTTCAAACTTACTGGCATATTGGAAAACATATCGTAGGAATTTCAACAGCGGTGGCCAAAAAAAGGGAGGGGGGGAAAATTTCCGGGGGAAAAGGGTACGGTAGTTCTGCTTTTTAGATCGACTTTCCAAGGATCTGACTTTGGAATAGGAAAAGGCTTCAGCAGATCGAATTTTAATTTATGCTGAGGCAAGATTTTTCCTCTTTTATCCAAATATGCTGAGACACATGTCTCACAATTTTGACATGGAGTCATTACTTTGAAATTCTAAAAGCCTGACAATTTTGAACCTGGCAAATCAGCTTGTATTACTTAAGAATGCGCAAAAGAAAAGTGGAGCGTCGAGGAGCTAAAAAGGCAAATGAAAAAGTATGCTTTTCCATTGCACATCGCGCTGAGCAAAAAGACAAATAATGTTTTGAAACATCAGAGATTAGGAAGTTGTAAATTTCAAAAAATCCCTTGCGACATTAACAATGATTAATCACGATTATGGCGAGTAGACAATCTTCTATTGATCATAAGGTTGCCACTCAGGAAGTCTGCGTCTTCTAGCGTAATGAAAGCGCCGACTTCCATTTCTAATGATTATAAACTAATTTAAAAAACTTTATGCTTGTTCCGCCAGTCCTGCCACATCGCTAAATTTAATGCTTGATTTACTTCAAAAATCTCCCTAGCCCCCTTTTTAGAAAGGGGATTCCAGATCCGATTTTTACATCAAGATTTCGCTTTTTACTGGAACCGAGCAACAAAGCCGAAAACTCTTTACAACTATTAAACACTGAATGAATCCCAAATGAAAAGACACGGCCTTTATTACTTCTCGCCTTATTAATTTCCCAGTATTTCCTTTTCGCCCAATCCTTTAACCAGGAGCAAGTGGCCAAATTCAGCTTTCCTTCTCGAGTTGACAAGCTTCCCCAAACTGGCCGAAAAAATCGCTTGGCCATGAATGAACAGGGAAAACGGAACATTCTACTTGCCGAAGGGCCTGACTTTCAGCCCAAGAAAATTGATCTCCCTTCGTCAAGGATGATGCCCGCCAAGAGATTAGCAGCTGCCAATTCAGCTCGGATGGAACTGCCGGTTGGTATTTGTCAGAGGTTGGAGATCATGGCGGAGGTACGCATCCTCCCACAGTCAATGCAGAGAATCTACCCAAACTCCCAAAAGTAAGAAATCTGGAAATCAATTTGTTCCACAGGACTTTGACTCAGGTTATGGAGGCAGATTCTCCGTGGTCAGGATTTCCTGCCGAAATGTTTTTTTGAAAGGAGGACAAATTTGGAGAAGCCTGATTTGACCTAGCACTGAAAAGCGCCAAAGCAATTATTTGAAGTCAAAGGAACTCGTCAATGGATTGCAGTTTTCTCCTGACGGAAGCAATTAGCCTTTACTGTTAAGGCCGTGGAAGCCATTTCGATTCTGGGACTTATACCGAGATTCCAGCCTTCCCCAATCAAATGAATTCGAAGCTTCTTTCAATCGGGACTTCTATCCTCAATGGTCAACGGATGGCCAAATCGATATGCCCATTATCCGGACACAAGGTGAGGAAAGGTGCCCCAGCATATTCCTCTGCTGGAGCCTCGACATTAGTCCTTGGGGGAATTCTGGGTGGCCGATGTAGCTACCGGAAAAGGCCAAAGAACTTTTGAAAGCTCCGAGACGCCTTCGTGGGTCTTATTCAACCCATTTTTTCAGTGTTTGCCTTCTGCTGACAAAATTATATTTGAGTCCTTTACCAAGACGGCTGGCAGGCACTTGTATTCGCTTGACTATTTCCGACCAAAAAGTGACGGGCATTGACACCGGGTGATTGACATGCGCTGCGAACAGATGCAAATTAAGCTCTAGATGGCAAGAAAATTTTTACCTTTTTCAGCCAATACTGCGAAATTCTCCAACAAGACACTTAGATCGGCGAACATATTAGGGGCAATAGACTTAACTACTTAATTCACTGACATGGCAAACTTCAGGACTGGAAATCGAAGCTTATCCAGTTTGGGTGGGCAATTACCGGTAAAATGGCCTTACTCAGCGACAAACAGCCCAGCGATCTCATCTGATTGCCGCTGAAAGTAGGCTTCGACCACCAAGCTTTTACAGAAGATTTAAATCCCAATAGAATTTCCCTCAAAAAAAGCACTGGTCCACTCCGAGACAAGTAAGCTTCAAAGCTTCCAGATGGACAACTGTCTATGGACAGCATTTTGAAAAAGAAGGGTGGCCGCAGCAAAAAAAGCAGGCGTATTTTCGGCTCATGGTGCGACCACAGCCCGTCAGATGCTTTTAGGTTGCGAGCTACATGGATTATTATTTCCAACACCTTACTTCAAATCAATCAGTATTTGCCTGAATTGGGATTTTCTGTGCTTTCTGTTGAATTATAGACTCTGGCATAGGCTACGGTTAGTGAGTTTATCGCCCCGGCTTTATGGCTATTATCAGGGAGCAGTGGAATACCAAGACAATCAAAGCCGGAGGGGAATATTTTGGCTAAGTTGGCCTCAGGTGAATGGGATAAAATTGGGATTTATGGAGCGAAGCTAAATGGTGGTTCTTTTGACGGCTTTAGCGCTAGCAAGAGACTCTGATTTGTTCAAAGTTGGGCCGTAGACATTCATTGGAGTGCATTGATTTTGGATGCGGAGATATGATTTACCGCGAAACTTATGAGTCGCCTCCAAGACTATGAAAAAGGCCAAGAAGATCGCCTGGGAATCCTCTCCTATGTCAGAAATCTGGCAACCTTGGACTTCGCCTGTTATTATTTATTCATTAGACGATGATCGCCAAGGTCAATGCAAGCCAAACGGCAGATTTGATCCGGAGATTTGAAGAACTCAAAAAAGCCTTTATGAATTCCATTTTTGATTCCACGGAGATACACAATCATTGGATGAGGTGGGAAAACATGGTGCGCGGTTGATAGGCAACGGCAATTTTCTCAAAAACATTTGATGCCGACTGATGCTAAAGCTTCAGGGAGTTCATCATATCGCCATAATGTGTCAGACTACAACGATCCAAACGATTCTACACGATGTTTTGGGTTTGGCAAAATTCTTCAGCGAAATCTATCGAGCGAAACGAATTCTTTTAAGCTCGAGTTGGCTTTAAATGGCAAATACATAATTCCGACTTTTTCCTTTCCAAATCCTCCCAAGCGAGTTTCGAGGCCCGAGGCTCTTGGTCTTCAGACACCTCTTTGCCTTTTTCAGTAGGTGATTTGGAAAAAGTAGAGTTTTTTAACGAATCATTAGAATAGCTACAGAAACCTATTCGCGTAGATTGAGTCCACAGGAAAGAGAATACTTTTGCAGATCCCGATGGCCTGCCGATTGAGTTTTATGAGGAATGAAATTCTGTGTTACTAGTTTTTCTGTCGGGTTGAAAAAATTTTCTTCCGTGTCCTTTTGCGCCAACTCCCGCGCCGCTTTGCCAGTTAAAAAAAAAATCATCCCCTCTCTGTTTTGGCGAACTTCCTATTTCCTCAATTGATATCATATCGGCCAAAACCCCGCGAAACATGATTTATGCATCTAAACCATGCGGCTGCACTCCTAGCTTTTTATAGGCGCGCCTTCAGCGCTTTTCCTCGAGCTATCCATCATCCGCCGTGCGAAAGAACATATATTAGAATTCCCCTTGAACCTCTGCCCGCGTAAAAAAACCCAAATTCTTTGCTGTTCCCTTTGTGCAACCTTCGTGTGCTTTGGGTTAAAAAAAAATCGTCGCTATCCGTTCTTAGCCCAAAACGTATTTTTCTCAATCGGGTGTCTTTTAGGTGAAAAAACGGCATGAATTAAGACTCAATTTTCTTCTTGTCCCTTTGGCTAAACATTCCACGCGCTTTGCGGAAAAAAATCATCCCCTAAATTTGTTTTGGCGAAACTCCTATTTCCTCAATTGAGATCATATCGGCCAAAAAACCCGCGAAACATGATTTATGACTAAACCATGGGCTGCACCCATGGCTTTTAAAGGTCGCGCCTTCAGCGCTTTTTTCCTCGAGTATTCATCATCCGCCGTGGAAAGAACATGATTAGAATTCCCTTGAAACTTCTGCGGTAAAAAAAACCAAACCTTTCTGTCCCTTTGTGCCAACCTTCGTGTGCTTTGTGCGTTAAAAAAAATCGTCCGCTTTCCATTTGGCGAAACTCCTATTTCCTCAATTGATATTCATATCGGCCAAAACCCAGAAACATGATTTATGCATTCTAAAACCATGGGCTCACAATATGCTTTTTATAGGTCGCGCCTTCAGCGCTTTTCCTCGAGTATCATCATCCGCCGTTGGAAAGAAACATTGATTAAATTCCTTGAAACCTCTGCGGTTAAAAAAAACCAAATCTTTCTTGTCCCTTTGGCTGCCAACCTTCGTGCTTGCTTTGTGGTTACAAAAAAATCGTCCGCTATCCGTTTTTAGCAAAACGTTTATTTTCTCAATCGGCTGTCTTTTAGGTGAAAAAAAACGCATGAATTAATGACTCAATTTTCTCTGGGTCCTTTTGCGCAACCTCCGCGGCCTTGCCGGGAAAAAAAATTCAATCCCCTATTTGTTTTGGCGAACTTCCTATTTCCTCAATTGATATCATATCGCGCCAAAACCCGGGAAACGTTATTGAATATTCAGAAGTACAAACCAAAAAAGCACTGCTGCAACTATTTCAAACCAATAGAATTGGGTTATAAGACGAAAACTTTCATCACCAGTACGCTGGTTTGAATTCATAAAAAAAGCCCGGTGGGAAAATTTCCACCGGGCTTTAGAAAAACCAAAACAAATTAATTTTTAGATGCGATTTGAACCATCAGGTCATTTTGCGTTTCAATTCAGGAAAATTGGAATTTGCCACTGCCAATTGATAGTATCCTTGTTGCAGGCTCGCTGATTTTCCCTGAAATCACAGCGATTCACATTGTTGAACCAGCTCTATCTAAAGAAAGATTAAGTCTTCTTCAAGTCGTAGAATCTAAATCCTTCGCCCCAAAGCTCGATTCTTCGCCTGAAGTCATGATCTCTTCGATCAAACATCACCCGTATAGAATTAGGGTGAAGCAGCATCCCTTTGGGAAGCGAGTGCAAACAAACTTGCAGCAGCTGAGTACCTTTCCGCCTCTAGGCCAGAGCTTCTGCCTCTATAAGGTACATTTACTGCAGCTCTCATGTAAGCCACATCACCTACTGAAGATGCATTTTGCCTTGTGCTACAAATTACGGTTCATGAAATTTCTCTTCGCCCAAAGCTTGCTTAAAGTAACCTGATCCAATGAAAGGATTCTCTCAAAGCAGCTGTTGCAGCATTAGGATCCCAAAGTCCTTTTCGAGAACCGTCGCCAGTAATTTATTATAAAGCATCTACTGAGTAGCCTTAGGGTTACCGCCGAATGTTAGTAGAGCTAAAGTTTTCAACGACCATGTAAGCCGAAGTTAGGATGCAAAGAAAGTACCGCTGATTCATCAACTGCTGACTTCCCCAAATCCCCACTCCGGATTAGATACCGTCATTGAAAAATCCATCATTTAAAGTTGACTCGCACTCATTAATTCAAATCCATTACGAGCCTTCATTGCAAGAAGATGCAGCAGTAGGCCAGTTCCCCTTGAGTCAAAGCAATTCTAGCTTTGATACCTTTGGCCACGTTGATATTGATATGAGATTTTGCCATTTCTACCATCATCAAGTAGCGCGAGTAGCCGCCATCGATATCAATATTTCACCTGAGTATAACTTCTTCGACTTGTGTTTTACTAGCTCCAACCTTCAGTAATGGCTCCAATACGATAGCGCACACCTAACTGACTGTACCTCCACCCATTATTATCGCTCACCGAACAATAACCAGGTTTGAAATGAGCCCAAGTCTATAGCAAAGAGTTGGACCCTTGATCTCATCCTTTTGAGCCTGAGTCCCTTTGCATTGTCAATATTGCGATCAGCAAATTAGCATTTCCAATTACTTTTATGCTAAAATGTCTCCAAACAAAGCGAACATCACCCGCATTTTCATTTTCGCGTGAGTCAACCATCTTGAGTTTCCTACGAAACCAGCCTTATTGCAATACCAGTCAGACCACATTCCTCCGCCAAGACTTCTCTCATGATCATGAACACCCACCCTCTTCCAGGCTGACCCTGGCTATGCGCTATCTGATGAAAAGTGATCTGTGTATTCCATCAATGCGCCGAAAATGCATTTTGTGTGGTCGTGAAACACTGCCAATTCTGATACTGCATCTGTTGGTGCGGTATCTAGCGTAATCATCTGCGCCAAACCAAAGCTCATCACCAGAGCTTAGTATTGCGCTATTTTATTTTTTTAATATCCCTTTTGCATAATTGGTTTCAGATTAGAACGTTGCACATTTAGACCCAAAAGTGAATGCTACGCCCGCAGGAGTACAATGTGTTTGGAGGAAGTTCCCTTGCGAAACTTCAGAAACAACATTCCCTTTCTGGAAGAATAACCAGCCAAGGTTCTCACCGGCTAGGTAGGTGATTGGGAAGCCTCCACGAAAGTTTCCATTTTCTGAAGCATTTCTCATTGAGAAGTTATAGCCTCCAAATTAATTGACCTAAAGTTTAACCAAGCCCATCAGCTAAAGCCATCGCCTGCAGAAGCTACGTTTGTTTGATTAGAGGCCCAACATTGTCCATTTTAGGCACACTAGTTTATGTCACCTGGCTTTTGCCATCTATTCAAGATATCTGTATGTAAGGCGCCTCATTCAGGATCACCCAGACATTAAGCCAGCCATAAATTCCATCGAGAAATTCACCCCCAATGTAGAAAACGGAAATTTAGCGTACTAAAGTGAATCCTTTGTATTACGGAAGCTTATAGGTCCATCCTCCAAAGAAATCCGGGATAGACTGCTCCTGCCAAAAGTTGCCCGAATCTGCATTCTGAAAGTTGTAGCTCAACGTATCTGTTTCCTACAATCTTCAGGTAGAAGCATCATCCGCATCATATTCCTCCGCTCTGTAAAGTCCTTCTCCAGCTCAGCATCTACACCTTCCAGTCTCTCAACCAGAAGTCATAGATTGATTCTCCCTACTAAACAAATTTCTCGTTTCCGTTAATCTGCTCCTCAAAAGGAAGCTTCTTAAAACTCATGCTTGAACGTAGAGATGTTCAGGCTTTTGCCCAAGTCTCATTGTAAAATCATGGTACGGATACCACCTCACCTTGGATGCCCTAAATTCAACCCCTTGGTTTACATAGTACCAATATTTTTGAAATCTACTTTCTAAACCAGTAGTCAAAAAAGTGGAACATTCAAATAGTAGGTTTTGAGATTCTCTGTAGAAGTTACTCCATGAACCGTCGAGAAACGCTTACGAAGGCAAAGTCCAATCCAAAATCATTACGTTTATTGACTCCCACACAAAATCTCTGGCCAGCTTAAACTTGCTGAAGAATTCCAGGCCTCGGTAGCATTATTAAATCCAAGATCCATAAAGCGCTTGATACGGATAATAGCTTGACCTCCACCAGAATTTGCGATGGCATTTTACCTACTTCACCGTAAGGAAGCTCTAAGCTTTTAACATATCGATGAAGGTCAGAATTTAAAGAAAGTTTCTTTTATCAATATTCCAACAGCACCTTACTGACCAGAATGTTTCCCCAACGAACATCTTCAAAGAATCGCCCGGAAGAACCGTCAGTTCGGATTAGAAGCAGAAAATTGGAATACTTATCGTCATACACATAGTTCAATCTGTTGAGAAATTACGATTCAATTTTATCTTGTCTGTTTGCCGATGCGAGTTGATCGTCACAAAGTTTATCCGGCTCAATATTTCCTGCTAGAATCTCGGTTTTCTTGCCTTTGAAATAAATTGTTCGTTCTGGTGAAAATCATAACTTCTCATGACCAACCAAAGCATCTATAAAAATGCTTCTCTCTTTACCTATTAGTGTAAGAGAACCCAATCTGATTGAATCAAACTGTTGATTTCTGATATTCTGTCTTCTAGATCGGCCAGCTGGTGCACCAATCACCTACGATTGTATTATCATAGCCAAGGTTAACAGCGAAGTCATATTCCTGTTGCGATGTTTGTTCCTTGCTGTGAAATGCCTTCAAAAAAGACCACTTTCAGCATATGCTCTAGTCACTGATTACGTCTCGGTCAAAAGAATTCAACATTTAGGATCGGTTTCCTGAACAACATTGACGGCCTGGGAAGGAGCCAGCTCCTCTAAAAGGAAGACCTAAAGTTTACCAAGCACCAGTATCGTTAGATTGATTTCCAAA
>Ga0163217_1113106_pt1 | contig 12621 bp, 11 predicted proteins | sample SynspAceP_FD_185933 | JGI IMG/M metagenome (GOLD analysis project Ga0163217, IMG submission 185933) | Saline lake microbial communities from Ace Lake in Antarctica - Synechococcus sp. Ace-P (PacBio error correction) | ecosystem: Environmental > Aquatic > Non-marine Saline and Alkaline > Saline ... | reverse complement strand
GTGGCGTCGTTGACTGGGGTGACGTTGATTCGCAAAGGTGCGAAGTCGGATTGGCGAACACGTCCCCGTTGCCGAGGTTTTGAGGGCCTTCGTCGACAGTTCACTGTGAAGGTCGCCGAACCGTTCGCGTGCCGCGACGTGTAGTTCAGTTGCATGCGGTGCCGGTGTTATTGACCACGGCATTCGGGTCGACATCGAACAAGATCGGAATCACCGGTTTGGAGACAGGATTTTCGAAACGCAGCGGTTTGACCTGGCGTGCGTTGTCGTTCCGTTTTCGTCGAGGGCGCCGGGAGGTCCGGCTTGCACGTTGGTCCGCCCAATCCGAGTGGACCGAGACGACCCCGCGTCCGGCGCCGGGAATTGGCATCCTCGGGCGCGGTGACGTCGGCCCGCCGCCACTGAATTGCGGTGCGTCGTTGACCGGCAGAACTTCGAACGTTTCACGGTGCCGGACGCAATTTTGGGGTTCATTCCTCAAAACCGTGGCCGCTGGAGCGACCGGAACGGTCGTTGCCATCATCGCGTCACGTTGTAGATGAAGTTATCCAAACCGACATTAGTTCTTCTCGCGGTTGATAGCGGAAAGAACGGCGTGCCGGTCTCCGGCGTATCAGGTCAATTATGCCGCCCTGGGCGTGGTGGACCCGGGATGTCGGACGTGTCAACGACAACGTTTTGGTTCACCTGGGAACAATGTCCTCGGCTTCGGTAGCGGCCAACGCGCGAACACGTCGGCAAACCCGGGTCGGTCCGATTCTCCGTGAGCAGGACATCGAAAAAACGTACGCCTTCGGAAAAGTTGGAAACGCAACGGTTGGTTTCGGGGCGTGTTGAATTTCGGGAGCGATCAGGGGCGGATCGTTGGACGGGACGAACGTCCAATCGTCAAACGTCGCCGGGGATCGAAGGATTGCAAATCGCCTCGGATGCTGTTTGTCCGCCGCCGGCGTCGTTGAGCACGATCGCCAAATTCGAACGTGCCGAAGACGTCTTTTGGCAAGGTTTGGAATCGCAATTGGCCTTGCAAGTCGGTACGGTTCGGGTAAGACCTCAAAGAAACTGTCTCAAAATCTTCATCGGCGAACGAACAGGAACTCGTTCGGTGGAAGTTCAGGTTTTTGGACCGGCTGCGTGAACGTTTTTCGTCGAACGCGGTTTGGGTCGTGTCCGCGGAGATCCCGAACGCGAACCGTGATGATTTTGCAACGGACCGTCTTCGGAAACTTCGTAACGAAGATCGAGCGTCGAGAACTTCGGGACGATCGTTTGACCGGGTTCAAACTGGAGTTGGACCTGCGACGTCGCGGGGTACGGCGTTTTGAACCAACGAGTTCGTGCTGAGCGAGTAGGTCTCGCCGTCGCCCGGTTGTTCGTCTTGCGAACGGTGTATTCGAACGAATCGACAGCGCCATTGATGTTATTGAAAAATCGGTCGGCGGTGTGTTACAGCAATCCGATTAACAGCGGGTTGCCGGTGACATCAAATTGCGTCGTTCGAGAATCTCGGTGTGATCGGTCCGCCGATATGGCGAAGTGCGATTTTCGGGGAAATTGAGATTTCGAGTTGCTAGGACCACCCGTTGCACCAAATCGGTACCGACGGACGGACTCGTTGGCCGGGCCGATGTCGTAAAGACTCGAGGGCAACCCGAGCCGGGTTGTACCACACCGGACGTTCACGAGGCTGTCAACGTCGACGGGAAGTTTCACGTGATCGGATCGATCGGAATGGAAAAAGCTGCCCGTTGGACTTGCCGTTGACAACCATCGATCGACGCGTGTTGTCCCTCACGCAGCGTGTAACGGATCGCGCTGTCGCGGAACCCATCATTGTCGGTTCGAATCCGGTGGTGACGGAGAACCCTCGTTCAACTGAACCGGCCCGCGATCGCGGTTGTGCAGGTTAGCTCACTTAATTGTTGCGGGGCAGGTAGTTCGGAATCGCTCGGGGCGTTCGAAACGTTGTACGGACGACAACATTGAGTCGAGCCGGCAATTCCGGGGTGTTCCGCGGCGGGTCGTTGACCGGACGCACGTTGATTGGGACCAATTGCGGAACCGAGAGCACGGGTCGGGTCGGCGACTTCGAAACGCGGCATCTCATACACGATAGGCCCGAACTGATCTGGCGACGGGAACACGTCAACGACCTTCGGCCGAAACCGGGCCGTGTAATTGATTCACCGGATCGGAGTTCATTGATGCGGGATTTCCGAAATCAAATCGGGGCGGCAGGAAGTCGGACTTGTTGTGTTTTTGAATTTCGTCGAAACGCTCCGGCCGGGCCTGAGAGATCCGCGACACGAACCGAGCGATCGTGGTCCGACGAGTTGTCGTCACGTTCGAGCACGTTGATCGAAATCAGGCTGTCGAACGGTCGGCGCATCGGATGATTCGCACCGACGGTGATCCGTCAGCGTTCCTTGCCGCACGGAAACGACCCGGCGGCAAAATTCACGGACACCGGCAGGACTTCGTGATGGTCGTTCAAACCGTATCGATTATTTCGTAGGCGAGGCAATTCACGAGACCGAGAAACGCAATTGTTCGTTTGTATCAGCCGGTGGCGTGTAGTGATTGGCTGAAGTAACGAAGCGTTTTGACCGTTGACCGTTTCGGTTTCAATTTCGGAACCGAGAATCGAACCGCCGGCATCACTCGTCAAACAGGCTTCGTTGACACCGCAGGCATCGAGCGAACCGATCCGACCCGGGGTCGCCGAGACAGCGTTGAGTTCGTTTGGAGGTTCCAACGTCGCCCGCCTGCGGTGACTTTCGAGATTCTTCAAACCGGCGGTTTGTTCGCTCTCGATTGAACGGGACAATCGAGCCGAGGATCGAAAATCACCAGGAGCGGGCCGGCAATTCGCCAGCGCTGCCCTGATCGATCACGGATTGAGACACGAGCGCGATCGGGTGGGCCAGTCCAACTCGCTCCGGTTTCCGGCGGGTGGCACCGATCCCGATGCCGCGGAGTTGTTCTTTGGCAATGCGATCCCGCGATTGTTTCCGCTGCCGAACTAACCCGATGAGAACGCCGACGGCGATGTCGGCACGCCCCGCGGGGTCCCCGAGGTTGTTGAATTCAATTAGAGTGGTTGTCGGGCCGGTGGGTGACTGGCGCAGTTCGATGGCGTTGGTTGCCGTCGATCCAACTCCGCTCGGTAGGAACGAGGGATTGTCCGCTGCCGTCGATTTCATTCGCACTGGCGGCCCGGTTCGAGCGTGATGGGTTTGCCCTGTCGCCTAAACCGATTGCCCGTGGGGCAGTTTCTTGCCGCACCGATTCCGAGCCTTGCAAACGCCCGCGGCGAGGTCGCACGCAGGTTTCCATCGTTCCGCAGGATGTAGCGATCGCATCGTGCGGGCCCGTTTGAAAACGGACCCGGTGGTGTTCAGTTCGACCACGAACGTTTTCGGCATCGTCGTTGACGAACGTGATCGTTTCACCGTCGTTATGATTGATCGAGCGTCGGCGGACGAGTTCGGTTTCCGGTGAATTTCGATTAGCGATAGTTGTCGTCGTCGTTTACTGACCGAACCGAGATCGGTGACCGGTGACTTTCCCAGGCGGGTTGAAGGCGATGACCGACGCGGAAAACGTTGGCAGCGTGACATCGGCCGGATTGTTCAATGCGGCGGATAAACGGGTCGACAAATCCGGGGCGGATCGCCCGGCAGGTAAGGCACAAACGTTGCGACGGGTCACTCGGGTTTGCCGAACCGCGAACGAAAACTCGACGGATCCTTTGGTCCTCCGTGACGTTCGAAATCTCGAGCAGTTCGCCATTTTTGTAAAACTGCCTCGGTCGGCAGATCACGTCGTTTGCAGCCGATCACGCGATCGCCCGAGTTTCCGGTTTTGAAGCGATGACCCGGTGGAGTTGTTTTGACCCGGATTTCGAATTGCGTTTGGCGTGGTCGCTGCGGAGCGGCCGCCGAAGCCTTCGGCGGAGGCATCGCGGCGGCAAGGATTCGGCCATCTGTTGCGACGAATCGGCGACGGTTGATCCGCGATCGGGAATCCATTCAGCAGCGACGCTTGCCTGTTTTCGTGAATTCGAAAAACGATTGCGTTCGTTCCCGTGTATCCGTGACGGACGACACGTTCACCCATCGGCGAGGTCAACGCCCTGAGGGAATCACAATCGGATGGTTTCGCGGGTTGACCGCCAAACTGTTCGTTGCGGGGTCTTTGCCTGATCACGTTTTGGGTGCTGAACGTGACCTGGTTGCCTGCCGCGGTTCGCCCGAATCCCGATTCCTCGCAACGCCTGTTCGAAGTCGCACCGTCAAACACTCCGCAGTATCGCCCGGCAAGCTATCGTACGCCTCGGTCCGTGCCGGCCGAGCTGACTCCGGGTCGTGTTGAACTGGATTCGTGCACGACGTCCGTTGGTGCGTGGAAGATCACGGATTCCCCGTTGATCAAGAACCCGCTCGCATCGGGCAGCGGTCACGGAGGTCGATGTGACCTGGATTTGCCGAAACATTCGTCGCGGTACCACCACCGAGGGCAAAGTGGCGGCATCAATCGTTGCATCGTGGTGTCTCGTTCGTTTCGTTCGATCGATCGTGGCGACAGGGGCGTTCGTTGACCGGAGCGGACAAAGATGGTCGACGTGATCGTCGACATTTGACGACCGTTTGACAACACGGCTGCCGCGTCGTCGGGGCGTCAAAGACATCAAACGATGTCAGTTGCCTTCATCGACACCGCTATCCATTGACGGTGTACGTGAACGTGATCTCGCCGTAGATTATCCTCGGGCGGGACGTGAAACGGTGATCATCCCGGTCGTGGATTGAGCGTGATTCGTACCGCGACTAAAAATGTTCGGTGCTCGCATCGTCCATCCCCGACGCGACGATTCGAATGTTTGCCGTCCGTTGCCGATCAACGAATCGTGTTCGTCGACGGCGCCCGGCGGGGACCGTTGCGATCGTTGTTCGAGCAGATTAGGGCCGATGTGAACACAACACACCGTTCCTCGATCGGACTGGGCGGGTCGCCGGGTTGCTAAAGAACTCAAGATAACGCTCGTTCGGATCGCCGTTCGCATCGGTCAATTTCCGACCATAAATCGGGGTGTCAATTCAGGGCGCATCGTTGCGTGGGGTACGCGAATCGTTTCGGTCCCGCGTCGCTTCGGCCTGGCCGTGACGAGTTTCCGCAGGTATTGCATTGCGTTCGCTTTCTCGGCTCCGGTTTGTGACAAAGTACGGCGGCAAACCCAAATTTTCATCGCCACCGAAGATCACCACTGGTGATGAGTTGTTTTCAAACTTTCGTTGAACTCGCGGTCGAGCAACGGACACACCGTCGTCGATCAATGAGAACGTGAACTTCATCGCAGGCAACAGCTCGTCGAGGGCGCCGATGTCCGCCTATTGAAAAATCGTACGCGGTGTGTAAGAGAATCTCTCGATTGAGCGTCGTTGCGAGCCGTGATGCGGGGAATTGACTCGCTACCAAGACGGCCGTTAGCGTTCCGCCTCGGGTCGTGGTCAGCGTTGTGGCTCCACCGCGGCGGTGATACTGCCGTTGACCGTCCGCGATCGACGCACGTTAGCATCCGTTGATCGGACCTCGTGAGAGTGGATCGGCGGAATTGACCGGAATCGTAATCCGCTTTTCGCCCCGCAATCTTCCAGGGCGCCGATTCGATCAGGATTCGGCAGCACTGGATTTCCAGCGCCGCATCAGTCGCCGGCCGGTCTCGTCCAACTGGTGAAACAAATTGTCGATCGAAGGTTTGCCAAGTTCAGCTCCGGGATCGTCGTTGTCGGGCAACACATAAATCGTCCCGGTTTCCGGTAATCACCGTGTCGTGTCAACACGCCATCGGCGTTTTGCTGTGGTCGACAATTCGGTACTCGAACGAAATCGCGTTCCCGTTAGAAATCCTTTCGCCGGCCGGTTACAGGAACGAACCGGTACGGATCGTCGCCCTCGGTAGCGCCCTCCGGACGGGGTGCGGTTGATTTCCACAAAACCGCCCTTGGTGGTTTCGATAGGCCAGCACGTTCATCGCCGATCGGGAACCGGTCGTCGCCAGGTCGACAGAATCCGAGGCAGGTTGGTGACGGAAAAAATTTTAAAAAAACCGGGGGGGGGGGACCGGCAACAAACTGATTTCCGGGATTGTCGTTCGTCAGAAGCGTCTTTTGATTTGATTGCCAACGACGCGTGTTGCGGCCGTCAAGGTCAGCGTCCGATTCCGCAACGGGAGTGTCTTCTAGACGATGAAAATTATCGCGGTTTGACTCGGGACGGGAACCTCAACTCGCCTGCCCGATACTGAACGAGGTAATCTTCGACCTCACCGCCCAGTGCGACGCCGGTCGGGGAGGTGTTGCCTGAATCGCTTCAAACGATTTTCGCAAACCAGTAATCTTTGTCCGTCGCACCGCTCGGCGTTGACGATCCGAAAAGCCGTGGTCAAAACCGGTCGGGACGGGGACGTTCCGGAGGCACTTGGCTCGGACCGTCTTCGTCGAAAAACCCGTTTGGACGCCGTTAAAATCGAACCCAGGCGTCGATTCAGACCGCCGCCGTTGGAACCCGACTTGGAAGTTCGCCCCACCTTGATTCATCGGCCGGTTCAAAGAACCCGAGGCACTCGATTCGGCCATTCGATTGATCGAGCGTGGCACCGGTTGTCTTCCGTTAACGACCGAAGAAGGAAGCGGCGGCAATCCACCGCCCTGTTCGAGTCGGGACCGATCGAGACACCGTCCTCCGTCATCGATCCCTGCAACCGGGAGCGTCGAGGCGTCGCTCGCATCGATTTCGGCGAGACGCCACCACCAACAGGTTGGATTTGCGGGTCGGAATTCGCCGAGAGCAAGGCGAGCGCAGGACATCCTCGCGTGCTGAATTCCACTCGGAATCAAAACCGATGGTTCCCGGCCGCGGGTTTCGACAACGGGATCGACGAACTCATAGGTGCGCGTTTGCCCCGCCGTGCGGGAGTTGTGAAAAGCTGTCCAGGGGTTTAGGAACCGACGTGAACGTGCGACCAAAGTTCGTCGGGATCGGTGTTATTCGTGGACCCGTCCCAAAATGTGTGAACGAGGAGATCGGGAGGGCCCGGGTTGCGTTGACATGGTGAACGTTCACGCGAGGCTCCTCCGGACGGAAACCATCGCAATCGATTTGTTTCGTGGTCGAGCGGGCATTTGAAGATTCGCCGAGGACACCGCCGGTCTGGAGGTGACATTTTCGTTGATTAGCGACAGCCAACAATTTTTGCCGCCACATCTTCGGCCCGATCGTCGGGCGACAATCCGACCGTATGTTCGAACCGACGGCGGAGGTACCCGTGGGCAGGAATTGGAATCGGTACTCCGTTGGCACCGACACGCAGAGTCAAAGTGTTCTGCTTGACGCAGGGGGGCCCACTGTCCGTCAGGGTGCATGCGTGCGAACGTCGGCGTTGATCACTTCGCGGCCCGGGTGGCCAGAAGGTGCTCACCGACGAGGTACTATCGTCGGAAAACACCGATTCCGCTTATTCGACGGGTTGCCATCGTCTTCGGTATTAACATATCGACCCAATCGGTTGCAAGAGCCGCCACCGCGACGGCGTGCGAGCCCCGTTGCCGGGGATGTATGCGGGTCCGATGTTCAACATTGCCATCGGGCGAGGGGCTTTGGCAGCCACGTGCCGTTTCTTGAGGTGCGGGTCGCCGAAATCGAAGTCCCACGTTCGGGCATTGATGTCGTGAATCGGGTTTCGTTGTTTCGGGCGTTGGTTCGGTGGTTGAGCCGGATTCGCCGGCGACGGTCCGAACCGCCGCGATACGTTTCCGCCGTGGGTTGCCCGGATCGGTAACACCGGTCCGGCTGGATGACCGCTGGGTACCGGCGAAACAACAGCACACCGCTCACCGGCGGAGGAACACGTCGGACCGTCGAGTCCCGATTCGGTCCGATTTCGCCTGTTGCATTTTCGTAAGCCACGGCACACACCGGAACGAATCGCCTCGGGATGAAACCGACCGGGATCGCGCCCGCCACTGGACGCGTTGACATTCAACGCGGTTGCCGACGGACGGCCGGAGTCCGGCGACCACTGTCCACGGTCGTGAAACTGACTGTTTCGCCCGCAGCGACTCGCCCAACAGGATTTGGTCTCGACAACGGTTGCATTGAGGTCGGTTCTCAAACGCCAAGTCAATGGATGCTTGCAGCGCCGCGGCGAATTTGTGCCGCATTGGCACCCGGGCGCACGACGGACGGTGATGTTTCCGCCGACGTCAACTGGTCGTCGTGGTGAAACGGAACGCTCGGTCGGCATCGCCGACCGTGATCGTGGACCGTCGTTTCGTCGATGCCTCGTTCCGGTTTGACCGGCGGGCACGGTGAGACTCAACGCGCCGGTCACACCGGGAGCACGGTCAACGACCAATCTCGAATTCAAACAGATCGACCAATGTCGCGGGTTGGCCGCCCGGAAACCAATCTTCACCGATCGACGTGGCCCGCTATCCCAGCCGATGTCGGCATCGCGCAGTTGCGGCGGGCGATCGACGCGGCGATTTGATCCGCGTGTCGGTTGCGTTGGAATCCGATCCGGCGAAGAAATTCGTGGTTTGATCTTGCGGAGCAAACGAAATTCGTTGGAATCAAATTCGAACGTGACCCGTTTCGTTATTTCGCCGTCGTTATACGTTGAACTTGCCGTCCGTCGACGATGGAATCGGACGGTGCCGGTTTTCGAACCAACCCTGACCGAGATGCCCGTCATGTTTGGACCACATTGCCCAGGCGTGACTGGAGTCGTGGAATCAGTTTGCGAAAAACTACCCGGCAGTGGTTCCTATTGAATTCGAATTGTTGCCGGACCGCGATCGGGCAACCGGCTGTTCGGCATACGACGAACGTTCACGCCGCGGTGGAAGAAAACCGGATCCGGTCAACACTCGCAGGGATTCGCATCGCGAACCTCCGTCGACCGTTCCCGGTCGTTCGCCAACGGATCGCGATGTTCGCACCCGCGACCGTACCGACGGTATTGATTTTCAAACGTTGCGGGTGGTTAACCCGTCTTCGCGACGTTTTGATACCGAACGTATCGGTTATCGCGTGAAAACGGTTCTGGTATCGTCACGACCAAGGTTTCGTTTGTGCGGAAACACGAGCGTGTAAACCGCTTATCGAATTCGAACACACTTTCACAGTCGGTATTTCGTCCGTCACGACCACCTGATCGCCATTCGGCGATCGAGCCACCGCCGGCAATTTCGACAAACCGCCGGACTTGGTTGCTTCAAGGAGTGATGTCGTAAACCGAGGTCTTTGATTTTCCAAACACCCGCAACGGTCTGTCAAACGGATCGTGCGGCTATGTTCTTCGCTTGTAAACCGGAACGTGAAGTACGGTGGGCAAACAATTGACGCCCGTTCTCGGTCATCAAACCGTGTCGCCGTTTTGATCGTCGAGGGATCGAGTCCGGGTGGCCGGCTTTCGTCGATCAATTGATTTCGAAAAACTCAACGAACTGGCTCGGGTTGACCAATGCACGAAACGAGGTTTGCGAATCGTATTGCCGATTCGTGTTCGGGTCCGTCGGTGAACGGGCGGGCCTCCGAATTCGAGCGTTCAAAGGGATTGTTGAGCACGGCGCTTGGGCCGCCGGAAATCGGCCGGTCCCACCGCCCGCGATCGGACGAACACATTGGAGTCCCGTTTCCCCCCCGGAGGTGCCGGTGGTTTGGCCGTCGACTCGGTGTCGTTGACCGTAGCATGTTCAAAATTTGCGGTGCCCAAAAAATCGGCGACGGCGGCAGCAAAAACGATTCGGCCGTTTCACCGTCCAACGGAAACAACTCGGGTCGATCAACGAGGCCGTCGCGTTATCGCCAGTCGCTGCCGACGGCCGGAATGGTAAATCGAACGACCCGCGTCTTGGAATACCGAAACGCCGTTGGGTGACGACACCGACGGACTGCCCCAACGGCAGCGTGCTCGGCGGTCGGAGTTTGTTGCAAAACAGATGCCACCTGTTTCGCCGTCAACGAAGCGCTCGCCGGATCAGGCATTGATTGCCCGTCGCGAATTAACGATCACATTATTTGAAGCAAACTCGGGCGGCGCGTCCCAGACGAGGATGCCCGAACGCCACCGTTTACCAACGATGGTATTTGGTTGACGACTCGATTGAATACGTTCGGGTGTGGCCGAGTTCACCCTGATTTCGTACATCGCCGCCGCTGAGCTTGAATCCCGATATTCCCCGGATCGCTCGATCACGTTATTGACGATTTGACGGTTCCCGGGAACCAACCCGGGCCGAGGTGTTGTTTGTTGCGGGAGTAAACGGGCCGACGCGGGGGGCGGGGGTGCCGGGCAGCGTCGAGTCGTTTCCGCAATCGCTCGGAATCCGGCGAGACCACTGACGGGATTGCCAACGTCGGGCTTGAGTCACGAATGAAGTTGCCTTCGATGATGATTTGGCCTTGGTCCGCATTTCGGTTTTCGCTCCGAGATGCCGAACTGATAAATCGACCATCAACACATCCCGCGTCGGGACCGGCCGACGTCACGTGGGGCGGACGGACATGAAGTAATCACGAATTTGGGCGATCGGTATCACTGATCGGTTGGTGTTTGTCCGAGACCATTGGGGGTAGGCCGCAGCACTTGCTGACGATGATGTCGTAATATCCGAGCGTGGCGGGCACTGTGGATCGTAACGTTGCCCCGGCCTGGATTCACCGACGGCGACGGTTGCGCTCGGTTTCAAAACTTCGATTGATTCGCGCCGACCACCGGTGTGGCGAGATTTCGGAACGCCGAGTTCAACTTGATTCAGGCGTAACACGTCCCCGATTCGGACCACAGGCCACAACGGGGGAGTTCCCAAATCGCGTCCGACTTCGGACAGACCGTCGTGCTCCAATCAATGTCGATTGCTGTACCGGCTTTCGAGATAAAACCCGCATCGGTGTCCAGATCGAATCGCGGGATCGTCGCGACGGCAGTTGACCCATTCGTCTTCACCGGAGACCGGGATGACACCGAGGTTTCACCGCGTCGCCGAAATCTTTCCGGATCGCGAACAGAGTTAATCGCCCGGTCACGTTCCCGGAAACGGCGGCTTGGCGAGTTCATCACTGTAGGAGGGCGTAATCGACGCGCGTTGGCGGTGTTCATCGGAACAAAGCGATCGATGATCGAGATGCGACGGCTCGTGTAAGTTGCCCGCCGCAGTTTTCCTCCGCGACGAGGTCGAGTGTTCAGGTACGTCCCGAGCCGGGATTGACGAAGATTCGCCTGAGATAGGACGGCGAGATGCCGTTTTCCATCGGGAACGAACCGGTTGCGAACAGTTCCCACACGGCTCGGACGTTCGAAATGCCTTGCTCTCGACCATCGCCGTCGCCGCTAGGATCGTCAACGTGTCACGAGCCTGAGACGAATTGATCGCGTTGCGAGATCGACGCGGCGGACTTCGGCCGAAGGTGTTTGCTCGGATCGAACGGCACCGGGACGTGTCCCGACCCAGCGTACCACGCCGGGCACGTAACGACTGTCGAACTCGAATACCAATCGGCTCGAACCGTCATCGAGGACGAATTGAATCGCCGTCCTGCAAATCGATTTTACCTTCGGGGGGGGCGGACGATTGCTGACCGCACGGTCACCAAACGGTCGTTCGTTATCGAACGATCGACGGCCAAAATGTTTTTCATAAGGTTTCAACCAATCGGATTATATCTTCGGGAACCCGTATTCGTCGGACGGTTCCGAATTCGGAGGAGTTACGAAACGACGAGGATTTTCGTCGGGGAATTTCGCGTTGCTGACTCGGCCGGGTGAGTGTCCGGCGCGTACGACGGATCGATCACGAAGTTCGCGTTTGCGTAGGATGGGCCACCATCATTACAACACCGCCTCACCGCGTTCGGCAAACCGATGATTGATGTCGGTCGATGGTGATTTGCCTTCGAAAATTGTTACTCGCCAGCGGCGTACCACCGAAACTCATCGCCCGGCAATCCTTCATTTGAAGTCCGAACGAACCACGGTCGAGGACTTTGACGCCCGTTCCCGAGGACGACAAAGTTCGGACCGGCCGCAGGGAAAATTACGACGCGAATATCGGGCAGGTTAAAGGGGCGAATCCGATCCCGCTTGAAAGATCTTGTATCGTTTCCACACCGGGGCGGTCGTGCGGGAAATCGGACGGACTTTCCGGCCCGTGATCGCGCCCGAAGTGAGACCGCGAGGGGACTGCGTTGCAACTTGCCAACGCGGGACATCGGGTCGATGGCATTCACCGAGGTGGGTCAATTACGGGAAACAGCGAGGGCAGGAAGTCTCGGTTAATTCCATTCGGAAAACCCTGGGTTGACGAGACTTGTTCCGGCGGCACGCCAACCGATTGGACATTTGGGAAGCGGGGGGACGGGGAGGCCGTTTTCGTCGTTGCACGACGGAACCGAAGGCGGGCCTTCCGGACGATTTTCAAATAAACCTCGCGGGGGCCCGATGTTTTCCAAAAAGGGGACTGTTGGGCACCCGAGGGGGGACTCCGGGGGGCCGAAAGCGGGGAAAAAGCCTTGGGGAAAAAATTTTTTTTCAAAAAAATTTTTTTTCTACCTTCCTCT
>Ga0163217_1096766_pt1 | contig 12621 bp, 15 predicted proteins | sample SynspAceP_FD_185933 | JGI IMG/M metagenome (GOLD analysis project Ga0163217, IMG submission 185933) | Saline lake microbial communities from Ace Lake in Antarctica - Synechococcus sp. Ace-P (PacBio error correction) | ecosystem: Environmental > Aquatic > Non-marine Saline and Alkaline > Saline ... | reverse complement strand
CTGCATCGTCACGCGACAAAGGCGGCCTCCAGGTGATCGACTCCAGGCGCGGCATCCCACCCTGGAGAACACTGAAAAAGACTGCCAAAGACCCCGACCCAGGGCCGACGGCCACGATCACGGCCACGATCCACCGGTCGATCAATCCCCACGTCTGGCTCGATCCCCCCCCGCCGTTCCAGCAGGTGGACACCATCGCGATGGCCTGATCGCCGCGAAGCCGACTGCGCCGAGCAGTTCAGCGCCAATGCCGCTGCCTCGTCGATGAACTCCGCTCCCTTCAATGCAGTTGGCCCAGCCAGCTCAAACCCGTTGCTGGCAAAACCTTCGTTGGCCTTATCACGATTTCGCCCCCTACTTCGCGAGCGCTACCAGCCTCAAGGTCGCCTTTGTGTGGAGTCTCCCGAAGCTTCTGAATCCCACCCCGGTGCCGACCTGCAGCGCGTCAGCAGTTGCGTCGAGCAGACCGAGCTCAAGACCCTGCTCAGCGAGCCCCAGGAGGGGCGCCAATCCTTCCAATGCCCTCGCGCCGATCTGGCGTGAAGATCGGCGTGTTTGATCCGCTTGAAACCGGCCCGGGCCGAGGCCGGGCAAGCCTGGGTACTACCTCAGCCAGATTGCGCCGCAACGGCAGCCCTGGCGGCGGCTCCTTTCGCGCACTGTTGAGTCAGAACCAACTGGGGTAGGCTGGGCTGATGGCGGAAATGGTTCTCGAAGTCAGCGGGCTGACGGTCTTCCGGGAGGGCGCCGTGGCAGTGGAGAACGTCAGCTTTGATTTGGCGGCGAGAGCCGATACCGCCTGATCGGTCCCAAACGCGTGCCGCAAAGTAGGCCTGGTGCAGGCCCTGCTCGGCATCCTTCCCCACAGAGCGGCGATTGGTGCGGCTGCTGGCCGGCGGCTCGGGCGCAAAGGTCAGCTGCCCCTTCTTTGGTGCGCTGACCAGGTGGCCTACCTGCCCCAGAGCTTTCGGTGTGCGCCAACGCTCCCACCAGCGTGCTGAATTTCGTGGGCCTGGCTGGGGACCGCCGGGGATTCGGTTCAAACTGGGTGGAGGCGAGGCCCGGCGAGCGGCGTCGCCGGGCCCTGGCCAAAACCCCACTGCAGCGACCCTGCGATCGCCTGTCACGAGCTCTCGGCGGCCAGGACCAAACGGTTGCTTTGCTCGACGTTTTGCGTGGTGCGCCCCCGCCGCCTGTTGGTGCTCGATTGAGGCCCAGCCGGCCTCGACAGCCAGATGCGAGCTTCTATGGCCTGCTCGTTCGACCTGCGCCGCTAGCGAGGGCGGGATGTCCTGCAGGTCTATCCCCTGACTGGAGATGGGTGCGCCGGACCTGCGATGGCTTGCTCTGCCTCAACCGCCGCTTTGCTGCTCCGGCGGCCGACACCGCCCTCAGCCCCTCCCAGCTGGAGCGTTCTACGGGCCGGGTTTCGTTCCGTACCACCATCGCCACGCCAACCCATCCTCCTGATGAGCGAAGCCGCCCCTTCCTGGAGCTGCTGCAGTTGCCGTTCATGCAGGCGGGCCCTCCTCAGGTGGCTGCCTCACCGGCGCCCTCGGCGGCCTGCTGGGCAGTTTTTGCCGTGTTTGCGCCAGCTCTCCTTCTTTAGCGATGCCCTGGCCACTCGTCGTTGCTGGCATCACTATCGGATCTGCTGTGGGTCAATCCCACCCCTGGTGTTGATCCTTTCGGTGATCTTCGCCCTGTTGGGAGTCGGTTGGTGGAGCGCAACCGCTGCCCACCGATGCCTGCTCAACATCGTCTATTCCATCGTCGTTGTCGGTGGCGGTGGTGGCCCTCAGCTTTCGTTGCGCACCTACCAGGGGCAAACCATCCAGAGGCCTGTATTCGGCGACATCCTCGGTGTGTCTGGCTGGATTCTCGGCCGATCTCGGCCCTGCTGCCTCACGGCCCTGGCCTATCTGCCCTCACCCGCCGCGACTCAGATCCTGCTCACATCGATGAAATCGCTCGCCCCTCTCGCGTGGCGGTGGCGTTCCCGTTCATCGTCTGCTGTTCATTCTTTTGTTGGCCCTGGTGTGGCGATCTTCGAATCAGGCCGTGGGGGTGCTGCTGATCCAGGTGGCGTTTGTGGTGATTCCCCGCCTGTGCCCTCCCGGTTGGTGAGCAGCCACTTCAATTCCTACGTGCTGGCTGGCTCGGGCCTCAGGGGCCCCTCTGCGCGCGGTGCTGGGCCTGCTGCTCTCGGGGGCCTTGAACCTGCCGTCGGGGCCCTGTTGTGGTGATGTGCAGTTTGCTGGGCCTTCTGGGGTGCCCTACCCTTGGACGCGCAGGGGGCGATCGGTTAGGGATCGAGCCCGCACCAGCCAGCGCAACCTGCCTCACCGGGCTATGCCGAGCAAGGTGAACTTCCAGGCTGGTGCATTCGATCAGGGCGGCCTGGGCCTGGGGAGCTGCGCCTTCCTGCCAGCAACGCCGATGGGGAGCAGGGGGCCCGCAGGGCCAGCAGCAGTGCGGTTCGCCGGTGGCGTAGTCGCGAGCCCGGTCCCGCTCCAGCCTCCCAGCCCTCCAGGGGCGTTCGCTGCAGCACCTGGGCCCGCGCGGTTGAGGCCAGCCAGCGTGAGCCTGGGTGCCGACCCCTCAATCAACAGCGCCCAAGACCCGCTCGCCACTGCGCGAGCAGGCGCTACCACCAGCCTTCCGCTGCCAGCCAGAGCGAGCGGGGCGCCTGGCCGGGTTCCAACCAGTTCCAGTGAACGCGGAAATCGGGCCAGTGGCGCACCAACAGGCGCGGCGGCACCGACAGAAACTGCTGAGATCGGCGGCTGCCGGGCCAGCACCTGCGCTGGATCGGCCGCGGGCGGCAGGGTGCCGCAGGTCCAGGCCTTCCTGCTCCGGCCGATCAGGCTCACCGCCCTGGGGAGCAGGGCCACCGGCCCGCTGCTTTCGATTTCGAGGAATGGACGGGCCGCCGCCGACGTTCCAGAGCACCAGCTGGTCGTTGCCGGCGCTGCCGGGGCGCTGCCTGCACCAGCAGTTCGCCCAGCGGTTTGCTGCTGAGCTGGGCAAAGCGCAGGCGGCGGCCCGCGAATGGGCTGTAAGGTTCGGCTCCACCGGCTTGAGGGCTTTCCTAGGCAGCGCACCAGTTTTCCTGGCTGATCGGCAGCCGCCAGGAACCCTGGTGATTGGCCTCCAGATCGGGCGGCTGACAAGCCAAGGCCGCCACCGTCGGCCATGGTTCGAGCTACCGCGATCGACGCAGACCCGGGTGTGAGCGGGGTACCCCAGGCGCCATCGTGCTGGCCACCTGTACCTGTTTTCGCGCCGTTTCACCGCACCACGCGAGCAGGTGGGGGCGGGATCCAGCGCCAGGCGGCCACCAGCGAGTGGCGACCCGCGGCGATCGCCGACCGGTCAGTTCAGCACCAGCGGGCCATCGATTCGCTCGCCTGCCTGCAGGCAACAGCAAACAGGGGTGGATTCTGGCCCATGCAGGCTGAAGGGGATCGCGGGTTCAGGCGTGCGGCTGCCACCGGAGAGCGCATCCATCGGCCGGCTAAACTCCAGGACTCAGCGCCGCGGGTCCTGAGCGGCGGCCGCCTGGCGCAGGGATTGCAAGCGGGGCGCATGCGCCACCAACACTGCTGTGGGCCAGGGCCACGCCGACCCCTTTGCCAGCAACATCACAGCCACCGTGTTCCCGGGGCCAAGCTTCATCGCAGGCCTTCATGGTCCAGCGGCCGTTGGGGGCGGGGATCGGGCGGACCTTGGCGCACCCGCCACACACGCGATTTGGGCCGGCACGGTTTTCGTTTCTCCACACCCCTTCAATCGCCACCACAGTCGCTTCGGGTGGGTTTGATCAGCAGGCCAGAGCACGGGCAGGCCCACCGGCACCGCATCGACCAGGCAAGCAGCGCACCAGCAGGCGCGCCAGCTTGGGGGCGATCACCCGGCACGGGTAGCACGAAGCCGCTGATCTTGACCGGATCGCCCTGGTGCAGCTTGGGGTCCGGTGTCGCTTGCGCCAGCAGGAGCGCACCACTCGGTGAGCTGCGTTGGCCCGTGGCACAACGAAATTAAGGCCCGGGGCCCGGTTGAAAAGTCGCTGGCTGCGGGTGGCGGCCAGTGTCGGCGAAGGAGGGCACCGGCGGCAGCAGCAACCACCGCCAACGCGCCAGGCAGCCGCAGAAGCCAGGCGCTGGCGCCGTGCGTAGCGGCGCCTCCCTGACCGCTGACCAGTTCGAGACGGCCAGCGCCAGCAGCAGCCCGCCAACTGATCACACAAGCGGATGGAAGACGCGCGCCAGGAGCAGTCGAGAAGGCCACTGGGCGCCGCTCTGCACCAGCACCACCCCCAGAGCCCCAGGGCTCAGGCCTTGAGGCCGCTGTTGAAGCAGGTCCGCCAGCTCATAACAGGACTCGATTAGGTAGCAAAACTCCGCACACCTCAGGAGTCGTTCCGGCCGCTGCTGACAGCTGCAATGCATGAACCACACGCTCGGTCATTGCCGCCAGATTGAACCGCCGATTGAAGGCGTAGAACATAGAAGGCGCCAAGTAGCGATCAGCTACTTTTCGAAGCGAAGGGCATGGAAGCTGCCGCTGAAGCTGGTTTTCAAGTTGCTGAGCAACCGTGGTTAATCCAAGCGGGAATTCTGGTATTCATTGGGATGACGACCCTTTACGACCACAGGATGATGGAAAGCAACCGACTTCTTGCAACGGCGCGAAAGCAAGCCAGCCCATCGGAGAATCACTTCACAGCCTATCGCCAGTGAATCTTTGGCCAATCAGCAATAGCGGCAAAAGCAGAACGTGGGCACGGTGGGCAAGTTTTATTATACCGGGGTGGCCCGCTCATCGACAGAGACGGGCTGCCACGAACCGGCCACCTTTGTTCTCGATCCACGACCAGCTTGCCACCACAGCGTTCTCCGCCAAGGTAGGCATCATCCACCTTGCCACCCCTTTCCTCTGAGGGCATAGGCGCCATCAACGTTCTTTCATTGCCTGCATGATTTCTTGTTCTGAGCAACCATGCCGTTCGGTAGTTCAACCGAGGATGACGCCTCAGAGCTAGTGAGGAGATTTCCTGTCTTGGCTTGGCCGACGAGGTAGTAAGGCAAGGAACCAGGGCATGTGGTCAGAGGTAACTTTGTTGCTCCAAGATGGTACCGCCGTGAGGGTGCTTGATGACGACAGCTCCGGCACTTGATAGCGCTTGTTGGGCGCCTGCCAATGATGAGCCGTACTCTTGCCCTTCACAACGTGGGCAACGCGAAACCATCAGGCCAGCGCGCTCTGTTCCACGGGCAACTTCACATTTTTGCTCGGTTCCGTAGAGCTCAATAAACTGGGCAGCCGACAGGCTGGCCTGGAACTGGATCCGATTCATAGCCATGGCAGTGACGACTTGGTATATTGCGTTACAGCCTAGGTCCCAAAGGGCTGCCGCGGAGCTTGCTGCCTAATCAAGTAAACAGGATCAAGATTTCGCCCATTGGCAATCAAACAAGCACCACCAGACCTGCTCCTGCTAGCCGTGAGGCAGGATGGCGCGCGGGCGCAGCAGACCGCCGAACAGGCCGATCAGCTGTGAGGTTCGATCACGGCCCCGCAGCAGAAGGCAGCAGGGCACCGGGTGTGAACCTGGGGGGGACGGCGAACCCCAAGGCCCAGGAAGGCATCCACGCTCCGAGCACACCGACACGACCATGCTCAGCAGCATCAAGCTGAGGATCGAGAGGGTTTGGTGCCCCTCCCACGGCCAGCAGCAGCTGCGCGGCAGCACGGTTTTGGACCAATGCCGCGATTTTTTTTTTTTTTCAGGCAGCCGAACACCAGCAGCAGGCGCCAGGCCAAGAAATTCCGAAGCTGCCGTGCCCAGCACCTCGCCAGCGGCTGTCGTCGCACCGGCACGTCGGCCGCAAGCGGCAGTCGGCGGCGGGCTGCGATCAATTTCCGCTGCGGGATCCAGCAGCGAAAACCTGGCTGAGCGGTTGGCTCAACGCCCCGTTTTCCAGCAGCTCCGGGTGAGCAGCAGGGCTTCGGAGCGTTGGCCCAGCAGGAGTGGCCAGCGCCACGGGCCACCACCACGGCCCGCCCCAGGGGCCGGGCCAGCCAACAAACCAGGGCTTAATTCGGAAGGCGGCCCAGGTGCTGGCCACACAATTCGGGTTGAGCCACCTGAAGGCGGCGAACGGAACCCAGCGCGCGCCCAGGCGCACCGGAGGGCCAGCAGCCGCCGGGCCACCGGCACATTCCGCTTTTTCGCAGGCGCAGGCGAAACCGAGGGCAGCGCCCGCTGTGCGGCCGAGCAGCGGTTGGCTTGGCAGGCTTTCCGCACCCAGCGACGCCAGGGCTCAAGCAGCGCGCCAGGTGGCGATCGCCACACCGATCAAGCAGAAACGCATCGCTTCAAAGCGAGCAAGGCCTGGGACAGGGCCCAGGTGGTGGCCAGACGCTGCAGGAACCCATCAGCTGTCGGCCCGCAGCTGGAACCAGGCGGGAAATCGCCTCGAAGCAGGCCGCGTTCTTTCTCGTTCTCGCGGGCTTTCGCCTTCAGCAGGCAGGCCCGGCCGGATTCCGGTTCTGCAACAGGGCATTGCGCCAGGCCCAGACCAGGTCGGCGCTGGCCTCCATGCCCACGTTGGCCATTCACGCGCAGATCCAGGCCGCCCTGCGGCCTCGAGCTCGCGCCACTGCTCCAGCAATGGCGTCGTCGGGCATTGACAAGAAGGTGTGATCGAAACTGCTGGGCGAGCTGGGCCTTCGAGGCCTGCAAAGCCGGAGAAATCAAACCACGAAGCCGTTGGCATCGCGTTGGTGGGCCCGGAACCAGGAAGGTGAAGCTGCGGCTGTAGCCGTGCACGAAACGGCAGTGGCCGCTGTGGCGCCCACTGGGCTTGGCCTGGCAGGCAGGCGGTAGCGTGAACTGTTTTGGAGCAGCTGTAGGCCGCCGCTGGTGCTGCCGTCCATGGGATGGGTGGGAGGATCGCACCAGCTACTCGGGACACTGCAGGCCTTGGAGCATCATTTCAGCCCCGCCGCACCGCCGCTGGCTCCCTGGCCATGGCCTTGAGCTGATTGGGGTTACTGCGTTTTTAACGCGGCGGGTCTGATTCGCATCGCCAGACTGGCCTCGACGGGGCCGTGCTGATGCTGGCTGGATGAAACGCCGAAGCGATTCGAGCAGGACCCTGGCCCACTGAGGCAGAGGTGCACTACTGGAGCCGCTCGCGTCAGGAGCTCATGGCCACAAGGGTGCCACAAGCGGCCCATATCCAGACCCTGCGCGGCCTCCGCTAACGACTGTGAGCGATGTGTTGCCTGCTGAGCATCGAAGCAACGCGGAGACGTGGCCTGCCACCAAACCGGGCGCCCGGGAGCTGCTTCTCAGCAGATGGATTGAACAGCAACAGGCAATCAGCGCAGAACCGCCTGAACGCTGGTGCCCAGCCGCCGGCCGATTGCCTGCCAGCGAACTGGCGCGGGTGATCAATGGGCGCCGCGACCATCCCGAACCCGGCCAGCTATACCAACAAGCTGCTGGAGGCGGTGACAACAGCATTTCCTCAAGAAAGATCGGCGAAAGGAGAGCGTGAGTTCGTGATGGCCTGCAAGGACGACGATGCCGCTTGCCATTGCCGGCGAGCGGCCGATCTGATCTTTTCACCGGGACAGGCCTGGCCCACCACGGCGTCCCCTTGGCGGGCTGGTGCAGGAGGGTGCTGGCGCCCGGCGAGGAGCGCCAAGGGCGCACTCAGGAGCCGTCCTGACCGCGGGCAGACGTTTCAGGAGATCTCTTTTTGCCGGCCAATCTCAAGCTCATTCAGGGGCTGTAGCACACCGAAGCGACTGGGTTGGGCATAGAAGCCAGGCAGGGTGAGCCAAGATCACGGGCCGTGAGCTGCAGCACCGGCACGGGCGCCTGGCACCGCAGCCATCGCGTCGTGGCCTTCGGGGCTAGCCCAGAGCCGAAGGCATGGCCGAGCTTCATGCAGGCCGTGGCTTCAGTGCTCGCGGCGCTGATCCGGGCTGATCAACACTCTGACGCCGCGGGCTCAAGGCGCCAGGACCCCCTTGGCGTTCAGTCTCTTGCGTAGGGGTCAGGCTGGCCCCGGCCCATGGCTGGCGCGTCTCGGCCATGGTTTCAGGAAATCAGCGTGGGGCGGCGGCGCGAACGAACACCTGCGCCCGGGCTGGATCGTTGACCCGCTGCAGCGGTAGGTGACCCTGCCATTCCCCCAGGGCCGATCCACGGCCGTCAGCCAGCGCTTGCTCAAAGCGAGCGCCCTGGACCTTCCAGGCTTGTCGGCTCCACCCAGACGCCCAATGGGCCAGCACGGGCCAGCCGGCGACAAGAAGGATCGAGGGCTTGGCGGTTAGTCGGCCGGAATCAGGCGCCACCTCGGCCTTGGCGCCTGCCCCTCGAGGCTGGCCGCTGGGTGGGCCATTGGGCTGGCTGCTGTGGGCTGGTGTGCAGGCTCTTCCACGGCCGGCTGGCTTTGCGGCAGGCGGCAGCGATCGCTCGCCAGAGCTGGCAAAGGCAGGCCCAGACCAAATTCCCAGCAGCCGTGATGGCCTCAAACAAACGGCGCTTCGATCCACCACCTTCAGCCGGGCAGACCGACGCCCCTGGCCATCAGGTGGCGAGCAAGGGAGGTGGGCGAGCAGCCAATTCGATATTTCAGCACCCAGCGCAGGCGCGTGGCCCAGAGGCTTCGCTTCACTTGGGGCAGATCCCACCCTTGCGCAGCGGAATCGCCCAGAGGATGTAGGGTGATCGTTGGGATACAGGGAGAGGGCGCCGACAAGCCAGGAGACGCCACTTCCACCAGAAAAAGGGTTTCCGTTATAAGAAGCTGCGATGCCCTGGCCGTATAATGCAAGCACCCGCAGGATGCGCTGACCAGCACCGCCAAGGCAGGCGATGCCGCTCACCACGTCGGTGACCACCATCAGGACGCTTCCCCCCTGGCCGGGTTCGGCCTTGATTCAGGCGGCGCTCCAAGCACGAGCGCGCCGAAAGCAGACCATGAAACTGAGGTAGTGGGACGTAGGCCACCGCCGCATGGCAGCACGCCGCTGGGGAACACAAACCAGGCAGGGAGAGGCCTGGCAGGGAGAGACCAAGCCAGTGGAAAGTGCGGGCAGAGAAAGTCCTTGCTGCAGAAAGCCAGAGAGGATCTGGGCAGGAAAAAGGCGTCGAGAGCGCTCATCGCGTGGTCCATTTCGCCGACGGTAAGCGCCCCCTGGGCTGGACACGAGCGCAGGCCGCGATGGCGCTTCAAACGTCGGTATAAAAAACTAATGAATTTGGAACAAAAATCAAGTAGGCCAACCTGTTGATTCGTAGGGCTAGTATTGGAACTGGCCCAAAAGGCACCGTAATTTTGAATCAGCCAAGCTGCTGAGAAGTTCCAGGTACCAGTTCCACTCAGTTTCCTATCTCGCTGAGATCGGTCGCCATCCATTGCTCCACCCCGGTTCAGGAACTCACCCTGCGGCCGAAAAGTACAGAGCATGTGGCCCTCACCGACGCTGCAGGCTTTCCGGGCACAGAAAACAGCTTGCCTGTACTCCGACCTGAGCGTCGCCACATCGCGCAACGGCACAGGGCCAAGACCAGATGGTGGTCGGAAACTTGGCGTCTCGTCGTCAATTCTGCCAAAGCGCTTTATCAGGGCAAGGGGCCTGATCTGTCGATCTGACTTTCAATAAGAAGGCACGATCGGCCTGTGCCGGGCGTTGAAAAATATGATCCCCACCCGTGGTCATCGCTTTCAGCACCTATGCCTTATTGGTGGATTCCGTCAGGGCTTGAACCGGGCCCTCTCCACCCAGAGCCGAACCAACCGGATTCCCGTCAAATGTGAACGAGAAGGCTCACGCCGGCTGCGGGCGGCAGGGCCCGAGTTGCATGCAAGCGGAACGGCACCTCCCCCATCACGAACCAGTTTTGGCGGCCAAAGCTCACGCTTCCGCTTGACCAGCTCGAAGATTTCTACTGGCCTTGCGAAACTTGCGTTACGGTCACCGTCAGCCTTGCAGGGGGGCGGTAAGCGCCAAGGAGACCCTTCAAGAGTTAATTGGATGTGTTGCCCCGCACCCCAGCCGTCACCTTCTGGAGCAAGCCGAAGTCAGTGAACGCCACGCGGTGGCCTGGGAGTTGTTGGATCGGCTCCGATTTCTCAGCAGAGCGTTCGAGCGCGCCCGTAGGTTTGTTGCGCCGGAATCGATCAGGGGGCACCAGTGGCGAACCTGGCGGAAGTGGCGGAACAACTCGGCTGCAGCCGCGAGTATGGCCGCCAGGTGGTTGCAAGCGGCCCTGCGCAAGATGCCCGGATCGGCCCCTGCAAAGTGGCCTGTGAAGCAGCCAGGGGATGATCACCGACCGTCGCTGATAAAAACCGAACTTGCCCGTCTTGTCCGGGCAAGGATGATGGCTAAGTTCATTGCTGTGATAGGACCCATGCCTCAACAAACCACCGTTGACACTAGGTTTGCTCGAGAGCAGCGTTCGTTGATGAGGGTGTGCTGCAGCGATTTGCTGCGCCGCGGCCGGCCCGCGCATCGCCCTGCCTGCTCTCGAAATGCCTGAGCTGCTGGCTGGATGGCACAACCCCTCCCCAGGGCGGATCACGGTTTGATGGCAGCGTTGAACCTACCTGCTGCTGCCCGCTCGATTCTGATCCCCGTTTCTCCCCGTGGCCGGCTTCAGTGACGACCTGGTGGCGATCACGCCCTGGCTCGGCTGGATGCCGGCAAAGGCCACCTCACCCCGGACATCCGCCAAGGGCAAGCGCATAGCTGGGATCGCTGGTTCCTCCTTCCCGGTAATGGCGGACGCTGAGTCCTGAACAGCTCGATTCCCTGCAGGTGTTTTTGAAAGATTGTTGCGCCATTCACGGCGTACCCAATCCGATCTGCGCAGGGCCTGCGGGCTGAGTCGATCAAGATGCCGCGCTGCTTTGAGGAGCTGCAGCGTCTGCACGTTGCAGGCGGAGTCTGGCGCCACGTGCTGAACCGGCTCTGCGCCATCGAGACCCAGTGGCCAGAGCGAGGAGGCCGTGATTCCCCTCGCCCAGCTGGAATCTCGATCTCGACGCGTTGCTAAACGAGATCCGTGAAAGGACAGAAAAGTTAGGCTTTTAGAGCCAGAGTGAGAGGCCCTGATGACGCCGCCAATGAGCATGCGATCCACGCCGAGCCCAAACGCCCTGCGGGCACGGCCAGAACGCCCTCGGCCATGGCTCTGCTGCGGGCAGGGGTTGTATATGGGCGGTTCTGCCTGCCCTCGACCAGAACCTGGCTCAGAGCGGAGTCGTTTCCTGCTGGGAGGCGCGGCAGCAATGTTCGGACCGGCCAACCGCTCAAACTGTGGATTGCGTTCACGGGAACCCGACGGTTCGTCACCTTGCAAACAACCACCTGGAGGAACCCCCAGGCGACACCGCGTGGCCAGGCCGGGAATTCAGCCCGTTCAATAATTGATTTGCGCCGCCTAAAAACGCCTTAGCGACGAGGCCTTCATGGGGCCTTCGCGAACGGGTTTGAGCGGAACTGGGGCCAAATTTGCTGTCGGTTGCTGATCTGCATCGTTCTGGTGCTGCACGGTGCAAGTGGTGGTTTCGGTTCTGAGTGAATTCAGGCAATCCCGCCAGCGGCTGGCTGGGCGATGACCTGATCAAGATCCTCGGCGATGTTGTTGACCCTGCTTTCATGCCTTGGAGGTGCTTGCAGAACGTCCACGGGCTTATTTTGCGCCGCAGTTCGTCGTGGCAGATCGAAAACTGGTGTTGATCACCGCGCTCACGGCAGTGGCCCGGAAAAGTGATTCGTTGCTTGCCGCCAGGGAGCTTGGAGAACAAAGCCGATGCTTGTGTTGGGGCTGGCGTCACGGTTGGTCAGGCTTTTCGGCCGGGACTTGGCTGGTTGCGCAAAGCGACTTCAGGGATCGGCCCCCCCAGAACAGAGGCAAGCCAGAGGGTTCCGGGGGCTGGATCTGTAAAGCCACCACCCGATGGCGGCGGTGGGCGTTCGATCAAAACAGTTTGAATCTCCTTTGGCTCAGCAGAAACCCGCTCGTCTGGCCTTTGAGAAGGGCCAGTTCGGCGCTTTCCTCTTAACAGCGTCAGGCACCTCGCTGAACGGCTGGTCCTGGCCAACTGCCGCTGTTTAAAACTTGGCAGGAGTGGATTGCGGCTCCAGCCACAAACCCGGGGAGAGTCTCCACCAGGCCGCTGCTTGTATTCCTTGGGCCGGAACAGGGGCCACTGGCCAACAGGGCAAAGTTTGGCGGGGTGGTTGCTTCGGCTTTCAGCGGGCTCCAGGGTTCCCTCTCCCAAGCCGCCGAAACGACGCAAAGGCCGTGCTAGCCAAAGCGGGCCGGGCCACCCACGGCTTGGTGATTTCAAGCCGCAGTTTTGCCGCAGGCTTTCGCCGAGGGGCCGAGATCGGCGTTTTGGATTTTCAGGGGCCACAAAAAGGGGCATTGGAAAGGCTTGCTCCAACCCTTGGTTGGAGGAAAAACAAGGGCTGGGAGGTCTTTTCTCAGCCATGGATCCAGGAGCGCCCCGCCAAACCACTTGTTTAGGCCCGCAGCGGCAATTGGCAGTGTTTCAGCCCTGCAGCCATTTCAATTCTCTCTCCTTT
>Ga0163217_1047600_pt1 | contig 12622 bp, 15 predicted proteins | sample SynspAceP_FD_185933 | JGI IMG/M metagenome (GOLD analysis project Ga0163217, IMG submission 185933) | Saline lake microbial communities from Ace Lake in Antarctica - Synechococcus sp. Ace-P (PacBio error correction) | ecosystem: Environmental > Aquatic > Non-marine Saline and Alkaline > Saline ... | reverse complement strand
CGCAGATCCGTGACTCCGCCATTCGATCTGGCCCGGCGGCGGGCCCCTCGCGCATGCAGCCTGCGGCGCGAACGCATATATTGGCCGCACGCTTCGCGAGAATTGGCCAGCGCTGACGCCGAGCCTCGCGAGGAGCAGCCTGGAGTCGACCCCAGCCAATCCACCTCACCGGCCCGGTATCTATCATGGTCCCCATGTCGCGGTGCGCGAAAACCACGAACATCGTCCAGTGTGCTCACTCCTGGCTTTTCGGGCACCGATGCACTCCTGTTGAGACTGTGGTCTGCAGTGCTTCTACCTTGCCTCAGCGTTTTGTCCGCTCCCCCTGGGGCGTTGCTTGTCTGATTCTTTTGGTGGCCGTGGCTGTCTTAGCTTTAGCTCTTGCGCAGATACGTGATTACGAGAAGGCCACCGGGGATTGACCTCTTGGCCCTGCGGGCCCGGCCTCTTGGTCCCGTTGAACTCTTTGGTGTCTTTTCGCGAGAGAGGTCGCCCCTGCCCACTTCCCGCCTTTACAAGCTGCGGAGAGGAGGGCTGGGAGCGGCCATTGAGGTCCTGGCCTGCAAAGAGCTGAGAGTCGCATTTCGAAGGCCACTTTTATTTCCCGTAGCCGTTGGAAGCCACTCCACTACCTTGAGTTCTCGATCTCAGCGCACCCCTTCCTCGTTTCGCCATCCAAGCACCCAGTTGGGGTATGGCCTCACCGCGGCGTCAGCGGGGCAGCGCACTCCGGCCTCCCGTGCCCGGTCGTCATGTTTCCACATTAGGGGCAGGCGTGCTCTCTCGCGTCTTTCCCTGGTGCGCCTCCTCCGAACAGATTGTACTTCTGTGTGAATATATACTAGAACAGTAGGGGGCACGACCGAGGAGGGGTGCGTCTGTGAAGCAACACCCGCGCCCCCGTTCTTCCACCAGTGATTCTATCCAGGGCTGAGGCTGTTCGTGCCGCGCTGTGTATTGGGCGGGTACAATGACCAAATTGCCCAGGCCGGGAGGAGCGACTGGCCTCGGGGACGCAGAACTGTTTAGGGCCGCGATCTGCGCGCCGCACCCTGCCGACGGAACCGAACCGACCAGCCAAGACCAGCCCTGGGCGAGCAAAAACACGAAAAGGAGCCGGCCACCCGTCGCCACAATCGGGAGGACTCGGACAATGGGACGGCTGGGCCGAATCGAAGCTGAAGGGTAGGAAGCGTCCGAGTGTCACGTCAAAGACGCCGTGAGCCCGGGCTTCCGCCCTGCGGCGTCCCCAACGGGAGAGGAGAGAGCGAGGGCCGCGGCGAGGAGGCTGGGGGCGACACCACCGCTGGGCACCCCACGGTCTGCGAAACCATAGCACCTGGAGTTTACAGAGTGGGCACATGCCTAACGCCTTGATTCTCACGCGGCGCAAACTTCGCTTTCCGTCGTTTTCCAACTGACTGCAAGGGCTCCGCTCCCCCGGTGTGGGCCCGCCACGCCGCCGCGAGAAAGAGTGCCCCGGGGGCCGGAATTTCAAGGGCCCTTCCCCACGGGGCGGTGCCGACCCGAGGCGATCAACGCGTCTGTTCTCGTGCAAGCTGGTTTCCCGTCAGTTTCATCCAGCGAAGTGCAACTCCCCTGATGACCGCCGGCGCTCAAGCCCAGGCAGTTCAACGAGATGCAGGGAAGAGCGCCTCACCAGAGAGGTGCCTCTAACAAGGGAGTGCTCGGGGAGGAAGAAAAGAGACGTTCAGCGCGACAACGTAGCCAGTTCTTGCCTACCGCGGAAGCAACATCCCATGCGTGGCCCGGTTCTGGCGGCTCGCGGCGGCCCGCCGGCCCTCGGATGTCGATGTCGGGCGTTACCGGGCAACGTCGACGATTTCATCAGACGACCTGGCGTCGGCCGCCTTCGGTGCGGTCGAAAAGGCCGGGCGCAAGATAGCCGAACCATTGCTCAGGTGCGCCCGGCGGCTCCGGCTTCTCCGGCGGCTTCCCGGAGGAGATCCCCTCTGGCTTTCGGTGGGCCCGCGGGACGCACATCCGCGGCCAACCTGGATTGCCGAAGCCACATCAACCTCAGCTTCGCGAGGCCTTTCAACGGCTGTGAGCGTGCTCTGGCGCCCAAGTCGAAAGATGAGGAGCCCGGGGTGGCAGGTGCGCGGTACCTCGCGGGGTGCCACCAACCAACGGTTTCTAGCCGCCTGCGCTCAAGCCTATAGGGGGCAACCCATCCAGCCCTTTGGCACACGTGCCGCCCGTGGTGATCCTCCTAACCGCTCAATCTGCGGCGAAGACCATCCGATCTGGAAGCTCGATGGCGACCAGTTGCCGCGCGAGCTGCCCTGAGCCTTGATGAGCTCGCCGCTCGGCGGCGAGGTGTGCCGCTGCGCCACCCCTTGATGGGCTGTAGGGACCCACGTCCAGGTTGCCAGCGGGGGCCCTCGGCCGCAGCTTGCGCCTTCAAGGGCAAAGGCTGGCCCCTCAAACAACGGCCGCGCGCGTCTCCTGCTCAGCCTGCAGTCTGAAAGCTGCCCGAACGGTTCAGCGAGGGCTCGAGCGCGACCTGCTCGACCAACTGCGCAAGCCCGCAGCCTTGACCCACGGCTTGAGTGGATGAAGGCCGCCAAGGCTCTGAAGCTGGCGGGCTGGATTTCCAGCTGCGATGATCATCATCGAGATGAATTGCAATCTTGTGTTTATCTTTCTCGCTCAACTAAGCCCAGTTTTGGGCTGAATGGGGAAAGCCAAGCAATGATGCTCTGGTTGAATAGCCTATGATGCCGAAGGAGATCTGGTAACCAATCCTGATCGAGCTTACAGTGCGTGCTCGATCCTCTATAATTTTTGCTTCCCCGCTGGACCTCATCAACCGCCGCGCTGTGTCGATTGCGTCCGCGCACGCCGCCCTGGCGCGGGCCATGGTGCGTGAGTTTCAGCTCAGCCCAAGCTGACTTCATCTGACCGCTGTGGTTACACCCGAACGGCGTAACCAAGGCAAAACGAGTCTCCGATCGGCGCGATGCTCCGGCGTCCCTGCCCGTGGAGCCCTCTTGATGGGCCCCCTGGAATGAACTGTGAGGAGGGTGGGCCGGGTCCCTGCGATCTCTGCATCCGCTGCGGGTGCTCTTCCCGAAGCGGTGGCCGAATGGCCCAAAAGCAGAGGACGGTGCTGAGTGTTTCAACGAAGGCGACCTGGAATCCCCCGCGGGCGATCGCCGTCTCACAGAAATAAAAGCACGGCGATCGCGTCAGATGGACGCGGGACCGTCGGCCCTCTACCCCTACTCCGCGACGCCATGCCCGCCGGGCACTGAGCGGGCGATCGTCCAATGCCGAAGGGATCGGTGGGCTTAACGACGAAACCGTCGCCCAGCTCTTGCCGGTCAGGGTGGCCCAGGCCCGCGCCCTCACACTCTGCCACCAAAGGCACCTTCACGACATGGACTGTATGGCCGGGTCGGAGCGATCCGCGAAGCGCTCGATGAGGAGGGTTATCGAGCAGGTGTGGACCATCATCAACCCCTAGCATCGTGTCTAGGGAGACCTTACGCCTTTCGTCCCGCCCTATTACGGCCCCTGTCCGCGAGCACTCGAGTCAGCGCCTCGCCCCCAAACCCACTCCAAGCCCGATTCCCACCGACAAACCACCTACAGATGGACCCGGCCAACGGCCGCGACGAGTCCTCGATTCGATTAAGCCCTGCTCGATGAGCAGGAGGTTCCGAATTCTGATGTTTCAAGCCAGGCCTGGCCTACCTCGACATCATCCATCGACTTGCGCCGAGGAAACGGGAAGCTAAGTGCCGATCGCCGCGCCCGTTTCTACAAGCCGTCCCAGCGCTAATACGCGATGGTGAAGGCGGCGCCGTGACGTCGGGGGGCTGGTATCCCCCACCCATAGCGAGCGATTCGGTGCTCGAAACCCTGCTCTGCTTCAAGCGGGCTGGGCCGATCTTCATCCTCACGCTACCACGCCTGTGATGCCTCGCGCTGGTCCGCGCGCGGACGGTCGCAGCCGGCCTCCGCGCTGTCCTCCGTCCTTGGAGGGCAAGCCCCAGGGCCGACCAGAATGGAGGCACTCGAAACAAGAAACGATGTCGGTTGCAGCGACTGGCCACAGCGCGTAGGCCCTCGCGGTGCAGGACATTGCTCTCTCTCCTAACGGCCTCTATCAGGTCTCTCTCTGGCTCCAGTCACCGGGAAAGCCGGGACGACTTTATCTCTACCTTCCAATCCCCCGTATAATCTCGATGGCGTCGCCCTGCTCGCCAAGACACCTATCTATCTCTGCAAGCCGGACCCCATTTCGCCTTCACTTCTCAGACCGCGCTGAGGTCGAGCTGATTCTCCCAGGCGGAGTGCCGCGCCTCTGCTGAGGGCCGTCTATCTCTCTATCTATTTCGCCAGGCACCAGGGCGCCGGCAGTTATTTACCATCCCGCAAAATGGCACGCGGTGGTCGGTTCTACTCCTGCCCAGCGCACTCGCCCAGAACGCAATAGCGGTGCGGTGGGCGAGGATGCCCGTCGGGTAGCGAGTCACCTCTCCCCACTGGCGGAGGTCGGTCTCCACACCAAAGACCGTGCGCGCCCTCCACAACAGGGATTGCTACTAATGAGCCAGGCTGCCTTTTTGTCTGTGCGCGCCGAGTGTCCATGGGGGCGCGCCTCTCTGAGGCGCCGCACCCAATTCTCTCTCTCTGCGGCCGAAACCCTGGTCTCTATGGGCCGCCCCGGTCGGGCTTTTGAGGGCGATCTGGCCAGCGTTCGCCTATGCCCCGTTTGTCTCTTCTGCTGTCTCATCTCTCTCTCTCTCTGTTGGCGCTGGCCGCTATCTCTCTCGTCCTATCATATCTCGTGCTCTGCTGGTAATACCATCCGTTCGGAACGCTCGGGGCCTCGATGGCCTCAGTCGCGCGAAGGCGAGGGCTGCGAAGTATTCAGCGCGCGTGGGGGCCTTGGACTCCTGCTGGCCGCACCCGCTGCGCCGTGCCCGCAGCGCACACAAGGCCCGGGGCTTGGGGGCCGCGCATCCTCTCTTCTCTCTATCTTATATAATATATGAGCAGAGCCCCGGCGCAGCGCACCCTGGCAGAAGACGAGAAAGACGCCGCCGCCCGGCGCCAGATGCGCGACACCCCCGCTGCGGCCCGCCGTGCGCCCATAAGAGTCACGCGACTCTCCGTTCCAGGGAGAGAGAAAAATGAGCGCGCAATCCAGCCAGAAGGAGCTGAAGACACTCATCCTGCGCTGGTGTGGGCTGAGACCGTGAAAGAGGGCGCGAAGGAATGGAGCGCGCAACAGGGAGCAACGTGCCGGGCTGCAGCACCAGAGAACCGCGCGAAGGCCGACAATCATGACTCTGCGCCTATCTCGTTGCTGCCTTTGCTTGAGCGGCGCGCCCTGGGAGGCGGCTGCGAGGGAAAAATTGTCCCCGCGTTCTTGGCGCACGCTGCCGCAAGAGCGCGACGCCAAGGTTCATCTTGGAACCGGGAGGAGAAAACCCCAAGCCGACTACGTCCGGGGCCGGCCCCGCTGGCGTGTGTTATATAGCGGGGGCGGTCTGGCAAATTTTCCCCGTGCCACGCGTGCAGGCATAAGATAATCCGCTACCTGCGATGGAGCAACTACACGGGCCTCTCCCGGTGCTGGCCACTGCGACGGTCGTGTTCATCCAGACACCACCCACAGGCAAGGAGCTGATTCGCCCTGGGCAATGTCGCGCCTGCTGCGCAGGTGGAAGCCAGAGGGCCCAGGCGGAGCGTGGGCGAGCGCCGGAGGCGCAAGGGGAGGGTTGCGGGGGGGCCAGGCGCGCACATCTCTCATCCTCAAATATACAGCTCTCCCCGCGCTATTAGATGGCGTGTGCGGCGGTCCGCCCCAGGCGGCCCACGAGAGCCTGGTTTACGCTTGGGGCCCTTTCAGGAGGCCTGGGTCCAGCTGGATTTCGGCTCTGGCCGGGGCGCGCTACGCTGGAGCTCGAGGCGCCGTGCGGCCCGAGCATCTCCGCTGATCCCCGCCTCCCCCTGCTGCTGCACGGGCTGCGCCACCCCCTTCTGCTCTGGCAGCAGGCCATTGCCGGCTTTGCCAGCGGTGGTGCCGGTGAAGTGTCACCGCCGCGCGGACCCTGCGGGTCGGTGGCGATCACCGGGACCGAACAACCGGCGGCAAAAACCGTGAGCCTCAAGAGCGTCGCCTGGCGCCCTGATGGCCCGTTGCCGTCTGTTCCTTCCCCTGCGCCGTACGCCACGGCTGCCCTGTGCGTGGCCTCCCTGGTGCTCGCCGACATCGCGTATATATCTATATCCCTGCAGCAGAACCCCCCACCTTCAGTGCCATTGTGCGTGCTGCATCGCCCGCAGCCTGGCGCTCTGCCAGAGCCTGCCCTGCCGCAAGCCAGCAGCAGCGCCGCCTGCTGCGCTCGATGAGGTGTCGCATGGCATCCGATCGTGCGATGGCGCGCGCTGGACGAATCGCGCCGTGTTGCGCCATCTGGCCGTATCGGGCCCGGCTGACGCTGGGCCACCAGCCATTTCGGTGAGCTCTAAGCGCTGAAATTACGGGCGATCCCCGTCTTCCGAGAACTGCTTCTCCCGTGGGCTTTGGATCTCGAGACCTCTCGCCGCACCTACCAGCGGGCAGATGGGGGCAATCCCCGCTCGCAGGCTCAATGCCCTTTTGCGATCGCGTCTCCGCCTGGGGCCTTCCGGGCGATTCGTGATTGCGTTCTGCCACCGACCTGCTGCGCCCCGCGGCGATGGTGAGGTCAACAAGGTTGAATCCGCGGCCTGGAGATCAGGCGCGCCGGCAGCAGGAGGCCCGAGGATTCCGCCGCCTGCGCCCGCACCGAGCTGTTGCAGGAGGAGTTGCTGCCAGCGCGGGGGGGGGCGGGGGGCGGGCGGGGCATGGCAGCAGCAAACAGGAGCAGGTCAGCGAGCTGCAGGAGGCAGCGCCGCCAGGCGCCTGAGCTCTCATCCGCTCGGGCCAAAAAAGAGGTGCGACGTGCTTGACCACCGCCTGCGCCAGGGCCAGGCCGATGGCGAGAGCGCCAAGCAGGCGGCCAGCGGCTCAAGCGGCTGAGGCAACCACACCGGCCCCAGCCCCAGCGCCGCGAGCCCAACCGGTTGGCCGGCCGGTGCTGCAGGAGAACGCAGCCTCTGCTCTCGCTCGCAAGGCCGGCGGAGTGCTGCGATCAAGCCCCGGTGGGCCGAACTCACGGGTGCCCGCTGCGCGTGCTGCGCCTGACTGTGGAGCTCAGCGCCATCGAGAGGGCCTCAGTGGCGAGAAGCCGGCCCCAGTGGAATCCGCGGCGCCGAAGGTGCAGATCCAGATTGCCCGCCAGCCATCGCCGCTCCGGGCCGAGGTGCGCCACCGAGGCGCAACACCGTTGATGTGCTGCGGCCTGCGGAGTCCATGAAAGCGGAGGCCGCCGTGGAGGAAAAACGCTGCCGTGGTGCCGGGGCCCTGTCTGGGTGAGCCATGGCATCGCACCGGCAAGCTCAAGCGGGGGCTGCGCACATGGCTGACACCCTGCCCTGGTCGAGCGGGTCAAGCGACGCTGAAAAGGCGATGGTGGACCCGGCCTGGCCAGCGTCGCTGGCGTGGCCTAGCCCTGAGATTGGCAGTCCGGCTTCCGCCGCCGCCTCTGCCAGGCCCCTGGCCTCCGCCGCAGGGCGGCAAGGCTTCCCCGGATGCATTCGAAGAAGCGCCAGCCCGCCTGGTCGATTTCCAGATCGACCGTCTGGCCAAGGGCTCATCTGCTGGCAGGGTCGCCGCGCCACCTGCACCAGCGGTCACCATCCAGCAGGCGCCAGCTGACAGCGCTTCGTTGCCGAGGGCTTCAACGTGGCAACCTTCGGCTTGGATTGTTGCGGGTGGCAGCGGGGCGATTTTGAGATTTCTGGCCGCACGGCCGCGTGTGATTGCCCCTTCGTAGGCGCCGCTGGTGTAGTGGATTCAGGGCCTGCCGCTGGCCCCTCCACCAGAAAGCGCCTGAGACCCAGCTGCAACCTGGTCGCCACCCACCGCCAGCCACCGGCAGCAGGTCACGGCGGGCATGCCGATGAAACTGGGGCACTAACAGATTCACGGCCACTTGTAGAGCTGCATCGGGTGCGAGCTGTTGGACCGTCCGGCGTTGAGCACGGCGATTCGGTGCCCATCGTCACGCTCCACCTGTCGTGGGTGGACGTAGAGGGTGGTGGTGCCGAGCTGGCGCTGCAGGTCAAGATCTGGGCCCGGGTGCCGGTGGCGCCAGCTTGGCGTCGAGGTGCTGAGGGGTTCATCCACAGAAACACCGAGGCGCTGGGCGCGGCGATCGCCCGACCCAGCGCCACCCGTTGCTTCATGGCCGCCGCGAGATGCTCCTTCGGCAGCCGATCGAGCAGGGGTGTGAGCCCGAGTTGTTCGGCCACCGTGGCGATCCGCCGGCTGATGGCCTCCTCCCCGGGCAGCAGGAATCCTCAGGCCACGGGGCAGGGCTTGGCTGCAGGCGATGCAGGCTGTCCTGGAGGCAGTTGCGCAGGCTGAGGGACCGGCTGCGCGGCAGGCCGAAGCCGATGTTGCCGGCGGCCACGCTGAGGTGGGGATAGAGGGCGTAGCTCTGAACACCATTCGCCACGTTCCGCTGGGCCGGGCGCAGCCCCGTGAACGCCCCGATCCCCCACCAGCACCTCGCCGCTGCATGGCGGGTTCCATCCGGCCAGGGATCCGCAAGCAGGGTGCTCTTGCCGCAGGCCCGAACGGACCCACCAGGACGAGAAATTCGCCTCTGTGGAATCGTCAGATCCACGCGCGTAGCACTTCCACTCGGCGCCACCTCCCCGCCGGGCTGCGGAAAGGTCTTACTACCGCTCCGAAGCGAACTCTGCCCAAGAACCGCGTCCTCAGACGCAGCGATCCTGAGGGTTGGCTCTTCACCTGCCCCGCTCTTCAGGGTCTCCTTTGCAGTCATGATCAAAGCCCGCGTCGCCGTCCAGGGCGGCCGGGCGGCGGACGGCATCGTGGCTTCCGACGTGAAAAATATGTGCCGGCCGGTGGGCCCTCGGCGGCGATGGGCCATGCGGGGCCATCTGGCTGGAGGCCACCCCCAAACCTGCAGACCCTGCTTGATTCAAGTACAAACGCCTGTTGCTGCTCCAGAGGGCGTCGCGGCGGACCCAACCGCAGCTCCGGTGTCGGTGGCGGTTGATGCTGGGTGGTGCGGTGCCCTGTGAAACCGAGGTGCGTGATCAGGTCAGCCGGCGCTGATCGTGATCTCGTGGGAGCCTGGGCGAACGCCTGCGGTGGCGGCGGGAGGGCGCGGCGGGCCGGACAATCCCACTAACCTCAGCAAACCGCAACCGCGCTCCTGAGAAATTCACCAGGGCAAAGACGGCGAAGAGCGCCTGATCCAGCTGGAACTCAAAGCTGCTGGCTTGAGGTGGCATCATCGGCCTGCCAAACGCCGCAAAAGCACCTTGATCAGCGTGCTTTCAGCAGGCGAACCGAAAATTGCCGACTTACCCCTTCACCACCCTGCGTGCCCAACTCGGCGTCGTGCGGCAGGCCAAGTGGAGAGGCACCGTGTTCGCGGAACACCCCGGCCTGATCCGCCGTGCTGCGCTGGGTGCGGGACTCGGCCACGATTTTCTGCGCCACACACTCGAGCGAAACAGGCTGCTCGTGGCACCTGGGGCATGCCGGCAGCCCCTTGATGTGGTGGCCCGATCGGCGGTGGTTGGAAGAGGAGCTGCTCGCCTATGGCCATGGCCTTCAAGGGACAGGCCCCGGCTGCTGGCCCTCAACAAGATCGAACTGCTCGACAGCGAGGACTGGATGAAGCATCTGCACGGCTGGCAGAGCGCTGGGAAGCGAGGTGCTCAAGATCTAAGCGTGGACCCGCTCCGGGCCTTGACGCCTGTTGGCCGCCATCTGGAGCAGCTGGGATCGCGGATCAGGTCGTCGTAGACGCGGCCCACTTCGGGGCTTTCCGGTTGAGGTCGCAATAAACCTCTAGGGAATGAGGATCGTGGTCGTCTCAGGGTGGTGGGGCTTGTACTCCTGCAAGCGACTTGAGCTCGTCTCGAGTGGCCGAGCTGGCTTGGTCGCCAACGGTCTTGGCGGCTTCGATTTCGGTCTGATTCCTTACGGATGTGCTCGTCGATGGTGTCAGGTACGGTCGGTTTCGACAACCAGATGCATGTCGGCTTCACCCTACCGGGGCGCCGCCAGCCCTGAGGCAAGCTTTGTGGGCTGGAGCTGAATCAAGCCCGCAGGTCGCTGAGCTCAAGCCAGCCGTTCCCTCGGCGCGGTGATGCGCTCCGCCCAGGGCCGAGAGCTCCTGGGTGAGGCTGTTCGAGCTGGCCGTTAGTCGCGCTCAGCGCCGCCAGAGCTGTTGCTCCAGCTGGCTGCGCTGCGCTTCGAGCCGGGGCAGCTGGCCCTCCAGCCGCTTATTTCGCGGTTTGCTGAAACTGCGCCGCGGCTCGTCTTCAACGCACCAGCGCCTTGTTTCCATTGCCTTGGCCGAGGGCCTGTTGCGCAGTGCCTTTACCGGGGGCTTGCTGGGGGCGCCCGCTTGGCTGCCTTGGGGCTCGCGGCCGCCGTTTGGAGGTCGCCTGCGCGTGCCGGGCGCGGCCTTTGGGCGAAGATAGGCGCTGTAGTTGCACCTCAAAGCGCTGAGCAGGCCGTTCCTCGAACCAGAACAGGCGGTCGATGTGCGATCGAGGAAGTAACGGTCGTGGGAGACACCACCACGCAAGCCACGGAAATCCTCTGAGAAAAATCTTTCGAGCACGCGTCAACGTCTGCACATTCCAGATCGTTGGTGGCTCATCGAGCAGCAGCGACGTTGGGCCTGGGGATCAGCAAGCCGCAGAGATAGAGCCGTCGCCGCCGCCCGCCCGAGAGCGTGCGATCGGACTGTGCTGCTGGGGGGCGGAACAAAAAAGCCTCCAGCAGCTGGGATGCGCTGAAACCTGGACCCCGCCGAGAATCGATCTGGCTGGCCGCCTCCTGGACGTACTCGAATCACTTTGCGGCCAGGCCAACCGCACAGCACCAAGGCCTCGGGCCTGTTGGTGCGAAGTAGCCAGCTGCACGGTGCTACCAAGTTCGAGGGCTGCCGCCTCGCCTGCCGCCGGCCGGCGATCAGATCGGAGAAGGCTTGGGATTGCACTGAGCGTCGGGCCGATGATCCCGAACCGGCTTCGGGCTGATCGTAGCTGAAACTCCCGCAGCAGGGGACGCAGCGTCCCCGCCCGGTACGTCGACGGACACGTTCTCGGCCGGTTGATCGCCCGCTTGCCGATTCCGCCGGCGGCGGTGCTGAGGCTGAGCGGCCCTTGGCCCTGGCGGGTGGCGGCCTCGCGCATCGCCCTCGATCCGTGGATCCCGGGCTTTCTTAGCTTCGTGCTCCTGGCCTGGGGGGCCGGCGGCTGAGCCATTCCAGCTCCCGCCGGCAGTGCTCCCTTGAACTTGCGGCCGTGGCAGGCTTCGCGGCCTCCTTCATCGGCCTTGTCTGCAGCTAGGCGGGCGTAGTTGGCCGGCGTAGCGCGCGCTTCGCCCCGATTTCCACCTCGACGATCCTGGCGGGCTGACCCGATCGAGCGAAGTAGCGGTCGTGCGGTGGACGCAAGCACCAGGGCACCGCTCAAGCGCTTCCAGCTGATCCTGCAGCCACTTCGATTGGCACGGGCATCGAGATGGTGCGTCAGGTTCATCCACAGCAGCACATCCGGTTCGCCACCAGCGCCGAGGCCAGGGCGAGGGCCGCGTACGAAATCCGCCCGAAGAGATTGAACGACCTGTTGCTGCACGTCCTGGATGCCGAGCCGGTCGAGCCCACCTCCAGGCACTGCGGCTTCCAGGTCCCAGGCCTGGCATTGGTCGAAGGCGGCCCTGCAGCGTGCCCAGGCTCGGCCAGGCAGGCCGTGTGACCCGGATCCTCGGCGCTGGTTCCTCCGCCAGGGCTCGCTACGGCGTGAACCGACGCAGCAGGTTCAATCTTTCGGCCGCAGCTTCCGGTCACCTGCTCCAAGCCCACGGTGCGGCTGGCTCTCAAGATCCGGCTCCTGGCTCACCACAACCACACCTATGAGCCGTGTGCGAGCCCGGTCGTTTCCCCTTCCCCGGGCGTCACTCCTGGCCGCCAGCAGCTTGAGCCACGGTCGACTTGCCGAAAGCCCCGTTGGGGCCGATCAGGCCCAGGCGCTCTTTCTCACCCACATGGCAGGTGAGGTTCTCGAACCCCAGGGTTTTCTGATGCCGAAGCGTCCTTTGCCGGACTGCCCACCCAGGCCTGATCAAACTCACGCGCGAGGTGTCGTGTGGTTCTTCCAGGTAAGCCAAAGACACTTCTTTGTCGCCCCAACCACGCGGCGGCAGCATTCGGGAACTTGCGCACGCAGAGCAGCAGCAGCAAGCCCCGGGCCGTGAACCGCCAAAGCAGGGTGGAAGGGCGGTGCTGGTATCGACAGGGCCGTTTGAGCCGGCGCCCCAGCAGGGGGCTTTCACCGGCCAAGCAGGCAAAGCGTCACCCCGGGGGACCGCTTTCGGGCCCGCTGAAAGCAGAAAAAAAAATTCCTTGAAGCCCCACGGCCGGCGAAGGGCGGCGAAAGAAACGGGTTCCAAAACGGCCAAGGGAATTCCAAGGGGAATTTTTCCTTTCCTTCTTTTTCCTAG
>Ga0163217_1029207_pt1 | contig 12623 bp, 13 predicted proteins | sample SynspAceP_FD_185933 | JGI IMG/M metagenome (GOLD analysis project Ga0163217, IMG submission 185933) | Saline lake microbial communities from Ace Lake in Antarctica - Synechococcus sp. Ace-P (PacBio error correction) | ecosystem: Environmental > Aquatic > Non-marine Saline and Alkaline > Saline ... | reverse complement strand
GGTGGCAATCAAGGGGTGCACTCCTGGTTCCCTGAATGGGCCAGTGCGTCTCGCCCATCGAGCCCTCCGACGCCTGGAACTTGTAAACCGAACATTTGCCGAACCAAACCCTTGTGCCCATGAAGCGGACAACCGCCGATTTTTCAAGCGGCGGTCAGATTCCCGATTCCGATCATAAGTGCCGGGTCCTGGCGTTGGCAATAACTTGCAAAGGTGTCGCGTTCGTTCCGCTTCGGGAGTGCAATTGCAATTCACGCCGTTTATCCAAGGCACGCGCGTGATCCGGATTGCAGATGAGCCGGAGTCGGCATCCGCGACGAATCACTCGGGACGGAAATCGTGCCGGCCAGGCCGTCGCCGGTATTGTGACAGTCTCGCACTTTCGACGCCGTGACAACTTCCGGCAGCGGTCAAACGATCGCAGTCGCGGGACTTATTGCAACCAATTACGGTCCAGTACGGATCGCGTTCCGTTTGGGGCGACTTGCCGATCATCGGTGGCAACTGGCGGGCGTAATCGACAGCAGCGGGGAACAAGACTTTGGTGATCCTGGTCACGCCACACTTTGGTCGCTCCCGTCAACGCATTGTGACGCCCCGTGGTCCCAGGCAGCGAGTGGCATTTGAAGACGACATCGAGAATTTTCATCCCGCCAACGTTCGTTTAGAGAGTCGTTCCGATCGAAGGAACTACCGCGGCGTCCGTCTCGTACGAACCGTTGAGGCACGCCCAAAACATGCGAACATTGCCGTGATCGAGACGTTCATGATCGGCGAATCTCGGTCCACCGGACCCGGCTGGTTGTCGGAACGCCCCTTGCACCGGACGATCTGCTTGGATACACAACGCCGTCGAGGGCAATCCGTGAGCTTTGTTCCGCCTCGTTTCTCACGCAACGTCGGCGACGGTTTCAATCAATTCAACGAGATGCTACAAGGAGCCGACAATGAATAGCACTCAAAAACATTTAATCGCTTTGAATCGATTTGGCTCGGGTTCGCTGATTCAGCGGTTGTGCAATCGCGGGCGGCATTTTGGTGGTCGATTGTTTTGCAGGCGACATCCTGCCGGCGCGATCCCTGAACGGCTGGCAACAAGGTTTGCAATTGGCAAACCGCACAAGTCGCCATGCAATCGCATAAGCGGTGCTCTTCAGGATTTCATCTAGCAACGACGATCAACTCTCACAGCGGGCTTTGGATGTATGTCGCGGGACATTTGCCCAATCGAATTGGACAAACGTCTGGCCTGAGGTGGTGACCATCGGGATGAGGCGAAATTGGATGCTTCGCGGTATTGCCAGTGCCCTCACGGGCCCTTTCGGGCACGCGGCGTGAACGATTGGACATTTCAAAATCGCGACGCCGCCGCACTCGGTTTGTCATGGACCTCAAGAGGAAGGTTGTCGCAGCAATTCGAAACAAATTGGTAACTCGTCGCGCACCGGGGCACGACTTTTTCGCGTCCTCAGTCTGGGGCGGCATAAGGCACGCTGGGAGGCCGTTTCTTGATGCGAACATTTCGCACAATCAATCAACCAGCATACCTTATCATAGCTTCCTAAATCTCCCTACCGGCGAAGGGAATCAATTTGGTTTGATCTCACTGCTTGGTTTCTTGGTAGCAGGATGTCGAGCACTATTGCGAGAACCCGTTCGCCTTGATTTATTCTACCGCTTTCCTCTGGCCAACTCTGCACCGGGTAATCTCGTTGACACTACCAAAACGGGTCTATGTGGCATCCAACCGCCGCACCGGTGGCTGCAGAGGGATTTGACCGAAGCGATCGCGTTGTACGACACAAGCCGAGAAGCTCGGACGCCAGCGGCAAATCGTTGGACGGGGGAAACTCGCTCTCGCTTTACGCTCAAGCGGGCCAGTCCGACCAATCTTCTGTGCAGTTACCAAAAAGCGATCGCGACACCAAAGACGAGGAACTAGCGAAAAACCAGCCTGGGACTTAGCTCGAATGGATACCAGCGTTGAGGAAGCTTCGAGACACTCAAAGCGCGCGTGAGAAAATCTCCCACAATTTCCGTTGCAATCACTCAGCGATCGCGGATGTATCGCGAGGCGATCGCCCTGCGCGCTCGCAGTTCACTGCATTTACGGAGCCCGTTCGCCGCCAACACAACCTCGGCCATGTTGGACACGAAGGTGATGCGGAAAAAACGCGACCGTGCCGTCACACGGCGCTTCGCGACACCCCATCTCTAAAAACATCCAATTAGCGACGGGCAAATCCAAGAGTTCGCTCCGCGCGATTTAATCGTTGACCTTAGCTGGACGCGCCCTTTGGAATGGGTTTTTTGCCCGTATCGTCGGTTGTATTTTAATTTAGCCTTCTGGCGTTAGCACCGGTTCGCCACGAAAACGTGGTACGCCAAACGGCTAAAGCATAAGTGGCGTTGTCAGTTAGGAACGGGGGGGGGTGGGGGGGGGGGGGTGGCGCGGGGGGGGAGCATTCACTTTTTTGGCGAACTCGCCAGAGTTTGATGGCGTCGGGAATATCAAAACTCTGGCGAGCTTCGACTCGATTTAGTCCGTTCAATTATGGATTTCGCAAATCCTGGACGCCCGCCGTGATCACGCGATGATAGCAGCGTCAAATAGGCGTGGCCATTTCGGCTCGTCGTGAATCGATTCAGCGACGGCGCGGGCGGACTCGAGGTGGGGTCGATTCGTCGATGGCTCGATCCCTGAATCGCTTATTCAAGACTATCGACAGGAAACGGTGACTCCCCGTGTCGATCAGTTTGGCTCGATTTCCTTCTCGCGAGCGTGACGGGGGGTGCACATGCCATTCGCTTCGATCACGAAAGCCATCCGAACGTTTCGTCAAATTGATGAGGTGCAATAAGCGCCGGGGCGTTCCGAGGGCGGCGAGTTTCCGTTGCTTGCCGCCGACGGCGCATGATACGTCATTCTGACGCCATCGTTTGGCCGGCGCCACTTCCGATCGTATACTTCGCTGTCATGCACGATAGCCGTACCATCTCAGATGACCGCCCATGGACACGTGGGCAGCATTCATCGCCTCTTGCAGCACTTTGTCAGGATGGATTCGCCAAAGAAACAGCAGTCCTACCGACGTTTGGGTTTAGCGGAAAGTCGTCGATTCGGAATTCCATGATGATTCGTCGCGCGTACGAAGATCGCTGAAGATTTCCGACTTCGCTGATTGGCGACGTAGTGACAACGTCCTTGGTATTCTCGATACATCGGCCAGAATACGATCGAGGAAAATTCCGTGGATCGTGGTGACGAATTGGGCGTCTTGACGAAGCCGCGAAAAAAGGTGTTGCGGAAGTCCGCCTTGATTGTGAAATAAATCGAACGCTCGGCTTGCTCAAAGATCGCCAAGTGACGAAATTCCCAGAACTTGCGTTCGATCGAGGCAATCGTTCTTTCCGTACGGCGTTGGGACGACACCATCGACGTTGCGACGTGATGACTATCGAGTGTGGCAAGGCGTCACGTCGACTCTTCGTCTACGAGGCGCCTCGGTCAACTGCTGGTGACGAGTTCCAGGCCATTAGGATCGCTTGCGGTGTTCTCCAACGCGATCGGGGCTAGGCATAGGCCGATTCGCATTTCAGGGTTGCTCTTTGAGTTTGGGATGCAGGCCTTTCGTGCGGTCCGAGTTGCCTTTCATCCATAGTCCAGCGACACGATCGTTTCGTCGATGCCAAGAGTGGACAGCAGGACGTGGGCAACACAGGTATCCGTCGGCAAATCAAGCGGGCTGAGTTGTCGCTGGAAGGTTCAGGGCGAGAGCAATCGCTCGTCGGCCATGTCGCCGCTTCGAAACGCGGACCTTCGTCGGCGGAATCGAATTAAACAAATAACCACCGCAAGGGTCGTGTTTTTCGCCGCAGTGTGGAAGCCGCGATTTGATAGGTGACAAGTATTGAGTGGGAGGTCTGTTTGCTGCGCGCGGCATTCCTCACGGCATCATAACCAAGCGGAAGCGGTTCAACGTCGCTAATCCGCTATGTTCCGAATCATCCACGGCATTTGGGTGCGTGACCGATCCGCGACCGATCCCAAACCAGGTTGGGACGTAGATCCTGTCGGGTCACGGAACGATCGGGGTGGAATCGTTGACTTCGCCGAGATGCCGTATCGTCGGCCTGGTACATCGTCGTGGTGCACGAAAGCGTCAACAAAAAGGCATCGTGCGATTGGGATTGGGGCTTCACCGATTCTCGCGGCGTTTACGCATTCGCGTCGTGGCTGCCAAACACCCAATTGGGCCATCCGATCGGGCAAGGAGTCGCGTTAGTCGGCGTCATTCGTTTTGAGTGTCCTGGCGTTCAGTCGCTTTTCTATCAAAGTGAAAATTCGCGGCAAATGAACTGGGATTTTGGCGGTTGGCCGTGCCATCGGCGAGCGTCGTAGGCAGGACTGAATCTTCACATCAAAAACACGTCGCGATAGTGATCGGCCAAGTGCGCCCCGAACTCAGCCAGCGATTGCGTGGGCTTCGGTTGATCGGAATGGTAATGAGACTGGATCAGTCGGTCCCGCTCTCTTTGCTCAGCGCGCCAGTCCGGGTTTGACCGGTGTCACGGCAGTTCCGGCGTATCTTTGTGATGTGCCAAAGCACGTCGATTCGAACCGTTCCACACGCGATCGATGGCCAAAACCGCAGCACACGATTCATCGATTTGCGCAGTTCGGGGTTTCGCCAATTCAGATCAGCTGTGTTGAAGAAGGCGTTGAAGGTAGATGTTGTGGTCGGTATCATCCACTGCCACGACGAGCCGCGAAGTCGTCTGACCCAATTGGTTCGGGCGGGCCGCCCGGGCGCGGCGGTCCTTCGCCATAAATACCAATCAGTTTCGGGTTTCTCACGTGATTGCCCGGCTTTCGAGGAACCACGGGTGCTTGATCGGACGAAGTGATTGGAACGAAGTTCGGGTATCAACTTGAGCTTCTCGGGCCGTGAACGGCGCGAGAGTCGGTCGAACTCTTCGACGTCGCGAAAGCGGTTTCGATGTCGCAGATTAGTCAGCAAACGTCGTACCGAAATCCGCATCGGAGAAGGATAGGATCGAGTGACAACCAAATCGCATCGACTCCCAGGTGGGAGATGTATCGAGTTCGTGATTTACGATCGGAAGATCCGATCCGTCGGATCGCTGTCTGAAAACGAACCGAGGGTAGATACTGTAGATCACCCCGCGTTGCCACACCGGCGTGCGTTTGGGAGAAAATCCATGTCGTTACACCAATTCCTCTGGATTGATGAGCCGTTTCCTACCGTCATCGCACCCAAAACATCTTCATTTCGATTCGTTTGCGAAACGTTTCGTGGCATTATCGGACATGGTATACGGAATGAAGAGGTGATTCCTGGTGGACGATCGAGCACGCAGGTGTAAACCGACAATTTAGCGAAACGTAGCCTTTCGCGTTCGGGACTTCTTTTAGGTGTATGAAGAGGTTCATGAAGTCGAGGCGAGGAATTTTGGATTGAGTTCAGATCCAACAGCATCGCTATCCGATGCAGTGAACTTTCGCAATTCGCCCGGACGCGTGCGTCAGCACCAACCAACCAGATCGGTTTCAATCGGTGAGCACAATTCCCCATCTGCACGTACTCCCAAGGATGAGTGTGTTTCTTGATGTTTCGAGTTCTTTCGTTGTGGCCAGAACATGCGCAGCATGGTTTTTTTTTTTTTTTTTTTTTTTTTTTTTTTTTTTTTTTTTCCCACCGTGTACAATCAAAAACAAAATGATCACGTTCTTGTTCGGCCCAACATCGGTAATGCCGTTGATTCTTAGCTGTGAACAATGCCATTCCTTTATACGCGACGCCGGACCGTTGAGGGTATGCATTTGAATTGCAAGAAATCGGGTTGTTCTAAACAATTGCGGGAACACCATCATTGCACGTAGGCGCCGGGGGGGAGGATTGTAGGTTGGCAGTAGAAGGAATGCTGCGTCGTTCATCTTGGAAATGCACGAAACGAGCGTCTTCGATCCATTGGTTTCAGTCGGAACTTGAACGGGAAAATGGATCGTTCGGACAACTCAGTTGATCCGGTGTGTATTGAATCTGTGTTGACTTCGCCAATCGCGATGACTGCTTCGACCAGCGGTTTAATCGCGTGATGGGATCGGTTTCTTCGAAGCGAGGTATTTGTTTAAACTGGCAGCGAGTTGCTCAAGGTGAATCTGGCTGGTTAATTCCTCCATGCGCGTAGATGAACGGTTCGTGCCAATACCTAACTCAATCAGTTGTGTTTCACGAAACAGATCGTTGTCGTTAAAATGGAGTCCGGCAATTGCGAGGCGTGGTCACGAATGAACGGTTCGGTCGATCTTGATTTTCAAGGTTGCCGCTAATGTCCCGCTGGAAGAAGTGGTTGAGGAGATGATGCCTTCCCGACGCTCGTAGACTCATCGCAAATCGCCGCGATCGGGCGGCAAGATTGGCTTGGTCGGGTGCCCATTTCAATTTCGATGGGTTGAACAGTGCGGCCGATTCAAGGCGTATTCTTGGGTGAGTAGGCACGAGCAGTACCGTCGATTTTTCGCTCGGGGATTGTAGGTGAGAGGTTTTGATGTTGAATTTTTCGTGAAAATCGCCGTTTGAAGAAGCTTTAGGGTTTTTGATGTCGCGTGGAACTCTTCGAGCACGTTGGCAAAGCAACCGCGTCGACCTCCTGTTCGGATAGCTTTGGCAGGCTCGCCCGATTCACGCGCAGAATACCGCTCGTTTGCCGGGCGGCTGAACGGTCGCAGGACGACGCGTTGTTTTGTTTCGGTGGGAAAGAAACGCATTCGCGTTTCGTTTGATTTGCATTTTGATGGGTCGAACTCTTGACAGTTTCCGCTTACGGGTTGGTCGGGAGGATCGCATTGGTTGCGTTGAGGGCTCGCATTATCGACGAGTGAAAGTAAGAATTTGCGAAGCGTTGATTAGGAAGCCTTGGTTTTCGTTGACTTGGTTTTCATCAATCCGGTCATAGCAAAAACGCCGGTGGAGCATCGTAGATCGGTCGCCGGAGCTCGTTGCGGTCCAAGAACCAATCGAATGTTAGTGAGCTTGCTCGCTCAGATGAATCTTTATAACTTCAAGCTTCGGATCGACGCCGATACATCGCGTGGCGGCTCAATCTGCCTGCTGAGTCATTTAGACGCGACACCGCCGCACCTGACGGATTTTGAAATACCGTTAGAACCGATCGGGGCGGAATCGCACCTCCGGTGAGAGCTGTTGTTGACAAACCATTCGCAGGATTTCAAACAATGTCCACGCTCGTGGGTATCAGCACCCACGGTCCGTTGAGGCAAATTAACGATTGTGAGGATTTTGCATTTGTTATACGTCACGATTGGTCCTCAAACCAACGGCCAATGCTGTCGCGGTTTCGTCGTCAGCCACAACTGTTTGCCCAATTGCTGACTCATCGCCCTTGCCGTAGCGATCGCCGCACTGTTCCGTCCTTCAGGTATTCATGAATGCAGAGGATCCCAAACGCCATGTTCGTGGAGACGATGTGTTTTCGCATTATCAGGCAAATGTTCGTTGAAACAGTTCACGGAGGCCCAGGCGATTCAACGGCTTCGGCAGTGGGACTTGCCGATGACGGTTCAGTGCCCAACAGCGAGCGACCCTGTGAATCGTCGATCCGTCGTCTTCTACCAACAGGAGAATTCCGGTGTAAAAACTCGATGAAGTTGCGGAAACGTTCCCGTCTCTGGTGAACGCGTTGATTCAAAAACGCGGCCCGTAACGCGACGCTGAGGCGAATGCACCTCCGGCGAGTTCTTGCCCGCCTCTTCAACAGAACTGTCAAATCAATTGCTTCGCGCCAATTGTCGGGTCCGTGCAGTAGCGTGGGAATGGTCGGGATCGATAGATCGCGTGCTGCACGATGCACGGTTTGAGTCGCTCAAGTGGTTGAAGATTGATTGAGCTTGCAATCTTCGGCGCGGCCAGTGGTTTGCTCGTCGAGCGTCCGAACGCAACGGTTTCCGCGGATTGCCCACGCTCGTTTCGAGGCCGTTGGAACGAATCGACATACCCGCCCCGAACATGATCACGTCATTGGCTTCGACCAAACCGATGAGCTTGGGTCGCATCGCCAAACCGAACGTTCGTCATCGCCGACGGGCAACCGTAACCTCCGACGATCCGCAGAGAATCGCAAACGGAACCAAACACAAACCGCGACGTCGGCGAAGTTAATCTTCGGACGTTGCCAAGTACGGAGTACGAGATCACGGCTTGCCCACAACCGAAAGGCATACGCCAGCGTGCCGATTTACGGCTTGTTGCACGTTCAAATATGGCGTGATGTAAAGGTCGGCTGCACGAATTGAATTCGGTCAGTTTCCTCCAAACTCGGAACGAAACGATTGTAGAACGAGTAGGTTTGCTAATGCCGAGTTCCATTGGCCATCGTTCGAGGCTGGATTCCGGTACGTTCGGCCCTGTTCACGAATCAAACTCGGGTGCGGTCGCACCGAGAACGAAGATAGATGAATCCGGAAACTGGCAACGATTTCCGGCTCGCTTGCAACCACGCACTCGATCCTTTGCCCGGCGAAAGCAACCGACGTCAACGCGACGCTTTTCTTCGAGTTGAATTGCTCTTTAAGAACGTTGATTTCGGTTATCGGAATTGGGAGATCGCCATGAGCAGATAAGTCGATTGCCTCGATGTCGACCGAGTTGTGTGATCAGCGTTTGTTCGACATCGCTCGGTCATCACAAACCAAACGAGAGGAAAGTCGAAATCAGTTGCGTCATCACGACACGCTGCGTTGGTTCGAGGTTCGACAACACCGTATGCAGCGTCGTTCACGCGGGGCATCCGTAGGTCGTGCAAGGAACCAGCCAAATTGTGACTGCCGCACGGACCCCGTAGATGCCAAAATTGTGTTTGCAGTGAACGACGTCAATGTTTCTGAAAGTTGAGGGAAGTCGGCGGCGGCGCAGGTAGTCTTCGAGTTCCTGATCGGCGACTTGGAATTGGACTTCGCTTTATCTAGTTTTGTAGCCGCCGGTTGTACGTCTATCAGGGCACCACGATGGCACTCGACAGATGCCGTTGGAAACCGCCGCTCTGGCAAGCTCCATGGAGTTGAAGGTCCGATGCAAAGCACTGCCGAGCAGGTAGTGCCGACGAAAGGCGATTTTGACTAAGGTCAGATGTACTCATTGATTTGGATTTCTTCAAACGAAAGACTTAATGAATCGAGAACGGGAAACGATTGGAAATTCGGTCTCAGCGATTTTCGTTATCGCAGGGCCGTCATTAGAAACCTGCCAAATCGGTCGCGTTGATCCAAACATCGGCGTCGGGAAAACGACGTTCGGTAACAACCCTTTTCGTTTGTAGTCGGTCGTCGGGAAATAGGATCGGGAATCGCGTGATGCGAGCGACACGCGTTCGGAGCTTTCGCGTCCAGCAAAATTCGCACCGCCGTTTCTGTAAACGACGACCGTGCAGCAACATTCGGACGATTCGCTACCGTGGTGGAGCGGCACGCACTTCGTCGATTCAGAGATCGTTTAGGCGTGCCACTGCCCACGCGGTCACCTTCCAAGATTCGACTCGCTGGACGATCGGTTCGTGTTGCCCCATGAATCAAAATCAAGGTTGAGCAAGAGCGGATCCAAATTTGCGGCTTGGGCTGAAGTGCGAATGAGGGTTCGGTCGATATGCAGCGCGACGTTAGGCGCAGTGGACGCGTTGCACGGGGAAACCAAAACGACATCTTTTGTTATCGCTTGAAAATATGCCATGCGTTGAAACGTCATTAAATCCGTCGATAGACATGAGTGCCGTCGCTGCGCCTGATCGCGAAACGCGACATAGGATCCAGTAGGTATCTTCGATCTTGGTGATCCGGGGGATCCTCGATTGCCGTATGTTTCGTTAGTTTGCTCTGGCGTGAGGCGTCCCAATTAGCGAATGGACTGTCGCGTCCCGTTTGCTCGCGTCGGGAACAGGGTTAAACGTTCGTGCGTGAAGCGAAATTTGTTGCAATGCGAAATCGACGTCAATCGAAGATCGCCGCTTTTGCTTTTTAACGCGACAACACGGGCGTCTGTGGGCTGCAAGTCCTGTCGCGAAACCAGATGACTTTCGCGTTTCCCCAGCGGACCAAAACGGAAAGCGTTTCCATCCGACCGTTTTTTCGATAGGCCGCTCGGCACCTTGCACAACATCACAACTCGTCGCCGAGGATCAGTAACGGCTGGGATTTAAAACGACTATGACCTTTCCCAGGGCCACTTTGGGAGGGCTGGATATGCACGAGATTCAATTAAGAGCGTCTTTCCCTTGGCCTTGACCTCCATCTCGCCGTGGATCTCGGAGGATCGGAGCTACGTGGTGTGCTTTCAAACACGTTTCCACCATAAGCTCCAGCGGGGTGCGAGGCTTTGCTTGCCACTTCTGTTTGCGGAGGAAAATCTTCGTTAAAAGAAAGGATTTGGGGAAAAACGCGATACTTATAAATCAAAGATCAGAACTTTCACGCAAGCAAACGAGCAACGTACACGATTCACGCCCCTTCGACAAGGCCCCATCAGGGTATTGGCAAGCCTGGGCTTGTCACCGTGGTGCTTTTGCACAAAAACCGCGAATTGAACGAATGTCACGGACAAACGGTGACCGCCGGGGGGCAAGCCCTGGGGATCGTTACGGAGCGTGCTGATTTGGTCGGCCAGGGCGCGGCGGGGTTTGGCGTGTTTTCCCAGGTGCGAATTTTGAATTCGTTCAATCATACGCTTCCCCGCCGCGAATGACCTCCTCTTCACACGACGATCGGTATCCGGCCACCGAACTTGGCGCAGATCAGGGTGCGGGAGTCCAGCCGGGTTGATCCGCGGAACGAGGACGCCCATTTCTTTGCGTGCCGATCGAGTCGTAGTCAAATGCCTTGATCGGTTCGGGTGGAAACGAGTGTGCGGACCGAGTGGCCGTCAAATTGCGGAACAGACGCTGGTTCCTGCATACCGCACCTGTTGGGCTGCGGGCGATCAAACAGGTGCTTCGTAAGCTCCGGGCAGCGGGGTCACTTTGGCCGTGGCGTGACTCGCACGAAGAGCCCTTTGCGGCGAACGCACCGCGATGAACGGCGTGGCTTCCGCTCGCCATCCGGGAATGTCGTCGACGAGCGTCATCTTAGCGTGCGAGACATCGTCCGGTTGACCGGAGGGCGCATTGACCGCGTTCCGAAATCAACGCCGGGCATTCGTTGACGCCACCATTCGCGATCGACGTGCCTGGGTTGGTTTCGACCGGGACGCGAACGATTTCAATCGTATGCACCGGAGTTTTTAACAGTGGCGTCACGCGATTTGTAGTTCCAGGTGGCCCGCAGATACAACGGAGCTGCTTGATGATGGCGGCGAGCGGCACGGCGCGAGTTTCCGGTCTCGTCGCCGTTGATGATTGGTTGGTTGTCAACGTCTTCGAGGAGGCGGTTCGTAGGCGCAATCAATACGCTTTTAGCGCACCACAAGCGTCGGCCCACGAACGTGCATGTGTAGCGAGGATTTCCGATGCCAGCCGGCAGAACGAGTTGCTCGGCACTTTTACGAGCGACGTCGTGACGACCTTGGAAGAGATTACTTGGGGGGTTTGCGCCCGATCACTCGCGAGCTTGGGTGCGCTTGGGACCCATGTGGATTTCACTACGAAAGAATCGTCTTTCGCTGGCGAGTTTGGCCACCGATCACATCGCGCCTGGCGGCGCGAAACGTCGTGCCCCGAACTGACCAGGCCGTCCGCCTTCGGAAAACTAGTCACTGTCGCGTCACCTCGGACCACGTCTGGCGAAACGATGGTGAGTCTCGTTTCCCGTCGATTCAGGTCTCGGGCGCAAATTCGTCGCAGAAAAATGGGTTCATCGGCCAAAACAAGTTTTACGGAATCCGAGGCGGGGCAATTCGGAGGCTGATCGATTTCCCGTCGCCGCGGATCGCCGATCTCCATTGCCACATTATCGTCGTCGTCACGCACCTCAACGTAAGGTCGGCCGAAATGGTCAATCGATGAGCGAAACATACAACAGGCACCCTCGGGACGTCACTATCGTAAAACCATTTCGCCCACCGGTTCGGGCGGACGCACCACCGCCCCACGGTTCCAATGCAGGCGACAAAACGAATTTGGACGAATGAGAAGTGGGACATCTCGATTTTTTTTGTTGGCAAGGGACGTTTGCCGCTGGGAAAGGGCGTCGAGGAGCGAATTTCAAAATGGGCTTGCGGTTGGTCGGCCAAGGCATCGGCGACTTTTAGCCGCCCACCTTGCAATGCCAAAAGGAAACGTGCCCGCGAAGGGGGCCAGATCCGTGAGGCGATTCTTCGATCATTTGGAAAGACGAGTTCACCGATTGGCCATATTTTTTTTTTTCCCCCCCCCCCCCCCCGAGCGACGGATTTCGCCATCGGGTTTTGCCGATTGGTATTTACGGGGACGGGGGGGGGACTTTGGGCCGGGCACGTTGGGCGGCCTTCGGTCTTTCGCCGCTCAAGGGTTTCGGTACCGTGGGCGGTTGGCCCGGGTTCTACCCACGGACCAACCGTCGAGGCATTCGGGACCGGGGGGGAACGTTTTTTTACTCGCGGACGATTCATTTCTTCTCT
>Ga0163217_1006455_pt1 | contig 12623 bp, 6 predicted proteins | sample SynspAceP_FD_185933 | JGI IMG/M metagenome (GOLD analysis project Ga0163217, IMG submission 185933) | Saline lake microbial communities from Ace Lake in Antarctica - Synechococcus sp. Ace-P (PacBio error correction) | ecosystem: Environmental > Aquatic > Non-marine Saline and Alkaline > Saline ... | reverse complement strand
ATCCGCACCATTTTGATGTATCTAGATTAGAAAAACTTGGCAGTTCCGCCAAGTAAGTTTAACACGAGTAGAGGCACTCTTGCTTTTTCTTTTGCGTAGTCAGGATGCAGTTTGCATATTGCTTTTCATTTTATGCGAAAAAGGACTAGATCCTTCAGTCGATCAGCAATGTCATGAAGCCAAGTAATAAGGCGGTCCAATTATTTTAGTATGAATTCAAAAAGCTGCGGTCCATCTATCTTTTGCGGCGCTGCACAGGGTCAAGAAGCCACATCCCAGGATGTTTGATTGTCCCTGGGCCAAAGGGATCTCCACCGGGTACCGCAGAAGGAATTGCCAATAGGCAATAGCAATTTAAAATGCTCCTTCGATTGGTCTTTAGCCAGCCGATTTCATTCTATGGCTCATCATAAAAGCGAAAGCAAGTGATATATCGGGAATCATTTCACTTCAAAAGGAATTTTACGATGTTAGAAAATAGGTTTTGACAATGAATTATAAGTTCTTAGGTTTTAGTAAATCTGGTTAATTTTTTTTTTCTAACTTATCTAAGGCATTGGGGCAGCAATTTTGATAAACATCCTCGTATTGGTTAAAAGAAATTAGAATTGGCTTCAAACAAGATTCAGCAAGATAAGCCTTCAAATGCTTCAGAAGTAGAAGCAAATTACACCAGCCCAATTCCCAGCTCCGCCGAGCAGCACTCTGCGCGCCGTCCGGTAATCATTAAAGCTCTTAAACAACTTTATTCAGTATTCACGAAGGTTCCGAAAATAGTGGACTTCAAAAACTTTTGCGTGACTGTTTCACTGTTTTAGATTCACTTTCCCAGTCTTGCATGATTTCGGAAAGCGTAAGGTCAAAGCAGAACGATTCCTCTCTTGCCCGCTCGTTAGCACATGGATCTTCGAATGCTTCAAGTAAGTCTATTCCTAGCAAATGTGCTCCAAACAGGCCTTATTCTGGCATGATGCGTTCTGGCCTCATTTCCCAAACGAATTAACACCAAGCCATCAGCACCAATCGGAGCTGGAAGATGCCTCATATCATTTCGGTAATCTATTTTTTGTCCACCTTACCAATTTTTGATCCAAAAACTATTAAAAATTCCCTGTACCATTTACACAAAGTAAAACTCATAGGATGGGTTTTCTTTGGTATGATTCACTGAACGAAAAGTATTTACTCTTGATTTTGGATCAACAGCGCGTGTATCAACAACTCCATAAAACTGTTCCGAGAAGTACAGCCGGTAGTTGCTAATTCTCCTGGCTTCAATACTTGAAGTGAAAACGCATGTTTGGTGAATCTTCCAGCACGATACGTAATTGGGAAACCAGCTTCGATTCCCGTAAGTCGCTTGCAAGCTCAGAAACATTTCCTTGCTGAGAAAAAGAAGGAAGTGCTGCTAGGAATCCAATTAGGATTAAATCTGATACTGATCAAGGAACCTTTTGGCTAATTCCATTTGCTTTTGAAATCCCAAAATATCCTTCAGACAGATCCTGTCTCAGAGGTGGAACAATTCAACACTAAGTTTCATGGCGATGAAATCCCTGGAAGCATAAATTTTGTGGATTTTAGTAGCCAATTCCAGGTTGATTCTCGATTTACCCACGAAGTTTGGATGTGTTAAAGATTCCCCGGTGAATTTCACAATGACTTAGGCAAACTCCTTCCCCATTCACTGAAGGCCGCTTCCGATCTCAACAGCTTACTGTCACACCAAAATTATGGATGATCGAAGTTACCTTTGGTTTTTATCCACCAAGACAAGTCCATAGCATTTGGTTAGGCGATTCCACATCCTTGAAGTTCTTTTGATTTAATAGCGCTTCAAACAAAACATGGCTTTTGTCGCTGTTTGCACAATTATCCACCAAGTCTCTGGATCTTTGTTCTGCCCCAACCCTTTTCAGGGCATTGGATATTGCATTTCTTCCTCAGGGAAAGACTTGCGCGATTGATTTGCAAATTCCGCATCCAACAAGGGATACTTGATGGATGAACTTCCGTATCTATTCCTAATAGTGTTTTCTCATTTGTTTTTCTAATTTTCCAGAATACGGTGTATAGGCAGCAATAAATTCCAGAATAATGAAGCGCAATTTTAAATCCATTAACTGGTCTTGAATAGATCCTTATTATTGATTTCGATTATATTTGGATGGTTTTTCCTTCCCTTCAATCAAAACTAATTTGCGATCATCAAAGCTGCCAAAACTAGAATACGACACCCAATTCGTCTAGGAATGGCAAAATCTGGAAATGAATCTTCAACACCACAGAAAGCGGAATACTAAGTTGCTGCACCTCACTAGACGCTGCATTTGAAGTGGTGTTTTTTTTCCAAAAACACAAAGAAGAAGATCGCAAATACTCCTGGCTAATAAAGCGGTACTTTATCTTGGATAATTGATGGCTGGTTTAATTGGCCCAAAGCTGGTGTACGATAAGCAGCGATATTACACAAAAGCCGCTGCGGCGAGTAATTCTACAACTGCAACCTGCTTAGTCTCAGAAGCATCCGACGAAAATATTCTGTGAAATATCCATCGTGAAGATGGTTGAGGTCTATTTTTGCCATGGAGCTAGTGAGGAAACAATCGCGCTGTTAAAGCTGCCAAGGCCAAACGCTTTCAATCCCACAGGTAATAATTGAAGTAAAGTTGGATAAGCTCGATCCCGATTCACAATCCGGTAATTGGATCTTTCATCGAATCAATGAAGGTTACATTCGAATTCCATTCTCACAATCACCCAACAGCGATTCCTGGAATCACTACGATTAAGACATCAATATTTCAAAAACCTGCACAAAAATCATCCCCTTTTGGGCTCATCTAAACTTTTAGCGCAAGAGCTCGCTCGGGGGTAATGTATTTGGTTAAGCCCAATAACTCAAATTGGTAATCCACATCACGACCAAAGGACACCTCAAGCCAGGGAGATCCAAGTAGTGCATCGCGCTTCCGCCTTTTACCTTTTGGGATCATCATTTCTCCTTCGTGAAGAGAATCAGGAAAAATGACTGGGACTTCTTCCGAAGCAGGCCTAAACCTTCAACATTTCCCCACCAACCATCTGAAGGAGATATAAGTAGTTGCCAAAACCTCCAAGCTATCAAAAACCACCACTTGAACTACATCTGTCACAGGCAACAGCCTTCAGGCCACCATATATTAAGAAGTATAGATAGCGAACAAGATGCTGAAATCCTATATTCCATATACAAAGCACATTGAGGATTCGGTGTTCCAACTAGTGTCCTAGATAAAGAACAGAAGTCAAGTTACAACACATATAAAAGCAACCAGAAAATGGCCATTGTAGTACGAACTCTAGAATCGTATCTATCAAGCAAAAAGCCCGGGCATGTTAAATACCTTTCTCATATAAATAGGTAGGAAAAAATAGCTACTACTAAAGTGATGCGGGAGCCATCCATTCGTTAGGTTGATATCGCCATCAAGTTGCGAGCCAGTACCAGACATCCAATAAACTGCTCAGCAGAAATAATTAGACGCCGATTTTCAACGAAGCAGACTACAGCCCACCATGGCAATGCTTTGGATGCTAGAAAATAATCTTGAGGAGTTTTGGACGTGCCCTTTTTTTTCTCGGAGACAAAAAAGTCCATTCCAATAATAAGTAAACAGATAGCCGAGAAGGGACGCTAATCTGAAAGTTCTAAAAGAATGAGGTGCTTGGTGTTAATGGGGTTTTCTTAGGTAATGAGACTAAAATTCATGGTGCAAAACTCGTTAAATTATAAGGATAATATGCAAACGTCTGCATTAATAAAATTTCGACTTTTTCGATTCGAGTACTGAAAAAATGACCAAAACGATTGATTACGAGTAGTTCCACAAAGTTTTGAAAGCCTTTGGCAGACACTATTTAAATTAATTGATAGGTAAATTCTATAGGCGTTAGGATTTAAATACCATCATTTTAAAATTAGACAGGAGAATTGAAAACGCCTTCATGATTCAGGTAAGTTAATCAATGTTATTGAAATGAAACATTAATAATTGAAGGAAGAGAAAGATCTTTAAAATCCTAAAAAAGCGATTCCAAAAATACGATTGATGTCAAAAAAACTGAAATCAAATCATGGATATTCGTGGTTTGGTGAGGCATTTAACAGTGTGTGGCAACAGCTACCTATCACTATTCAAAATTGTCTCACAATCGTTCACATAAGTGTATCAACTGAACGATTGAATGATTGGATCAGAAGAAATGCAAAAAAAGAGGGTTTAAGGATGACCATTTATATGGAGAATAGAAGCTATTAAGGAGATTTTTAAGTAAGGAATTCCTAGTCATCACTTTACCTTAGCATTCAAATTGAATCAAAACCTTATTATGCAAACAAAAGCGTGTTCTTTGATATGATCGGTCCCAATCATGATTGTCCATCCTCATTTCACACACGGCCGGTGTTGTCAGGATTGCTCGAGCAGCGAGTCGAATATTAGGCGGTTAAACCGGAGAAGCAATCGTTACTTTTCTATAATTCATTTGCCAAACGTATGAAGGAACGGGAAGTGATCGAGGCATATAGGTGAGTGATGGATTTTAAAAAACAGATGATCCATTAATCAAAACTTGCCTTAGAAATGTCCAAGAGAGGAAAGGATTTATTACAATTCATCGATTGGTAACTCTTCAATTCATCATCCCATACGAAATTCAAACTTAATCTGAAGAAAGGTGATAAATCATTGGAAGTAAATCGGAGAGAGTTTAGAGGGCGGAGTAAAAATAATGCGGGAAGTGGATTGGTTCTTACAGCCAATTTTCTGCCCGAAAAATCACAGCTTAAATTTATTCAAAGCTAACTTGATGTTTCTGGAGCCATTGCTTTTATTCCAGCATTTATAGCACAAGAAAATGCAAATATGGCGACATGTTCTGCTATCTAGAAAAGGAAAAATGAGTCTCAGGCTTGTCATGTTATAGGAAAATGGATTCAGGAATTCAAAAAAAATTACACTAGAAATAATGAATTCAATACCCTGGATCAAAGAGGATAATTTAACATACCAGATATAGGACCTTTCAATAGCACACATGAAAAAAAACACTTTTGGAGCGCACTATTTAGCAGTTTTGTTTTCCTTCGCTTGCTGCAAGATATCCTGACGGGTCTTACGATTTGCAGACTGCGGTGAACATAGCTTGGAACAATCTGACCCTTAAAGCGAAGTGAACTTAACCAAACTCAGCAACGAAGCAAAATTTATGCAAATAGAGGACGCTTAGACTACCTACTGTAGCGACAGGCGGCCAGCTCCGGTTTTCGATTGGGGGTAAGATCATTAACCCAGTAACTACTTGTTTTGGAAACCAGCGAGGATCGGAAAACGTCAACCTTTCGGCAATTCGAATGTAACGCTGTTCGCTGGACAGTTAGAGTTAACGAATAATTGAAACAAGTTAAGGCAAATTGGAAGCAGGGCTTTATAATATTCAGGCCGACTCGAAATGATATTCACATGATATCATCAACCTTTTTTGTCAATTAGTATTTTTATAGAGAGCAAGTTAAATATTGCGGAAAATCATTAGCACCTTTAAGGGAGCAATTGGATCGAACTAGCAAAAACTCTTGGCAGCTGCGTTCGCTTCTCTGGCGGATCCAATATGATCTGCAAGCTAAAATGCAAAACCAACGAGCTGGAGTCATTTAAACTCTCGGAATAATCTTCGAAATGATCCAAAGCTTAACCTTTCGCAGGCAATGCAAATGCCTTCACAGATAATTTTGAAGTCGTCCCGAGCCGAATTATCACTCAATTGAAACTTTGATGGCATCCTGAAGACTCCTGTGGTATTTTGATTACCGCTGGTGGAAATTATGGCCTGAGATTCAAATAGCACAGGCAAATGTTGAAAGTGCTGAATATGGTGTAAACTCGCTAAAGGTGCTTATCTCCCTTTACATTCAGGATTAGGAGCTAAACTCTTCAGTAATTATGTAGATTAGGTCCTTTGGAACAGACAAGACCAGGTATTGGTACGCAGATTGAAACAAATTTGATCCAATCAAATGAATGTCATCTTAGCATCCCTATTTTCTCTCAGTTAAAACAAGGCAGCTGTTACAACGTGCAAGGTTCAGCAGCAAAAATCAGTGAGAGTAGCAGAAATAGAAAGCAAAAAAACACGTTTCGAGGACAAGTAGTCGAACAGGCTGATATCAACTTAGTGCCCTGTTGTGCTGAGGCCAGTTCCTAGCAAGGCAAACTGTATTAGATTGAAAGCAACACAGAATCATTTAGGATAGCGCAACAAACGACTTAACGCGGCGCAATCAACTCGTAGATTTCCAAGTTGCCCAAAAAACAACTTTCAATACGCAAGAGCAGATTGTATTAAAACGCTTAAAGTACACCGACATTTTCCGAGTAAAAGTTCGTTGAACTTCTATTCATTGGTAACCCCAATTAATCTTAACTAAACCGATTGGCCAACAAAAAATCAAATAAGCTATTTGTTACTACTTGTAGGAGCAATAGTATCCTTATCATTTTTGCCAGTAATATAGCACGAAAAGGCCGGTGGCGTCGGTGGTGTTAAAGAAGTTGAGTAGAAGTATCAAAAGCAGCAAAAACTCAAATTATAGAAAAAGGTAAGGTGCATACGTGAATTCAGCCAGGAAGTTGAGTGAAGCTCTCTCCAGAGTGTAAAGCAGGTTGAAATCATCGAACTAAATTGTCGCTGAGTGATTCAGTCGAAATGGGAAAATCTTCTCGTGAAGATCGTCCCGAACAACTTTTATCTCTGCCGCTAGAACCGACAAGGCAAATTTTAGATCAGCAGCAGCCAACTTGGGCCAATCTTTTAGAGCAACATTGCAGCGAGCAAGAAGCGCAGTATACGCAGGCAATTTGACTTTATCGTCAAAAGAAACTCTTACGAAACAGAAGTGATTTTGATCAGATTTGAGTCCGCACAGCGACCGTCATTTCTGCTCAGAAAGATTTGGAGCAGCGAAGCAAAATGTGATTTGCCTCCGATTTATCGTAAAAAGTTTCTCAAGCACTGATAAACGAAGGTGGCTTGAAAATCTTTAGATTGACTAAGTTATTCACCGGTGACGTGACATCGTTTCTAATCTTTTGGTAGAGCAAGGAGAAGTTGTAGTAGAGAAACGCAGCAGATGGCAGGTACTGAAATGCTAACCAATCGCGAACTTTCTAATATGGAGACGGTAGATTGTCAATGAAAGATGATATCGTAAGACTGAGCCTTGGAGATACTACTATCATCGATGTTGATGCCTATGGCTTTCACAGGGCAAGAAGTTCAAAGGCATAGGACTTCCATTGCGAATACTTGCAAACACTAAAGGTATCTTCTGATGCAGTGACTGGAGAATTTAAGGTCAAAATCAAATCTTGAATAGTTCGATATCAAGAATTAGTAAATTTTTCTGCAGTAAAAATACCATTCGAGGACGAGGAAATGACAGCTTCTGTAGAGATAGCTTATACGTTCAAAAAGACAATGCATTGGCCGTTCGCAACTTTCAGTCAGTCACTACCGGGTAAGATTCAAATTAGATGACACTGCTGGCGGAACGAGCCAAATCAGAGAACTTGTTGATTTTATTATGATGGAGGAATCGCCAACTAAGAACAATCAAGACTGGGATCTCTGACCTTCTTGAATATTGAAGTTCTGGAAGGCCCTGAAAGAGGAGTGATTAGAGATGTATTCTCCAGGTCTTCTTTTATTGTAAGGCCAGGAATTAAAAGAAGCGAGAGATAAAATCAAAAATATTGCTACTGGCAAAATAAATGTGCGAGGAAGAAGATTAAGTCTCATCCTCATACAAAAAAGCCTTTTCGAGTTATCGAAAGGCTTTTTTTTACCATTTTTTAAGTTGCTCAATAAAACGAGGTGAAGTGGAAATCCCATTACATGTAATAAGACCCTTCCGAATTCGAAGTGACGCCCATAAATCCGATCCACTCACTGGATTCATAGCGCGAGCTTTGTCAAAAAAGGTTTGATATGTACGATGTAAATGCAATCTCATCCTCAGTTAAAGCCGAAAGGTGACAGGCGTTCATCTTCCACAGTGATTTTGCTAAAGAATCTCTATCGTCACAGGCAGTCATGACAGCTATGAGTAATCACCAATTAAACTTTTCAGCATATCAAAAAGCTTCTTGCTCATTGCCGGCCTTCCCTAGGACATGATGTGAGTCGAATGACTAACGCGTGGTCAAGGAAATGATCAGGCAATTCACCGCCTCAAGTTTCCCAAAGAAGTCTGATTGTTAATTTGGATAGATAGGCCGCTACATATTCTGCCTTCAGATCAACTGGAATATTTTTCTTTCTAGGCACTAACACGAACCTCAGAACTCACTTCTAAGCCTTTTAATAACTCTTGTTTCGAGGTAAATAGAAGGCAAGGAATAAGCTCTTTTACCTTCTAGCGTTAAGCGACAAGGCTTGAATAATTAAATTCAAAATTCTTCTTGGTTTAAACTTATGCGAATACTTACCCACCCAACGCTTTTGGATAAAAAGTAGGGTAGATTTTGAGGGCAGGAACATTGCCCTGGTTTAAATGACTTTCCATGACTGATTGTAGTTCGATCTCCTGGTGTTGATTATCGCAAGCTAGCCTTTCCCAGATACTACCATCTTGAATGCATCGCAGGAAAATTTCGCTCGTATTGTAACAATTGGGAAGAATTGCGTGATTATCTGAATCCAATTCCCACGTATTCGAGTGAACACTAATTCGATGTAAATGACACTAGGTCAAGATGCCGGATGAAAATGGAGATCTTGATTGAACTTTTCGAAATTCGCTTATTGAAAGCTGTATTCAAGTAGGAATTTTCGCCATCATTAATCCAAAGACCATGGCTTATGAAAGAATCCCAAGTTCCTCCGGATCACCCAAAATGCTTGCCACAAACCACTCTTCTAATTTTCTTCAGGATTCGTTGCTCAGAAATAATCTAAACCTAAAAAAATGCGGTGGGGGGAGAATTTTCAAATGAATTTCCCGACGGTCATTAGCAGGATACCATAATATGATAGTCATGGGCTTTCCACTTGGATGATCCGCAAATTGATCCCTTGCATGACTTCCGATATTTCGATGGGCACTTCAAGTTCTATCGGTGTCCATCTGCTAAGCATGATCTGCTTATCCTTTAGCACACTTAAAAACGTTACTGATCACTACTGCACATTGAATCACTGCGGACTACTATCTTCGAAGCGCCTTGATAATCTCCAACTCATAAAGTGGTGACTCAATAGCTTGCATCCATATAGGATTCCAATTGTTCGTCTGGACTACATATTAAGCCATGGGTTGACTGGCTGGATTTCAGAATTTTTCAAAGATCAATTCGATCATTCACTGCAGAAAACTATTGTGTTTCATGAACGGGAGAATCACCTTTTTCTTTTCCAGTTTCATAGGCTTTAATCTGAATGAATAAAGCCTTTGCCGACAGCGCTCTTTATCTCTCGGGGCAAACCTGAAATATCTGATAATAGACCGTAAATCCCAGCAATGCTCTTGAGTTAGACCCCTTCAGCTTTCCATTAGCAAGTATAATTGCCCGTTCTTCAGCTGGATTCTCCCCGTCTTGGTACTGACAAGGAAATGCTATTCACGGATTTTATAAAGATTTTCCGCTGCTTTGCCGAAACCACATCAAATAACGGATGCGTTAGATTTTCGATTTGGGGAGGCTTAAAAATCTCTGAGTATCGCCAACCTATTGATAGGTTGAATTTCTGCCATTTATAAACTTTAATTCTCTTTCTCCAAGCGGATCCTTGAATGTTTTTTTCCGTTAAAGTTTTCTTAGTTTGAATTTGTAAAAAACGCAACGGCCAAACTGAAAGAAGTTCCAAATTCCTTTTCTTCAAAATGTCGGGTCCAAAACTGCAGGACTGAAAGCTTTTCCACCAAATTTCGTAGTCAAAATACCACGCCGGAAAGGCTTTCATGATTAATGCAAACGGCAAAAATCGAGGTAGTTTGGATCCTGAAATCTTATATCATCGATCGCACGGATTCATCCGATCAATTGCTGAATTACGATCTGCTGCGGCGTGGCATCAACTTGGCAAATTCATAGATCATAATAAATAGGAACGTATCCCTTCTTCAATCCATCATCTACTTTTGATTGCCAGGGTTCCTATGTGGTCGCTGATAGTATCCCAATGTTCCCATGTGTCGGGAGAAATTATATTTTGGGGTCCTTTCCGCGTAAACTCTGACTTCCACAGCTATGACGTGGATTTTCAATTTCTTGGGCAAAATCAGTGCTTGACCTGAAAGCGATTTTCAATGCTCTCGGACTAAAATCTTTTCCCAGTGATCATTGTCGGGCATGATGCTCCACTTGCAACGGGTATTCATTTCTTAAGAAATAGAAATTCAAACTGATCGCCACAAGAAACTCCACAGTTCCCGCACCGAATAATTACAAGCTTTTGCCAACACCTACTGCAGCTATCAGCCATTGCTTTTCTCATTTATTCCGAGGACTACAGCCGATGGAGCTTCTTCGTTAAACTTTTCTGATTGCCGACGTTGAAATAGAACATTCCCGTTCGAAAGGTGGACACATTTCCATGCTGATCACTAGCACCGTATTTCAATATGTCTGGGTGAGTGAATGAATTCTCTATAAAAAACTGCACCATTCTCCAAAGCAGATTTAGCTCACTCACTGCTCGCGTGCATCTGTTTCTTCAAAATTCAGCTTCATTCTCGACAATTCGCATTTCCCCTTTCCACGCCTCCAGCACTCGCTTTAATTAAGAAGGATAGCCAATTTCAGCGGTCGTCTTTTAGCCAACAATATCAGAAATGAGCTTCCTTCTGTGCCAGGAACTAAAGGAATATCACTATTTTGCAACCGCCTGTTAGCAGGCCGTTTACCTTCCCATGATTCGAATAGCTGTCGGGAGGACACGACAAAAAAATTAGCTGCAGCAGCTGACTGCTTTGGCGAAGCTGTTCATTTTCTGACAAGGAAACCAAACCCGGATGAATTGCATCCACTCTAAATCTTTGGGCAACCTTGAATCATTTATCTCCTAATAGATAGGGCACTCAGAGGAGGATGGTGGGCCAGGCAAAATAACGCTTCATCGGCAAAATCTTTACATTCGTGGGGAATTTCCCGGTCTGCTTCACTGTAGACAGCTACAGTAGCAATTCCCATTCCCGAGCGTGTGCGCATGATTCTAAGCTGTATCTCTCCCGGTTGGCGACTAAGCAGTTTTTTTATTTTGCATTTACCACTAAAGTTTTTGGGTTTGTAAGTGCTGTAGCGAAATAAAGAAATTAAAATCGACGGATTATTAAAAGAATATGCCAAAAGAACAGCTTTTTTGCTTTGAGGTATTTTAGTTTATTTTGGGGGTTAACTGAGATTAATCATTAGCTACCCTCATCACTTAAAATTTTGCAAAACGCTTTGGATTTATTTGCAAAAATGAAGAGCTAACATGGACCGCTGGCAAACATTCTGAGTTTGCAGGATGGCGTACTTCTCATTTTCCTAAACTAAGAGATGAAATCAGCCAAAGAATGCAAATTTCAAGGGAAGATGTTCTTACTTGGTTGAATTAATACCTAGGTCTAGCCAATCACCCAGAAGTACGAAGAGTTCCGATGCGGGAGCTGCTGCGAAAATGGCGAGCTGCCTATCCTATGGCGAGCTCGAATTGATGTCAGGCAAACTAGTCTTCATGAAAGTTAGGAGGATGAACTTGCTGCTTCGTAGGGCAAGAAAAAAGGCTGCTTACTTATTAAAATTACGGCGTATCAGGAATTATGTCTGTGAATTGATTTCATTATTTGATTCGCAAAGATGTAGTGGTTTATATTCCGAGTGTCACGCAGATCCATTGATTGCCACTTCGTATGCACTTGGGCAAGCGATATGTTTTCCCACAATGAATATTGAGAGCTGTGGAGAAACAATCTGGAAGCGAGCGACCCAACACTTGGCGAATGAAAACGAGGAGATTCAAGTCATCACCGAGGGAGTTTTTGAATGACAGGGAGATCAGGGGAAATTGAAAAGAAATCGTTGAAGCTTAAAAAAGAAATTTGAAATTTAGTACTCCTTTATAGATGATGCCACATCGGAATTCGGAAACTATGGGCGCCAAAAAACTGCCGCTGGAACCGACGAAAGAGCAAGGGAGTCAAGATGAGGTAGACAATCTACTATCTCAACTTTTTGCCTTTTAAAATCCAATGGCAAGGTATCGGTGCATTTTGTACGCATGGCGACCCAGGGATTTGATCTTTATATTAAAGACTATTTATATTGCGTCCCAGACTTGTTTGCCAAAAAGTCTCTTTCAATGTTATTGTAGAGGGTGCTTTGGAACACCGTTCTTAAAGATTGCTAAAAACGCAACCGGATTGGAAGGATATTTGTGGGGAAAAATCGTTCAATGCACTTCGAAAAAAGACTGGCATGGGGGGGGGGGGGGGGGGGGGGGGGGGGGGGGGGGGGAGGAATGGGTTTTTAGGGCCCACAGGGGGAAAAAATATTCCTTCTCCCCCTCCCTTTTTTTTTTTCTTTTGGGCAGTTTGGTGG
>Ga0163217_1077217_pt1 | contig 12626 bp, 15 predicted proteins | sample SynspAceP_FD_185933 | JGI IMG/M metagenome (GOLD analysis project Ga0163217, IMG submission 185933) | Saline lake microbial communities from Ace Lake in Antarctica - Synechococcus sp. Ace-P (PacBio error correction) | ecosystem: Environmental > Aquatic > Non-marine Saline and Alkaline > Saline ... | reverse complement strand
TGCAGCAATGCCTGGAGGATCTGGTGACTGACAGCTTATCGGAAGTGCAGCCACGGTGGCGTGCAGGTGCATGGCTTTCCGCTGGCGGGCCGGGGGGAGTGGCAGAGCAGGATGGCGGACACCTGATTCGGTGGGGGTTGGGCAACCGCCTTTATTCGCTATCAGGACCGGCAGTTATCCCGAGCATCTGCCGTTTGGATCTGCAGCTGAAAGGACCTTGCCTTGCTGCCACTTGCGCCGCCGAGGCGTCTGCACCGAAACGACCTTTTCCGCATTATCGTATGGACGTACTGGGTCCAGTGGATAGTCGAGGCGTGCACAGCCATGAAGCACAAGCCTCAACCGACCAGCCACATATTCTGGGAAAACATGGGAGCCAGCGCCCTTGAGCCGGCCGTTGAACAGGTCAGGGTGCGGTTGAGGCCCGCAGGCAGCTCAACCCTTGGAGCAGGCAGTGAAGTGGCCGCTACAGGGACGCTTGAAGCGCCGCCGTGAGCCCCTGGCCAGCCCGGGCTGGGGAAAGTGCTGCTGGCCGTTTGGTTGGTGTGGCGGCGGCGGAAGTGGATGCCGCTGGACACTGGATGCTTTTGCCTGGAACCCGTGGCTGGCACTCTGCTCGGTTTCTTGGGCGGGTCTTGCGGGTTTTCTGGCGTACTGACTGGCGCGCCGCTGCGCAGCAAAGCGTCTGCGCTTGGACCGAGCTGGAGCAATTGCGCAAAAATTGCGCGCGGGCAACTTGGCAAAATCCTGGGCGAGCGGGCTGGCGGTGGACTGGGCTTGGACCGGTTGCAAGCGCTCTATCGCGATACACTCTGGCCAGTAGGCTGGCCACAGGTTTGCAAGCATTTGGATCAGTCGCACAGTGCTCGGAAGTGACCGCCGCTGAATCAGCAGTTTCTATCAGGACTGGACATCCAGGCCCGACGCATGATTTCGCAACGATCCGTCGGCCAACGGCATGCTGGTAGCCACCAGCCCCTGGGTTTAAGTCGATCTGGTTATTGTCGTCTGGCGCAATTCCGCATGATGGCAGCGCGTGGCAATCTGCTACGGCATTGCCAATGGGCCAGTGGGCCGCTGGCGGCTGGCCGGGCACGTGTTGCGCAAATATTGCGCTGGCCGGTGGCAGCGAAATGGCTGATCGAGTGCGCTGAGTGACAGCTTTGTGCTGTCCGGCATGCTGGAGAATTGGCCGCGGCCATTAGCGGGCATCGGCATTGGCCTATACAGTTCGCGGGGGGCATTTCACCTATGGATCTTTGCCGCGCGGCGCGCTCGCCGGACCAGGCCAGTCCTGGCAGAGGATAATCGCCCGCGTCATCCAGGGCATACGCGCCGCTTGGGACGGGAAAGATATGACGCCTATAAGAGGCAGACCCGTTGGTTGCGAGCGGCTGGCTAAATCGCCCGGCGTTGATCAGTTGCCCAGCACTGGCAAGGCTCAATCGCAGCTTACTGCCCGCCAGTGGCCCCAAGCTTTGTGCCGGCGCTGCAGAATTCCCGATGGCAACATCGGCGACGGGCAGCCGCGCAGGGGATCAAGCCAGTGCGGAGTTGTGTTGATCTTCGAACACAACCCCTTGCTGGAGCGCCGGCTGGCTGGCGGTATTGCTGGAACGTCACCCTTGTGCCGGCGTACTACGTTTGTTGAAGCCGGTAGAGCTGCGCAGCTGATTGGCGCTCGCAGATTGGATCCGCTTGCACAGCATCGCGAGTTACGGCGGACCAACTGGTAATCCTGGCCCGGTCAGCTTGTATCTGCCCTTTGTGACTGCATCGGCCTATTGGGAAAACGAGCGGCAGATTCAGCCGGCGATTGATGAATGCTGTTTGCCTCATGCCTTTGCGCCTGCGCGCCATCTGGCCAATGAGCAGCTGCCAGAGGCACGGGGTTTTATCTGCACTGGTGCCATGAGCGGTATTGGCCAGGGCAGGTGCCAGAGGCTTCACTCTGGAGGGTAGGCGTAGGGACTGCCGGAATGCCGCCCAGCTTGGTTGGCTTGGGGCTGGGCTGTTGCGCCTTGCGTGTGAACCGAGATCCACGCGGCATTAGTGGTGCATTTCCGCTCACTATGTTGCGCACGCCCCTTTGCCTCGCTGAGCTTTGATCGCTTACCATGCGCTTTCTGCGAATAACAGGAATCTGTAATGACTTGCTGACTTGCTGCCGATGTCTGGCCGCATCACCCCAACAGGAATCACATTACCCTGGCGGGCCCAGGGGCCGTGCTGGTTATGGGGCGCGTTTGATTGCTGCGCTGGTTTATCAGCGGCATGCGTGCCAAAGTGCAGCCGACCGCCCGGTCCGCTTCCTGGCGATTACTTTGTCGGCCCGGGTGGCGCCGGGTTCAAAGAATGCAGGTAGAAGGCGCAAGTGCTTGGTTGAAGGTAAAGCGCGTTACCCAGATGTGTGCTGGGCATGGCCAAAGCAGGGACGGGCAGATCATGTGCATCATTCAAGCAGCTTTGGTTTTGCGTTCGCTGTGAATCAGTGGTAGCTGGCGTTCCCGCCTGCCTGCTGCTGCAGCCAGGAGCCCGCCTGACTGGGCAGAAGATGCCCGTATATTTGAAGGGGTAAATCCGGTATTCATCAAGCATTTCGCGTGTTGGCGCTGGGATTTGCGCGGACCTGCCATTTACCATAGCCGCAAGCGCGAAATGGGGGCTGAGATGCGTTTCGCGAGGATGAAGGGCAGCATTAAGCGGCCGCACATACTGGGGGCTTGGTTGATGTGTGGCCGCCAGCAGTATTCCCACTTGCAGCAGCGAGCACCTGCCAGCTCACTGACCTGGACCATTGATTCATGCAGCCGCAACCCGAGAATTGCAATACCGAGTGGCTGCTGTACCGGGCCGAGATCGAATCATGCCTTGCGATGGTTATTGGCATGCTCTTGCATGGTCTGGGCGAGAAGGATGGTACGCTGGTGGCCATAAAGCCGTCAAGACAGTGACCGTGTTTGCTGTTTAAGGGAGCAGCCAGCACGGTCCAGGAACGGAGTGTTGCTGGTGATAATAAAGACTGGTGATTGTTTTCATAGCCTGCTGGGAAGCTGTTGGTTGCCCAGCGCTTGTTGTCAGGGATCATACTCGCCACTTGAACTGTCTTGCCTGCCGCCCTTCGCTGGCTGCTACCTTGGCGTGAGCATAGTCGCCATTCTGCTTTTTCCAACTCTATCGCACCCGGCACAAGTGCGTCAGCTTTACCGTCGGCGACGCAGTTGCAGCGCTGGAAACGCATATACAAGTTCATGCTCGGTCAGGATGGTGCGTTTTCCGTGCTTGTTTCTCTGGCGGCTGGTGTACGTCAATCAGGCTTGGCAGAATTTGACCGGAATGGACGCAGCGGGTGCCAGGGGACACGTCGGTATTTGCGGGTGTGCATGAGGATTGGATCGGGGTTTGTTGGGGAGGACTCCTGGATCAGGTCAAACAGGGGCCACACCGCGCCGCTTGAAACAGATCTGCGCCTTGCGAGATGTGGCTGGGGCGCTATCGCTGGAGTCACCTGACCGCTCGCCCCTATCTGACTGTGGAGAGGGAGCGGGTTATTCATAGGAAACCCTGCAGGCATCCAGGTCAGCAGGAGCAGGCAAATTTGATCCAGTCGGCCGCTGATGTGCTCGATGGGTTTGCTGTTTAGAACGGGTATGCGAGAGCTGACCCGCAGTTGGCGGAGGCCTGGGAGTCGGTCCAGAAGGATCGGCGCGTGTCCGTGCTTCTGTGGATCCTGACAGGGGCACCTTGCAGACACTGGCAGCGCCAAGCATGCCGGAAAATATAATCAGGCCCTCAGCTGGCATCCGCCAGTCGGGGGCGCAGGCTCCTGTGGTACGGCGATTTATCGCGGCGAGCCCCGTGGTTATGTCAGCGATGTGCGCACGGATCTCTATGGCGTGACTTTCAGAGATTTTTGCCGGCGCTGTGGGTCGGTTAGTGTCTGCTGGTCGATGCCTTTCGTGGACCAGCGGGCAAGTCCTTGGCGCCTTTGGCGTCTCGCGAGCAGGCGCGTTGCCCGATGAAGCGTGATCTTGCATTTGAATGGGGCGAATTTACCCGGCGACGCGTTTGTTTGCAGAAATCCCGAACTGGCTCAGGGAGCATGAGGATCACGAAAGCGCTTTTCGGCAATTGTTCGGGCATGCTTGCGAGTAGGCATAATTGCTGGTGCGCCGAGCGGGCTTTATATCGCGCCAATCCCTGCTCTTGGGACCGGTTCGGGTTTCACCATCAGGCTCTGCAACAGATGTTGGCCGCGCGATCTGCTCTTTGCGACGATGTGCCTTCCAGGTGAGAAGGGGCTGCGCGATCTGCGCTACGAGATTGGCAGACAGCTTCGTGCTTGAGGCGGCTACTACCGATTGCGAACAGAACCTTGCTGGATCCAACCTGACTATCACCCTGTTGCGTGGCCCTGACGGCGCAGCCCTTATTACGTTTATTCATCACGGATGACATTTTCCGAGCGCAAGGAGCAGGGAACAGGCGCTCAAGGAAAGCTGCCGCGCTGTTCGAGCGTAGTCGCGAAGGCTGATGGTATGGATAGCGCCTTCTAACATCCTGCGGGTCATCCCGCTTCGCGGCATTTCACGGTTTGACGCCAAAACAGGTCAAAGCGTACACGCCCCTTCGGCACCGGCACGACATGGATTCCCGGAACGCTGACTCGTCAGGGTCGTCACCTCGCTTTAAGTCAGCTCGGCCACTGGCAAGGCGAAGTCATGTTTGTGCGCCCTGACCGGCGTTGATGTACCTTTGGGTGACGGCTACGGCGATGAAAGGATGAAGGCGGATCACGTCAGTCGCCTATTATTGCGATGTTCAGTGATTTTGAGCGGCCTGCAAAAACGCAGCAGCGGAACTGCAGCAATGACTCACTTGACAGCCTTGACCGGGCTGGCGATCGGACTCTGGCGCTCGCTCTCGCGCTCGCGCGCGCGCCCTGGAACGTGACGCAGAAGGGGGACGTTTCCCCTGGCCGTCCTGTATATCGACTCGGACCCGGTTCAAGGCGAATTCAACGATAAGCCTGGGGCATGCCATAGGCGATTGAGGGTGCTGCGCCAGGCGGGGCAGCGGCTGTAACCTGTTGCACCGATGCAGACACCCTGGCCCGCTTGGAGTGGCGACGAATTCTGTTGATTTTCGCACGGACCGTGAGCCCCGACGCAGCTTGCGTACGAGTTGGGCGAGCATTATCTGTGCCCAGCATGCGCGCACGCTGGTTCTTCGAGGGACGGGCCGAGGAGCTTTACGTCGGCCGCGAGCGTGGGCTACGCCTGTTTTACCCGATGGACGGAGACAAGATCAGCTGGAATCTTGGGTGCGCAACGCCGACGCCGCAATGGATACCGCCAAGAGCATCGGGCGATGATCAGGTGTGCGCTATGCACGGGCCATGGGACTGAGAGGCCAGCCAAGCGCTTCGAGTTGGAGCGCGGGATTACGTTAAGGGCGCTGGAAAATGGCGGAATTTGAACTGCATTGACCAACCTTCTGATCCGGCTGGCGTTAGCGCCGTGCCTATGGTTGAAGCGTGTTGCGCTGGCGCCATCCGCAGCCACGGATGATCCGCAGACAGGTTTCTATACCCCTGGCGGAGCACAATGGGCTGATCGTGGCAATTGGCAGTTGGGTGTTGCTGATGGCTTGTCGACCAGGCCAGACAATGGCCAGCAGCAGGGGTTGGGGCTGGACATGATCTCCGTTCAAACCTGTCGCCGCGCCAGTTATCAGCAGGATGTTAGTCGCTTTGGTCCGTTCGGCATTTGGATTGAAAGCGGCCTGCCAGCGAAGATGCTGAGTTGGAAAATTAACTGAAAAGCGCCTTGATGACCCATGCCGAGCTAGGGCGAACAGACACTCAGGCAAGTTGAAAGGCCTTGGGTAACCTGGCCATCGAATGGACTTCGGTACCGGCTATTTCTCACTGCGTTACCTGCGCGCTTTCCCTTGGACAAAGCTGAAATCGGACCAAGAGCTTCCTCCTGGTCTTGCCGCAGGAACAGCCGAGGATAATCGTTGGTGACCACCATCCTGGATTATGGGCTGCCAATATGCGCCTGGCATTGTGGTGGCCGAGGGTGTGGAAAACCGAGCTCAGTGGCGGTTTCTTCAGGTCGTGGTTGTGGCGCTTGCCAGGGCTATCTGTTTTTTCCCGCGCGCTACTGCTGCGGAGTGCCGGTATGGCTCGAGCAGCAGTAGGGCCAGTTGTGGCCCGCTAGGCCCCAGGCTTTGCGCGCCGTCAGCGTAGCCGCAGAGGGCGGGGTAGCCTTCAATAGTCCAAGGCTTGCATTGTCGGGTCAAGGAAAATCCGGCCAAGGATTGGAAGCGGCATTCCATTCGGTACTGCGCTGCTCATCGGTACTGGTCCAGCGGTCAGAGTCGATCACTCGGGACCTGCTGAAAGCCGGCTGCGCCGCAGCATGCGCGCGAGCATCGCCACTTGAGGGTAGAAACCAGACGTTACGATTTGCGCATAACGATCTTCCGGTATCAGGACAGGCATTCTCGTCACCCTCTATCACCAGCGTTTCAAATCACCAGTTCTCCGCCGGGCCGCAGCAGGCTTTGAGTTGCAACAGAGATCGACCGGTGATTTCGGTGGTACCAACACCCCCATGAAAACCCGTATCAAATTCCGCCGCGGCTTCAGGTAACTCTTCCAGGTAAAGGCAATTGCCATACGGGGTGCTTGTTGGGAGGTAACCCTGCCCGGCCATGAATTTGGATGGTAGAACAGGCAGATTGGGATCAACGCCAGCACCCATAGTAAGCGCGCCGGCCTGCCAACATTGCGGGCCACATGGTTAATAGCCATTGCCGCAACCGCGACCATTCCAGCACGGCCTGCCGTAGGTTGATAGTGCGGGGCAATTCGTTCCCCATTTCAGTTCGGAACGCCATTTTCACAATCACCTTGCGTCCAAATTAGATTGAAAGGGCCCTTTCGCCATGGTTGCAGACCTTGCAGCCCGGCAGCAGTGCGTCTTTTCTGTTCTGCGCTGAGCGGCTCGGCCTGCGTGCAAGGGTTCACGCCCGCTGCAGGATCAGCGCAGGCTCAGTGAAACGGGCAATTGCTTCAGCGCCTTCTGCAGCGGGCCAGGTTCGCCGTGATTCAGGTCGGCAAAGCGGCGTTCCAGGGCTTCAGGGTAGCACCCCAGCCAGGGTGCCAGCGCGTGTCGGCCAGTTGGCGGTACAGGGGGGAGTAATCCAATCACTTGTGGGCCATCATCGAACAGAAGTTTGAGGGATTGGAACCAGCTGTGGCTGCGCTGAACCCGGCCTGCTTGCAAAGCGGGTAGGTGAGTCTCCAGCGCGTCCGGCCAGCATGACCTTCTCGATGGCCACTGCGCTTCTGGGGCAATTTCCAGCTCGCTGGTAGCCAATTGGCTCTTTTGAAGGCGTGTTAGTGCATGGTTTCCGAGTCTGCTGGGATAATCGGGATCGGCGAATTGCAACTTTTCCGAGGGATTGCACGCCGCGGGAAGTGCGCCTGGTGGATGGCGCTGAGTAGTTCGAGACGGCGCTCAGGGGCAATTGAACAGCAGGTAAATTCAAGTAAACCACCACGGGGAGCCAATCCTGCCGGGGGCAGGGCCAGTATGTCGGCCTGCATCACCTGCGCTGGCGTGAGTTCTTCGGCCATCGCGTCCTGGGCTGCAAGTACTCGCGGCAGCGCTCGGTCATGGGCCAGCGAAGCTTTGTCGACGCGATGATCTGGCAGCCGGGGTACACGCACATTGGCGGACGCATCGATTGGGAGCCGGCCCAATTGAGCTCCCGGTCATAGATAAGGCTGTCAGGTTGTGCCATATTTGCCCGGGCAAATCAAGGCCAATACTCTTCTATAATAGGTCGGGGTAAACCGGCACTGATCGCTTTGATCATGTCGGGAAAACACGCGCGCTACAATCAGCGCCGAACACGAAGTCGCTGACCTTGGCGAGCGGGCGGAGAAGAATAGTTTTTGTCGACTTCGCTCATAAATTAGATGTCCTGTCGGGTGGATAAAAGCGGCATATTTAACTCATGTTCGTGCCGCTTGGCGCGTGAAGTGAATTCATCGCTTGACTTGCGCCCTGGTGGCGTTGAATGCCATAGTGCGATCATCGACAGTATTTTTACGCCGCAATGCGGTGCGCGTGCAATTGCTGGTGTGTTGCAGTTCAAAAATTGTGGCATAAAGCAATAGCTGTATTAATGCAGATTTTTTACGATTTGGCTCGATTCGCAGGGTGGTTTTCTTGCCGTCACGATTGGGCCATAAGCGTTGCGCTTTGGATTTTGTAGATGAGTGCCCCGTTCCCCTTCAGGGAATGCGATGGAAAAGCTCGTTGGTGACGGCCGCCAGGTCGTTTGCCACAGGATAAGAGGAAAGTTATGGCTGTGAAAACGCCAAGTAATTGCGGGTGTCGCTACGTTGGGCCGCATTGTATGTCGGGGTCGGCAATGCCTTGGGGGTTTGGGTTGAGCTGCGCCTTGATTCGCATTGAATCAAGCCGTTAAGCGCCACAATCAGTTACAGGGAGGGGGGGCCTTCGCCGGAGGACATTCGGTTTGTCTCGCTGGCGAATCAGGAAGCTTTTCAGAGTGCCGGCATTGACCGTCCTTTTCCTGACCGACTGCGCTTTGTGCCCGGTGGTGGAAAACAACCAGCTGTTTTATTCGGTTTGAGTCCAGCCCGTTTCGGTGCGTGAGCCGTACCTGAACATTCCTCGTCGAAGCTGCGCCTCCAATGGCGGATGTTGCGCGATACCACCTTGCTTGCTTGATTCCGCCGCTGTACGATCCGCAGGCTGGTGTGCTCGCAATGGCACCCCGACCTGCGCCAGCGGCCTGCGCCCAGCAGCCCTTCAGCGGCCCAGTTGTTGCAGCCGCGCAGCGCGTTCAAGTGCTCAGCCTTGCGCCGCAGCCGAGCTTCCACAGCTCGAAGCTGCCTCGGGCGCTGCTCCAGTCACCACGGTGCGTCGGTGATACCGTTGGGACATTGCCGACCGCGCAACGCCCCATAACAGCTTTTGATATTCCTCACCAGCATGTTGGCGATCGTTTGCGCTCAACCGCAGGCTTCTTATTGATGCGACAATCAACCGCCGCGAGCTGGCCATGCGTTGACGCTGCCTACACGTTGGCAACTGGTCACTCCGGCGCACCCAGGTCCTCTGGATGCACCTCAGGGGCCGGCGGCCCAGCGCCAGGCCGCAGCCCGATGTGGTCGCGCGATCCGCCGAGGCCACCGGTGGTGAAGAGCCGACTCAGGTCCCACGCCTGTCCAGCCATCAAACACCTGCTCAGCCAGAGGAAACCACTGGCCGGAACGCCTGCGTCTGACGTACCAGCGAGGCTGATACAGCACAAAGAGATTGCCGATCGCGACCGTTTGCGTATGAGAGTCGAAGCTGATGGAAACCGGCGAGCCGATTCCGCCGATTGCTTCGACCGTTTTGCGTTCGCTGGAAAGTCGGATTCAACGTCCTGGTGAGCGAAGCTGGATGCGCGTGACGCGCAGATAGCCAGTCTTCAGGCGGAACTTGAAGTGCTCCGTTCAGGCACGCGTGCGGAAGTTGAGGGAAGACGACACGCTGGCGGTGTAGCTGGTTTGACAGGCAGTTTAGGCAAACAGTTGAGCCAGGCTCCGGCCGGGTTCTGCTGAGGGCAGTGACAGCCCGGCCGCCGGGTTCTGTCGGCCCGCCATGGTAATTGCCTGCTGGAGAGCCGCTGAGGTCGGCACCAGCAGTTCTCATGGCTGGCCTGGCTGACATTTGCCGCTGGTCCTGGTTCTGCCTTTTCATGCTTGGGGCTGTTCTTTCGCGCGTCGTCGCACGCCTGATGATTAGATGATCAATCGTGGCTGCACGGCTCCGTTCAACCTGAGCGCCCGCAGGCTTCTCATCCAACACACCACGTCCGGCCATTGTCGCACGGCTGCACAGCGTGCAGTTCAAGCCACCGGTTGATGCCCTGGAAGGTGTTGGCTGTCATATCACTTACGGCGATTTGCTGAAGCGCGGCAGTCATGCCTCGACAAGGGCGATGATTGATGAGCCGAAGCGGCTGGATCTGCGCTACAAGCAACTGCGCGTCCTGGCTGAACTCTGGTGATTGCTGGCGGCATTTTCCGAACAGGAAGAGAGATTCATGGACCTGGGTGGTGGGACCCTGAGCGAAGTGGATCAGATCAGGCGCAGTTTCCGCTGTTGTTCGATGCCATGCGATATGGTTCGGAGCAGGTCAGGCGAAGCTGGATCCGTGATCGATGAGGATCTGGATATCACTCAGCCTGGCGATTCCGCTCCGGCATTCCGACGAGCATGACGGAGTTCAAAAGCACCAGTCAGCTTAATTTCTGAACGATTTCACCCTGACCGGACTGGGATCTCATTGAAGGTCCTGAGCCCGGGAGCCAGTGCGGCGCAATGCCGAGCGTGGAAGCGGTGAGAGAGAAAGCAAGAAAATCTCGCCAGGACGACGACTTTGAGTCAAGTCTGCACGACGTTTTCCCGAGATTCGAAGAAGCTTGGACCTGGATCACGATGAGCACTTTGGCGCCTTACGATGACGATTAAGTCAGGTGGAAAAAGCGCTAAGCGTTGAAGTCCAGCAATAATGAAAAGCGCCCAGGGCGCCTTTTCAGTTTCAGTCAAACAGCTTTCTGGCCACATTCACGGAAGTGGTTGGCAAGGTGAAATCCTGCAATGCCCTCCTCTGAGGATAGGCCGGGAGTTTCTTCGTAGTCTCCTCGATTGCGTTCAGGGATGATCAGCTCGAAAATCGATTGGCCTGCGCGCAGCAATTCACCTTCTCGCCGAGATCCCGCCAACGGGTAACACCTGCCGGTCAGCGTGATTATCGCCAGTCATTGGCCAGCCCGCTGCGCGGTATGGCACTAAGAGTTTACGTGCCAGTGACAGAATAGTGACGCTGGCCCATGTAACGCCGGCGCTGGGCCCGTCTATCGGCGGTGGCAGCCCTCAGCACATGACATGTGCACGAGGCGCTGATCAAGGAGCTAGGTTAGTTCTGACCACGGTAGGTCTTTGAGGTCTTTTAGCGCAGTGAAGCTATAGGCGATTTCTGCCGACTCAGACGCATTCCTCACCAAGAGCTGCCCGTCAGTTTGAAATTCCACGGTTGAGGGTATTGAATGCGCTTGCCTCACTGCAGTAAGGTGCGCCGCACCATGAGAAGGTCCACGCCAGGCGGTAATGATGCACAGGTACCCTATCAGGTTTTTTAAACCGTTGCGGAAGGCGCGAGCGACCCAGAACAGAACTCAAACAGAGTCGCGCTGGCTTTGATCCCACGATTTTCTGCTCACGGTCTTCGAGCAGGTTTCATGATTGATTACGCACGATCTTGGCCAGCTGCTATTTCCGGTTGCGCACGCAGACTTCCCGGCATAGCCCTCTATCACATTGCGCAATGCCTTGTCGTAAATGCGCAATTGGTTTTGCGCACCCCGCTCGCTCAGTTGCTGAGGCCCAGGTGGTGATTGGCAGATAGCCAGGCTTTTCTATCACTGATACTAGCCCGACAGGCGGATGACGTCCATTGCGGTCCAGCAGAGGGCCAGGATACTGTCAGCGTATTGGCGGGTGCACACAAACAGGACTTTGGACAGATCCAGACGGCAAATTCCAGGTAATGCGTCCAGAAAACTGGTTGTTCTGCTCCGGGTACCAGGTTTTTCAAGCAAGGCCGACGCGGGGTCGCCCTGGTGGCTGCTACCCATGCTTGTCGATTTTCATCCAGCATGGATGACGGGGTTCATTACGCCCACTCCTTGAAATGCCTGAACGGAATTTACCACGGACAATGGCGCCGAGTAGGGTAGCGCTATGGCCCTTGATTTCGCCTCATTCCGCATGCCCACAACGAATCGGTAAAAGGGGACGGCCAGGCTTTCGGCAATAGGAGATGGCCAATGCTGGTATTTTACCACCCAGGAGGGCCGGACCACGAATAGATTGAACCGGACCACCGAGCCTTATTGAACGCCGCCCACGGCAAGGAATTCGAGAAATACGTTGTTTGACGTCATCCAGACCGTCGTTGGTACACGGGTCCATGCACTTTGCGGGCATTGGGGCGATATTCAAGAATTCTGTCCTTCGGTGGTACAAGGCCCCAGGGCAGTGCGGTCGCCCAGCCAGATTAAATGGCGTTGATGACGGCGAATACTCCGGCGATTTCCAAGTCTTCCAGTTACCGGAAGCAGCTTGTTCAGCTCCTCCTACGATGTTTCTTAAAGCTGGACGGGCTTCGGGTGGGTGTTTGCCAACACCAGACAGGGTCCGCGGAAACTGCTTTTCTATAGATCCGCGGTTGCGCTCATCCTTGGACAGGGCCCCAGTTTTCCTTTGGAAGACCTTGAAGTTGCTCCTTGAGGGAAAAAGTAATTGCGTCTGGATGATTCCCACTATTGTACGGTTGGACCTCGGGGCGCTTGATTTTCAGCCCTTTGCAAGCGCGCCACATCAGATTCTCATATTTTTCAGAGGGAATCCAGTAAATTTATTTCCATTATGCGCCGCAGGCACAAGGGAGAGGGAAATTGTGTTAGGAGTAGCCCGATTTTCCCCTGAAAAAAATTCTTTTTCCCCTTTTTAATTTGTTTGAAGGGA
>Ga0163217_1063292_pt1 | contig 12628 bp, 11 predicted proteins | sample SynspAceP_FD_185933 | JGI IMG/M metagenome (GOLD analysis project Ga0163217, IMG submission 185933) | Saline lake microbial communities from Ace Lake in Antarctica - Synechococcus sp. Ace-P (PacBio error correction) | ecosystem: Environmental > Aquatic > Non-marine Saline and Alkaline > Saline ... | reverse complement strand
GGGGGGGGTGAGAGATCTCAGAGATGGTCGCATAGATCATCGCATCATCGATTAGCGCATGCGAGATTGCCTTTGAAGGGACATCATTTTCGCTGGTTTCGAAGACGCGTGTGGTCGGTTGTAAACAGGCCAGCATAGTAGCGAAGGATCGATGAAATGTATGGTTCTCAGACTTATTGTCGAAATACGCGTGCGCCGACTGTTAGATCGATCGTATCACTCGCGTGGTTTACGTCAACCTCACCAAAAGGCTGCGACTTCCTCGAAATTTTCTCAATGCGCTCGATAGTCAAAGTCCTTAGCGCCAGACACGACGGGCAGCCCAGGACCCGGCAGCAGCGTATCCACCATTGCTTGAACCCGCGGGCAGATAGCTCTCTTTGCGTCGATTCAATTTTGCCTGTTTCCGATAGAAACCGCCGACAACTAAATCGAATGTTTTCGCGACATTGGAACAAGCGAAGTTCCTGAACAATTGCTTTCCATCTGCGTAGCTTCGCACGGCAGGACGCCATGGGGGCGTGATAATTATAAATAGAAGCCGAGGAAACCCGCTTGAGCGTTTAGAATCCCGATATTCTCGCTAATACTGTCGCCCGTGTGATACATAAGGGGCGACGTCGAAATGAATGTCAATGTTGCAAAGCCCGAGACTCGACCAACTTCCATTTTCCAGCGATGTTGAATTTAATCGCGCGTTGAGGGCTCCAATGGAATCGAGCCATTTTCTTGTACGCCATAGGCATCTGCGAACCCCGTCAACATTTTGAAGCTGGCTTTTGCCGCCGCCCGCCCACTTCATCAGAATTGGCGGAACTATGCATCAGGGTCAAATCGACATTTATCGGAGGTTCCCACAACAACGGTGGCGCGGCCCATCCATTGCTTCGACCGTGTCCGCGTCCTCAACGACCCCGTTAAGAGGCGATCAGCGCCAGAATTCCGTTTGGCGCGAACAGGATTCCATTCGCGCTCCAGATCGTAACATTCACATAGTCGGTGATGGCCGGAGGTTAATCGCGGAAGCTACCGACGACCCGAGCGCGGCTTTGTCGCCGAGCGGCACATTGAGCATCACCGCTCCAGAGAGTAGCCAATGCTCTCAGAGCCCTTGACGCTTGAAAAAATTGAGGTGGCTGGCCCAAACACCCGACGTTTCGCCGAGGACGGGTTGCGCGCATAATGTAGCGGATCGTGCCGCCGAGAGAGCCGGAGCCGTAGAGCGTTGCCCTGAGGACCGGTAGAAACCTCCAACACGCTCGAGATCACGCAACAGGAAGTTCCCGAAAGATCCGGGTCTCGTTTAAGATATGTCCGAACCGACGCCCGGACAGAACAGCATAATCACCAAGACGTATGCATCGACGCTAAGCCCTTCGGATGCGGAACCCTTGGTGAGTGTGGCCTGAGTTGCGAGCCACCCATCAATTGACGCCAACAGACCAGGACGAACGCAAGGGTTTTTCAGCATCGCTCGACGTATCTGCGCTTTTTCAATGGCGTGTCCCGCTGACGGCCAGGAAATATTAATAAGGCACGTCGGTGACAGACGTTTCGCGTCGTGTCGCCGTGACGATAAGTTTCATCAGTTGCGCGCCGATCTGCCTGTGCGTGCCTGAGGCATTTGGCTGTCGGCAGCCGTAAATCGGGAACGATTGCAAGAGCTGCACAAAAGGCAGTCGCGAAGAGGTGGCGTTTTTGGCGCTGGTGTTGCCAGTCATGATGGTCTCCTTTAGAGGCGCGGTTTTTCATTTGACTCACTCGAGCGATTTTTAAGTTTTGGGGTTGTACCGGGAGGGGCTGGGAGCAAACTCAGCAGATCCTTTGCGGCCGGCATTGTCAGCGGACCAAAGCCTCGAACGCCGGCTTTGCGCTGTTCTGTAGAGTGGTAGATTTCATATTCGACGGCGCGTCCCGGAAACTCTTTTCAGCAAAACGTCCCAGACCTTTTGCCAGCCTTCGGAACGAACCGACCGGACTTCGTCAAAATCTAGGTTTAGCGCCACGACTTCCGCGGCATCGCCGCAGCATATAGAAGTTCGCCACCCGGACCGTAAAAAGACAGATTTTTGCCGTTGCCCTGTTCACCGAAACATGACACGTCGATGAAGTAGCATTGGTTGGTGGGGCCGCATTGTGAATCGGGCGAACTGGCAGTTCGCATCACGCGCGATTGTATTCGTTCATGGCGGCAGAAGGATGGGCCTTCCGCGCCCATGGGCCGTTAGCGTGCGAATGACTTTGGGAACCACATATCGGTAAGCAGGATGGCGACGCCAATTCTGCCTGCGCGGGAACATCGAACACGCAACAAATCACGACCCCGGCGTGACTCCTTTCTCATAAGGAAGAAAGGGATAAAAGCTTGTCATGTTTGGCGACATTTCACCGGACGGGTCAAGACGTGAGTGACGTGTTGTAGATCTCGTCACGCGCTTTCGTAATACGGGGACCCGGGACGAGCCCACGCCCAGCGTTTGGCCAGTTGCCTCAGCGCTTGTGGACTGTTGGACCGTTTTCAGGCTCAGCGAATTTTTAATGCGGGCCCGTGAATGCGAAGTTCGCGAGGGGACGATCATTATGGACCCACGGCAGGCGCTTCCGCGTTCGCAGGCTACATCTTTTTCGATTTGGTCCAGAATGCACCGACTTCCGACCAGCAGTCTGACGCAGCGATGCCTTAAATGGCCCAATACACAATTCCCAGAACGGGCCTGCGCGACGTTGCGCACTCGAGCGATGGACATTGTTCGCAGCTATCGTCTAGGTTATTAGAATCCAGTTACAGGATTCTGATGGTACCAGTTTTTTCGGTGAATCAACGCCGTGCCAATCACAGCATTATCGGAACAGCCATGTCCACTCATCATTGATCAGAAAAACCGCCGATCCTCTGACCAGTCTAACGTAAGAACTTCGCTGTCTCACCCTAAGCCCAGTTTGCCATTGGCGGCACCATTTGTACGTCTTCGACCCACACCGCCCCAACGGTCGCGATCAATTTCATTGAGCATAGCCGGCCTTGCCGGACATTGGTTCCGTCCGAGCGGACGTGTGACTGTGCAGGGTTCGCCGTAAACCGTATATAAAGTAGATCGACGCCACTGAGAGCAGATTTCATTGTCAGCCACCCAGATAATTCCCCAGTAATGAAAAAACCGCTTCACTGTTCCGACGGAGTCGCGCAGAAGTTGCCGTAATGACGATTCTCGACAGCCGTTCGATACCCTCGCGAATTCGGCCGATGGGATGCTTGAGTAGACGCCGAGCTCTGAAGATGTGGCGATTATCATTCGAGACTGGCAAAATAGGTGCTGGCCGCGTTCGACTCAAAGATTGACCCTGGGAACTCTTCCGCAACCTTGGCCAGCCGTTCAACATTCAACCCTTCGGACCATGCAACCCAATATGAGTTCCGCCCGAAAACGGCAGTATTGCAATTGTCAAGGACGTGTGGTTCAGAGCATTCGCGTAATGCGAGGGCAGGCGTGTTTCGTAAAACTGACCGCAACCGCCGACCACTAATGTAATCGTAATGGCCTGCAAGGGTCAGGAAATAGGCGGCTGCGGCGTTGATTGTTCGCGAGGCGACGCGTGGTCAAATTACGGAGGCTGGCGGGCGGGCGGGCGATCACTCGCGCGGGGCGACCACTAAAAGGCAAGCCTTATGCCGGGCTCCCAAAACCTTTGAAATAGCCTCCAGATAGATGACGCGGCCCTGGGTATCGAGACTGTAGAGCGAAGGGAGGGGGCGTGAGAAGATCCCCCCCCCAAAATTCCTCCAACATCTTTTCCCCAAAATCATTCTTCGATGATCAAGAGCGTCAGATACTTCTGCGGCTTCGAGTTGAGCCTGTCGTCGCTGCTAGCGTCATGTCACACGCTGGGGCGCCTACTGCCGTGATGGCGAGACATGGATCAGATCACAGCGACGAAAACCGTGATCGATCACCCATTGCCCGTCGCCGTCGACAAGGCCCGTTGTTTCCACGCGCGCACCATTCAAAGAAAAGAGTTCACGAAGCCTCAGGTAACGCCCTGGGTCTCATGACGAACCTTTGGGCGCAACGGTCGCAAATAATTCTTGCTAACAGAATGCAACCCTTGCTGTTCGCCACTGTGATTAGGATTTTCATCCCGGCCGGCGCTTCGAGCCGCGCGTCGGAAAGCAGAGACGGACCGGGATCGCGTCGACCAGGGCATTTCCATTCATCTGGCTTTACGTGCCATGCCGATCGACCATTGCTCGACCTCTTTGACGCCGAGGGCCAGGCCGACTTGACTTCGCGCATTCAGGCACTGGAAAGAGTGACCGATCATAGACGTCCTTCGATGAAGGGAATACTCATTATCCGATGCCAACTCGGCTGGCAGCGATATCTCTGAGTGCGGATGCCCTTTGCCGAAGATTGCGTGCCGCTACGGCTCGGCGATATCCTTCAGCCGGCTCCCCAAACGATCATCGGTGCCGGCTCCGAACGTGCCGTTATAGCCCCGGTACACGAAGACCGCCGCTTACGCGTCTATTGGTGAACAGGTGCCCGTCGCCGATCAGATGCTGATAGGCGAGCGAGACCGTATTTCGCTAATCGGACCAGATCCTGCGGATAATTCCGCGTCGACGGCATTTTGGCGCTGGGTGGGAAGCAAGCCCGTTTCGATCAGATGGAGAATACGGACCGGATCTGGATTGGAGTGACAGCGTGTCATCCCGCCGCCAGTTCAATCAACGGGGCCAAGGGAAAACCGGCCGACAGCGCGTTCGCATCTTTTTTTTGGGCCGCCATATGGTTCCGATTACTGACCGCATGTCACAGAAGAACGCAAGGTGGCGTTTGAAAAACTGTGACGTCAGTTCCTATGACAAATGATTGGGAAAATGCCCTTCTAACAGCCCCTTGGGTAGTAGCCGCGACGAGCTTACCGTCTGGATGACCAAGGCGGGGACCACAGGCCTTCCATCGACCAATCGTGCTTGGTTATCGCGCGTGCAGTCGTACCCCTATGGATTGTCACTTTGAGCCACGGGCCGGTCTCAGTTATGCGATGTTCTATAATCTCGCGGCCGATATTCCGGAATGCTCCGCTTGCAGCGTGTGGAGCGAGCGATATGTGAGCCTCCATCACCGCTCGGTTGCTGGCCCAAATGCGCCCGTCCCAATTCTTCGTCTAGATACGCGAGGCCTAGCTTCTCACTGGATCGGGCATTGGAGATGAGCTTTGCGCACAGTTCTCTTTCACCAGCCTTTACGCATGCCTTTACCAACAAAACACCGATCTTGAAACCATCCCGGACCTCGCGGTCATAAACTAAAGGCGACTCCCACTCATCAATACCATCCGTCTGAAAGGGGCGTCCGCCATTCAGAAATTTTAGTGATTTCGACTTTATCGGGCCTGCAACATCGACATAGGACTGAAAGCGGTGCTTTGGCCGTGTGTATATTATACGAATCCGCGTCGGCCACGTGAGTGAGGCGACGGTATTGAGTTCTAATGTGCCCGATGAATCTTCGCCTTTCTGCCTGGACGGAGACGGCGGCGCGACAGCATGTCAGGACGCTTGGATCGCAGGGACATGTATTTGCCACAAACCTTGCCTTATATTGCTCAAACGCATTCTTGCCCGGCGGGGCCTCTTCCTATATAAGATATCCCCGCTCCGGCATCGATCATCATGTCCGTGCAAGACCGACCTTCCCCACACGACGGTCATCACAAAACACTAAGCTTTTTCATTAACCCAATATAGGCGTCAGCGGCCTCCGTGCCTGTCGATATAGGAAGCGTGTGAACGCGGGCCCTGTTCTGAATAGGATATAAATGGACTAGGTCGGCGATAATGCCGATAGGCGTATTGGGTATTTCCACCCAGCGTTTGTATGCCCGTTCGGTGATACCACAGACGGTGTCGCGCGGTTCCGCGTAACGTGGTTTTTCGCTCAATACGTCTGAACGATATCCGTGGACGGTTGTACCGCTATGATAGATGCGCGGCTGCGTCAAGCAGGAACGGGTTCGGTGCGAAAATTTCCTTGCGCGAGATGCCGGGACAGCCAAGGCGTCAGAAGGCCGAAAACAAGCAAAAATATTTCATTCAGTTGAAACGGTCCTATGGGTGTTTTACAAGCTGCCGCATATTTGTCGAGGTGGACAGGCTCGAAACTTATCCGTTTTTTACCTCGTCATACCCCATCATACCGCCATCTCAATGCACGCCAGAGAAGAGAAGATGCGCGATTTTCATGCAACGCGGCCACGTCTATTTACTCAGCTCTGTTTCCACCTGCAACAGGTATGTATTTCTTTCCGGTTTCCCGGGCCCTGGCTGACTGTAAAAAAAGATGATTGGCCCCAAAGCCAGAATATCGCCACATCACCAGCTGCACTGTCTTGCGTCGCCGGTAGGCCCGGAGACACGGCTTTCGGCCGTTCCCATCTTCATCCAGTTTGCCACTGATAGACCTGACAGATAGACAGCCAGATATCGGTTCATCGTCGATAAACCCAGCCGCAAATCCCTTAGCGAATGAACTTTCGCAAATATGGGGTTTGGGTCGGATTTTCTATGCAGCATGAAAGATTTCCGGAGTTGCATTCGGCCACTTCGCTATCGTCCCAGAACGGGCAGGATGTAGGCGGGCTCTCATAAGCCTCTTTCATCAAAACTCATATCCGATCGGCCACGGTACGGCGTCATCATTCTTCAAACGTGTCGTCATCTTTGGAGCTGCACGGTCTTCCCCAGTCTTCAGTGACAAGCCTGGCTTTCGGAAGGCCGGCAATTCGATGATCCGGTTCGTCCTCCGGAGGCCCATAGGCGTGCTGGCATTGTAACATTTATAATATGATGCCGTTGACGGTCAGCTTTCCGGGTAGAGAAATTGTTATGATGTAGCCCGCCCGGCCCTGACGGCGATTCTCCGGCCAAAATTTCATCATAAAAGATTTTTTGTCGATTCTATGACGCGTCTGGTGGGGATAGCGACACTGTCCCTTTTTTTTTCCCGTCGGGAGATCTTATGACCACGGGCCGGGTCGACCCGCATAATCTTGGGCTTCCAACCGTTCAATGTCGGTTAACGGGGGCCATGGTATCAGGCTCAATAAAAGAGTTTTTACGCCCCAAACCGTCAGGACGTCGCTGACATAATGATCATTTTGCTCAGGAATTCGAGCTTCCTCTGGATTGTCATTACACGCATGACGTCAGGAATCGTATATCAGAGGGGAAAGGTTCTCGAGCGTGTTTTCCGTATGTACCGTTCATCATTCTCCAAAGCCATCAGGTTAGCAGGTCTCACTCCCGACAATGGCGGAAAGTGTCGGCCGGTTGCATTGGTGACATGAAATTCGAAGCTCTTCTTGGATGTTCATCAAACTCTAGCTCAAGATGCTCCTTCTCGGTTGCCGTTAAACCCGCCCCAAAGGCATTGGGTTTGGGTGCGCGATCTTGTCTTAGCCTACATCCGCCAAAGTATCGAACTCGTCGTTCCCAAGCGCTCGGATCAATCCAACATCGAGCGCTCGGAAATACAAGCGGACGGGTCGGGCGGGCTTGACATTTAAAGTGAACCTCGACGTCGAACAATGTCGCGCGGTTCGTCTTCGGGCTTACTTACCTGCCAACGTATTGCCTGGAAAAATGCAATAATTTTTCTCGTCGCCGTTTGAGTCGAAGTTTGGATCTTTCGTTCCAGCGTTCTATTCGTCATTAACCGAATTTCTGACTTACCCCTTGAACTCGTTGTTCTTCGATGGACGAGCGAGGTGAAGGTGACTCTGTCCTCAAAAATCACTCCGTCGCCGCAGTGGAATTTGTGAAGAGGAATATCAAAAATTCGACATCGCACGGCGTTTTTCACTCAGGCTTTGAGGGCTTTCAACCCAAAACCTCACGTTGGATGAAGAACCGTCCGAATATATCTTGTCAAAAAATTTCGGAGGGACATCGAAAGTCGCAGTTAACGTCCTCAAATTTTCCTATGGACTTATCCGCGTTCAATCCCAAAAGTTTGCTAGATATCAGAGCCTATATTGACTGGACGTTCAAAGCGAACAATCCGCCCAGTTGATTTCTGAGGTAAGAAGAGCTTCAGCCGCACCAGTTCATTATCACCTTTAACGCGGTCGTCTGATGATCATTATTTTGGGCGTCTGCATCGTCATTAGCCAAAAGTGACAAAGGTTTGCACGCCCCGCAGACTTCTCTTCGCGTCATCATCGGGGACTTACTTGTCGTATTCAGAGCGATGAACTTTGGGATGGTAGGGCGAGTGATGCCGATCGAGTTCGCAGAAGTGCAGACTATCGACTTTAGCTTCGCCTGAGTGGGCTGGCGTTTCAAACCCATCATAAGTCCACCCGGCTTTCAAAGCGGGGCGGAGAATTCCACCTGTGCCTGTCTCGGGTAAGGATTGTCCACGGGCACGACCAATACTTGCTATGGCGAACTTTTACCCCAATCTGCTGCTGCGCGTGAATGTTCTGTTTTGGCTTGTCCGGAAATATCCGGACCCACTGGAAAAACCGAAAACTGGACGATATTCAGGGCCATCCGCAGCCCCAATATATCCTTTATAGGCCCCGGCAAACATGGGAGCTGAATATTCGTTTGAAATCCAGTGCCCCGAAAATTTGACAGCGGCCGTTGGCTGTTTCCGACATTCGGGTTCTTTTTTTCAACGGGGCAGGGTTCCCTGCAGCTTGTCACGCCCGCCGGCATTCATAACGGTTCGGTGTACCCTAAAATGGCTGTGGAACGGCCCCGTCGCCTGAGCTGGCAATTGGCAGAGGTCGGCGTTTCTTACGTCTGTTCAAGCTGAAGTCGCCCGATATTGGGACATTCCGTGTCTTTAAGGCGACTTGAAACTGTATGTCTCTTCCCGGCTGGTGCAGTTCCACGCAGGGCGAGGTCGTGAAAACTCTCCGGCGTCGGTTCTCGTCACGCCAGTTGTTCCCATTACGCATTGTCGATTATTAATCCTCATAGTCCTCGATCATTCACGCGCCCCGCCTTCGCCACCTACTCCCGCAGGCAAACTTGGGTCTCAGATAAATATTCTGGTGTATCTGGGAAAGAAAGCGCGGCCTTCGTCGGAGGGGGACACGTGATTTTCGCATTCATCAGCTCGGAAAACTCTCCACTATTCGAATTCTGCAACACTTGGAAATTGCGGCGTCGGCGACAGTTCTTAGGCGAGAGCAGTCATAACCATGCTCCGAAGTGTCTGCTTCCGTTGGGCTGCTCTCGCCCGGCTCGACATTAGGGAAGGCCGGAGATTGTGACGGCCCGGAATATTGATACATATTGCTGAGCTGTTCGCCCCGCTTGCTGACTGGCACCCTGAAAAACAGACCAATAGCCTTCCATCGCTTCTCGGGCTTGGCAGGCGGGTAGTGATATGTCCCGGTTCGGCGTCACACTCACTTTGGGGATCTAAAAGAAATTCGCCTGGTTGCCATGTTGCAACAGGATTTGGCCTGCCGCATGAGCGAGGGTCGCGCACATCCACAGGAAGACCGTGAACAAAAGAGTGGGAAAAATATGGGCGCAGCATCATCGATCTCAGGACGCTAGTTGAGTAGACCGTGAATGCGTCCCGGGCCAGCACGATATTCTGCAGATCCGGTCCGTACCGAAACTTTCATAGGTTCGCCTGGCTCTTTAAATATCCGCGTGGCTTTTTACTGTGTGATCGATCGTGATGTTCTCCGCCTTGGCGATGGCGCCATATGGCGTTCCACTGCACACATTATCGTCTGGCGTGTCTGCTGGTGAGATGATGATTGCGATCACCTTTGAAAGCGTCGCGCCGAATAAGAGATCTTGAATTCTGTACCGCCATTTTACGGTTGCTGGGGGCACTTAACCACGGGCTTCTGCCTGGAGATGATTGTGATCGGTTCGCGAGCGATAATTCTGCTGCCCGCATTGAGAAGTAAGCGATTTTCATAGTTGCCGGGAAACGGCGGGAACCCGGATGTCAAACCCCGCCTTCATTAGTCTTGATACGGCAGGGCGTATCTTGAATCGGCGTTCGTTTTCGCCGCACCGTTCGTACAAACACTGAGACCTATCAGGCGCTCCAGCTATCGCCGGGCGTTTCATTGAAGGTGTTGATCGCGAGCCTCCCATGCTGTTGGCGGCTTGTTGTGATCTTGGCGCTCACATTCTTCAACCGGTGATCGGCGTCATGGCTGCACAACCCGCTTGCATTACCGGGGTAAAGTGGTGATAGCCATTGGTCAGAATGTAGCGGACTTTCATAGATCCCCGCGTTATGCCGGGGCCGTCAGGGGTTTGCTTGGTTACCTCGGGACAGACGCGCGGTGCGTTCCGGTTTCTGAAAAAAACGTCCTCACTGCCTTATTTCATAATGGTCACAAAATCATCACGTTGGTTACGGGCCGGACATTGAACTTTAAATTCCGACGCAGCCCGAAACGGGTGTCGGGAGCCGTCGCAGTGTAGTCAGTGTCTGTGACAGTCAGTGGCGTCGGCAGGATCGCAACCGGCTTATCAGCGTGAACGAACTCATACTCGCCGGGGACTGTCGCCGGCCACCGATGAGGCGTTGTGGCGTTGTCATTCTGATCGAACTGACTATCGCCATTACTGTCGATGATCCAGCCCGTCTTCTTAGCAGCCTTTTCGAACGCGTCTCGCGTTTCTTGTCCGGGACTGAAAATAGATTTTATCGCGGGGAATCATCATTCAGCGCATTGGTTGAAATCGTCATGCCTAGATCATCCGGTCCAGACCACAGTGACGCTGACGGGTTGACCTTTCGGCAACTTGACGATCGGCTTCGAACGTTATGGGAATATCCAGATCGATTTGGGACGGTGCGACTGTTGGTCGCTGCGCAATTGGTAAAGTCTTTGCTGCCGCTCTTGTCGCCCCTTGTAGCGGCGCGTCTTTATGTGGCCAGCCTGTCCAGACGGCGCTGGCCGGTGTATCGGCCGGGCGTGATCTTCGAAATCAATATGATCCGCCTTTATTGGCTCTCGAAAGACGACCTTCGCCCGTATCGCGGTTTGTGACCGACCAATTCAGATCGCGCTGAATTCAGGGCCGCCTTTAGGATCGTGCTTTGATTGAGGACGGTTTCGTTTGGCGACGGGTTCAACCGACGTGCTGGTTTCGGCGTTGAACCGACCATGGCGACCTGCGTTAAAGCCTCGGGGTCAATTGCAAGGCATTGTCCGCCGATAGGAAACTGTTTCCGCCTGTTTCTTCTGCAATACAAACAAAGGACCTTTGCGTTCCTTCTTTCGGTCCAACATCGAAGCCGACGACGTGAACGGTGAAAGTCTTAAACCCATTCTCCTCAAGCGTCCGTGCTAGCGCACACGGGCGGGCGCGCAGTTTTCTAAGCAAGCCATCTGAAACCAGAATGACCGTCCGCTGCGTTTTCCGGTATAATGAATTCCGTCGGCGCGTGTTCGACGGACTTCTGTCAGTGGAGGGTTTTGCTTTGGCGATAGCTCTCTCGGATTTTTCTTGATGGAACGGTATTTCGTCTGGCACCAACATCGGCCGATTTGGTCTCAATGGTCGGCTGCATGCCCTTTTTTGCGATGACCATAGGCGAACCATGCCCAATCCGCCGCTCAGCAGGCAGCCCGCGAAACCCCAGCTGTCTCGTTTTACCGTATCTTTCGACAATGGACGATTCTTGTTCACCCCAATCGATCTGACCCCACATCGACCCGGAAGGCGTCCAGTATGAGAATTGTATTTTCGGAGTAGTGTCCTGAGCCTGTGCAGGGAGACTCCAGACCCGTGAACAGCAGAGGTTAGGGTACTAGAAACAAGTTGCGAGCCATTGACATTATTTGCGCCCCGATCGTTGAGATTTTGATGTGTTCGAAGCTCAGTTTGAGCCGCGTTCCGCAGGCTGACAACCTATACAAATGTCCGTTGGTTTTATTTGCGAAGCGACGTTTCTTCAGTCAGAGTGACTGGAAGATTGCCCAAACACGGAGCGCGATGTGAACCCAGGAAGCTATGTATCAATATGTGTGGTTACTCTGTGCAGTCTTGGTTGGCTGATGATCGGCACGGCCGGAGGGCGGGAAAATTCTTTTCCAGTCGTGATCGCTACAGTTCATTGTTTATTACACGTTAATTTTCTGACAAGGGGTTTGAAAATGCGAGCTTGCTCGACAAGTCGGGAAGTCGATGGTCACATTACAAGACCGCAAGCGCGGCAGGAACGCCGGACTGGAACAAGGTCCGGCCGGGACAAACGCGCGGCTGAAGGCAATCCGGCAAAAACGACAATTGGCTGAGGAAAAGATTTGTGATGATGGGCGGCCGTACACAGGATGCGATTGATTTGCGGCCGGCCCCTAACCTGTTCAAAGGCAGGGGAAGGGGTTGGCCCCCATTTCTCGTCACTTTGTATCAAGAACTGGGCCAAAAAAAACTGGGGAAAAAGCCTACCGGCGGCGCCTTTTGACTCTCGCCAATATTGCCGTTTGGAATTGGTGTGTTTTAACTCTGGGGCCCCCCCATTTTAACTCGCCCGGGGATTTTTTGGGGGGGAAAAGCGGAATTTGCGGACCGTCTTGAAGCGATCGGCGTGTGGCTGAGGGCGGGCAGGGATATCTCTCTTCTTTT
>Ga0163217_1007856_pt1 | contig 12628 bp, 15 predicted proteins | sample SynspAceP_FD_185933 | JGI IMG/M metagenome (GOLD analysis project Ga0163217, IMG submission 185933) | Saline lake microbial communities from Ace Lake in Antarctica - Synechococcus sp. Ace-P (PacBio error correction) | ecosystem: Environmental > Aquatic > Non-marine Saline and Alkaline > Saline ... | reverse complement strand
GAACCCACGATATTATGTATCTTACGACGGGGCGGGTGTACCCCGCATGGAGCAGAGACCGGCAGGACAGGGGCAGGGGAGCTTTTGCGCCAGGATGAAGTGGAAAGATTCAGAAGCCGACTTTGTCAGGGAACCGGCGGTGTCTCAGCATTCACCAGCACTTTTGAAAGGCCTGCGAATGCGGCATTACCGGCCCCTGCTGGTCCTCACTATTTCCGCTGTCCCCTGGCCATGGCCAGGAAGCAGGTCAAGGGGCGGCATGGGCTAGGACGTGTCGATATGTCGCGAAACGACATGTCGTCCGGCTTCCCCAGTTACCATTTTCAGGGCTGCCATCGGTGGTGGTCCTCAAGGATATGTCAAACCCCAGAAGCGCGTGGCCTTCACGCGTTCAATCTTTTTCTGCGCGATGAGGTTCAAGCTGCCAAGTATTGCGTGCAACAAGGGCGATCTTGACCTTTGACATTGTAGTGCCGCGCGCTGCAGGCGGGGATCACAAGCGGCAGAATGTTGTGGCCGCCTGTTGCGCCCTGCAACCGGAAAGGAAAGGCTCGAAATCCTGCGCCATTGCCGGATTGCACCTGCGCAAGGCCGGCGCCGTCGCGCGCCGGGTGGGCTGTGGCGGAAGAGTGCGGCAATTGGCGCAAGTTGCGCCCAACCATCGTGCATGAAAAGCTGTGGATGGCAATATCTTTACTGGGATGCAGAGCCTTGAGGCCTTGACAACAGGCAAAAGCCCGTAAACAGGCTCCCTGTCGTGCATTAAAAAAGGCGGCCCGTGAGGTTCAGCGCGCACCTTTTGTCTAAACTCACACAGCCAAATTAGCTGTTTGCTGTCCGTGCCTGTCGCGGAACCCGATGTTACGGGGTTTGATGCGGGCGGACGCTGCCTTTGGGGGGTCAGCGGAATCATCCTGACGCTGTACTGAGCCTTCGAAATGCGCACCGCTTCGATCGCTATATAGGTCCATTGTGGATTATGTCACCCTCGGACCGCGCTGTGCGGAGTCAGGCGCACTTTCAAAAAACCGCCGCACACGGCCCACGATGCGGCCATGTGATAACCACATTTCATCGGCCAACCACCTTCGCCCTTTGATGGTGGCGCTTCGCCAACTGTCAGAAGATGCGCGCGGATATTCACCGTCCAATCGAGCCTTCGACATGGGATGTCACGGAGGTTTTTGATAATTGCCTGTGATGTGCAGGTCAGCCGACAGGATCGAGGCAGGCGGCTTGGGTTTTGGCGCAGTTGCCTTGAATTCATTGGCATGGGCCGCGAAGTATTATGGCATTAGTCGGCTTAGGTGCGTCGGCGCTCATGGGGCCCGGCTCGTTGATTTTGCTCTTAGTAAAAACATGCGTTTGCAGCCTTGATATAGATCATTGGATTTGACGGCCTGTTCCGCCACGCGGCCACTTCGTAATGCAGATGGGCCGGTCCCACCCCCCAACCCCCGGGCCCAGAGGCTCCTATCACCGTACGTTCCCGCGCGGACAGCCCTTTTGTCCTACGTTCACGTTAATTTTTCGACAGCATGGGCAAAGCGCGTCTCGATTGCCGAACTCGTGTTTATCTTGACCAAACCGTCCGTACCCCGACTGCCAGGCCTGCATGTGTCACAACGCCGTGCCGCCGTTGCATAAAGCGGGGTTCCGACGGGGCCTGCGAAATCCCACACCCTTCATGCATACGCCGGCCCGCTGTCTTGGGTCGCGCCGCAACACCAAAGGCACTGGTTAAAGCGGAAGCCTGATTTCACGGGGTGCAAAAGGCGCTTCTGCGCAGCGATGCGGGTTAGATGTCATCGCATTCCATCTGGTTCAGGATACGGTTGGCGCGGCTCGTGTCGGGGCTTATTTCGTTACTTTCCCCGCGTGAATAGCTCAAAGGGAGTCAACGGACCCCCCTGACCGGAAATAGCCGCGACGACCTGATTGATAGATTGGTGTCAGTTGTTCAACCCCGCAGAGCGGAACATCTGTCCCAAAGGCTTTACCGAGGACGGAGGGTCATAGAGCCTCTTCCAGTGGGCGAAATATCTGGGTCGTTCTGATCCTGCATTGAAGCCGGATTCGAACCGCCATCTCACGGCGCGGATCAGAGCGTGCTTCGGCCCATCACGCAGCAACCGTGTCGACGCTCTGCCGCTGTCTCGGCCAAGGTTTGCCGTTGACAGGACATCTATGGCTTCGCTCGCAGCGCTTGCCAGAGGCCGCATGGAACCTCGCGTTTGCGCTTACCGATCTCCGACGGACTTGCGTCTTTGATGCGCGGCAGTTCCACCCGTTGCAGCCCTCCGCGTTCGCGCATGGTGCGGCGCAGCGTGCTCTGGATCACTTCGATCCCTGTTTCCATCTCGCGGCGGCGGGTTTCGGATTGCAGAAATTCCGATTTGCATCAGGAGAAATCTGCTCAAGCGCACGAGGCTGAAAACCGCTCTTGTGCTGTCAGGGCTTCCGCAGCGCGGGGGCATACGCTCGCCAGGACAGGCTGTTCAAGCCGAGTCTCATATAGTGCGTGGTTCGTCGTTTGCCTGGTTCCCGGAAATTTGGCCCGCACCGATGCTGGTTCCATCAGCAGGATTCGCCCGTGCGCCAGATAATGGTCCAGGGACACCAGAAGCGCCCCACCGAAAAGGCGATCAATGCGTGCCCGCTCAGCGAATGAATCTTGTTCTTGAATTCTGATCGCAGAAACAGCCGTCTTTCCGGAAACCAACGCTCGAGTGTGGGCGCCGATTCCGGATTGCCAGTCTTGTTCTCACCAATTCTGTGCCCTTGCCATCACCATGGCGGGCGGCTTTCACTGTCCCCAAGTCAGCCCGTAGCAAAGGGTGGTAACCAGCGCGGGGCTTTGGGCAGGACGTTTGCGGCAGGAATGCGCGTCGATATGGAACAAGGCCCCCAAACAGCAGGAACCCTGCCGACGTTGAATTCGCCCGAAGAACCGATCCTTGCTGATTCCCGCGCCACGCGCAATGGCCGGACAGAATCGGGTCAGACGCTTGTCCTGCGCTTCTGATTCAGCGGGCCAGTAGAATCGGGCGGCAGACCGGCCTCGGCACGCTTTTCCTCATTGAATGGCGGCTTCAGAAGCCGTGTGAAAATAGCGCCTGACAGTTCGTGGAATACGTCTTTGGGGTTCCAAAAGATCGTGACCGGCCGCACAGGAAATGAACCCCATTTCGAGCCCATAGGCGGACATGGCTCACTTCCTCGGCATAGATCACGTTTCAGCGCGTTGATGGTCTGGCTGTCGGCCGGCCTTTTCTCGAAATGGCGATCATGCCAGGTGTCCGCACATCCAGCCCCCCCGCGCTTTTCCGCACCATTGGCACCACGGCCAGGCCTCGCCCATCAGATTTCCTGCGCCGTGTCGATGCGGCGCGCCACATTCCCGTGCGTGGGCGGGCAAAGCCCCGTTAATGGCTGGCCATGCGCCTCAAGACAGTCGCATAACAGATTGAAATGTTCTTGATCTTGTCTGCCGCATCTTACCCAGATCATCAAAGAAACCAGCGGCATGGGCGTGCACTGAACCGCCGCGATGATGTCCCAGTTGCAGATCGACCGCCGTTCAGTTCATATTGCGCCCCCGCATTGCAAACATCGCGATGCGCCCCTTGCGGGCTGCCGGGTCTGCGGACGCGGGCACATCGCGCGGATCAAGGCAGCGCATGGCGCCATCGGGGCGTGCAGGGTTGATCGGGCGGGCCTGGCCGTACCGACGACCAGCGGCGTGCCCGCCGCCCGTGCCGGCATGCCAGGTGCGGCATTTGAGCAGTTGCGACAGGGGGCGGTCTTGGCGCGCACCGTCGGCGGTGCCCCTTTTTTTTTTTTTTTTTTTCCCCAGGGGGGGGGGGGCCACCTCGACGGCCATTTCGGCAAGTGTCTTCAACAGCGATTGGTCGCCGCCATCCAGCACCTCTTCGGCATGCCCTGGCACTGTTGACCTTGACCAGACCTGGCAATTCTTTGCCGGCGCCATCAATCAGGGAATGTTGCTGCGCTCGATCCCAAAGAACTTTTTGCCTATACATGGATTTTCCTATCACACGCCGTAATCCGTCGCAAAACTGTTGGCATCGGCATCCGACAAACAGCGGCGCGCTGCACCCGTATTGTCGCGGAATTTGTCATGGCTTGCGATATCGTTCTTTCACAGTCCGAAAAACCATGTACACCTGCACTGGAAAACTGGTCCAGCAGATCGGAAAAGCCTTGTTCTCGGTTGGTGCAGCCTGATGTATCGTCGCGGGAATAGAAGAACAGACCACGGGCGCCAGGGCGCAATGGCAAGACAGCGGTGGACGGACTGCGCCCCGTCGCGCAGCCAGGTGAAATCGGGGGCTTGTCGGAACAGCGGGCTGAATTTGCCTCGGTCTGATGAAAATTTGTCTGCGTTTGCATATTAGGGACATGACAGGCGACAATAAGTAAGGTGGACGAAGTTTCACGAATATCGCGTTTCACGCCGACGCGGCGCGCTGCGATGAACATGCAAACGGTGCGGGGCGCGTGGCTTCGTGACGGGCTGCGCCCAGCGGAACAGACAGGCAGATCAAGACCGCATGACCAACCTAGGAGCCAGCATACGCGACACCTTTGTACCACAGGCCCCGATCGGCGCCGTGTCACGCAGGCTGGCGTCCAAGGCGGCGACTCAAGGCAAAGCGCCCCCATCGCTTCGCTCGGATGATGTGGTCGGGTCTTTGGACGCTGACGGTATCGCGCGGTCTCGGGCCGGGCTGTGCTTTTGTGCTTTTATGTCCGTCGTACTGCCAGTGTCCCGATCGCGGCCCCGATTTGGATTTTTCGCGGGGGGACCGGATCGAGCCCGTATCGACGCAGCCTTGCCCGGAATGGAGATCACATTATCTGATCTTGTCTTCACAAGTAGATGCAGGATTGGGCCCCCGGCATTCGCCTGCGTGACGTGTCCCTGCAAGAAGTGGGGCGGCCGCGCCGGTCATGGAACCTGGGCGACATGTGGGAGGCGGCATTCATCGGGCGAGGCGTTGCGCGCGGGCCAGCTCGAGGGCCGGGCGCGTCAGTGCCTGTCAGGATTGCGGCTGTCCCTGCGGGGATGGGGATGGGCAGCTTTGATCTGGCTTTTGGTGATTTCCCCTGCACCGATCGAACGTGCCTCAAACCCCGCCGCCTGATCGAAGCCTGGACCGCCTGCTGAACCAGCTTCGCCTTTGCGGCCGTGCGGTGATCAACCGCCGAACATCTGGGGCCTGACATACGAGGATGCGCGCACCGGTCGCGTTTGGAAGGTGGATGGCGGCAGGATCGAGTGCAGACGCAACAGTGACAACCTGGACCATTGCGGGGCGATGTGCCCAGCTTGCTGTCCGGCTATGACTCATGCCACCTCGCTTCAGCCTCAGCTTACAGGCACAGATCGGATCGTCTTTGCCGCGCAGATCGGCCCTGAATTTTGCAAGACTGACCGCCTCTGATCTGGCCAGGCCAGTCCACAGCGCTGGCATGCTGGGCGTGTTGCGCCGCCCCGATTTCTGGCGGCGATTGCGGGTTTCTGTGGTGCCCAGTGGTACGCTGGCGTCCGCTGAGTGTTGGCGCTTGCAGATTGGCGCGGCGCCGTTCAGCCCCAATGATCAGGCCAAGCCGATCCCTTCGATTCCGCCCGACCTATATGGACATTCACCCCCGAAACGGGGAATGGCTTTTGATACCTCGTCGGTGACCAGCAAAGGATTCACCGCCCGTGCGAAGGCGCGGACATTGCCGCAGTCGCGAATAGGCGGGCCTTCCCTGCCTGCTGGGGCAGCTTCGCAGTGCCTTGATATTCGTCGCAAACCCCGGCTTGACCTTACGATAAGCCCTCGCATTGGAAAGAGGCCTGCTGGATCTGCGGCCTGAGCCGCTCATCCGTCTCGAGCCTGTCGCTGGACAACTGACCCTGGTTTCGACCGGGGGCCGCCGCCAATAGTCTGCTTGCGGTATGTGTCAGGTGGGTGTCACAGCACAGGATAGGACGTGGGCTGTAAAACGCCGCATGGATGCCATCTCTGCTCCGAACGTTGGTGCTGAACTGTGGCCGGATTGCCTAGTGCCGGGGACACGGACATGGGTTGCGCGAAAATGGACAAGGCACAAGATGCCAAGATGTTATCAGCTTGGGTTTCGCCGCGGCCCGCCTCGACAGTGCGGGTATCGTCTGTACCCCTTGGCTCTTTGCCTTTTGACGAGGCCAAACGTGACCTATAGCCCGCGATTTATGCCCCTGTTGACGATGCGGCGCAGGGCAGTGATCAGTCTGAACGAGACCTGCCGCCTCTCCTGATCAGTGCACGAGAAGGGCAAGTGACCCCGTGCCGATCGGTGGGGCGCTGGATTTGGGCTGGGACAAGCTTTCATCATCCCCGATGTCACGCTTCAAACCAGGCCAATGCACAGGTCCGGCTGCGACGCAACGGGTAGCAGCAGCTGCGACCCGCTTGCCGGATGCTGGACACTCCGAATCTGTCGCTGTTGGAGGGGAAGCAGACGCCCCGTGGATCTATGATTGACACAGGGTGTTACGGCCGACCTGCGGCGATAACGGCGGTGATCGGACACTTGCGCATCAACGCGGCCACTGCTGGCCCAATGATCTTGCGGTTTGCGCCAGTGCCCGTGGCCGATGTCGTTCAGTGAACCAGCATCATTTGCCGGGCGCAGGCTTGCGGGGCCGATTCGATGGAGTTGAAAGCGATACAAATTCACCTTGAGCATTGGCGGGCAGGGAAGGTTGGGCAACTGTCCCTGCGGAACGCCGGTCTGGAGCACCGTCTTTGCGTGATAAACACGCAAGGGAAGTCGGGTCGCAGGGGGCGTGGACGCTGTCGCAGGCCTTTGCGGATGAATTCAACATCAGCCTTCCACCCGGGAACATTCAGCGGTGCAGGCAGGGCAACTGGTGTGGATCTGGAACGCGACCGCGCGCCTGCGATTTTCGCCTGACATCCCGATATGGCGGGGGCTTTGCGTCGGTTGCCACCCCTTGGGGATGGTCCGCTGTCGCAATCGGCCAAAGGTGACACTGGAGGTGTCGCAGGCACGCCTTGGCACGCCAGCCAAGGTCACCGGATCGCGCTGGACGCGCGGGGCCTCAGCCTGACCGGACACTGGATCTGGACGGCGGCAGGAGCAATTGCATATCTGCGCGACTGGAGAGGGTCCGTTGCCGGGGGCTGGCTCGATGCTCCTGTGACCCTGACCGGGGCGGCGGACGCGGGGCAGGGCACCAGCAGATCGCCATTAATGGCCGGAACCGTCGATCTGCGCCGCAGCACCTTGCGACGGCGCGGGGCAGCGGGCAAAGCAGGGCAGTCCGCTGACCACTGGCGCTGGACCGGCTGGATATCACCCGACAGCCCTTTGCTTCCTGACCGCCTTCAGCGGCGAGTTCACCAATACAGCGGACTTGACGGCTCTTTCAGCGGTCGCATCAACGATCAGGCTCCGATCGTCGGGCGCGCCGTTCACTGAACGGGCGCACCGCCTTTCGCATTCAGGCCAACAGGATGCAGGCCGCGGCCGATTGCTGCGGCCGGATTATTTGCCACAGGCCGCATGGCACGCTTGACTATGACCCCTGCGCCCGCACCGGCACGATGGCAGCTATACGTGTGCTCAAGGTGCTGAACCTTTCGGGTGCGCGATATGTGCCCGCGCTGGCGGCCCGATCAACGCTGTCAGCGTTGGTTGGCCTGCTGGGACCAGTTGAAACGGTCAGGGTGGCCATTTCTCGGAGAGTCGACGCCAGATTTTCTTGTTGACGCCGCAAAACAGGTTGTGCTTGCGGTTCCGGATCTGCTTGATCGGGCTCGCTTGGCGTGTCGCTGGGGACGGGGGGGGAAAGATTATTTTTTAAACCGGGGGGGGGGGGGGAAACCGACCTTGACGCGCAAGCAGATGGATTTTTCAGGGCGTGTTTCTCCGATCTATATGTTCAACGGGCATCGGCTCGCTTCTGACCGCAAAGGGCGAAGGGGCTGATCGCTTTACCTACGCTTGCAAGGCCCGCCGGACGGCGGCCCGCGCGTGCAACTGAACCCGGCTCTCGGCCCTTGCACCGGGGCATGCTGCCGCGAGATTTCCGCCGCCCGACGCCGGAACTGACGCAAGTGGACGCGGCTGTAAAATGTCCGAGGTTGCAGCCAGCACGTTGCACCTTTAATGCGACCCGAACCCTGCCGCTGATCGGAATACCCTGATGCAACTGTCCGATTTCGATTTCGACCTGCCCGATGGGCTGATCGCAACCCGGCCCTGTGCGCCCGCCGCAGTGCCGCGCGGCCTTCTGTGGCGGATGCGATACGAACATGACGCTCATGTCTGTGATCTGCTGACATGGCTTGCGCCCGGCGACGGTTGATCCTGAACGATACCCCGCGTGATCCCCGCGCGGCCTGTCCGGCTGCGCCACCGCCACGGCGATTGCAGGGAGCACCCGCCGCCAAGATCGAAGTGACCCTGCTTTGAGCCGCGCGCGGGGCGGGCTGTGCGGCCCTGATCAAGCCGCTGAAAAAAGCTGCGGCACCAGGCGGGAGAGATCGAACTTTTTCCCGACACGGCTTGTCAGCCACGGCGGAAGGGCGGCCGACGAAGTGGCAAGGCATTTTGTCTTTCAACCTTTTGACAGGCACGGATTTTCGGACGCGGCGCTGGCCGCAGCGGGCAGCAATGCCTTTTTGCCGCCCCTTACATCGCGGGCTTCGCCGTCGCAGCATTGCGCAGGATCACGATGACTATCCAAAAACCGTTGGGCGCCGCCGTGCTGGGCGGGCCGCGCCCACGCTCGCTGGCATTTCGACGAGGCGCTGCTGGCCGATCTGGCGCAATGGGTGTGCAGTTCACCCAGTGACCCTGCATTTGTGGGGCTGGCACCTTCCTGCCCGTCAAGGTCGATGACGTGACCACCACACCGCATTGCATGCCGAATGGGGCGAGGTCAGCGCGCAAGCGGCCAAGCAAATCGCGGCACCAAAACCGCAGGGGCGGGCGCATGTTTTCCCGTGGGACACCCACCTCCTGGGCGCCTGACGAGCACTGCGGGCCCGTTGCCAACGGACAGAGGTCGCGCCATGGGTCGGGCGAACCAACCGACATCTTCATCTATCCCGTTTCACTATTCCGGCGTGACCGATGCGCTGATGAACAAATTTCCATTTGCCCAAATCGCGCTGATGAGCTGGTCTCGGCCCTGATGGGCAGGACCCGAAATCCGGCGGATTTATTGCCCCTTTGCCGAATCGCCGACAACTTACAGGTTTTTCTCCTAATGGGGACGCCTCGCTGTTGCTCCCGCCGCAGCTGAGTGACAGCGAGGGGCTGCGAACACGAACCAAGCGACTCAACTTGTTGAGGTCGTATTGACTGTGACATTTGCAGGGGCAGGCCCACGTTACGCTGACGTTACATTCCCGTGCACGACGTGCCCGGCGCTTACCAAGGAGGACCCGATGCTTTGAAAATTTCTGATCCAATGGCATGGGCGCTTCTTTATGGGGCTTCTTCTACTGATTGATCGGCAAAACGGTCTGCAAGGCACCGGCTTTCTGGTGTACCGCGGCGAGATTCGAGGGGTTTTCGACCTTCGAGATGTCCCTGATCATGTTCGGCCTATTTCGTGGGCTTTCTGGGCGGATCGAAACTGGCACCTGAAAATGAATCGCCGCGTCAATGTGCGGGTCTTGCCGCCCTCGGCTTCTTTTGATCTCGGCCGTGCTGATCATCTAATCCCAGCTTGCCCAACCCTTGGGTCTGGATGGGCCTGTCGTGTTGTTGATCGGGTTTTGCTTCTGCGGCGTCTATGTGACGGCGGAAAAGCTGGCTGAACCCAAAATATCGCCGCCACCAACAGAGACACGCGGTCAGGCGCTGTCCGATGGTATGATGTGGGTGCAGAGTCGTCGGCATCATGATCGCACAGGGCCTGCTGCTGGTCGCGATCCGGGCGGCTTTCATCCTGTTCGTGATCCCCGTCGGTGCATAGTGTCGAGTCGCCTTCGCGCGATCTTGCTGTCGGTCCACGCCGACACCTGCTTTGGAAACGACCAAACCCATGAGTCTGCGCGCACTGTTCAAGACCTCGCCCGCTGGGCTGTATGGGGATGGTTCCTTCTGGGCGGCTGTTTGCCGCGCAATTCGGCATGGCGGCGGTTTACCGGTGCCAGAACCGGCCTGAGCCTTGCCGAGATTTCGATTGTTTCGTGAGCCGCTTTCTATTCTGGGAGCGGACAGTGCTGCAATTCCCGCTGGGCTGGCTTTCGGACCGGGAGGACCGGCCGCATTGCTGATCCTGCTGGCCTCGGCTGTGGGCGGGGCAAGGTGCGTTGCTGCGTAGACCGCTGGTACATCCTTTCTTGGTCCTCTGCCGCGAAGCCTTTCTGGGTGGGCGGCAACCAAGGCAAACCCGCTTATTCGCTCCTGAGTGCCTACACCAACGGGACTTTCTGGACCGAACGACGACGATGGCCTCGGCCCTCGGGGGGATGTGTTTCATCAACGGGCTTTGGCGCGTATCCGCAGAGTTCCGCTGATCACAGGCTGGATGATGGGGTTCGGTTCCCGGATATTTTCCTGCTGATCGCGATTCCTGATGATCGCATTGGCGCTAGTACGCCGCCTACCGTATGACAACAAGGCGCCCCGCGCCTATTGGTTTCGGAAACCGTGGGTCGTGTACCGTCCGATCTCGCCGACAAGCGGACATCGCGGTGCGGCTGGATGTGGCGCGAACATGCCATTCAGTACGGCGGATTTGCAGAGGCAGGAACGTGCAAATCCACCTGATTAACGCTGATCATTGTCCCTGGATACCGCAACCATCCGATTTGTATGTTTTTCACGGCTTGTACCAATTTACTGCTGAAACCACGCAAAGTTTTGTAACCTTTTTTCGAATATGGGTCGGGGCAGGGGCGGAGGGGTCATCATGGTGGAAACCGGAAGAAGTGTCTATCTTTCTGGCTGGATGATGCAGCCCCGAAGGGACTTGGTTATGCCATTGATGATGCCCTTGGATCAGCGCACCGCGGGACCAGGTTATGACCACTGGGAGGAAGCAACCGAAGGCAGCACTTGGCCTTTGGCTTACCTATGCCACACAGCGGGCATTGCCTTATATCATTTGACCGACAGTTTCCGCGCAAATGTCATCCGCGGAAGCGCCCACGCGTATCTCGAGCCGAGCCAGCGCGCTGGCCGCTGCCAAAGCGGCGATTGACCGCCAAATGGGACCTGCAGATCGCGGAACCGGAACGCCAGTTTTTCTATCGCCCTGATGCATTCGGAAAACCATGATTGTGATCAGGAACCGCCTGCGTGCGCCTGATGCACGAGCGGATTGCCAAAACGGGGCGTCGAAACCTGCTGCACGCCAAAGCGCAATCGCGAAGTGATCCGCCTGTTCGGGCGGTTTCCTTATCGCAACGATTGCGCTGTTCCCGGCCCTCGACAGCGGCCGGAAACGCCGCCTAGTTGTAGCCGATGGCGGATACGGGCGAAACCGTACGCCAGTTCAGGCAGTCTGAGCCGCCTCTGGCGGCAAATATCAAAACTTTTTTTGGGCCCATGGCGCGAGTCTTGGACCCGCCCGCTGGACTCAAGGAATAAGGCGCGTTGAAGGAGGCTGGAATTAGTTTAACGTCAACTAATTTTGGAATCGGAGGGGCGCATGTCTGCCCAAACATTTGATTCTATCGTGATCGGGACTGGTCCGGCGGTTATTTGCAGCCATTTTCGCGCCGCCCAGTTGGCTTGAAGGTTGTGATCGTCGAGCGGCGAAAAATTTGGGGCGGGCATCTGCGCTGAACTGGGGGCTGCATTCCCCGACCAAAGGCGATGCTGCAGATCATCGGAAGTGTTCCACCTTATGCATTCGCGCAAAGGAAGTCGGACTTGGTTGCGAAATATTCCCTGATCTAGAATGCGGTCGTCCAAAAACGCTCGCGGCGGGTGGCGAAAACAAGCTATCACCGGCATCGGCCATCTGATGAAAAAGAATAAGATCACCGTGGTGATGGGTGATTGACGGATCCCTGCTTGGCGGGCCAGGTCACCGTCAAGACCGACAAAGGGGCAGCGAGGGATCTGACTGCGCGAAAACAGTCGTGCTGGCGACAGGTGCGCGGGCCGCGTGAAATTGCCGGGGGGTCGAGGCGGACGGCGATATGGGTCTGGGCCCTACCCGTTCATGCGCTGGTGGCCGCCGCGCGATATGCCGAAAAAAGCTGCTGGTGATCCGGATTCCGGTTTGCTATCGGCATCGAATTTTGCCAGTTTCTACAAACACGCTGGGGGCGCCGAAACCCACTGTGTCGGAAGTGGATGGACCGGCCATCCTGGCCCCGTCGAGGGGGACGAGGGAAATTCGCGGACATTCGCCGCGCAAAATCGTTCCAGAAAACAAGGGCATGGGACGATCATGGAGAAATCCACCGTCAAGCAGGGTTGGACCGCGGCCAAGGCAAAAGGGCGTTAGAGCTCTGTCCCATATCGAAAAAAAAAAAAACTGGGGCGGGGGCAAAAAAGTCGAAAAAGGGGAAAAAAAACTTGGGGGGAACCCCTTTTAATTTCTTTTTTCTTTTTCGTTAAGTGGTGGGTGTGTGTC
>Ga0163217_1045560_pt1 | contig 12630 bp, 20 predicted proteins | sample SynspAceP_FD_185933 | JGI IMG/M metagenome (GOLD analysis project Ga0163217, IMG submission 185933) | Saline lake microbial communities from Ace Lake in Antarctica - Synechococcus sp. Ace-P (PacBio error correction) | ecosystem: Environmental > Aquatic > Non-marine Saline and Alkaline > Saline ... | reverse complement strand
AATGGAAAACCAGAAATAGCGAATGTGGAGGGGATAAAGTGTGATGAGACGAAACGATGCGAGGAGCAGAAAAGAAAATCATGCTGAAAAGGGGAAAGGTGGAATCAAACCTGACGATGAAAAGTGGTCGCAGCAAGACTCGACACTAAGGGTGGCAGAGCGGACCGAGAGAGAGAGGATGGAAGCCGGGGCAACGAGAGTGGCACAACAGAATGGCAGGGTACCTGCAAGGATGAAAGGAATGCAGGAGAAGCCTGTGACGGGTGAAACGACAAACCCACGTAGCGACGCGGAAGCAGCAAAGGATGGGAGACAGTCGACGGCAAACGATCGGTGGCGCCAAAACCGGAGATACTTGCAGGCGATCAAGGATAGAGAGCGCGAAAAAAGCTGGAGTGATCCAGTTCAAGGAGAGGCTGAGCGAGGGGAGACGTGAGCAGGAGACGAAGGATGAGACAGGGGGGATGCGTGAAGGGAAAACATGGGGGGGTGATGGTCAAAATGGAGAACGGAGAACGGGAAGGACGTGCCAGGGAAGAGGACCGGAGACAGTAGCGACGCGAGAGGAATAAGAACCAAGCATAGAGAGTGAAGAGCACGCGAGAGAGAACGAAACGTGGTAATGGTGCAAAGCGATGAGGAAAAGAAAAGCAGACAAGAATGGAGAGGAAGCAGTCATGGTAGCTGCTGGGCGGAGGATTGAGCAAGCAAAGGTCATGGCTCAAGCAAAAAAACATGAGAGTCAGAGATCAGGCACGGTGCGAATGAATGCATAAAGGAGAAATAGCGATGTCGCAAAGTCTCGAAGCGTCTCATGGGCCGACCAGCCTCCCGGGGGAGGAGAGAAGAAGTGAAAAGAGCAGAGTATCAACCCAAATGACAAGGCATGCAAGACACAGGAGTAGTAAGCAAGAAGAAAGTAGTAAGCTGGGGATGGACAATGAAATGACTGGCGAAAACAAAATCAACAAGAGCGAAAAAGGGAAGACGACTACAAAGGAGGGCGGCCTGCGTGGTTCACAATCGATGAAGATAAAAAAGTGAGTAAGTGTCTCATTCCGAGTGTGCGCGCGAAAATAGAAGCGGCAGGATCAAATCGGGAGAAATGCAGACGTGTCAAAGCCCACGGGAAAGTTGAAGGCCGGCCAGGGCCCAGGTGGGAAGGCAAAAACAACCATGGAAAGCCTAGAAGCCCCACCACGAATATTCAAGACCCGCTGCCACAATCGCCCAAAACCAGCGCAGAAGAATCACTGAAACGGGGAGTCATGAACACAGGGCAGAGAAGGTCAGCCTGACGCGCCGAAGTAGACAGGGTGTGGCGCACCGAGAGTGCCGGAATGGAGTGCAAAAAACCACTGGATGGAAGTCCGCCGGCCGACAGAGCGGTGGGCAGGTCCCGTAACAAAAGGAATCGCGACGAAAGTCAATGTGCCCAGCAGGAGGAAAGAAATCGGTTGGCCAGCTCGGGTCAAGAGAAGCCATAGTCATCATGCACGAGTCCAAGCTGCCACATTCCCACAGCTAGAGCTCGAGGCATCGGCCGAACCAAAGCACAAGGGTGGAAGTTGCACCGGACCAGGAAAGGACACGATATGCAGGGGCGTCTGCCGCGAGTAGTAAGGAGAGTATGCAAGATCACCAGCCAAGATCGATAGTACGTGTGGCAAAGGGCGAGGAGGCGAAGAATGCATACAAAAGCACGGACGGCGAAAATTGGCCAGCCGTTGCATGTCAAAGGAAATGCGCAGTGAGGCGCCAGAGTCAGCCCTGACCAACCACAGCCAAAAGTCCATCCCCACAAAAGCGGCCAACTTCAGGGCAAGAGTGGGTGCGCAAAGAGCAGCCACAGGTGAGAAACGGAAAGAGCCAATCCAGGGGAAAAAACACCTGAGGGGGGCCAATCCTGCCAGCACTACCACCACACCAGAGCGCAGCCGTTCAGACGCCACGCACGGAGAGGCAATGAGCCGGACGTCCACCTAAGAGCAAGCGGAATGAGTAACCGAAGGTCAAGCCGGTCGATGACAATGGGCGGAGGAATAATTAAGTGGTTAAAAAAAGAGAGTATGTCAGTGGGTGGAAGTAAAAGGTGGAGTAATAACCAAGAGGTCAAAATAAGCGGAGCCAGAATGCGCGGAATAGGGAGTGGGCAACACGCAGCAGAGATTCCGCGCACGCAATGGTGGGAAAGCGGAAGCGACGAGAACGGACCAAGTTGACGAGCAGGGTTACAGCATGTAAAAGCACGTACGCCAAATAAGGGTGGGACAGAAAAACCCAAGCTCAGAAAGAAAGGTAGCAAAACTTAGGATACGCAAGAATATCAGAGAGCAAAGGCCAGCGTGTATCACCACAGCCCACAAGGAACGAAACGGCGGCGGTAAGGACTGCACTCCGACCGTTCGCGCCAACGCCTGCATTGACGGGCCTGTGCCAACGGCCTACGACCCTGCCCTGGTGTGGCCAGCGTTGAGCAGCCAAATGCAGTCCTATGATTGTGGAGAGACAGCAAAAAACAGAGGAAAAAACGAGCTTAACACGTCCCCGGGGGGGTGACCCGGGGGTGTGCCCCGGTGTGTGGGGAAAAAAAGGGAACGGCGTTCGGCAGCGCCCAAGGACCAACGTCGGCGAAAACCGACGCGCCGCCTGCGGAAATCACTGCGTGTATATGCCAACAACTGGAAAGCACGCGAAAGGGAGGGAGGCTACAGAATGACGAGCAAGGGGCGAAAGAAACAGCCTGGCCGCACGGGCTCCAGAGTGTGGAAACGAGCGTGTACGGGAGACATAACGAGGAACGGATGGGTACGTGGACTGCAACGGCGGAGAAACCCAGCATTACGGCATCCGGCGCAGATGGGACAGGTGGACCCGGACGCACGAAAGTGAGCGGCAGGTGCAGGCCGGTGAAGGTCAGTGCACGCAGAAGCGTAAAGCGGCAAGGGTCCGGAAGGGGGAGCCGCAAAGCAATGGCGGGCCGGGCGGAAATGGAAAAGTGCGTGCAGAGGGCAAACACAGGGCGGACCAGCAGTCGTTGGGACCGGAAGCGAAAGCACCGTGGCGGCAACAGCCGAGCGGAGTGCGCGAAGAAAGCAGCAGTGGGCAGAGGACCCCAAGACGAGAAGAGCCGCATACCGAGCACGGGTGGGGTGGAAGGAAAGGATGACAGCGCGTGATCAGACACCGAGCAAGTCTCGGGTAGACCCTGTAGGACTACAGCAGAAAAACAGAGACTGGGGAAAGAACGGGACAGCAAAAAGCAGCATTGCAGACCTGAAGCCGCGAGCAGGGACAGGCGGTGTACGACATTGGAAGAGCCAAGTACCAGCAATGCGTGACTCAGAGACCAGCACCGCAAAAGTGGAGAGTCCACTGGGCGCGGGAGCGCGGACGGAGTGGGCTGCAACGAACGGCAAAAGCACAAGCGCGCCTACGGCAGCGGGCAATGGAGGGGAGAGGAAACCGCACTGTCCAAAGAAAGGGGGCAGGAAGAAAGAACAAACACTGGCAAGGGTCAGCTTGAACGGCCCAGTGGGGTGCTCCAGAGGGAAAGCGGAGAGCATGGCCGTGAACGCAGGGAGCAGACCAGGTGGATGAGCGCAGATCAGCACGAACGGGCCAAGACGATCGCGAGGCAAAGAGTCCAGCTTGTGCTTAAACCAGATGGCGTCAGCCAAGCCCCACATCGCCTTGGACGGAACGGAGGACAATGAGCGGGAGATGGCAGACCGAAAGTGGAGCAAAAGCCGAGACGAGCGCGGGCGCAGGCCAACAAAGAGTGAAGCCAGGTGGGGCCCCGAGGAAAAGAGCAAGGCTGAGGAGGAGAAGCAGAGAAATCAAGGGGTGAAGGAAGCGCAGCGGAAAGAAAAATCCCAAGGGAGATACGAGGCGTGATGCGAGTGTCGCCGGGAGCGCAGAAATTACCGCGAGACGCGAGACTGGAGGGGGATGAATACCGGTGGGCTGGACATGGAGACACGATCACGGACGCGAGCATGAGGCACCGGGAAACGCGGCTGGATTGCGGTTCCCGCTCGCGCAAAGTGAGAGAACAGAAAAGAGGAGGAAAAAAAGAAAAAAAGCAACGTAGTGGTAACAGTACGAAGCAGGCAGCCAAAAAAAGACGAAGCAGCGACAGTCCGCACGGAAGGTATCAGGCGGGAAGCGCCAGGAGAATCAGAGCTGGACAGGGAGTGGCCGAATTGAAGAACGATGCGGAAAAATAGGATGGGGAGCAAAGAAAGGCAGAGAGGCTGCCAAAAGTGACTCAAGTCGGGGCCAACAGACCCGTAAAAGTCCCGACGCGACCAATCAGGAAATACGGTGGGAAGCCGCGAAACTGGCAGAACAGGGAAGAAAGTGGAGGGGCGTGAAGGCAGGCAGCGAGAAAGGGAAAGTGAACCCCATGGCCGAAGGGCAGCAGATGACCGAGAAGGCGGGAGGATTCAGCGAGACTCGTGGAGGGGAGAAGGTGCACGGGCACGGGGAATGAAATCACGATGGTACAACCATGGGAGCATCCGTGAGACATGCGGTACGGAGAGGATTACAGCAGGACAGCAGCGGGGAAGCGCGAGAGGGGGCATTAGTACAATTGAGGGGCGAAGTCCGGACAGCGAGCGCGGGCGAGGGGTAGGGGAGGGAGTGGGTGAAAAGAAACGTTCAAAAGCAGAAAATGAGAGTAACGGAGACAACGGACCGACGGATGCACCGTGCACAGTGGGAGCGCAGGCAAAGTGGGGACGGGAGAAAGGAAGCATGGGAAAAAGGTTGGTGAACCAGGGCGAAGACGGGCCAAGTTGCCCACAAAAGTATGGTAAAACGAAAGCCAGCGGAAGACAAGAGGGGGCGGCGGAAAGGAAGGAAAACCAGCGCGAAAACAGAGCGGGGGAGAAGGAAAGCGCCGAAAGGCGAGAAGGAGCGCCCGGTGAAGGACCTTAGGCTATCGCCCAAGACGACAAACCGGGGACAGGCGGCAAGCGCGAAGGGCGCAGCAGGAAGAAAAAAGCGAGCCAGACGAACAAAGAACGAGATGGAGTCGGCGGCAGACGACAGGGATGAGAGAAGCGCAAAACGCACAGGCTACGAACGCGTGCAAAGGAGCATGAAACCAGTTCACCCAACCGATATGAGAAGTGGACCAAAAGAAGTCTGCAATGAGCGTGGGCGGGGGAACACGGCCAGACCTGTCCAGAGGGAAGGGACCAGGGAGTGGGCAGCTGGGGAGATGGGAAACGGGAGACACCCAGGGATCGATGGGCGGACGAATGGGGGCACCGCGGGAGGAGCGTACAGCCAGGAGAAGGGGCGGAAGCGGCGGCCGACTCAGACAGGGCGAGAACAAGACCGAAGGTGGCATCAGGTTAAAGAGCCGCAGCTTCGAGCGAGCGAGGTACAGCGCGGAGAATTGAGGGAAAACCGAGGGAGGAGACTCAAGCCGAGCCAGCGCCCGCCGAGTTCGAATGTGCAGACCGAAAGCGGGGAAAGGTAAAAAAGACAACAAGAACCGGGTCAAACGGCTCAGGGCGGGGGGGAAAAGAGGAAAGCGGAACGATGTATCCGAGGCGGGGAAGCAGCCAGCACATGCAGCGGGTGAAAAGCGAGTCAAAAGCTGCTGGGCCAAAGGAGCGCCAAGAGCGGGCACGACGGTGAAGCAGGGCTCCGGCCAAAAATGGGGAGGTGTCCCGCAAAGCGGGAAGGTCGAGGGACCCGAGCAAGTGGAGATACGGAAGCCGATGGAAGAGAACCAAGGAAACGCGAGCAAGAAACCGTGGCGGAGCGCGTCCAGCCCAAAGGATTTAATTCGTAAAGAGTGTGCCAGACGAGGCGGAGATCCGCAGGCTCCAGAGGCAGAAGTGAAGACAGGAGTAAAGGTCCACTGTGGGCCAAAACAAAAGACCACTGTCCAGCCAGATGGCTGGTTGGGAACACGCCGATTCCAGGCAGAGTGCAGCAAGCGCGAAGCAGGGAAGGGCGGAGGACTGGGTGCGGCTGGGAGCCAAGGAGGCAACGGAAAAATCAACGGAAGGTGCAGACGTAAAACGGAGGGCAACAAACGAAGAGCAATGCCGCCGCAGCGGAATACGGGGGGCGCAAAAGAGGAAGTGAGGCGCAACGAAAGTAAAACCAAAAAAAACCGAAGCATGAGGACCAAGGGGGTAAAGGTAAGCCGAAAGGCCCGCGCCAAAGAAGGCGATCGGAAGAAGCTTAAGAGAAACCGGGCAGGCAGCAGCTGCCAGAAGACAGTAGGTGTGGACGAGCAAACCAAAACAGGGCAACGAGGGGAAAAGAAGGTGGGAGGGAACACTCACCCAAGCGGAGCAAAAGCGAAGTGAGGGGGCGGGAGCCGGATGGGCAACGCGAAGCGCGAGCAACAAGCAAGGGGAGTGCGGCGGCGGCACAGTCCAGATCATGGAGTTCGCAATTAGCGAGGTAAACCGAGGCCCACAGGACAAGGCAGACAGGATGCGGCGAGTGGGGAAAACGGGCAGGAAAGGGGCAAAACGTGAAGCGGGATGTAAGGGAGCGTGGCGCGGGGGAAAGGGGCGAGGAGGCGGAGAGGGAGCGCGGGAAAAGGACGGGAAAGAAACGAAGTAAAGGCGAGAGGGGGGGTGTGAAAAGCAGTGAAAAAACCAGTCATGGATGTACAGAAATCAAAGGGGGGGCCGACAGCAACCGACGCACAAGGATAAGCCAAAACGGGAGTAAAGCAAAAGCAAAGAAGTACGCAAAAAGCACATAGATCGCGCGCGGCCGCCTCCCTGCCGGGGTGGGGAGAAAGAAGAAGGAGGGGAGTAAGTCAGGGCTGCTAGGAAAGTTAAAGGGAGGATAAGGGGGAGAAGGGCGAAGGACGACAGCCTGATGCGTGTAGACGAAAGACGTGGAGGAGTGGCACAAACCACCAGCAACAGAAATCGGAATGGTGCGAGGGAGTGGAAAAGGCGTGCCGAAGGTCAAGAAGCCTTCCGATACTCCAGGCCGCACCGTGCACCACCGGCAAAAGCCCGGAAAGCACCAGCATGGGCAGATGACCGTGGGACAGGGCCCATCGAACAGAAGGCTGGAGGCTGGGGGCAGCGGGACGCGAGGAAGAAATGCATGAGCAGGAAGGCGAGCCGCAGCCAACCCAGTGCGGGGATGAGCAATCCGAGTGGCCAGTCGCGGCAGCTGAACGTCCACCGGGAGAGGGGAATGACCGGAGCAGGGGGAGGGCCCGAACGAAACATGGCGCCCAGCGAAGGCCGAACGATGGGTGAGAGGAGAAAAAAGTACGGCGGCACGCAGAGCGAACTGTGCCCGGGTGAGCGAGCATGCCCGAGAGCATGCGCGTGACGGCCTGGGCTGAGTGTAACAAGGTGGCGAACAGTGAGGGAGTGGGTTGGGTAGAAAGTGGCGCATAAAATGACTGGGCGACAGGAAAGACAAGAGAGAGCAGAGCGGACGGGGGGAAGATAGTGGTAAAGGAATGACCGGAAAAGGATGTAGAAAAGCGTAAAAAAAGCAGAAACAGTCAAGCGCAGGACAACAGGAGGAGAAAGAGGAAAATATGAAAAGTGCGCATGAATTAGAGGGGCCAAACGCGAAGCTGAAGGGAGGGGGGGCCAGCAATTGGAATCTAGAAGAGGCAATGCCGAATCTGCGAGAAGGAGCACCAGAGATAGGACACTGACTAGAGAAGGGAGAGAGAAGCGAAAAGGCGGCCCCGGGAGCGCGGGACGGGATGCGAGTGAAAAATGAGAGTGCGAGATCCAGCAGGGGTCAAGCGAATGCCAGCAGGGCGGACCCCATGACACACAGTGGGGCGGAAGACCGGGGCAAGCGGGGCAAAAGATCAGGGGTGAGATACTGGGCAGAGAGTGGAGCGCGCTTCCCAAACAGCGCAAGCAGGGATGCAGAAGCGAAAAAAACAATGGCCGGGATGCATTCGGCAGAAGGGCCTAGTAACAAAAAAACCCGGCCGGCGTAACCAGGTGCGGTGGGGTAATGGTGAAGCCGCGGCGTGCGGAAAGATTCGAAGCGCGGACGCTGCGCAGGCGGTGGGATCACCCGCGGGGTGTCAAGTAACAAGCGACCGGTACTGCGTCGCGCGAGCCGAGGAGCTGACGCGAGGACAAGCGGAGGTAAGGCGACGCAATGGCGGGAGATAGCCGACACGTCCACAGCCATGTCCCATCGGAGTCGGAGAACCACCCCGCGGTGCAAACAGGCGGCGCATCAGAAATGGGGTGGAGCCCAAGGCCAACCAAGCGTCCAGGCCGAGGACAATCAAGGGGCCAATGGAGGGGAATAGGGAGGGAAGGAGGCGCCACCGCGAACCCGCACGTCAGTGAGCAGCAGGACTGGGGGCGTCCCCAGAGTGCTGGACAAGGTGGAAGGGAGGAGCAGAGGGCACGAGAGGGGAAGGAGCGCTGAGGGGGCGAGGTTCGAAAGTCCACCAGGAGGCGGCCGCCAGATTCACCCCGGGATGGCGTGGTCGAGGACTGCGCCGTGAGCCTGTTGCCGTGCGCAAAGAAGAGCGAGAAAGACGGGTAACCGGGTCCGTTAGGCGGGAGATGAAACAGAAGGCGAAGGTGCCACCGCAGAGCGCAGCGACCTTCCAGATGCCTGGCGACCCAACTGATGGGGCGCAGCGGAGGTGCAGACTAAGAACGACCAAATACGCGGAGTCGTCCGACCGGCGAGGTGAATAGGAAGTCGGGGGGGGAACAGGGCAGGCCTGCGAAATGAGGCTGAAAAACGAAACCCTGGTGGCAAATGCCGGGCCATGGACGTCCACCAAGTAGGCCCACGTGGCCGAGCGCCCACCGGTGCCAAAGGCAGCCAGTTCCAGAGGCCAGCTGCTGCGTAGAAATGTGGGCTGAGGAAGGTGCCAGGCACTCAAAAGCCACCCAAAATAAACCAACGGCACACGAGCGAGGCGGGAAAGTGCCCCCCGAGGGAGCAGCCCTACAGCGACGCACACAGGAGGGCAAGCACAGGAAGGCATGAGTTCCGTACGAGGGCAACGGAGGGTACCCAGGGGGACCATGGCGGAATGCAGCCAAGGGCACGGAACATGCGGCCACAGACAAAGTGCGTCGTATTGCGCCAGCCGGCGGTAATGCGCCATGCGGCCAGGGGCGCTGAACCGGCAGCGAGCAATGCGCGGCAGAGCCCCAGCACCAACGGAATGACCGTGCCTGCAGGTGTCGAGATGCCCCAAGTAGGCCGAGTGTGGTAGGAGAGGATGGACGGCGGGAAACGACCCTGGAGGCACGGTGAGAAAAATGCCGCGACGGTCGGTGGACAAGCAGTTAGGGTGTCAGCAGAGGTCCTGCAGGCGAAAACGGCAGGTAAAGATGAGGCGCTGGGAGCATGCGCCAGACCTGAAGACAGGACGGTAGGAAGTGCGAGCGCGACGAATGCGTGGTGGATCGCCGCGTGTCCGGAAGAGGTACCAAGACAGGCTGGGCGTCGCGTGGGCCGCAGTCGGTGGCCTCATCACTGGGAGGAAGAGCGGGAAGAAACAGCCAGCGTGGGAAAACGGTGAAAGAAAGGGCGCCAGGGCACTGGGAGGAGCGTGAGCGTACGCAGGCGAGCCAACCGAGTGACAAGCCAAAAGCAGCGACGCGAGGAAGAGACGGAGTGCGTGAGCAGCCCAAACAGCCGAAATTCGCATCAGCCAAATCTGGTCACAGTGGGATGCGTGCCGCTGAGACTGCATATGACAAAAAGATTGTCAGTCGACGTAGCCACAAACGAGAATATTGGCAAACAGGGTTCCATCGAGACCAAACTGATGCAGTTACGTCGGTGATGAGCAAAGCGATCGGAGCGCAAGGGCGAAGCCGGGACGGACAGACTAACAGAGGTAAGTGCCGAGCATTAAAGGCGAGGAGGGCAGGGAAGACCATGCGGGTGAAAGAAAAAAGCTGCGAGCGTGGAGTAGAAGATCGTGTGTGGACACAGCGCGCTGGCATCGAGAAGCAACGGTAGGTCTCCTGCAAGTTAGTCAGAGAAAAGCGACGCTGGTCCCAGCGGAACCAAAACGGGCGAACGTTCAGCGAAAAAGGGAGTGGTGGGAAATGCGTCCCCCAGGGCGTTGTGGGAAAAGAGAGCTGCACCGAGGAAACCGCAAAAAGCACGGCCCGGTGAGGAGAGGTGGGGGAGGTGGAAGTGCGGGCAGCCACAGTCACGCCAGCGCTGCCCGCGACCAGGGAAAACGCCATTGGTACGGGTGAGGCGAGCGAGGCAAGGGGGACTGGCGCAAAAATGGGAAGGAACACCCGGCGCAATGATAAGCGCAGGTAGGCTCATCATGCTGGGAGGCAAAGTCCAAAAAGCGCTGTGGGTGCTGGAGACAGGGCATAAGACCAGAGAGTGCTGAGGCTCTAGTCAGAATGTGAAAAACTGACGGCCAAACCAAACAGGACGGGAGCCGCCAATCGCGGCTGGGGGGTTCAGGTGTCCAACGAAAGCTTGCAGGGCGAATCCAGATCGGTGGCGTGGACCGCCACGGGGAGGCGCCAGTGCCGGATCCCAAAAAAAAGCTGGCTGAAGCCAGGTGTTGTGCCATCGTGCAGAATTGCGTCCAGGGACGACCCGGGAAACAAAGCCAGTGCGAGCAGACCACCAGCTACGGAAAACTGAAAGAATGGAGAGGCCGTGCGGGCCAGTGACCGTCACGGCCGGAACGGAAGACACTAGGCCGCAGGCGCCAACCGGTTCACAAATCGCGCCTGAGCCAAGGGAAGCGCGTGGGCGCCGCCCGTGAGGAAGCAAGGACACAGTCAGAGGCCAGCGATTCTCCGGAAAGGGCAGCACGGTCCATCGGAGAAAATGCGGAAGCGGGGCGCCGCAGGCGTCGGCAGGGATAGCAGGCCGCCAGTGTCGAGGTCTCCAAAGGCGGGCAAGCGAAGGGAGCCGAGGCGAAAACGGCGGTGGCGAGAAGTTGGTGGCCGGACGAATGGCCGAAACGCAAGGCCAAAGAGAGGAAGGAGAAGCTGGTGCAGCAGGGGCGAGCATTAAAAAGAAGAGAAAGAAGGGGGAGGCGAACGATGGTGCACAAAAGAGGAGAGGGCAGTGCAAGGCCAGGCAGCGGCAAGCATTGTGCAGAGCAAGCGGAAGAGGAGACAGCCACAGTGTGGCTGGCACGCGGCGCCGGGGTGGGGGTGAACAGGAAGGGACGGCGTCAGGAGTATTTAAGTGAAGGTAGAACGAGGGGGGAGAGCAAGGTATGCCGAGTGTGTGGGTGAGGCAAAAAAGCGATGGAATATGTCAACGGCAGGTGAAAAAGCGAGGTCAATAGTGGAGTGCGCGAGCAGGACGAGCTTAGGATGGCCAAACGGAGCAGTCTAGGCGGCGTTCTGGAAAAAATAAAAAGAACAAGCGAAGTAAGGGAAGAAGATGTGGTGAAGCGTGGTGAGTGAAACGCACATGTAATGAAACCAAATGAATACACGCGGACCCGAATGTAGTCTGCCAGCACAGTGCGAAGCGCCGGAAGAATGCGTGACGAAGTTCAGAGACTTGCGAGGGAATTAGGAGAACTGCCGCAGCAGTGCGGGAAGAGACAAGGAGGCGAGAGGGAGGGTGGAGCGGAGGAAGCGGCAGGCCCCAACCAAGAAGTGGGTGCAACAAAGGGAATGCGGAATCTGGACAGGCTGAACACGGCTGATGGAGAGTGGCAGAAACCAGCGAGTGCAACGAGGGCCGAGAGGGGGAGAGTGGAGGGGCGGTGAGGAAGGAAGGGGCCCATAAGGCGATTGGACCGAAGGACGATGGCAATCGAAGAGCAGCGGCTGGTGGGAAGATTGATGTCGCCGACGTCGAAGGGAAAACGGAGAGATCGATGGGTGGGATAGAGAGACAAGCAAGTCGAGGAAAGAAAAAGAAACGCGGCTAAGAAGAGGAAAGGTGAAGCACAAATGACGTTGAAAGTGTGTGGGAGCGGCAGAGGACGTCGACTATGTAAGGGGAGGGCAGAGTCGGGAGCGTGGAGAGAGATGAGAAGGTCGGGCCCAAACCGAGATTGGCCAACAGAAAGGCAGGACCTTTCAAGGAGGGAAAGTGAAGAGGTCAGAAGAAAGTCCGGGACGGGACGGACGAAACCCGAAACGGAGACGCGAGCAATTCAAAGGGAGACAGTTTCAGACGCAAACATCGGTGCCGCCAAAACCTCGGAGAGACGGCGCAGCAAGAGAATGATGCGCGAAAAAAGCGTGATGGATGCCCCAGCAAGTGAGGTAGTAGGCGAGAGGTGCAGACTAGATGAGACGGAAAGGGGAGCGGGGGGAAGTGCGGAGAGGTAACAGTGTGGTGTGAAGGCAAAAGCGAGAAGCTGAAGGGAATGCAACGTCAATTGGGGGGAATGGGAACACGGATGACAGGAGAGCCGAAGCGATGGAATAAGACAAGCGAGTAGATAGGAGAGAGCAACGCGGAGGAGAGAACACCGGAAGGTCAAGCAGGAGGAAAAAAGAGCAAAGAAGGGTGGGTTAAAGCATGCAGTGTAGGCTTGCCCGGGGGGGTCCCAGCAGGAGTGCATGCTCAAGCCAAAGAAAAAAAGAGCAGTTGAGCATTAGCATTGCCAAGCGACGGCTGAATGAATGTGATAAAAGGGGTAAATAGCGATTGGTGCAAAAAGTG